>Ga0180009_10000681_pt1 | contig 45126 bp, 57 predicted proteins | sample OS_PC_MetaG_FD_123537 | JGI IMG/M metagenome (GOLD analysis project Ga0180009, IMG submission 123537) | Groundwater microbial communities from the Aspo Hard Rock Laboratory (HRL) deep subsurface site, Sweden - OS_PC_MetaG | ecosystem: Environmental > Aquatic > Deep subsurface > Groundwater...
ATGTGATAGTTAAATTCTCCAACTGCATGTGCATAGCTACGTGTTTCAAATTTCATAATTTTTCCTCCGATAAGTTTATTTAGTTTAAGAAAGTTACAACTACATCTAATCTTACAAAGAAGTAGGGTCAACTTCCCTACTTTCTTTAATATTTTTTAGAATATATATTTATTGACGACAAGTTTGCCAACTAGAAGCACAATTCATCTCCTCACTAAACTAAGGAGATTTCTTGATGCGGCAAACTTTTAAAAGAAGATTCCCCCTATAAATTGAATGAGGTTTAAAGTAAATCATTTTAAAATTGCCTTAATCGCTGCCTTTCTTCTGTCGGTAGTAACAGTCATCGCAACTTATATTTGGGGCGATTGGAGCACACGAGCAATCTACAATATATTTTACGTGACTTTCCTAAATTTCACAGTTCTTTTGCTAAACGCTATTTTATTTACAAAAAGCCGTCCATTCCTAGGAATAAGAACAAGAAAGTTCCTCAGAATCACATTTCTAACAGCTTACAGCACTGCATACATCTTCGCTACGGGGATATTCGTAACAACCGGCCAAGTAGCAAAAATCCAAACAATCCTATTCATATATGAAATAAATACAACACTAATAAGTGCCATGATTCTCGGAGGATTAGTCCTCAGTCTATTAATTATAACTACCCTATTTTACAAAGGAACTTCAATTAACCCTGCAAAAGAGAAAGAACGAAAAAGACTAAAATTTGCATTCTACATAAGCCTAGCCCTTTTCGGACTAACAATCCTAATAAATACATACTACTTGCAAATTGAAGAGCCAATAATCACAGACAAGGAAGCTCTCGCAGAATACAAACCCGCGATACTAAATCTACAAGAAAGAGTCCTAGACATTAATTTCACAAAAGAAAAACCAAATGTAATTTTTATCTTATTAGAAGCAATAACTGCTGAAAGAGTCGGGTTCTATGGATATAAAAGAAACGTTACCCCCAACCTAGATGCACTTGCAGCAAAAAGCACTGTGTTCATGGAAATGTATGCCACAGCGACCCACTCAGATTATGCCCAGCCAGGAATTCTCTCCTCAAGATACATGCTAACAAGCAAGTACCGAACAATCTCTGCAACCGACAATCCGAGAGTCTTCCTCTGGGATATTCTCAAAAAAGACAATTACACTACCGGTTACCACTCTTCACAAGACGACGAATGGCAAAACATGAACACATACATAGATTACACAAACCTCGACAATTGGACAAACTCCCGGACAGATGAAGTAACCGATTACGGAAGCGGACGACAAAGAAAAGACTTCGATTTCCGAGCAACCGAGAGAGCGCTAAACTGGTTAAACAACACAATTGAAAAGGACCAACCCTTCTTTCTCTACATGAATTTCCAAGGAACCCACAATCCACTGATCTACCCCGAAGAATTTTCATTTTACAAACCTGACGAAGACCACGGAATCACACGTTCAGGTGGAGAAGATACAATAAATATTTACGACAACGCTCTAAGATATGTAGACGCCCAAGTCGGACAAATCATAGATTTCATTGAGTCCAACAACAAAACAAATAACACCATCTTTATCATAACATCCGACCATGGTCACGACTTAGAAGACCGTCACGGAATCGGAGGACACGGAAACAGCATCTACAATGAAGAACTAATCGTCCCGGGAATATTCTTCCTCCCGGGAATAGAACCCCAAATAATTGAAGAACCTGTAAGCCATATTGACTTCATTCCAACTATAATCGACTTATTAGGATACGACATCCCGAAAGAATTCCAAGGAGAAGTTATGAAAAAAGGACGACCAATATTCTCAGTCGCCCAGACCCATAAATATCTTATAGGAATAATTCTAAACAACACAAAAATAATTGTCGATTTAAATCGAGAACTTATAGAAATTTACAGACTAGACGAAGATCCTAAAGAACTTAACAATATTGAGTATAATGAACAATACAAAGATAAAATCTTGAGACTTCTATTATGGGACTACTGTCAAAAAGATTATTATGAAAATGAAAGATGGAAAGCAAACCTCAATGACCGGTGTAAGATAACAAATAATTTCAAATTATAACTCAATTTTAATAATATGCCTCACCCCATAGCTCTATATACCCCCATTTTCTCTTAAATTAAAGCATAAGCATGCTTATGTCAAGTACACGGAGGAAAAATATATATGGAAGATCGAGAAATGCACAAAGCAACTTGTTCTGACTGTAAGAAGGAATGCGAAGTTCCTTTCAAACCTACAGAAGGAAAACCAGTTAGATGTCAAGACTGCTTTAAGAAGAACAGACCAGAACGAAGTTTTGGTGGTAGAGACGGCGGTAACCGTAGGTTCGGTGGAAACAACAATCGATTCGGCAATGATAGACCAAGAGAAATGCATAAAGCAACTTGTTCTGATTGTGGAAAAGCTTGTGAAGTACCATTCAAGCCAACAGGAGACAAGCCAGTAAGATGCCGAGATTGTTTTCAAGCAACTAGAAACTAAGGTTTTTAGCTAACACAATTTATTTTTTTTATTAACTATTTTACCTCAACAGAGGTACACCAAATGAGTGTAAAAGGGTATTTTACCCTGTAGAATTTTTAAAGCAAGTATATTCTATCTTATCATCCCACTTATTCCCCAAGCAACCAATAAAGCTATAACAACCCCGACAGAAATAACTACCAACATATGACTAGAACCTGACGCTGCACCAAACCCCGCACCAACTGCTCCAGAAATTCCTGCAATCAACAACCTTTTTCCTTTTTCTTCCATTTTCTAATTTAGAGAAATTATTTGAAAAGGGTTCTCGCCTGCTTGCAGGTTCTCGTGACCTGAAAGGTTATGCCCTTTGGGTATCATTATTTTATCTCCACTCCAAGTTCTTTTAATCGACCAACATGCGCCTGAACAATCGCCTCAACATTCCCAATCATCTTAACCAACTCATTCCGTTCGGCAACAAGAGTATTCAAAGCACCCTTATGAAATCCAATTTCCTCGTCTTTAGACATCTGCGGAACCTCCGCTTCAGCTTTCGCCTCTGGCGCAGATTCATTTTTTGCATTATTTATCGCATCTTCCAAATCACTCGCATCCATAACAAACCCTAGAAAAATCGCTTTAAAAAGCTTGCCCACAATTTTATAAACTCAAACAAACATAATTAATTATGAAAAGAATTATGATTGAAAAACTATCCTCTATGGAAGGAAAGACTGTGGAAATAGCTGGATGGGTCGACACAATCAGAGAACATGGAAAATTAATTTTCTTAGAAATCAGAGACATTACCGGAACCGTCCAAACAATTACAACTGCAAAAGATAAGACAAACTTTGAAATAGCAAAGTCCATTTCTAAAGAATCCTCTATAAGAATAAAAGGAGAAGTAAAATCACGACCAGAAGGAACACAAAACAAAAATTCACCTGCAGGAAATGTAGAAATAAAAATATTAGAATTAGAAATCTACACAAAATGTCCCGCATTACCTTTCGATATCGACAATGAAGAATTAAACGAAGACATTCGATTAAAATATAGATACTTGGATTTACGAAGACCCGAGATGCAAAAAAACTTAGTCCTAAGAAGTCAAATAATTAGAATCATTCGAGACACACTTTACGAAGAAGGATTCAACGAATTCGAAACACCAATCCTCGCAAAATCAACTCCGGAAGGAGCAAGAGATTATGTAGTCCCATCAAGAACACAACCTGGAAAATTCTTCGCATTACCTCAATCTCCACAATTATTCAAACAACTTTTAATGGTCGCAGGTTTTGAGAAATATTTTCAAATCGCAAAATGTATGAGGGATGAAGACCTCCGAAGCGACCGACAACCAGAATTCACACAACTAGATATTGAAATGTCCTTCATAACACAGGACGACATAATCGCATTAACAGAAAAGCTTCTAAAGAAAATCTGGAAAGAAATTCTTAATGTAAATATCAAGACCCCATTCCAAAGAATTACTTATGACGAATCAATGAAAAAATACGGAATTGATAGACCAGACTTAAGAAAAAATAAAGATGATCCTAAAGAATATGCATTCTGTTGGATAACTGATTTCCCCGCATTTGAACATTCTAAAGAAGAAAATAAAACAGTAGCAATTCACCACCCCTTTACACACCCAGAAATGAAATCATTCAATAAGAATCCAGAAACAGCAAAATCGATCGCATATGATATCGTACTTAACGGAACTGAAATCGGCGGAGGTTCCATCAGAATTCACGAAGAAGATGTTCAAGCAAAAGTATTTGAAGTTTTAGGAATTGGAAAAAAAGAACAGAGAGAAAAGTTCGGATTTCTTCTTGACGCACTTAAGTTCGGGGCCCCACCCCACGGCGGAATCGCATGGGGATTAGACAGATTAGTACAAATCATCTTGGGCGCAGAATCAATCCGAGAAACAATCGCATTCCCAAAGAACAAAGAAGCAAAAGACCTAATGCTTGACGCACCGAGTTCATTATCTACGCAACAATTGAAAGACGTTCACATCAAGTTAGATGTTCCTAAGGGAAAGAAATAATCTTATTCCCTTATCTTCTTCGCCAACTCAGCCAACTTTTCATCATCAGCCCTTTCAGAATCATTAGAAGAAATATATCCTTCATATTTTTTAAAATATTTATTAATAGGAGAATGATGCACTTTCCACGTTTCCATATCTGCAGTCCCATGCATTGGAAAAAGTTTCGCATGAATATGGTCAACTCCGAATCCTTCAAAAATCATCGCAGTTCTTCCAACATCTTCCAATTTTGAATCAATCAACTTCCCAACTTTCTTAGTCGCAATAACCAAATCCTTCAAAACATCTTCAGGCAAATCAAACGCATAACTCGAATAATGGTCTTTGGCTATAACTACACTAAATCCTTCAGTATTCGGAAAAATAGAAAGAAAAGCCAAATGCTTCTCATCTTCCCAAATTTTATGACAAGGCATCTCACCCTTCACAATCTTACAAAATATGCATACCCGTTCAACATCGAGATTCTTCGAATCTCCTAAAGGGGGTACACCTTTGCATGACACTTCCATAATAATCCCAATAGACCAAACTTTATAAAATCTCTCAACCAACAATAATTATGACAAACAATTCCCTTTGGCACGAAGTTACTGAAAAAGAAAAAGAGCAAATACGAAAGGATTCTAAGAAACTTTTAAACGAATTCGCATCAAAGCTGGATAAAATCAAGGCTCCAGAAGGACATTTCGAAAATGGAATCGGAGCAAGAGACGAAGGCGATGGCTGGACAACAGATGAAGAATTCAAAAATATAATGTTCTCAAATGCCCCATTTGTTGAAGACAATTCAATAGTCGCAGAAAAGGGGGCTTGGAAATGAGTTTAATAATACCGAATCAAGAAAGATTAAAAGAGATAAAAGAAACAATTAAAAAATCTGGAAAGGAAAACTTACACATAATTGCCGACTTTGATAGAACGCTAACCTATTCACTGACTTCTGAAGGAAAAAAGTTATCTTCAGTTATTGCAATCCTCCGAGATGGGAACTATCTCTCTAAAGGATATTCTGAAAAGGCACATGCGTTATTCGACAAATACCATCCAATAGAGATAGACGCATCAATTCCCATAGAAGAAAAAAAGAAAGCAATGGTAAACTGGTGGACCTCCCACTTTAATCTTTTAATTGAATCTGGATTAAGTAAAAAAGATTTAGAATCCGTAGTAGCGAGTGGAATTTCTCGACTACGAGAAGGAACAAAAGAATTATTTGACTACCTTCATAAAGAGAATATTCCAATAGTGATAATATCTGCTAACGGAATAGGTAATGTAATCCCAATGATTTTAGAAAAAGAAAAAATCCTCTATAACAACATCTATGTAATCACAAACCTATTTGAATTTTATGAAGATGGAAAAGCCTTTTACAAACCAAAATCTTTAATCCATTCTATGAACAAAGATGAAACCGCAGTTCAAGACCACCCTGAAATCTATGAAAAAATAAAAGATAGAAAAAATGTAATACTTATTGGAGATAGTCTAGGAGATTTGGAAATGACTGCCGGATTCGAGTATGAGAGCCTGCTCAAGATAGGATTCCTTAATCCAGGGGAAGAAGATAATTTAGAAGAATACGAAAGAAATTTTGATATCATCATAAAGGATGATGGAGATTTTTCAGAGATAAATAAATTAATCAAAGATATCAAATGAACCTAAAAATAAAACTCAAGGAAATCAAGAAAGGAAAACTAACTGCAGTAAAAAATGTAATGACCTTCTCCGAGAAAATCGCAACTTGTGAAGTAAAAGACCTAAACATCTTCTTGCACCTTAACGAAGACGCAATCGAACAGGCAAAAGAAATTGACAGGAGAATTAAAAAAGGAACGGCAGGGAAATTGGCAGGATTGTGTTTTGCAGTTAAATCAAATATTTCAGTAAAACATATGATAACAACATGTGCCTCAAAAGTCCTTGAAGATTATGAATCCGGATACAACGCAACGGTCATTAATAAACTCCTCGCGGAAGATGCAATCATTCTCGGGATGGTAAATATGGATGAATTCGCTTGTGGGGCATCCGGAGAAACTTCAGCATTTGGTCCAACTAAAAATCCAAGAAATCCAGAATTAATTCCTGGAGGTTCAAGCTCAGGCTCGGCAGCAGCAGTCGCAGCAGGACTTTGCGATTTCGCATTAGGCTCAGACACTGGAGGTTCAATCCGAAACCCTGCATCACATTGCGGAGTCACCGGACTAAAACCAACTTACGGCGCAGTTTCAAGATACGGACTAATCGATATGACTATGTCCTTTGATTGCATCGGTCCATTAACAAACTCCACCGAAGATGCAAAACTAATCTTCAATGTAATCAAGGGTCAAGACAATTTCGACCAAACAACAAAAGAAGAAAAACCAAAGTTAACAAAGAAAGGCGTAATCGGACTAGTAAATGTAAAAGATTTCTGTTCAAAAGAAATAGTAGAACTCATCGAAACAAAAACTAAAGAAATCGCAGAAAAAAATAACTGGAAGATAAAAAAGATAAATCTCCCATTAGATATTGCAATTCAAACATATTATATTATTGTTTACACAGAATTCTTTTCAGCTACAAGAAAATTTGACGGACGAAGATTCGGAAAGAAGATTGAAGAGTTTGCAGGACCTGAAGTTATTCGAAGAATCGTCGGAGGATCTGAAATTACAAAAGCTGAACACGAAGGAAAATACTATCGAGAAGCCTTGAAGGCAAGAAATTATATCAAACAACAATTTGAAAAATTGTTCAAGGAAGTGGACGCAATAATTCTCCCAACAGTTCCAAGAACCCCACACAAAATCGGAGAAAAAATTTCAGTAGAAGATATGTATGCATATGATATTTTTACAACTCCGGCAAGCATCGCCGGTCTCCCAGCAATATCCGTACCTGCAGGAAAAACAGACAACAAGGATGTAGGCTTACAAATTATAGCTCCACATTTCCAAGAAGAATTAATCTTTAAACTAGCAAAGGATTTTGAGTAGCATTCAATATTTAGAAAAAATTAAAGTTTATTTGTTAGATTTTTTGCCTCTAAGCCCGATTCCTTACGAAGTTTTTGATGGTATGAATCCATTAGCAATTCCCCTATAGGGCTCTAAGTATTCTAAATTACTACTACTAATAGTAAGATTACAACCACTTCCCCCATCTATAACTCCAAATCCTGAATGATTGGATTCTGAAACCTTAAACAGATCTTCTTCACATGGAAAATCACCTTCAAACCCCACAATAGGGCCCCAGCTAAATTGAGTAGAAATTTTTGCTAATTGTTTAGCTCCAGAAATTCCATAACTTCCTATGACAAATCCATTTTCAGCTAAATGTCTAGTAGTATTTTCTCCAAATTCACATCTTTCTCTCGGAACAAATCTTATATGCCCAGATTTACTAAATTTAACACCTTTAATTTCTTTTCCCCCCCTAATAGCATTTTCTAAGTTGGAGATTTTAATTAATTTTTTATCATTTGCTGTTGCTTCAAAATCTTGTTGGATATAAACTCCATTAGATGCAAAAATATATTTATTGTATACATGAAAGAAAAGATTCTTAAGATGACAATTATTCTTTCCCTCAGATAAAATTTCCCTTATATCTTCGAATAAGGGGTTACCTTTATCTTTTTTGTCAAAATAAGCAGAATAAATCAAAGGAATAAGATCGTCTCCAGTGGGTACTTTTAATCCTTTTTTTAAAATGTTCTTTCCAACAAATTCATAACGCAAAGGTCCTTCAGCAGGAGATTCGTAATTCAATATTCTATCTTGAGATTTTATTATAGTTTTACCATTATCTCCTATTTGGTCAGAAGTTCTAAGACCATCTTCTATCCAACTGATTCGTGGTATTAATCCCATAATACTTTCGAATTTTAAATATATTTAAATCTCTGTTGTAGCCTCTAACCACAACATTTTAAAAGTAAATTCCATCAGATTAATAATGAAAACAGATTCACTGATTGAATTAGGATTTACAAAAAACCAAGCAAAATTATACCTCTTGCTTTTCAAAAATCCGGGAATAAGTGCTGGTAAGATAGCCAAAGAGTTATCTATAGACAGATCTTTTACATACAATATAATTGAAAGTTTAATAAAAAAAGGGTTAGTGTATTACAGTATCAAAAATAATAATAAAATATTTTTCTCCGAAAAACCCGATAAGATTTTAGAAGAATTAGAATATCAAAAGAATAAAACAAAAAAGTTCATAAATGAATTAAAACAAATCGAAGTAAACAAATCAAAAGCACCTTTGATTGAAGTATACGAGGGGAAATCTGCACTTAAAAAATATTTATCTGAAATAATCCAAGGAAAATCTTTTTTAACTATTGGCGGAGGAGGGAAATTAAATATTTTTGAAATATTAAAATACGAATATCCCCATTATTTTAAGGAACTTAAAAAAGCAAATATTGGAGGAAAGATAATTTGTTCAGATGAAAATAAATCATTTTGGAAGAAAAATGTGGAAGACACAAATATATCAATAAAATCCATTAAGGGGGCTGGAAAGGAAAATAGTATAACGATTTTAAAAGACAAATTAATTCTTTCAGAAGAATCCGAATCTCCCAATATAGTTATTGTAAACAATATTAATCATGCTCACTCCATGAACCATTACTTTCAATATCTTTGGAGAATAGCCAAGAAATAAAAAGCCAATTATTTATAGTATTATATGAAAACCTCAAAAATCGGAGAACTAATCCTCGGAAAATTCCGAACAGAAATCCATGCAACACAAGATGTAAAAGATTTATTCAAAAAATGGAATCTCTCTTTAGCAACACTAATCCCCCCAGCATGGCTTTGGTATGACAATGAACTTTTAGAAGTAATTGATGAAGATGGCGACGGCAAACCTGATAAAAAATTCGGAACCGAGTTCAAATTAATTTATACATTGGAATCTAAAGATGCAAGAGATCTAGAACAAGAAGCACTATTCGTATCAAAAACTACAATCAAAAATATTAAATTAAAATATATCGCTCTGAAGAATGCCTAAAATTAATTTCAATGAAGCAAAAGAATTCTTAGACAACATCACAAAGGAAGACAACATAGTAGTTATACATCATGATGATGGAGACGGATTTGCATCAGGGATTATATTTTATGATTGGTGCAAACAAAAAGGTGCAAAAGTCCAAAATCTTCTTTTTTCATATAGAATTGGAAACGAGAAACCAGACCTGAGCTCATTTAACAAAATAATCATAACTGATATCGCACCATCCGGAATCAAAGAGCTGCAATTACCTATAGAAAAACCAATATTTTATACAGACCATCACCCAGAAACAAACCATATTCCTGAAGAAATTTTAAAATATCGAACCACAGACCAGGGATACATTCCCTCTGCAAGAACGGCTGGAGAACTAACTGGGATAAAAAAATGGCTCAGCATAATAGGAACCATAACAGATGCGGGGGACTTATATCCTGAAAATCAAAAATTCATAAATGAATTACTAAATGAAAAGAAAATTACAATTCAAGAATTCAGAGAAAACTACAGCAACATATTCACAAACACTCTTATTTATTTCCATGACGAGCAACAAAAAGCATTCGAAATTATAAAAGAGATAAAATCCTTAGAAGAATTCAAAAAACTTAACAAATATTCAGAAGCCATAGAAGAAGAACTTGGAAGGATAGTAAATGAATATAATGAGAAAAAAGAAAAAATCGGTGACATTAATTTCTTCTATTTCGAAACAAAATTCTATATCAAAAAAGCATTAGCCGCAATCATAAGTAGAAATAATCCTAAAGAAACAATAATCTTTGTAACCCCCCAAGATAAAAAATATCTTTCGATTAGTGCAAGAGATCAAACAAGAAAAAAAGACATGGCAGAACTTCTAAAAGAAGGAATTAAAGGACTAAAAAACTCCGGAGCAGGAGGCCACGTCCCAGCAGCAGGCGCAGAAATACAATCAAAAGACCTTGAAAAATTCAAAGAGAATATACGACGAAGTCGATCATATTAAAGGAAAGTGAAGCCAGAGAAACCTTGGTTTTCTAGGCAAAACATTCGTAACTACACGACAAGCCCAAAAAATCTTAAAGTGCCCTTATAAACCTTACCGATATTTTATCAACGACAATAACCCTTATAAACCTCCAAAAATTTCTTAGTATATGGAAGAAGACGATGAACCGCCCAATCGGGGGGGAATTTCTACATTAGTCAGAACTGTACAAGGGGACAGAAAATCAATAATCTTACTCCCTTCTGAGTCTCTAGAAGAAATAGCGGTTTGTAATCCAGCCGTATGTGAAAATCATTTTATCTATAGAGCCCGAGAAAAGGCAAACAACAGATACGGAGAAAAGTCAGTTGTAAGGTATCGTAAATTAATTACCCTCTATCAACTATCTGAAGAATCGAGAAAAATTTTAGTTCCAGAATTCGAATATGAAAAAGATGGAATCGAAGATGCAAGAGTTTCAAAAGATGGACAATACAACATAGTCTATGTAGGATTTAATGAAGACCATGAAAATGGGGGAGCAAAAGTAGCTCTCGCGACTACAGAAGATTTTAAGGATATACAAAAACATGGAATCATCGGGCCCCAGGTAAGATTAGAAGAAGCAATTAGATTTGCGGGAGGACCAAACACATACTATGGGGGGATATTCGACATAGAACTCCGGGGAGAAAGAAAGAAAAATCCTGGCGTCAATCCATTCGTGATGGATAAAGATGCGACAATAGTATATGCTAAATCTGGACAACCAATATTCCTTCACAGAGTAGGAAATGCAATCCAAGCAACTCCCTTTGACTCAATCAAAGATTTACAAAACCCTGCATTCTGGGAATATAATTTTGGAAAACTAGAAGAAGATACAATTCTTTATCCTGGAAGGAGATGGGCTCCAGAAAAAGTAGGATTGGGAGGAACTCCGATAACAATCATAGACAGCGAAGGAAACGAGAGAAAAATAGGACACGTTCATGGAGTAGAGAAAAAAGAAAGTGAAAAGTTAACTGAATACATCTACAAGAGCACCATTGCAGAATTTGATCCAGAAACATTTCACATCAAGGCAATTATCAGAGATCCAATTCTACTTCCAGACCCAAAATACATTTTTATTGAAAAGGATGGAGAATACACTATAAAAAAATATATCAATTTTGCAACAGGTATAGCAATAGACCCAAACGACGATTCAATAATTTGTAATTATTCAGGGTTGGGAGATTATGGGATAGAATTAAGAACAAATAACCTAAAACAATGGCTACTAAAAGAACTCTCCAACCCACATAATTCAATAGAAAACTGGCAAAGAGTAAACTAACCTAGAAAGTCTTCTCTCGATAATAACCTTCAAAATCGCAGCAAGCGAAGCGCGACAGATTTTTACGCGCGACTTCACGTCGCAAGACTAACTTAAATAACATAGGTTAAACTACACATATTCTTTTAAACAAAAACAATGTTCTATTATTATCAAATTTCATCTATTGAAAGTAACATCAAAGATGTTTCATACAACATTTTGGATTACACTCAAAAAATTGAAAGGAGGTTTAATAAAAAGAGAATATGCCATTAGATTTTGCAAAAGAAGCGATAGAAAACGCAGACAAAAACAGCATCAATTTCGATGACCTAAGAGCTGGAAAAGCTAACATTAAGGTTTTCGGTATCGGTGGATGTGGATGTAATATGGCTACCTGGCTTTTCAACAAGGGCATCAATGGAGCTACCATTTACGGAGTTAACACTGATGCACTTCATTTATCCATTACAAAGACTGATGAGAAGATCCTTATCGGTAAGGAACTAACACGAGGTCTTGGTTGTGGAGGCTACCCTAAGAGGGGACGAGAAGCTGCTAAAGAATCTCTTACTGACTTGAAAAGAGCTGTTTCGAATTCGGATATGGTTTTTGTTCTGGCCGGTATGGGAGGAGGTTCCGGAACCGGAGCCATTCCAGTAGTTGCTCAATTAGCTAAAGAAGCAGGAGCGGTAGTTATTGCAGTTGTCACAATGCCTTTCGAGGCAGAAAAAGCAAGAATCGATAAAGCAGAGTTCGGTCTTCAAGAACTAAGAGAAGTTGTCGACACAGTAATTGTACTAGACAACAATCGATTAGTAGATATAGCTGGCCAGCTACCAATGGAACAAGCCTTCGCAGTTGCGAATGAACTTGTATCCACTATGATTAAAGGTATCGTAGAGACAATCACATTACCTTCGTTAATCAACCTAGACTACGCAGACGTTTCTGCAATTATGAAAAACGGAGATGTAGCAGTTATTGGTATTGGCGAGGACAACTCGAACGCAAGAGTAGAAGCAGCAGTTCAGCAAGCTCTAACACATCCATTATTGGATGTAGATTATCGGGGAGCAACAGGTGCATTAGTCCATATCACATGCGGTCCAGATTTGAAACTTGAAGAGTTCGATAATATCGGACGACTCGTAACCGAAAACCTAAGCCCAGAAGCTCAGGTAATCATCGGTGCAAGAGTTAACAAAGAATTCCAAGGAAGAGTAAGAGTCATTACAATTATGACAGGTGTTAAGTCGCCATACATCCTAGGAAAAAACACAAGTAGATTCGAAGAAGAAGACAGAATCAGTGTTAATGAACTCGGTCTAGACGATTTAAGTTAAAACTAACCAAATTTTATTATTTTATTTTTTCTTTATCCTCCGCGAAAGCGGGGGATTAAAATTTATTCTATAGGAAACAAATCCTTATAAATCTTAGAAAGAAAGAATCTTATGAAAAGGTGCATAATTCTAAGAGGTCCAGCAGGTTCCGGAAAAACTACCCTTTCAAAAGAGCTTGCCAAGATCTATCCATTATACCATATAGAATTAGATATCTTGAGGAAAAAAATACCAAGAGAAGAAAATGAGCCAAAATTCAGTCAAGAAGAGAAGCTAAGAACAAATAGAATACTAATTCCATTAGTCCGGGAGAAACTAAAAGCCGGACAGAAAGTTATAATCGATGAAGTATTCTACTACAAAAGCCAACTTAATGAAATAAAAAAAGAATTTTCAAAAGAGATAATCATCTTTAATTTAACTTGTCCATTAGAGCTCTGTTTATCCAGAAATAGAAGTAGAAGGTCATTGGGAGAAAGAAAGACCACTGATGAAGCAACAAAAACTATTCACTTTCTAGTCTCACAACTAAAAGAAGGTATTAAAATTGATACTTCAAATAAAACAATTCAGGAAACATTAAAAGAAATTATATCTAACCTAGAGATTTAAAATTTATCACAATAATCCTTATATAGTTTAAACAAGAGATTAATTTATGAAAAATCATGGAGGATATGGAGGACAAGGAGATTATTCATTTGAAACAGAAAAACCAATATTCCCCAATGCACTAGATATTATAGCAAATATTGCATACATACCTATAGCAATCTATAAAACTACTAAAAAAATTCTAACTGCCCCAGCTAGGGGATTAGAAAAATTAGCCAAGAATACAATAAAAGACCTCGGTGGATTTGAAGAAGATGACCTCGATTAATCAATAATTTCAAGAAATCTCAATACAAACATCAGCACACATTGTATAACAAAGCCCACAACCAGTACAGTCCTTTTCAGAATCTCTAACCGGATAAAAATAACCCTTATTATTTGTCTTCGAGGACATCGATAAATAATCTACGGGACAAGCATCAACGCACAGCCCACAACCTTTACATCTCTCAATATCAATTTCTAAACTCATTATATCGCATCAAAACTAACCTTCTCCTGAGGGGTCATCTTCTTATTCTTCCACTTATCAAAATAAATAACATTTTCTAAATCCGGCTTAGCCCGTCGCTCAGAACCCTTAACTTTCGTCTCTTTACCAATCGGAAAAAGAGCTTCAACATGTAAATCTTCAGAAATTTCTAATGCACTCTTAACCTGGTCTTCATAAAAATGCCCCACCCAACTTGTAACCAATCCAAATTCAGTCAGGACAAGTAAAAAATTCTGAATAGCTGCCCCTGCCTGTTGAGAAGCATAACGAACTCCTTTCCCACCATAACTACGAACTAACTTAGAATCATCACTTACCGCGACAACAACATATTTCGCAGTCCCAACATAATCTTGCTGTGCAGCCTTAGCTAACTCAGAAATCTTCTTCTCATCAGAAACTAAAATAAACTTCAATGCAAATTGTCCTCCTGCACTCGGAGCAAAACGCGCAGCATCAATCGCTCGAATAATCTTCCTCCAATCTGGCTTCTTATCCATATATCTTCGAACACTTTTCCGTTGTTTAATCGCAGTCTTCAAATCCATAACATAAACTCGGGAAAGAACTTTATAAAACTAACCGAAGAATAACCCCTAGAAAAATATGTTATTAGAAAGTAGTTACATTAGGAAGGTTTATAAATAAATTTTCCAGAATTTATCTATGATTAAAAAAATAATAATTGGTAGTCACGCGACGGAAATTCCAACTAGATGCGGAATCGCAACATATACCGCGCATTTAACAAACGAAATGATAAAACACCCGCGAGTAGCAGGTCTCCAAATCAACGCATTAAACTATGGAAACCAAAAATATGTACCGGAAAGGGAACAATATAAATGGCGAGAAACTAATATCAAAAATCCAAATATTGATGTTGCAGGACTATTAGACGATATAGAACGAGCTAGAGATTACTGGGCCGAAGGAGGAATGGAAAGAGTTGAAGTAATCAGCCATGAATACGGAATTTTCAGAGATGGGAAAGGCAAAGATTTCCTAGTCCCTCTATTAAAGGGATTAAATCAAAGAAAAATAACTTCAGTTTTTATTCCGCACACAATTCTACTGGGCCCTGAAAAACATGATCCAGATTACCGGCAGATTATGGAAGAAGCTGTACAGTTCCCAAACCACATCTTCGCACTAACGCCCGAAGCGATAGAAATGTTAGAAGGACCATACAACGCACCAAGGATAAACGTAAGTTATGTGCCTCACGGAATCAACGACGTGAAAAACGATGATAGATTCAAAAATCGTCTCCCTAGACCGAAGATAAAATCAAAATTCGGAATCAAACAAGAAACAGACGTCTATGTTTCCGGAGGATTCTTTTCAAAAGGAAAATTAATTGACCACGCCATAAAAGCATTCGCAATAAACCGAAAAAAAGGATACGAAAATTTCCAATATTATATAATTGGATTAGAAAAAGATAAAGAATGGAAAGACTATTGTTTCAACTTAGCAAAAAGTTTAGGCCTAAATCCATTATCTTTAGGAAATGGAGACGATGGAGGGGGATTAGAACAATTAATCAAACACGATTTAAATCCTCACAAAATAATTTTCTTCAATACTTACCTCAACGATGGAGAATCCTACGATAGCAAAGTTATGGCAAAAGCAATAATCACCGTCAATGAAAGCGAATCACAAATTTCCAGCGGAGAAATCGCAAGAGCTTTAGAAGCAAAAAGAGTTCCAATTTCCTATGCCTCTCCAATCGTAAGAGATATGGCGAGGGAAGGTGTTGGATTTTCTGTTGAACCTAAAAACATAGAAAAGTTGGCAGAAACGATATACTTTTATGCGAAAGACGGAAACCAAAAAGAATTAGAACTTGCTTCTGCTAAGATTGGTTCTAAAGCAATTTGGGAAAAATCAACTCGAGACATGATTGATATCATAACAACAATAGTTGACAATGATGAAGAAGACCTCGCAGAATCAAGAACAATTTTGGAAGACAAATGAAAGAAAAACTAGGAAAATATTTAATCTGAAGAAGGAATATATTTTTTAATCTCTTCAGCAAGAGAATTTCCAAAATCCTTAGAATCACAATCTGCAAGACGACAAATCCCATAATAAATAGCCTTAGAATTTGATGCCCCATGACCTTTAACAATTACCCCATCATATCCCAGAATAACTGCCCCACTATGCTTATCAGGATCAACTTTAGCCAAAAGATTATTTTTTATTTTCGTTAAAGGACCACTAGCTAAAAACAATTTTGTTTTATCATAAAAATTCAGTTTTGAGATTTCATCTTTAGTCAAACCAATCAGTCTACTAAAACAAGCTTCTGCAGTTTTAAGATACAAATTTCCCTCGTAACCATCAACAAGAACAACATCAACTTTCCCATCCAAACAATCACCAGGTTCAACCTTGCCCCGATAATCAATAAGATTTCCTAAACTCCTCTCCCGAATACCTTTCGCCACAAGAACTTCAAGCGCTTTATCAATATCGCTCCCCTTATGTTCTTCTACCCCATTAGACAAAATTCCCCATCGAGGCCGCTCAATACCTCTACTCTTCATATAAAAAGTGGACATAAGAGCTTGTTTGTAAATCCCATTAGCAAATCCTCTAACAGCCTCAAGATAATTTTCCTTATCAGAATGTTGAGTAGTAAATCCTACATCAGAGCAAACATACTCCTCACCAAAAACATTAGGAAAAATTGCAACCAAGGCGGGGGCTCCACAACTCTTATTTCTTATTTTACTAGCTTCAAGCGCAACCTTCGAAGTATCTCCTATACTAAAAAAACCCTCAATATTCCCAGAACGAATTGATTCGGCCAAATTATTCAAAACCGAGCCCTTAACCCGACGATCTATCTTTTCAACTTGAGAATAAAACTGAGAAGCTTGAACAATCTTAACTCCCTTGGGAAGAGTATTCCTAAAACAATCTAATATTTTCTCCTCATCCCCATGTAAATAAATTTTAACGTCAGGACGTTTCCTAGAAAAACGTTGAACAGCAGATGTAACCCTCTTAGTTACACTTCCATTAGGAGTATAATCCCCATTCTCTACATCTATTCCGATTTTGCTTAATGCCATCTTACGTTATCAGAACTCTTTTTCCCTTGGGACACTTTTGAATTATCACGCCCGGAAGAGGACTCGAACCTCCGACATCACGATTAACAGTCGTGCGCTCTACCTGCTGAGCTATCCGGGCTTTCTACTTAGAAATTTAACCCATTTTTAAACCTTGTTTATTTATGGAATTTAACATTTGAACAACCTCATCAAGCCCTACCAAAAGATAATCTTCAATAACTCCATTTTCCTTTTTTATCTCTCCAAGTCCCTTTCAGCTTCAGCAAGATCGGGCTCACCAGAGGGCTCACTAGAGTCATCCTTTGAGGAGTCATGCCCGATGAGGGCGTCATCAGACAATCCACCTTCAACATCCAAATCCTTAACACTCTCTTTCAGCCCAAAATCGTCTTCATCAAATTTTCGCCGAGAAGCATTCTGTTTCTCCAAATAAGCAAACACATTCCCATGCTTCGCCCCTTGAATCAACGACTTAATCGCCTGAGTAACCGCGTCGAGATGTGCTGAATCTGCAATCAACCCAACCCGATTATCATGAATTACAATGACCGAACCAGTTAAATTCTCAATAGTTTTCCTTGCCTTTCCACCAGTCCCAATCAATCGCGCCCGAACATCTTTCAAATTCTTACGCCGAGTATGTTCCTTCACCCCAATAAACTCTAAAACAAAATCTTCATTTTTCAAAAGCAAAGCATCCTCAACATCAAAACCAAAATCTACCGCCCGAAGAATCTTTACAACTAAATACTCGTTCAACTCCGAACCCTTAACCGAAACACTCCCCCTCCCAAAACCAATCTTAACTTTAATTTTATTCTCAATCGCAGGCACAGCTTTCTTAATCTTTTTCATACTCAAAACCGGAACATTTCTCATATTTCTAAGAAAGAATAAGTGTTTATAAGACTAATCATTAAAATATTTTAACAAAACCTCTTCTGCCTCATCCAAGGTTCTCCCAAAAAAAATAATACCTTCACGACGTCCACCCATAACAATTATCTTTTTATCAGAGACATTTGACTCTCTAAACAATCTCTTAATTTCTTCGGCCATTTCAGGAGTACCATAAGATACATCCTCCCGAGTAGTAGGCATTTTATCCTTAAGCTTTTCCCACATCTCAAGATTATGGATATGAATAACCGCTTTTGTATCTAGCAAACATTCATAAATCATGGCATGAGATAGAGATTCTGAAGAAACATTTATCGGCCCCTTGCAAGTCAGACTATTTTTAGAAAAATCATAATCATTCACCAAAGCATAATGATTTCCATCTAATTTAGAAAAGTTACCCGTAGCCAAACCAGTAATTATAAACTCATTATTCTCTAACTTCATACTGATATTTCCAAAACCAACCCCATCAGAAGAAGCCCCTACCAATTTAAGCCCATATAATTTATCTCTCAGGTTATTTATTTCAATTAATCGTTGAATTTGAATAGGTTTGTCTCTTACCCTTTTACAATTAAACTTAATATAACCATCATCCATCTTAATTAAAATTCGCCTTCCTCAGTCGTCAACTTCCCCATCTGCTTCAATTTCATAACCTGATTATCAGTATACTTAAACAAAACATCACCTTTATCATTATCAAACTCCCATGGCTCAACAATTATCGCATCTCCTTCTCTCAACCAAAGTCCTCTTCTCTTTCTTCCAGGCACCCTACAGTTCCGAGTCTTCCCATCCATACATGAAACAATCATTCGCGAACCCCCGACTCTCTGAATTATAATCCCGATTACTTCCTTCTCATTAGGCAACTTTACTCGCACCGGACCTTCATGCCCCGGAACAAAAACCTTCGCCTTATTCTTCTTCGACTTATCTTTAAACTTACTAAATGCCATAATTAGAACAATTAAAATCTCCTTATAAATCTAACTTATGAAAGAACCAAAGCAAAAGGCACACCTTCAACCTCAATAATACCTTCGTCCTTAATTAACCCAAGATCCTTCGCAACCCTGATAGACTTCTCGCCAACAATATTAAACGTCGCATCTTCCTTAGTGCAATCGATAATTTTCTCCTTCAATTCAACCTCATCAACTTCATCCCCTTGAAAAAAAGGCCCTGTCAAATCTAATTGTTTTATTCCTTCACTCAAAATCCTCCCATAAACATCCTTGTCACAAATAGCAACAACCAACCGATACGACTTATGAATTTTAAATAAAATCTCCCCCATACAAAAAAATAACTTCAAAGGTTTATAAATATTAGCAGACAATAAACAAGATGGAAGAAGATAGACCTTTCAGAACAGAAAGTTGTGGAGATTGTTCGAACTTCCGGTGGGGACATCATACACTGAAAGGATTTATCATAGATTGGCAATATGGAGAAAATGCTGGATGCCACAACAGAGGACAAACATTTGAACTAGACCGAGATCCTGGAACAGAATTCTTAACTCCTGAAGAAGCCTTAGATTATTACGGCCCCGAAGGAAACTATTGCAAAAGATTCACCGGACAAAAACCTCACACATTAGAAGAAATACAAAAATACATCTCCGAGCATCTCTAAAAAATTAAACAGGTTTAGGAATAGTTTCGGCATAATCCCCAACTCCGATATAAGACTTCAAGGCTTTTTCCAAGGAATTGGCATCTTCCATCATACCTGCTTCTCGAACGGTCTTAATTAAATACTCAGTCAGTTCAGGATTCTTAGAAAGTTTCTCTCCAGTATAGACAAGATTAAAGGAAACATTTTGTGTGCCGAATTCAAGACAGGAACCGTCATCCATAGCTAATCTATCAAGATAACCTCTCAAATAAATTTTCTTTTCAGAAACACCTAAATTCTCAATATTAGATCTAAAAAACTCAGTCTCAGCCCTAAACTGTGCTACCTTCATATCTTTCCTAACACTCTCAACATCCATAAAATACACAAACCCCCAAACTATTTAAATATTCTCTAAAAAAATAAGAAATTCCCCCTTCCCTAAAGGGGAATTATAAAAATAAAAATTAAGCTGCTTTCTTAGCCTCGCCATCAGCCACTGCCTTATCAGCATTGTCCTTTGACATAATCCTACACATTCCACATCCACAATCAGCACACTTTCCTTTAGCCATATATCCGCCTCGAGAAGTGATAGTCATCTGTGCATCCTTCATTGTTTTGTTTTCCTTACATTTCATACATCTTCCTTCAATTGTCATTTTTTCCTCCTATTAAATTTAGTTTATCTAAATTTCCATGGTTGATTTTTAATCGACCTTTCAATTTAGTTTTTTTAAATCCTGTATACTTCGTACTTCTCACCACACGCAAGACACCTTAAAAAAGCCTTCCCTTTGTCTTCTTCCAACTCTGTGTCCGGCTTTTTACATTTTGGACACAAAACAAACCTATTAACATACCTCTCAATCTTTTCATTCACTTCCTTAGAGGGCAGCTTCCGAGACAAAATAAGTCTATCCCCCTTCAATTCTCCGGAGCTTGCAAGCTCCTTAGTTAAAAATTTCATCACATGATCGACGTCCCGTCTAAGACAAGTAACAACCGGGACAAAATTCGTTATAATAGTCCGAGTCCCTTCATGATGCCCTTTGACCTTCAAAATCTCAAAACGTCCACATTCCCCAACAGGCTCAATAGTCTCATACGCCTCATTCAATAAATCTTCATAATCCATAAATTCAAATCTTTAGATTTTAATTTCGCAAGGGCTTTGCCATTGCATAATCTAAAATTACCTCCACAAATTTATTAAATCTCATGAATTCCCCATGAATTTCCACTTTATAAGAGTTATTACACGTAAGCCATCACCAAAAAACTTATAAACCAAACAATACAACAAATAATATAAATTCTAGAGATTATCTCTTGATTCTAAAATGGACGCAGATTTAAAGAAGAATATTATGTCAAGCGGTACTAGCTTAGTCGGACTGATTTGTAAGGACGGTGTAGTCATGGCCGGCGATAAGAGGTCGACAGCAGGCGGACAAATAGTAATGGACAAAAACGCCGATAAGATTATTCCTATAAATGAATATTTAATCACTTCTGGAACAGGTATAGCCTCGGATATAGATATGCTACAAAAACTCGCCAAAGCACAGTTAAAAATAAAAGAATTACGAGATAAAAAGAGACCTACAGTTAAGGAAGCCGCAAATCTAATTGCCGCAATTAACTACAAGAGTATCCGACAACCTGCAATGATTCAATTCATCGCAGGGCTGATGGTGGGGGGAGTAAACGAAAACGGAATAACAGAACTTTACTCTGTAGAACCAGCAGGAAGTGTAATGAAAGTAACCGAATTTGATGCAAACTTTTCATCTGGAATGCCTTACATTTTAGGATTACTAGAAAAATCATACAAAAAAGACATGACTATGGAAGAAGGAGTTGAACTTGCAATTGAAGCAATTAAAGCAGCTTCCGAGAGAGATACCGCATCCGGACAAGGAGTAGATGTATTCACAATAACAAAAGACGGGATTAAACACGTATCGAAACAAAAAGTCGAGAAAGTTTACAAAGAGCATAATTAATTTTAATAAAATGGCCGATATTTTAAAAACAATAGAAGAGCAATTACCGCGAGGCACCGTAGGTTCAACAATCTTTGAAGGAGCAAACATCATAGTTTATACTACTGACACCGCATTCTTCAAAAACGGGGACTCACAAATCAAAGAAGTTGTAAACAATATTAAAAAAAGAATCGAACTAAGGGCAGACAAATCATTACTTATGCCTCAAGACGAAACCGAAAAAAAAATCCGAGAAATTCTCCCAGTAGAATCCGAAATAACCCAAATAATTTTTGACCCTCAACGAAGTACAGTAATCATCGAATCAAAGAAACCCGGATTAGCAATCGGAAAAGCAGGGAGTCTTTTAAAAGAAATCAAACAAGCAACAATGTGGACCCCACAAGTTCAACGTTCAGCAGCAATTCAATCAAAGATTACTGATAAAATCCGAGAAGTTCTATACCAGGACAATAACTATCGGAAAAAATTTCTAAACAGCATCGGGGAAAAAATCTACAAAGGATGGAACCCTGACAAAATAGAAGAATGGGTGAGGGTTACCGCACTCGGAGGGGGAAGACAAGTAGGACGAAGTTGTTTCCTTCTGCAAACTCCAATATCCAGAATATTAATCGACTGCGGAGTAGATGTATCTTCAAATGGAAAAGACAAATACCCTTATCTTGAAGCACCTGAATTAGACTTAACCGCAATTGATGCAGTCATCTTATCCCACGCACACCTAGACCACTCAGGTTTAATTCCTTACTTGTATAAAATGGGATACAAAGGCCCAGTATATATGACCGCACCGACGAGAGACATTTCAGCACTAATGGCCTTAGACTTTATTGGCGTCGCTTACAAACAAGCCACAGCACCCTTGTTTAAATCAACAGACATTAGAAATATGGTAAAACACTCAATCGTTCTAAACTACGGAGAAGTAAGTGACATAACTCCGGATGTCCGAATAACATTATACAACGCCGGACATACACTCGGCTCATCAATGATTCATTTCAATATCGGAAACGGATTACACAACTACGTGTACTCTGGAGATATCAAATTCGGAAAATCACGTTCCCTTGAAGCTGCAACATCCTACTTTCCAAGAATCGAAACATTACAATTAGAGTCAACCTATGGTGGAAAAGACAACAATTTTCCTCCGAGAAAAGAATCAGAAGATGAATTACTTAATTTCGTAAATGATATTATTTCTAATGGCGGAAAAGTTCTACTTCCAGAATTAGGAACTGGCCATGCACAAGAAAAAATGTTAATATTAGAAGACGCAATGAAAAACGGAAAAATCCCAAAAGTTCCCATTTATATCGACGGTATGATTTGGGACATCAATGCAATCCATACTGCATACCCTGATTTTTTGTCGAACGCCGTCCGTTCTGCAATTTTCGCAGATAATAATCCATTCGTTTCAGAAATCTTTCACAGGGTAGGCTCACCACAAGAAAGAAAGAATGTTATCGAAGGAGGTCCTTGTATCATTCTAGCAACTTCAGGTATGCTTGTTGGAGGTGCATCAGTCGAATATTTAAGGGAATTCGCAGATAGTTCAGTAAACGGACTTTGCCTATCATGTTACCAACCACCCGGAGGAGTCGGTAGACAATTACAGGAAGGTGCAAGAGAAGCTACATTCGAAGTAGATGGAAGAACCGTAACCATTCCATTAAAATTAAAGTTCCTTTCAATAGAAGGATTTTCCGGACATTCTTCAAGAAATGAATTAATGGCATTTATGAGTCATGTTAATCCGAAACCGCGAAAAGTAATCATTAATCATGGGGAACAATCACGAGCATTAGATTTAGCTTCAAGTATTTACAAATCTAAGAGGATTGAAACAGTAGTTCCTAAGAATTTAGAGACGATTCGATTGAGATAATCTCAGCTCTTTCAACTTCCTAATTTTCTCCATACCCCCCTTAGTTTTTTCCAACCTCTTATAAAAATCCCATGCCTTCATAATTTGAGCATCGATAAACTGTGTATGTTCCCTTTTCCAACTATTTGGATTCTCCTTAACAAACTTTCCCCACCTTTCAATTTGCTCTAAATGAGTTCTGTCTCTCATAATCTAAACTTCCTAATCATATTTTTAATTATTTGAATTTCACTTTCATTAATTATATCAGCATAAACAATTCTCAAATGCCTTGCATCCTCAAAATCCTTATCCCCCTTCAACCATTCTTCCTTAAACGCAATATTACCTTCTATTGGAGCAAAATAAATCTGAAGTTTGGTCAATTCCATTTTTACTCTTCTCTTCAATTGATACTTATCAATTACATCCTTAACAAAATGAAGTTCCATCTCAGGCAAGGTCTTCCCCCCCCAAGTATATCTTATACTGTCTTTTCCAATTAAATATTTTTCAAATAAAACCTCCGGATTTTCAGACTGCATACATTCGAAATTATTTTCCACCAAATCATTGTGCATCTCAGCAAACTTCTCCCTAGACATTTCACCAATAATCATATCTATATCCTCTGTACCTCGAGTTCTCCCACTTGAAATTGCTGCAAATCCTGACACAACCATATATTCCACATATCTACCAACGATAGCACAAAAGTCTTCCGCAAACTTATCTAAAATATTTCTATCATCAATTTTTCTATCCATAAAAAAACTAACAATCCTATATATAAATAATTATTGGTCAACCCAAAACCGCGAAAAGTAATCATTAATCATGGAGAACAATCACGAGCATTAGATTTAGCTTCAAGTATTTACAAATCTAAGAGGATTGAAACAGTAGTTCCTAAGAATTTAGAGACGATTCGATTGAGATAAATTTTTCCATTTAACATACTCGAGGAAGATATTATCATGAATTAATTTATGTTATGATCATGTTCAACATAATTTTATTTTTGCCTTCCAGCGTCGCTGTTCAGTTCCCAATTTTTCTAAACGAATCAACTTAGCATACCGCTCAATCTAAAATTAAAATTTCAGATAACATCGCTGACTATGCCACTCGCTTCACCCCCAAAATTTATTAGGATGTCCCACGACCCACCGACTCAGAGATTTTAACTAATACTACTAAAGAATTTTCTTAATCTTTATCTTTTATATGCTTCATCATGATGACCAAAGAAGAAAAAGATAATTGTTTTTCTAGTCTTATTTATTTCATACTTAAGAACAAATGATTTCATAATATGGACTCTCCTTTCCCCCACTAAATCATACTTTAATGATTTATAATGTTGAGGATTTTGAATAATCTCCTCAATTTTTTTCATAACTTGTTTATACATTATTTTATTCTTTTTAAAAAGTTTGTTGAGAGTTCTTTTTAAATCAGGCATCACCTCATAATTATACATTTTATTCCTCAATAATCTTTCTTAATTCAGACATATTTTTAAATTTTATCCCTTTTTCTTTCTTTATCTTGGAAATTTTTTCTATAAATTCTTTTTTTAAGGGAAGTTCATCAACAGGATGCCAATCGATTCTTTCACAAAATTCCCACTCTTTATCTGAGATCTCCCCAGTTTTTAAATACCTTTCAAAAATTAATTTTTTAATAGTTTCTTCCCTTGCGATTTCAGACCAATTTACCCATAAAAGTTGTTTTAATTGATCTTTAAATTTTTCCTCAACAGATAATGTTATAGATACCATCTATATTTTTCCAGAGTTTTTTAATTCTTCAAATTTCTTAAATTCTTTTATTCTTACTTCAAATCTTTTTTTTAAATATTCTGCCCAATTTATTTCGGGATACTCATCTATCTCTTTTTTTAAGTTTTCAGGTATTGATATAGTGAATGTAGCCATTTTGTTTATATACTAGATTTAGTTTAAATATTATAATTAGTTTATGTATTTAAATCTTACTATTTCGAAATTGCAAAAACCTTCGCGCACCTTCTTAATCTATTGGGATGGCTTCAACTTCCCACCAAGAGAGATTTTGTAATACTACGGGGTTTTCTCAACTTCTTCACTTCGCTCGACCTTTCAGAAGATATAACAGCGATTAAAAAGTTCATAAATATACTTTTATTCACCCATATTTTTCTTTCAGAAAAACACTCGAGGTCGCTTTCAGCTCCACCCGATCCCTAAATGGTTTCTTAATCGCAAACGTTAATCCTAATCTTTATATACCACTCAACCTTTCTCAAATCAAGAGGAATCGAAAAAAGATCAAATCGCAGATTTGGAAAATAAGTTTTTCTACTTTGCCTCAACAGAGGTACGCCAATTGGGTGGAAGAAAAATTTCTTTTTTCTAAAAAGAAAGAAATCAATGAAACACAAATTAACTATCACATTACTTTTGCTGAGCATGTTCTTAGTAACACAATTCATCGGACTCTTCGTAGTAAACGCTTACACTCCAGAAACGGTTTTCAATCAAACCACAGGGATGATAACCATCTCGCCAGAAAACCAGCTTCCCTTCGGAATAGAAACCCCTGAGACAAACTTCCTTGCAATCATATTCTATTTTATTCTAGCCTTCGCAATCGTCGCAATACTGATGAAGTACAAATGGAAACTAGTAATCAAACTTTGGTTCCTCCTTGTAATAATCCTCGCACTAGGAATCACACTAAACGCATTCCTAAAATATTCAACTCTTACAAACATTTCAATAATCGCATTAGTAATCGCAATCCCCCTAGCACTCTTAAAACTTTTCAGACCAAACGTCTTCGTTCATAACATTACCGAACTTTTTATCTATCCCGGAATCGCAGCAGTCTTCGTCGCAATCTTACAACCATTAACCGCAGTCCTACTACTTGTCTTAATTTCAATCTACGACATGTGGGCAGTTTGGAAAGCAAAGTTCATGCAAAAAATGGCAAAGTTTGAAATGGAAGAATTACATATCTTCGGAGGATTTTTAATCCCGACGATTTCAAAGAAAGTCAAAGCCCAAATAGAAAGGATAAAACAAAAATACCAAAACAAAAAAATGCCGGCAAAAGTAAAAAAGAAAAAATTCAAAGTTAGACTCGCAATCCTTGGAGGAGGCGACGTCATCTTCCCGATAATAACGGCCGGAGTTTTCATGCGAGCATTCCCTAAACAAGCCTTATTTGGAATCATGGGACTAATCCCCGCACTTTTTATAATATTTGGAGCATTAGCCGGATTAACATATCTCATGTTAATAACAAAGAAAGACAAAGCCTATCCCGCAATGCCCTATATTTCTACAGGAATTTTCGCAGCACTTATTCTTTGGAAGTTTATAATTTTGTAAATCACTAAATAAAATTTTAGACTAAATAATTATTACTTAGTTAAACAACCGTCACTAGCAAATTCTTTCCATCTCTTTGGAATCTCTAAAAGAATTTGCGAACCATGTTTTGCAATCGCCCCCCAATTCTTTTTTTACCATCACTATACACTTTTAGCAAATCAGTCATCTTTTTAGTTCCAACAGGATAAAAATCTTCAAAATGACAATCAGCACAATAAGTAGCAAAGCCTTCAAACCATTTTCTACCCTCGCCAAAATACCCCCCCTCATCCCTCCCCAAAATCTTTTTCCATAACACATGAGACAATTCATGCACAACCCCATAGTCCAATCTCTTAGCCCTTTCTTCAAAGCCAACATCCATAATCCTATTCGCCAAATTAAAAGGCGTATAAATAATATTATTATGTTGCCTAAAATCAGCGCCACGCACCACATTAAACAATCCTATCGGACCAATCATCAAAGCTTCAAGAATAGAAAAGGTCGCGAAACTTCCATAAAAATCTTTTTTTGTAGGAATTCTTCCTTCATCCCATGCAACTTCAATAGCCTGATTCCAAGCCCTGTCATATACATGATCAGACAACCAAATTTTATTATCCTTGACTTTCACATTTCCTAAACTCACCCTACATCTCTCTTCAATTCTCGGCTTATAATAATCAACTCTTTCCCGAACCTTCTCTAAAAAATTCTCTTTCTTTCTCCTTGATGTAGGTAAAAGAGCCCTGCAATTATCTCTATGAAATCTATAAATTTCCTGCATCAATCCTACATCCCCCATCACCAAATAACCCCTACAGTCACATACTCAATGTCTTCAAAACGAATTTTATCATCAGAAAAAATATTATTATCCCCTTGAGTAATAAAATAAACTCCTTCATCATCAATTCCTTTTTCAACAACTCGATGAACAATTAAAATTCCTCCAAATCTAAAACTCACAATATCACCACCTTCAATTTGATCAGAATTCCTTGGAACAATACGTATACCATTCGCCCCCTTATCCAAAACTGGCTTCATACTTCCACTAGATGCGTAACTTGAAATCGTTGCATTAGCAATCCTCAAGAGAATATAATCATCAAACACCACAATATCTTCATCCATAACCCAATTGGAAGGCGAACTCGCATCAAAACTCCCCAGACCAGTAGCAAAAGGCACCTCAAGACCTGAATTAGAAAACATATAAAATAGAAATACGCAACTAAAGAAACCTGCCAAAAAAACCCAACTATACCGAGCGTAGCGGACTTTCTTAAAGGAGTTGAAGCCTGAAGAACCTTGGGTCTTAGGCCAGGTATACCTGTAATTCATAACAAATACTCATAACGACATTATTTAAAACTTCCTAATTGTAACTCCTATTAAAAGACAACATCAGAAAGGTTTATAAATAGTCCCTCTGTCCTAGTAGTGAAAATGATAGCAAGACAAGAGTTAATTAAGAAATTGAAAGGTTATTTTGACCTAAATATTTACGAAACTAAAGTATGGTTAGCCTTGCTTTCAAAAGGAATTTCTTCAGCAGGAGAAATCGCAGAGATTTCTGGAGTTCCTCGAAGCCGAACATATGACGTTCTTGAATCCCTAGAAAAGCGAGGATTCGTTATTCAAAAATTAGGAAAACCTGTTAAATACATCGCAGTAAAACCCGCAACAGTTATCGAGAAATTAAAAAACAACACAACAACATATGCAGAAGAAAAAGTAAAAACTCTTTCAAACTTAAAAGAAACTACTGAATATAAAGAACTACAAGAACTTCACAAAACTGGAATCGAACCAATCAAGAATCACGAACTTTCCACATCCATCAAAGGACGAAGCAACCTTTATTTACAAATGAGGGCAATAATGGAAGACGCAGAAAAAACGGTATACCTCACATCTTCAGCTTACGAACTTTTATCTAAACAAAAAATATTCAAAGATACTTTTGCAAAATTAAAGAAAAGGAAAGTAGATATTAAAGTAATGATTGCAGATGATGAAGAGGAAGCAAAGAAACTATCAAAGAAACTCGGAGTAGAAATCAAATCAAGACCAATCAATGCACGTTTCGTAATCGTAGATAAAACAGAACTTATTTTCACAATCAAACCAACAAACGTCCACGAAGATTTCGATTATGGTGTTTGGATTAATTCACCCTTCTTCACAAGTTCTCTAGCCTATATGTTCGACTTAGCTTGGGCGAGCGATTCGCTTCGAGACAAATAAAATGAATAAACGAAATGCAAATTGCGAGGAAGATTAAAATGGAAAGAGCAGATACATTCTCCCCAAAGATTGCAACAGGATATGAAAAATTAGCGATTAATTTAGAACACCACATAAGAAATTATACCCCCACAACATGGACCGCAACAATTAGCAATGTTGCCTATATCCCTATGGTTCTCAAAGAAGAAGCAAAAGTGTTTATGGCCCTTCACAAAATGGGCAAACTAGAAAGCGGATTAGAAAAATTAGGCAAGAGTAAAAATTCTCACTTTAAACAATTCAAGGAACGATACTATCAGGCAGCAATAAAAGATTTCTTTGATAAAGAATCCTACAAGCCATACGAAGCAGAGTTAAACTAACTTCGCACTAGCACCCATTTCCTTTTCAACCTTCCTAACCGACTTAAAAACTTCAGCAACACCACTCTTTTCTTTATACCAATAATAACCTTTTTTCTTGACAACATCTTTTCCTTTAGCCTTAACAAACGCTTTAACAGCGTCATCTAAACCCTCTGAAGGTCCTCTAAGCTCGATTTCAGGCTTCTCAACAACAACTAGATACCCTCGCGCATTTTGACCGCCAGCATAATCAAATTCCTTTTTCAGAACCTTCTGTTGTTTCCTAACAAGCTCCCTAACAAAAAAATCCAACAACTTTTTCATCTTCGTCCCAGCAATATCCCCCTCTTGCCTATCGGTTTTCAAATTAATCTCTACAAAAGTCCCTGCTAGTTTCCTCAAACCTTCAACATCAATCGACTTCCTCTCAAAGTATTCCAATGAGGGAGATTTCAAAAAATTCCTAGCCACAACCTTAAACTTCTCAAAAGTTTCTTCACCAAGCCCCGCACAAACATTCCGATACTTGTAAGTAGGATCAACTAGAACAACTGGCCCTTGCGTCTTTGAAGAATTAATCTCACTCAAAACATCACGCTCGCCCTTAAAATATTTGATTGGGTCAATAACTCGAATTTTAGAAATCCCTTTCAAGAACTTTACAAATCCTCCAAAATAAATTACCAACACTTCTAAAGAATAACCGCTAAAACCTTTAACATAACTCTCCGCCCCATAGCACCTATTCGCCCAACAAAATGCCTTAGCCAGTTTAATCTCGTCGGCAATTTTAGGGTTTTTGGTTACCTCTTCGCTGATATACTTAACATGACTTAACGAAACATCTGTCACATTCTCCGCCAACTCGGGGTCCTTATTCTTCACAACCGGAATAATTTCAAGCAAAACAGAATCACAATCAATCTGAAAATAATCTCGTGAACCATGAACCTTTTTCAGCTTGCCAGGAAGTTTAATCTTTTTCAAAACACCCTCCAACTTCAAAATATCCTCGCTATAATCAAAAACGACAAAAATATCAATATCTTGAGACCTCTCTTTCTTAATCAAGGTCCCCTTCGCCAAGCTACCGCCAACATAAGCCTTGATTCCTTTAGCTTTAAAAGAAGTAATAAAACTCTTAGCAACTTTCTCTAATTTCAAAATCTCTTCACGAGAAAGTGAAATAGCTTCAAGCTCTGCTTTCAAAATAGAATTAATATTCACCATAAGTAATTAAAGAAAAAACCATATAAAAACATATCTTTTACTTTTTATTATGTAACTTAATGGCTTATGTTCTCCTCCCAAAATAACTTACTAAAACCACTGAAAACCCTGCGAAAATCCTCCTCATAATTTGCATTTGCCAATTAAAGAAAAGATAGGGCAAAAGCGAATTACTCGTTCGCAAGCTCACTTTCCCATTTTCGCACTCTTATTTTATAAATCTCCTTAACTTTTTACATCACAATTAAAATTTTATCAGGATTATTAAACAAATTTCAAAAACCGAGAGCCGACAAGGCAGAGGTTTTTGAGGAGCAGATAACTTCGTTTTAAGTTAGCTATTAAACATAAATCATTAACTTAGATTTATTCTTTCTTATGATGCGGAAGAGAACTTTCAATATCAATAATATATTTACCTTCTTCAAGCTTAAAAACAATCGAGCGTCGGTTAATCAAACTAACTAAATCAATTTCAAATTTTCCAGGTTCAAGAACACGAACACTTTCTAAATTAAGTATAACTGGTTTTTCATCATCCTCTATATTCAAAATCTCTCTAACATCTTTTTCAACTTGCTTTTTATCAACTTTATCAAATTCAGGAATTGGCAATTCTTGTGATTCTTTTATCTTAGAAACCTGTTCATCACGAATATAAAAAAAGAATTTCCCATGACAACTAGCACAACCTTCAAGAATCTCTTTTGAAGCAACTTCAATAATTTTCCCGCAGTGAACACATTGGTGTGGCATTTTTTGAATTTTCCTATTTTTTTGTTTTATTTACCTGAACTTTTGAAAAATGGCATCAGACATTTTTGCAAATTAACTAATTTTAGTTTCTCTATGTTTAATTTGTGAAAATGACATTAGCATTTTATGATTTTGACTATTTAATTACCTACAAATCCAAAATTAGGAAATGGCATTAGCATGACGACTGAAAGAAAACAGAATTAATAAAAGTTTCTAAGAAAGAATCGTTACGTCCACATCATCAATATACCATCCCTCTTCAAGGCCACAACAATCATCCCATGTATCATACCTAAACCTTATTTTTATTTCCTGCCCAGTATAATCATTTAAATTATAAGTGAATGTCCTCAAGGTTGTGTCATAAGAATTATGAAGTAAATCCTCTGGACATCCTGAAATTGTTGTCCATGTATCCCCACCATCATTTGATACTTCAATATATTCTGTATCAAAAGAAGGACAACCACCCTCATCATTTGTCCACGAATTAAAAGTCAGAGTGGTAGTAGTGGCATCTATTAAATTAATCAATGGAGATTTGATATAACTGCTCTCGCACTCCCTATTTAACTGTCCAGGAACTCCTGCCCAATTTGAACCAAAATTAATTGAACCTCCGCTTGAAGAAGAAAAAATCGCCCAAGAATCTAATTTCTCCCCACAGTATACACCACCAATATCAGCAACATTATGCTCCCAAATCTGACCTAACTCAAAGTCCTCGAAAAAAACTGTGCAGGGAAAACTATTTTGATAAACACACTCATTAGATTCACAACTCTTTGACTTACAATTAATATCAGCACAATCACTTACATAATTACATTCCCCGCAGTTTCCATTTCCATCGCAAAATCCTGCTGAGCAAGAAGTGTCTATTGGCGAGGGAACATTTTCGCAAACCAAATTATTGCAATTTTCTTCAAAACATTCTGGGGCAGAAGGACAATTGTTATCAATCCCGCACTCGCCGTAATCTCCCTTGCCGTCACAGTAATAATTCCCACTCCTCGATGCAATACCTATCGCCCAATAACTATAACTTCCTGTTTCAGAATCCCAATCCTTGCATTCTAAATCTTCTGTTCTTCCATCACTTTCTTTAATAGATTTCCCTGCAGAGTCTATCTTTCCTTTAGACAAAACTCCTTTAGAAATTATTTCTCCTACTTTTTTTTCTCTTTCTGAATAAGTTATTGGGGCGACTTTTACTTCTTCTGGCTTTTCTGATAACCTATAATAATATGTTTTTGCTTGATTGGGGTTTGGGGCTGTCTCATAAAAGGTATCAGATTTGCCATTACTAACAAAAATTATTTGGGCTTGTGAAACATTCACATCATCCGCCCCACGCCTAACCTGCACACTTGCCAGATTATTTTCGGCATCCCAAACAGTATAACCGCTTGCAGTCTCAATATTCAACCTAACATCAAACTGTTCTGTTGAAGCCAAGTTATCCTGAATCATAGGAATGATAGCAGCCCAGATAATTGTTACAGCAGCAACCGTGATTAGAATTATTAAAACTGTTGCAACGATTGCAGAAATACCTGACTTATTATTCACCATCTCATATTTACTAGAAAAAGGATTATTTAAAGCTTATTTTCTTCTAAGCATCATCTCAATCTTCTTTGGGTCCCGAGTAATATCCTTAACAACTGAAGCGGGGCCAATAATTGTAATGGCATCCTGCTCTCCGACGAGAATCCTCGCAATATTATACCGAACCTTATTGAACAAACCTTCATTCTCACTATCTCCACTAATCGCTGCAATTTCAATCCCCTGAAAACCTTTAATATTCCCAATGAGAGTCATAGAATTTTCTATCAATCTAGCTTCCTCATCCGGCTTTAATCTCCCCTGCAAGATAATAATTTTATTTTGGAGAACAACACCCATAATCTTCTTTATCCTTCCAATCGCATCTTCCCGAGCTATCTCGCTATAAGGCATAAAATGGATTGTTAAATCCCTTGACCCAATCTTCTTAGAAATCTTAATCTTTCTCATCACCTTCTTTTTCTTTGCTACCATTAAACTTCAATCCCCCCCTCACTAGCCAATTTAACAACTGTCGGACGATTTTTCATTTTTTCAAACTCTTCAGAAGTCAAACAAACAAAATCCACAGAATAATCAACATCCCATGCCCTATACATCTTTATAGCTCTCTGATAACTTTTAACTCCTTCAAATTCATCACTAACAATAATTAAATCAAAATCGCTTTCATTCTTGAAATCCCTCCCAGCACGACTTCCAAATAAAATCATCTTCCTAATATCAATTTTCTTAGAAATAATTCTCTTAAAAGCTTCAACTATCATCAAATTTTTTTTATTAACCATTCTAACACCTCCTCAGCAAACTTAATAAAACTATCCACCTCAATTTTTTCAAAATCCTTAACTGGAACATACCTTACCTCAGTATACAAACTAGACAATTCCGCTAACTTATCAAAAAATTTCTCAGGCAAATTAACTTTTTTACCTAATCTCACTAAATCATGGGTCTTAATTAGTTCATTACTCTTTTTAATTATTAAAGCCTTCAAACCTTTCTCAACAGTCTGCTCACACAGAAAAACCGCAACAGAATATTTTTCTCCATCGAAATTATATTTGGCACTCGATAAATCCACCCCCGCCTGCTCAAACCATTTTTCAAACTCCTCTTTTTCAACCATCTTAACTAGATTATTATCTTATTTTTTACCATTTATTTTTTCCTTATGTATCAATGGTACTCTTTGAGCGCCATTTATCTTTTATCCGATATATTTATGATACTTTTCGAACACCATTTTATCTTTTATCCGATATATTTATGATACTTTTCGAACACCATTTATTTTTTCCTTATGTATCAATGGTACTCTTTGAGCGCCATTTATCTTTTATCCGATATATTTATGATACTTTTCGAACACCATTTTATCTCGTCTTCTTAACTAACTTGAAAAGCGCTTCATAAAACTCTTCAATGTTATCACCATTTTTTGCGGAAATCCCTACAACTTCATATTCTGGAAAAGCTCCTTGTACTTTCTTAATGTCTGCTTTTTTTAAATCTATCTTATTTGCAACAATCAACACTGGAATTTTTCGAGCCACTAAATTTCCAATAATTGTAATGTTAACTTGTGAATAAGGATTGATAGTAGCGTCGATAAGAACAATAACTGCATCCATATCATCTAGCCACTTGATCGATTCAATAATTCCTTGCGTAGCTTCTTTCGCCCGAGTCTGCGCGGCTTTTTTCTTCAAACCAAATTTCATAAAATCTTCAAAATCAATCTTCGTTGCAATTCCTGGAGTATCAATCAATTTAAATTCTACCTTCCTACCATCTCGCTCAAGAATAACTTTTTCCTTAAACTGAATTTTTCGGGTTTCATGCGGCACCTTACTTACAGCCCCCAAATCCTCACCGAGCCAATCCTGACAAATTTTATTAGCCAAACTAGTCTTTCCAGCATTTGGAGAACCATAAAATCCTAACCGAATCTCTCCCTTTTTCCTAAAGATCCCAGAAAAAAGTCTCCGAGCAAAATTTTTAATTATTTTTATCACTTTAAACTACCTTCTTATAAGTCTTCTTTGAAACCCAGATTTATTAATGTTTCCACTAATTTGTTGTTGAGATGAAGTAGCAAATTTCTTTCTAGCTGCACGATTCCTCATATAAGCCACAATTTTATCAAAAGGAATAATCTCAATCATCCCAGTTCTTTGACCACGAGATTTCCTAAATACATAAATAAGTCTTTCCAAAGACCACCCTTGCTTACTCAATTCCCTTCGAATCTCTCCATCCTCCTTTCCTCTCGCCCGAGCATTTGCAATATACATCAAAAGATTATATAGTTGTCGTCGATCACCAAACAAATGACTCTCATAATTCCTTTTATACCAAATTTGAAGAAGAGTGTAAAAAATAAATATGAAAACTACTATTAAAATAATATAAAAGATAACTTTACTCGCAGGTTGTTTACAATCACTAGGACAGGTTGAAGAATCTTCTCCGAAATCCTTTTCACAAACTAAATTAAAATTACAAGTCTCATCAATATTCGCCTCAATAACAAGCTTACCCAATTTCGGAGACACAAAAAAAGGAGTTTCCCCAGCATTCTTATAATAAAACTCAAAAATCTTGTTCTCCCCCCCATCAAAAACAATCACTGTGTCATCATCTCCAGCCTTCCTTGCACCAGGATCCTTAGTTTTTTCAAAAAACAATTCTAAGAAAGGTCGCTTAATAATCAAATAACTTTCATCGTCGCTATAAGAGGTAATATTATAAAGATAGGTCCGGAATATGGCCTCAGTACTTCCATCCAACCAAGCGACCGAAATTTTCTTCGTTGAAACATCAGATCGAACCGTCTGTGTCTGCCATCTTAAAATCGGATCTATATATTCATCCAAATCAGGATAACTTGATCCTCCCGCGAAATCCAAAATAATTTGGGGATCAATATCTCCCATCCCAGTCAAAGTTTCAAATCCCATCTCCTCTATAACAAAAACATTAGTCGGAATATTCAAAGAAAATAAATCGGCGGCAATTTCTAAAAGATCTGAATCATCAAAAGAAAGATTATAAGCCCTCTCCAATCGAGTCAACTCCCCCTCATAATATGAATAATTAATAATCTCTCCCAATTCAGAACGATACCATTCGGGAAAACTACTCAACTTCGATTTAACTCCATCTAAAGATCCTCTTAGATTAACAAGAGTTACACTCACCGCCTCGGCCGGGCTAATAGCCTCGACAACAAAACCTTTCTTAGAAGTCAAATTCCCTCCAGCACTTACTTCAATAATAACAGAATAATTTTTTATCTGAGCAAAAGTATGAACGATAAAGTTTTCGGGAGTAGTCTGTGCACTACTATTTTCAAATTTCCAAGTATAAGTTAGAGAAGCATTCGGAACATCGAAATCAACACCAACATAAAACGTAACAGGAACTCCGGCAGGAGGATTCTTTGGAGAAAGAGAAGTAATAATCGGAGCAGGAATTTGTTCAACCTCTTCTTCAAAAAGAGTTTCTCCACCTAAAAAAAGACTATAATCTCCAGAACCCAAAATGTTAAATCCGGTTAAACCTAAATCAAGAACTCCTTCAAAATCAACAGAGGAAGGTATAATGTCTAAGTCCGAAATCTCATTTGATTGATAAAACTCTCCATCCACAGTATAATCCAAACCTATGTTAGAAATTCTAACGGATTGTGGAATCCCAGAAAATTCTATCGGTAAAACACAAGTGTCAGAACAATCTCGTTCGTATCTCCTAACCAAAAGGTCATCAGCAGCGCTCACCAAAGCCGCAAAATCTAAATCAGATGAACTGAAAGACGCCGCACCAGAATATAACGAAGTTCTCGCAGAAATAGAATAATCCTTTACACTGCTCTCCGGACCGTTACTAAAAACAAAACCACACGGAGTTCCAGAGGTCTCGGTATAGATTTTATAATTTGTAGCAATAGAAGCCTTAACGCAAACCTGATAATTTCCTTCCTCAAAAACTTCCCCTAGATTAGCATCAATCCGACATCCTTCAAAATCATTAGGATTAAACTTACATGTCCCAAGATAACCTCCTCCATTCTCGGGGTAAAGAGTCATAGTCAAATTTTTAGTATCTCCGAGGAGAACCTCGGCCCCAACATAAACCGCACCAGTCTCAGTTATTCCAATCATCTCACAATAACTCGAAGTTCCAATAAGCGGTCCAGTTTCCCCAAGGCTCGGATTATAACATCCCCAATCCCTCGATGAAAAATTATCAGAAAACTCATTAAACCCCCATTTCTCCCCCTCAAAAAAATTCAAAGACAAAGGCCTCTTAAGACTCTGCCCAAAATTACTCACAATATTAAAACTAAGCCCTGTCAAGATAACATTTTCTCCATTTAAAACAAATCCCCCATAACTCTTGGCTGCCATCACACTGAAGTTCTTATCGCTCGAGCTAGAAAGGACAGTATAACCATTAGAACAATCCGGCGGAGAACAATCAAAATCAGCCCCGTTATCTACCAAAAATTTCCCAAGATCTATAGAATCATTTTCACTCGAAGTCAACTCCGAATTGTACTCTTCCCCCAAGATGGAAAGATTAATCCATCCAGAAATCATCTCAAACGGAAAGTAAGCATCCTTAAAACTATAATTATAAACCTCAACAGATGCCGAAGCCATCGCAGTCATGAGACACACTAATAACAAAATCACCCCAAATCTTTTCATAGAATACCTTAGCAAATAGAGTTTATAAATAATACGAAGAGATCGACTAATTTAAGGGAAGTTGATGACACAAAAAACCTTAGATCCCCAGATCACCTACAGGTAGTTTCTTATGCTAATTATTTCTTACGTCGACTTCGCTTAGCCTTTCGTTTCGTTCTCGGCTTAGCTTTTGCCCCTGTGCTCACCATCGGTAAAACCCGGATAAGAATCGCAACAAGGATAATAATTAAAGCTAAATAAATAACCTTCGAAAGCCACTCCGATTGTTGAAAATCAGAACCGCCAACGACAACGTTAGCATCTTCTTCGTATCCCCCCGTCGTTACCTCATCCTGAATATAAAAATCAGTCCGAATAGAAGAACTACTTCCAGCGATAGCAAAGCTAAACATCATAATGAAAATAAACAAACTTGCAATCACACCTTTCATGAAATAACAAGGAATAAAGATATTATAAATGTTATTATTCCCTCTTGAACAGCAGATTAAAACCTAAGTATAATAATCCTTAAATAGTATCTTTAACATAAAAAAATATGGCAGAAGATTTAATCTCTCTTGCAGGTGGTATCGGCCTTTCTGGCGGAAATGTTTCTGGAAGATCTTATATTCCCCTGGGCATAAATGGTGACTGCGCTGATGGCAATGACAATTGTGATTGCTTCCAAGGCGATTGCTACTGTACCGACTGTAATGAAGGTTCTGATTGAGTAGATTTCTAATCCCTCAAAGAAAATGGTAAACAAATTTAGCGTAGCTTGGTTATCCCTAACATATAAATGTAATAATCAATGCGGCTGGTGCTATGCCTCTTCTAATTCTCCCCAAGAAAATAAAGAACTTCCAAGAGATAAAATATCTCCAATTCTTCACCTCCTTAAAGACCTGAAAATAAAAAGAACAATCCTAATCGGGGGAGAACCTACAGTTTATCCCTACCTAAAAGAAGTTTTAGAAGAACACCAGATCCAAGATATAAACACTGGGATGGTAACTAATGGCAGGAAATTAGCTAAAAGAGAATTTTCTAAAATATTAAAAGACCATGGGGTCAATTCATTAACAGTTTCAATTGAAGGATATGATCCTTCAAGCCACGATGAGGTTACTCAAGTTTCGGGTAGTTACGAAGAGTCAATTAATGGAATTTATACTGCGGCGAATGAAGGAATAAAAGTTTCCACAAACACTGTAATTACCCGGAGGAATTATTCCAATTTAGAAAAAATCTCGAAATCCCTCATGGATTTACCAATTGAACATTTAGGTTTTAACATCTGCGGCCCATGTTTTGGAAGTACAGATAACAGCAGTATTATAAATCCCAAACTAGCAGCAAGGGCCTTCCAAGATACCTATGATTATATAAAATTAAATTCAAATAAAAGAATAAAATTAGTGACTCCTATGCCCTTATGTTTCTTTAATGAAGAACATCGAGAAGAATTTAAAAATCAAAGAATCATCCGGGGAGGACCTTGTCAACTAGCTAGTGGGTCAAATTTTGTAATCGATTATAATGGAGATATTATTCCGTGTACACATCTTACAGGTTATCCATTATTTAATATTTACAAAGAAAATGGAGAGTTATATTCTAGGGATAAATTTTTAGAAAGTGTAAATAATCCTGATGGAATTCCTTATCGATTTAGAGAAATTATGAGTAAAAATGCTTCAGAAAAATGCGATGATGGAAACTGTGATGAGCCTTGCTCTGGAGGATGTCCTCTTGTTTGGAGTGTATTCGATCCAGCCAAAGAAATAAAAGGTATTGATGCTTCAATATAATATGGCTAAAGTAACCTTCATTTCAGATATCGAAAAAGACATGGAAAATATTTGGAATAAATGTAATAAAAAACCTAAATTTGGAAATTTCAAAATAAATCCCAGTTTAGAAAAAATATGTATTGGAAAGAAATTCGAAGAGGCGAAACCAGAATTAGAAAAATATCTAAAAGCAACGTATGACTCTCCCTATATCGAGACCTTCCGAAAAGTAATGCAAGAATTATGGGATAAAATTGAAGTACAATTTTTTGATAGGATGAACTCTTTAATGAAAAAAGAATACAAAAAAGAAATCAAATCTTACATCACGACATTAAACATTTGCCCATACAATCCGCTAGAGCCTTCATTCATAGTTTCTTTATTTTATCCCCTTCAAAGGGCTATTTTAACTTGCGGGCATGAAATCATGCATCTTTACTTCCACGAATTTTATTGGAATGAGGTAGAAAAGAGGATTGGTCCTAAGAAAACTGGAGATTTAAAAGAAGCACTAACAATTTTATTGAATCTAGAATTTATTGATCTTTGGTTAACACGAGATGGGGGTTATAACGAACATAAAGAACTCAGAGAATTTATTTCAAAAACTTGGAAAGAAGAAAAAGACATTGAAAAGTTGTTAGAAAAATGTATTATCTTTTTAAATAATTCTACAGAATCTTAAATATCAATCAACCTTATTATTCCCTCTTAAAGAAATAAACTAACCCAATAATCCCCAGCGAAGACATTAATGCGAACAAACTAAATCCGGGCAACTTAACAATGGGCTCACCACAATCTCTTTGGATTCCTATAAGATCAGTAGTACATCCTGCCGCCAATAAGACTGCCGCATATTTTGTTTCATCAGTCAAAAAGTCTCCAGTAGGATTAACTCCTCCAGCAGTCCAATTAACATGCTGTTTACCATCTATACAATCTCCAGAACTAAAGTCCTTCTGACATCTGAATGTACTCGGATTATCTCCATAAATATCCGGCATAACATCATATCCTAACATACAATAATTTCCTTCGGTTAAGGTATCATGGGTCCAATCACACTTACAAGAATCTTGAGGAATGACATACCCTTGATTATCTACAACGAAATAAGTTCCACAAACCGCAGTCCCCATTCCTGCTGAACCGACATTCCAAACATCTAACTGGCACGAAGCATTAGACCGATAAATACTACAACTATAATCTGAAGGATTACCCACACAACCAACCGTATCATCTACCCAGAAACATCCAGCCGCATCACAAAGACCCTGCTCAAGAATAGTTCCACACTCAACAGTTCTCAAGTTACACACTGGAAGTTCTCCCTCCTCATCATCAGGATCATCCTTACATAAATATCCAGAAGGGCAACATTGAGGATTCCCATTTACATAAGTTGAAGCCCCAAACGAACATCCCGTACCATCATAAAAAGTTTCATATAATTCTAAACTCACTTCCTCACAATAGTACATTCCGTTACGCGAGCAAGACCCCGCACTAATACTGCCTCCCCCTGCTGACTCCGGCAACTGACATCCCGCCAAGGTAAACTCCGTCTTTGTCGTCGAGACATCTCCCGAACCCCCTAAATAACAATAATCTCTTCCACCACCAGAAGTCTGCCAATGGAATTTCACATCCGCCGCACTAAACGCACGACTATAAAGCGCAACCTCATCAATCAAACCAACAAAATCCTCACCAATCTCCAAAGGCAATGTGGAAGTATCCGGATTATCTAATATAGTACTATTTTCCAATATATTATTAATATAAAGGCTCAAATTCTGCGCAGCCGGAAGCCATGTTAGGACGACGTGATAACCTACCTCGGCATTCAACGAAGACAAGGCAGAAGAGATAGTAACCGGACCATTAGTTCCAACAGTTGCTTCAATATGTCCTGTAAAACCCCCATCATCATCAACCCACCTAATCTGATAATTTCCTTTATTCAACAAATAAGCATTAGGAGAACTGGCACTTCTAAACCAAAACTCAATTGCAAATCCTCCACCACCTGCAAGTGATAAAGCATTATCAGAATCATCAATCTCAATCATCTGAGTTCCATCAAAACCTGCGGCCTTCCCAACAAAAACATCTGACGCAGTAACACTTGGATAACTACTCGGATCCCCATGATGAGTTCCAAAACTATCCATAGCATTTCCTTCCATCTGCCAATACGCGACCATACTTGCATCACAATCATCAATAGCAGAAATAGCACTAGCAAAACCAGCTAAGAGCAAAACACCAAGAGCAAATATCGTCCACCTCATAGACATAATAGAAATAAGAAGTTTATAAAGATTTTGAAGCTAATTTTTAATCATTTACTACCACAAAATTCTAAGATAGATTTTTATAGGAATAAGACTATAAGTAGATATGGGAGATGATAAAAAGATAATTGTATTTAATGATAAGAAAATAAGGAAGGTTTGGAATGATGATGACTGGTGGTTTTCTGTCGTGGATATTGTTGGAGTTTTGACTGAAAGTGTAAATTCCCGAGATTATTGGTATAGATTAAAGGTTAGGGAAGAAGAATCTTCAGGGGTTGAACTGTCGACATTTTGTCGACAGTTGAAATTAGAAGCTGAAGATGGTAAACTTCGGGAGACAGACTGTGCAGATAAAAAAGGAATTTTTCGTATTATCCAATCGATTCCTTCCAAGAAGGCAGAGCCGTTTAAATTATGGTTAGCGAAAGTTGGTTCAGATAGAATTGATGAAATAGAAAATCCTGAATTGGCTCAGGAGCGGATGAAGAAACTTTATGAATTAAAAGGGTATTCTAAGGATTGGGTTGATAAGAGAATTCGTGGAATCGCAGTTAGACAAAATTTAACTGAGGAGTGGAAGGACAGAGATGTTGATGAAAATATTGAATATGCTATTTTAACTAATGAGATAAGTAAGGCAACTTTTGGAAAGACAATTCAGGAATATAAGGAACTGAAAAATTTAGATAAGGAAAATCTTCGGGACCATATGGATGATTGGGAATTAATCTTAACTATGATCGGGGAGAAAGCGACTACAGAGATAACTCAAAAAGAAGATTCATTGGGTTTTGGAGAATGTAAGGATTCTGCAGTCAAGGGTGGAGAAATAGCCGGAAAGACGCGAATGGAATTGGAAAAGTCATTAGGGAAACGATTAGTTTCAGATGAAAATTATTTGAAAAAAGAAGAGAGAAAAACCAAAAAGAAAAAACGTATACTTCATGCAATAAATAAATAAAACAATTTCCTCTGAAGATTACGCGAAAATTAAAATCAGTTTAATCTACAACCTTAAACTCAACTTACTTTCTCTTCCTTCGCCCAATCGCTAAAGCAGCTGTACCCAACCCCAAAAGCGCAACCGTCGCTGGTTCCGGAATCTGGTCAATAGTCATCTGTGGAAGAATCTTCATCTCACCATAATTAAAAGGACCTAGCTCACTAATGCCTCCTTGAACTCCATTGAATTCAATATCTTCCGTCCAATATACAACATCATCAGCCCCAAGAGTCCAAGCACCACCATCAAGAGTTCCAATACCATCGCCTAATTGGTCATGGATAATCATTACATCGTCCGCACTTTCTCCATCGGCAAAAACATGATTGTAAAAACGACCCTGACACCATCCCCCAAGTGTACCTGGATAACTATTACTAGGATTATTATCATTATTCGCATAACCTCCAAACTTTATAGTTCCGTCATAATCTTTAGCGAATCCAATTCTCCAAACATCTGTCCCATTCTTAGAAACAAGATTCGCAATACCATTAGAATCACGAATCATAAGATTCTCTCCAGTCTTAGAAGGAATGTCAAGATAATTTTGAACATACTGAAAACCCCCAGCATCACCAACTAAATCCTTAAATCCTGTTAATGTAGTCGCTTCAGCATTCCTAACTCCGCCAGTCAAAAGAGCAGCACCAACAACACCATAAACAGCCAACTTCTTAGTATCCTGTCCTAAATCATTAACAACATAATTAACACACTTACCGACGCCACCAGCAAGGCTCGTAACACCGCTTTCTATCTTATCAAGTAATGTTTTCATAAAATAATAAGATATATATTCTTTTTAAATCTTTCTATTCGTGTAATTGTACAGGGGTAACAAAGACAGACTATTTACCCTTTGTAAAAATATACTGCAAACTTGCCTTTGGATAAATCTCCCTCAACTGATTTAACCCGAAACTAGAATTCTCCACCCAAGAGAAAACATTTAAATACTATTGGTTCATAAATGATACATATGGTTCAAAATAAAAACAACATAGAATTAGACATAATATTAACATTAATCAAAAATAAATCTCATTTAAGAGAAATAGCAAGAACCCTAAACAAATCACATTCAACAATTTTAAGAAAAATTAATGAACTTGTAAAAGAAAATGTATTAGATTTTAAACAAGAAGGTAAAAACAAAGTATTTTTTATAAAAAACAACCTTAAAGCAAAAAATTACGTTTATTCTGCAGAAATTTATAAGCTATCTAACTTATTAAGAAAACACCCCGGATTATCAATAATTCTTGAAAATACAAAAAAAAATACAAAAAAAGAAATGGTTATTTTATTTGGAAGTTATGCAAAAGGAAATCCTAAACCAAATAGTGACATTGATATTTATATAGAAACCATAAACAAAAACTTAAAAAAAGAAATAGAAAATATCAACAGCAAAATAAATATTAAAATAGGAAATTTTGATTTATCTTCATTATTAATAAAGGAAATTATCAAAAACCACATCATAATTAGGGGTGTTGAAGAATTTTATGAAAAAACTTTGTTTTTTGAATAAATTAAGCCTAAGACCCGTAACAAAACACCCACTCCTTAAACTCAACTAAAATTATTTTTTTAATTAAACATTAATTAATAACCATTAAAATTATTTATTAATAGAAAATATTCTTAATGCTCTCGAGATGATAATCAAATCTTGAGCAACAAAGCAAATAATTAAAAAGTTGAGATTATATAAATAATCATGTCTGAAGAAAAAGAAAACATTGATACACATATTGTTATTTTTAGGGGCAAAACGATAAGAAGAAAACTTGTTAAAGATAAATGGTTCTTTTCTGTGGTTGATATAATTAGAGTTTTAACTGATAGTGAAAACCCGCGAAAATATTGGAATAAACTAAGTCAAAGATTACGAAAAGAGGGAAGCG
>Ga0180009_10000682_pt1 | contig 45119 bp, 30 predicted proteins | sample OS_PC_MetaG_FD_123537 | JGI IMG/M metagenome (GOLD analysis project Ga0180009, IMG submission 123537) | Groundwater microbial communities from the Aspo Hard Rock Laboratory (HRL) deep subsurface site, Sweden - OS_PC_MetaG | ecosystem: Environmental > Aquatic > Deep subsurface > Groundwater...
CATGAAGAACGTGATGCCGAAGATCCCGACCGGCCCGCTGATCATGAACTGACGATCACGCCGACACGCGAAACCCGAGCGGCCAGATTGCCGAACCCAGAATACCGAACCCAGGACGCTGAACCCAGGACGCTGAAAATGTCGAACTTCGGTCTTCAACCTGGCAACGTCCCGTCCTGGCCGCTCGTCCTGCTGTTTGCTTCACTCGCTCTCGCCCTTCAACTGCGGCTGATGCGGACAAGACGCGAGGCCGCACGGCACCCTCCGCCAAGCCTTCGCAAGGAGTGAACCGCCCACACCAACACCTCTCTTTCTCCCCGACCAACTGGGGCAGGCCCGCCAACGCGCCTGCCCCGTTTTTCGTTCCGGCAGCCCCCGCCTCGACGCTCCGGCAAGCAGCTTAAGTCTGCGACACAGCAAAACTTGGCAAGTTCGCCCAAACCAACGTAAGACTGCGAGCTTCCATCAGAGTGCGCCCGCGATGTGCCCCGCGCCATCGGTATCCGAGTGGCGCCAGCTCCCCGGCTGACGCTGCCATACCTGCCCGAAAGGCCCGACATGACCGACTTCGAAGGCGTCGTACCCGCCCTCCGTGACGCCTTGACCAAGCGCGACTACACCGAACTGACACCCGTGCAGAAGGCCGTCCTGGCGCCCGATGTAACCGGCCAGGACGCCGTCGTCTCCGCCCAGACCGGGTCCGGCAAGACCGTCGCCTTCGGCTTGGCGATTGCTCCCGACCTGCTGCAAGGCGGCGACCGCTTCGCTGAGGCCACCGCCCCGCTTGCCCTCATCGTCGCCCCGACGCGCGAACTCGCGCTCCAGATCAAGCGCGAACTCGACTGGCTTTATGCCGGAACCGGCGCCGAGATCGCCTCCTGCGTCGGCGGCATGGACATGCGCAACGAACGCCGCGCGTTGGCTCGCGGCGCCCACATTGTCGTCGGCACGCCAGGACGCCTGCGCGACCACATCGAACGTGGCTCGTTCGTGACGACGGGGCTCAAGGCGGTCGTCCTCGACGAAGCCGACGAAATGCTCGACCTCGGCTTCCGCGAGGATCTGGAATTCATTCTCGGCGCGACGCCGCAAGAGCGCCGCACCATGCTCTTCTCGGCTACCGTGCCCCGCACCATCGCCAACCTCGCCAGGCAGTACCAGCGCGACGCCGTCCGCATCTCGACCAAGGAAGAAACCCGGCAGCACGTCGACATCGATTACCGCGCGCTGACGGTTGCCGCCAACGAAAGCGAGAATGCGATACATAACGTGCTGCGATTTTACGAAGCCAAGAACGCGCTTGTCTTCTGCACCACGCGCGTCACGGTCAACCACATGACGTCGCGCTTCCGCAATCGCGGCTTTTCCGTCGTCGCGCTGTCGGGCGAATTGAGCCAAAGCGAACGCACCCACGCGCTGCAGTCGATGCGCGATGGCCGCGCCCGCGTCTGCATCGCAACCGACGTCGCCGCCCGCGGCATCGACCTGCCGAACCTCGAACTCGTCATCCACGCCGACCTGCCGACCAACGCCGAGACCCTGCTTCACCGCAGCGGCCGAACAGGCAGGGCCGGACGCAAAGGCGTCAGCGCCCTGATCGTGCCGCGCAACAAGCGCCGCGTCGCCGAACGCCTGCTTCGCAACGCGCAGATTCACGCATCCTGGGGCGTGCCGCCCTCGATCGACGAAATCATCAAACGCGACAACGAACGCCTGCTCGCCCACCCATCTCTTGCTGCCCCACTTGAGGAAAAGGAACTCCCTCTCGTCAAGGACCTCCTGGCGCGCCACGGCGCCGAAGTCATCGCCGCAGCGTTCATCCGCGCGATCCGTGTCGATCAATCCGCACCCGAAGAACTTGAGGAGACCGCAGAGCCCGAACCGCCGCGCTTCGAGCGAGGCGACAGACCCGGCAGGGCAGGCACGGCGCGAACCGGCACACCTCATCTCGACGAACCGCCCCGCCCCAACAAGCGCAAGGACGACTTCGCCGAAAGCGTCTGGTTCTCGATTTCCGTCGGCCGCAAGCAGAACGCCGAGCCGGCATGGTTGCTGCCCTTGCTGTGCAACGGCGGCAACCTGACGAAGCAGGACATCGGCGCCATAAAAATCCAGCCCGAGGAAACCTTCGTCCAGCTCAATGCCGAATGCGTGGACCGCTTCCTGCAGGCCATCGGCCCCAACAACACCCTGCAGAAGACGATCCGGGTAAAGCGGCTCGATGCCCCGCCGCAGTTCGGCGACGCCGAACGAACCCGCCGCCCACCGACCGGCAAGCCGTCCTTCGACGGGAGAAAGCCGGAAGTAGCTGCAAAGAAGTGGAAGGGCCGATCGGACTCTGGTCCTCGCGGCGCGGACCCGGGTTCTCGCGGCGCGGAAAAGGGACCGCGCGAAAATGCCCGCGACGCCACGGCAAAACCCGGCGGCGAGAAGCGCTTCGAAGGCAAGAGGAAACCGAAATTCAAGGCGGACAACGGCGGCTCCGGAAAGCCGAATTTTGGCAAGCCCGCTGCCGGCAAGCCGAAGCACAAGAAATCTAAGAATGCTCCCGCTGCTTCGAAAGGATCGACGTAACTAATGCACGCCAGCCTACCAGTTCTGGTTCCACGAATTCACCATCGCGTCATACGATAACCGCGCGAATTGTCTTCGACTGGATGGCGGTCAGATGTGCAAGAAACAATTCCGGTCTTTTCAAAAATGAACCTCTCCAGTTCCTCAATCGGCAGATCCAATTTCTGATCAAGAACCTGCCGATTACTTTTGGGCCCACCCCAAAATACAACAGAAACTTGCCGATCCGCAGCTGCGAGCACTTCAATAGCCGTGGTCTTATTACTCGCCGCGCCTCGCTTGATTGGGAAGCAGACACTATCGTTGTCGAACTTGGGATGTTCAGACTTGGGTGCATAATAGTGCAGGTCTGTCGTCTGATTTATAATTCTGCGCATAACTGCGGCTTGACGGTTCGTTGGCATGTTCACCCCCAATGGGATTGATGGTGGCGACGCCGAACCAAGTGCCACGCGATAAGGACGCAGTATCGTGGCGATTCCAAAAATGGTCAATCAGCAACATGCAAACAATTTTGAGAGGTGATACTCCTGACCAATTGCCGCAATTCGGCGTGAGCAATTCAAGTGTGATTGGAATAACGATAAAGCCAAGGCACGAATGCCCCGGCCTTCTGCGATTCAATAGAGCCCAGGCCATGACTGTGGCCCGGCGCGGGCGCCGCCCCCGCGGAGGGCTAGGCCGATAGGCCGATTGGCCCGTGAGCGAAAAAAGCAAAATTGTTTCCGCCTAAAGCGAAAACAATCTAGTTGCTCCGCGTCACCTCGACGAGGTTGTCGGAGAACGACGGGGCATGCCCCATGTCGGTGAACTCGGCCGAACTGATCGAGTTGACCGTACCCTGGTTCAGCTGGCGCCAGTAGCCGAGCGTCGCCACGACCACGCCCTTGTTGACGTCCTCGGAAATCCGCGCAACGCCCTTGAATGCGCCGCGCATATTGGACACCTGCACCCGGTCGCCCTCGACGATACCGCGCGGCTTCGCGTCCGCTTCATTGATCAGCACGAACTGCTCACCCTGGCCCTTGATCTTGTGATCCATGTTGGCATAGCAGGAATTGAGGAAGCCGTGGCTCTTCGGTGAAACGATGTTGAGCGGAAACTTCTCGGCGAGCAGCGGATTGCTGGCTGGCGATTCCCGGGGCGGCGTGTAGTCGGGCAACGGGTCGAGATCCTCGCCCGGCTGGAAGCCTTCATACATCTGCCGGAACGGCCCCGCGACGAAGTTCTTCGCACCAGGCACCTCGAACATGCACTTGCCCGACTCGGTCGGGAAATTGCCTTCTTTGTGCGGCGCCCTGTCGTCCTTGGTGCCGACCGTCAGCCGCGCAAAGCCGTTTTCGCGCATGTAGTCGAGATCGATCCCCTCGCACGCCGGTGAATTCCAATCGACGTAATGTTCGAGGCATTCCGAATCCGACCATTTGAAATTGTCTTCTTCGAACCCGAGCCGGGCCGCCAGCCGCCTGAAGATCTCGTTGTTGGGGATCGCCTCGCCCGGCGACAACGCGGACTTGGCATTGTACGTCAGATAGAGGTGACCCCACGACAGGATCATGTCCTCCATCTCCGCGCCCATCGACGCCGGCAGTACGATATCGGCATATGATGCGGTGTCCGAGATGAAGTGCTCGGCCGAAACCAGGAACAGATCCTCACGCTTCAGCCCTTCGACGATCTTGTCGGTCTCGGGCGCTTGCGTCACCGGGTTAGAATTCCAGCACATCATCGACTTGATCGGAACCTTGAGATCCATTTCTCCGGTCAGCGCGCGCCCGATCTGCAGGTTGTTGACGACCTGGGTGCCTTCCGGAATGAGATCGGGACGGCAGATCACGTCGAACTTGTAGGGATGCTCCCAGACCGGGAATTGCGTGATGCCGCCGCCGACATGCCGCCAGGCGCCCGTCAGTGCGGGAATACACGTCACGGCCCGGATCGTCTGGCCGCCGCCGTGATGGCGCTCGAGTGCCACTCCGATGCGGATCGCCGCCGGCTGCTCGGTCGCAAGTTCGCGCGCCAGTTTGCGGATATCGTCGGCCGGGACACCGGTGATTTCGGAAGCCCACTCCGGCGTGCGCGTTGCCGCCCGCTCTTTCAGGGCTTTGAAGCCGGAAGTGTACTTGTCGACGTAATCCTGATCGACCAGACCCTGATCGATGATCGAATTGATCAGCGCCATTGCCAGCGCGCCGTCGGTGCCGGGCTTCGGGCAGATGTGCCAGTCGGCTTCCTTGGCGGTGCGCGACCGGTAGGCGTCGATCACGACGACCTTGGCCCCCGCCTTCTGCGCTTCCCTGACGATCGCCCAGTGGTGCAGGTTGGTCGAAACCGAGTTGCACGCCCAGATCACGATATACTTCGAGTGAATGTAGCTTTCCGGATCGACGCCCGCCGTCGGCCCGACCGTCAGCAGCCATGCCGTGCAGGAACCCTCGCCGCAGAATGTACGCTCCATCACCGTTGCGCCGAGCCGGTTGAAGAATGCGTCCCCGCCATTGAGGCCGTGCACCAGCCCCTGATGGCCGAGATAGCTGTAGGGAGCGATGGCCTGCGGACCGTGCTCGGCGATGATCGCCTTCCAGCGCGTGACGATCTCATCGAGCGCTTCGTCCCAGCTGATACGCTCGAACTGCTTCGATCCCTTCGGCCCCGTCCGGCGCAGCGGATAGAGCACGCGGTCGGGATGGTAATGACGGGCTTCATAGTCCTTGAGCTTCACGCAAAGACCGCCGCGTGTCATCGGGTGATCGGGATTGCCGCGCACGCTCTTGACCTTGCCGTCCTCGATTTCAAACAGCATCGCACACGTGTCCGGACAGTCGTGCGGACAGCCGCCAAAGAATTCCTTGGTCTTGGGTTGGTCGTTCATGGGCTCCCTCCAGGGTGCGGGCTTCTCGTTTTTGATTGCCGCGCAAGAGGCGAAGAGCCATGCCGCGCGACCTCTCCCGCCGGCGATCGGCCCGCGCGAGCGACGTTGCTTTGTGAACATCCTGGAGGAGTCAACGCGATGACGAATGTCAGTGTCAAGGACGATCGCTGCCCGCTGGCGTCGACGGGTTCGGGAAAACCGACCCTCAGACGTAGCCGAGATTCTTTAGAACCTGGCGCACCCCGGTGCGCTTCGCCCGGGCGAAGGTCGTTTAAGCGGCTATGCATCCAGGACGCCAACTATACCCGGGCGCTGGATGTGTTCCCGTTCCGATAGCGCCACACCCAGGCCGCCATCGCCACCGGACTCCGTCACTCGCCGGCTAGCCTCACCCGAATTCTCAGCCGTCGCGGCCCCGTCCCCTCGTCACGCGAACCTGCCGAACCACCGCCTTTTACCCCCAGAGGTATAAATTGTGGATGCTGACGCGCTCAGGTCCAGGGAAAAGGGAAGCGAACCGTGCGTTGATTTACGAAGGTCGGGCTGGCTATGATCATTTATCGCCAGCGCCCCGGACGCGGCCGGTCCCTTGATTTCGCCGGACGAAGAAGATCTGATATTTCGAAGTCCGCAGCCGACCCCAAGAGCAAACTCATATGACCGCAGAAATCATCAACTTCCGCAAAGCCCAAAAGGCCCGGGCCAGATCGCTGAAGCAAGCGCGTGCCGCCGAAAACCGTACTGCCTTCGGACGCAGCAAGACGCAGCGGCAAATGGAAGAACGCGAGCAATCGAAGCGCGCCCGCGAACTCGATGGCAAGGAGATTGAAGCTTCGCCGCCTGAAGATGCAACGAAATGAACCGGCCACAAAAGCGGTCGTTTCAGATTCGCGGGCACCGCACGTCTCTATCCCTCGAACAACCGTTCTGGGAGGCCCTGCGCGAGATCGCCGACAGTGAGGAGAAGACCCTCGCCGGCCTCGTCGCCGAGATCGACGCCAAGCGGAACGCAACGGCGTCCGGTCTTTCCGGCGCCATTCGCATCTTCATCCTCGATCACTACCGCCGCAAATGCCGCGACGTTTTGTGAACGCGCTCTAAAATCCGAAAATCTGATTCTGAAGCGAATTTGGCTTCGGCTTCGGCTTTCGCGGCTTCCGCTTCGACTGCGGTAAAGGCCGCTCGCTTGCGCCGGGAGAAGCAGCCTCATTCGCACCAGCCGAGCCGGCGCCGGCCGTATTCGGTTCCCCCGGCGGCGCTGCCGTTGGCGTCGCCTGCCCCTCGCCCGGCACAATCTGCTGCTTCGCAGTCCAGCCATCGGGCAGCCCGCCGGCCGGCGGCGCAACGCCGGGATCAGCGCCGTTGGCGCCCCCCGCAGCGGCAGCCGCGGCGGTCGCCCGCTCCGCTTCGATCCGTTGACTTTCGAGTTCGAGCTGGCGTTCGCGTTCGCGCTGCCGTGCGGCCGCTTCCTCGTCGAGCCGTCTCAACCGCTCGAGTTCGTTGACGTTGCGCTCCATCTTGCGCACCGCCAGTTCACGCTCCAGCGAATCCGCAGTAATCCGCGGCTGCAGCGCGCCAAGCTTTTGCAGGGCGCCAACCGTATTGACGACGACTGGAGGCCACGGCCGTCCGATGACCGGATCGTCTGCGACCACACGCCATTCGCTATCCAAAACGAGACTGCGCAGGTCGAGCGTCGTTACGATTCGGGTGCGCCCGCCCTCCTGCTCAGCGTCCAATGCCGCAATCTGGATCGCCCCGTCGGCAATATCGAGGGCCAGGTTCTGCGCACCGATCGCAAGTCGGCCGCCGGCCATCGCAGAAGATAGTCGCGACACCAATTCGTCCGTCGAGAACGTCTCCGCCTTCAACGTTTCCTCGGCTGCTCCACGGATGCCGTCCGCAGACAGGCCCGTGAGCGTGACATCCCCGAGTTGCAGCCGCCCCTTGCCGGTCATGACCGAGATCATCCCCCTTGGGCTGAGCCCACGCCCCTCGAAGTCGAGTTTCACGCCTGCACGCCCGCTGCCGAAGCCGCCACCCCTGCCGGCCGCCGCGGCGGCCACCGGCAACGTCGCGAGGTCCGCGTTTGCAACCTCCAGCGTTCCGCTGACGACCGCCCCGGCCGCCGCCTTGGAGATATCGAGCGAGGCCTTCAGATCGCCGCCGATGACTTGCTGCCCGCCGAACTCAAGGGTCAATTTGTCGGCACTGGCGCGCAATGTCGTCACGGCGTCAGTTACCGCCATGTCGGCACCGATATCGAGCCGGCCCGTCTTCAGTTCGATCGATCCCTCGATTCCCTCCAGCAGCGATAGGTCGAAGGCGCGGTCGGAGAATATTCGCGGCGCGCTCTCAGCTAACCCGCCGTCGGACAGGGCGCCGGCTCCGGCGGCCTCGCCCGTCGCAGCTTCGGCACGCGCCACTTGAACTGCCTCGGGTTGCGGGCCGGGCTCGGAAAGCAGCGCCGCAAGTATTTTCGGCAAACTCGCGGAACCGGCAACGAGCCTGCCATCGATTTTCCGCGCAGTTCCTTCCGCCGTCGTGACGACCACGCGACCGCCGACCCGGGCTCCGCTGACATTGACGTCACGCGGCGTCATGGCGAACTGTCCAGGCGACCACGCCACGTCTGCCAGGCCGTCGTAGCTGATCTTGCCCACCCCGCCCGGCACATTGAGGCCGGCGAGCCGCAGCATCCCGCGGATGTCCCCATCGCGCAATTGCAGTTCCCCCGACAGCGTCGAAATTCCATTACCGGAGACCCTCGCGCCACCGTCGAACACCATCGAGATGTCGGAACTATCGAGCGTCATCAAGGTGAGGAGGCCGTTTTCGGGAACCCCGACGGCCTTCACCAGCAGGCTGCCGGAATCGCCTTTCGTGCTGTCGGAACCAGGCGCCGGCCGTCCGCCCGAGAGGTTCGCAAGCAACTGGCCGGTATCGGCGACCTGCGCGTGCACAACGAAATCGACGGGAGCCCCGCGCCATGAGGCAATCCCGCCGTCAAGCGACAACTGACCGGAAACCCGTCCCCCGCCTGCACGACCATCGAAACTGAAATCCGCTGCGGCCGGAAGCCGCCTCCCCAGGGCGGCACGTCCCGCCACCCGGATCGGAGCAAACGCTGCAAACCGGTCGCGATCGGAGGGCGCTGCCGCATCGCCAGCCCACAAATCCGCCAGCTTCCAGGCCGCCGCCCGGTCCTCGGCGCCGATAAGGTAGTCGACCGCGCCCTTGGGCGATTTGCCAAGGCCGTCGAGCGACCCGCTCACATCGGCGCTCAGGCCTTCTTCCGTGACGAATTTCGCCCGCGCGATATCGATGCGTCTGCCGCTCAGTTTGATCTGCGCTTCGACGTCGGTCAGCGTGGTCGTCCCATCCGTCAGCCGCCCGGCGCTGAGATCCAGATTGAGATCCCGCTGCTGGGCATCAAACCAGCCCGCGAGTCCGCCCTCAGTGGTTTGTTCCGCTAGTGTCTCCCCTGCCGGCTTCCCGCTCTTCGCGGCAAGCACTTCCGCCAGCGCCGGCATTTCGAGCTTCCCCAGACCAAACCAGCGCGTATCGATTTCATAGCCTTCGACCGTCAGGTCGACCGCCCTGCGCTCGTCGTCCCAGGTCAGGCCGCCCCGGATCGGGACGCCTGAGAACTCCGCCACCGCCGATTTCAGCATGACCCGGTTCGACCCGAGCTGCATGCGCCCGCCGACAGAGAACGGCCCGTCGCTGATCAGCGAATTGACGTCCTCCGAGCCGACCGCCCAGCGGATGATCTTGGCCGCGCTGACCCCGCCGATGAACAGATCGCCATCGAACACCGGCTCCCCGTCAATGGCTTCCACCTTTCCGGAAAAATTGAGCCGCGCACCGCCTGGAAGCAGTGCCCGCAAGGTCTTCAATTGCAGCGGACCGCCCGCACGCTCCATCGCGACAATCAGCCCGGCGACGCGATCTCCCCCGAGATTCAGCTGGTCGACGGCAAGGCGCGCCTTGACGTCGGTATTGCCGGGGAAGACATCGAGCAATCGCGTGATCAGCGCCCGCGCCGTCGGCAACGGCGCCGCCGTCGCACCATTCGCTCCCGCGTTCTGTGCGCCCGCGGCCGAACCATCGGCCGGAGCCGCTTGCCCCGCCGAACCCTTGAGCGAACCGTGCATCAAATCGACGTCGAGCCACCGCGACGAGAGATCGAGATCAACCTTATGGCGGCTCGACCACATCGCCTTCATGCTGCCGGCCACGATCTGCGGCTGCGCGAAATCGTTGAAGGAGACCGTCAATGCGTTGAGATTGAGCGATTGACCGTTGGCCGTCACGTCGGCGCGCGCCTCGGCAATGAGCGGCTGGCCGCCGCTGGCCGCAGCGTCCGCGACCCTCACCTTTGAAACGAGTTGGCCCGCGACACCGGGCAGTTCCCACAGCCCCTGCACGATTCCGTCGAACTTGTGATCGCTGGCTGTCTTGCCGCCGGACACCTGGGCGTTGATACGGAACGACCCATCCGCACCCGCTTGGGTGGTCGCCAGGCGTACGTCGCTGATGTTTCCGCCGATTGTTGCTGTGCCGCGGAATGAATACGGGCCGGCCAGCGCCTGCGCAGTCAGTTCACCGCTGATCTGTTCGACCCGGGCGAGTTCCCCGCCGCCTTCGATGCTGTACGAAATGACGCCGTCCTCGATCAGCACCGAGTCGAGCTTTACGCCGGTCGGCACGAACGGCAGCGACTTGGCCTCGAGCAGCGAGCGCCAATTGCCGTACCCGCTCGCATCACCGGCCAGCGCCAGCACCGGGCCCTGCAGCTCGATCTTGTTGGCTTCGAAGGCGCCTTTGAGAAGCGGTGGCACCGCCAGCCACATCTTGAAACTCTGGATCTTGAACAGCGGCGCGCCCGCGATGCCGGTCGTGTCGGCAATTCGCAGGTCTTCGAACAACAGATAGGGCGCTGGCAGCAGGCGTACGTTGACGCTGCCGCCGACCCGCACCCGGCGGCCGAGAACGCGCGTCGCTTCCTCTTCGAAGACGCCGCGATAGCTGTTCCAGTCTACAAAATAAGGTCCCGCGAAAAGGAGCGCGAAGATTGCGATCAGCAGGCCTCCGAGCCACATCAGGAATGAGTTCAATTCCGCCTCCAGTCCTCATCGGGCCCGGGAAAAACGGCGCAGCTACGCACGCACGGTCCGACTGCCGCACCCGCTACTAGCTGTTCGCCGCCTCACGCTCCCACCGGGACGACATCTGCCGAACTCCCTCGACCCCCACTTATCGCATAACAATGCCGGGATTGGGACAGCCTTTTTGTTGCACTGCATAATCCCGCGCGCAGGGTTATGATAGTTTTGACAAAACCCTGCTTCTCGATGCTGCTGCCATCCCGGCGCCAAGAGCATGAGAGCGGGTCGCGCGGAAGGGACTCGTGCAGGGGAATGCAACAGGAAAACGACAGGGCGGGCCTCGGGGATGCGCAAGCTGGAACAGAGGGAGCCGAGAGCAAATCCGTCCGCACGCCGACAGGAACAACAACCAAAGGGCGCCAGTCGGCACTTCTTGCCGACGTGAAGCACCTCTTGGACGCCCGCTTTGGCGTCAACATCCGAGACTTCCTCGCCGACCGCCAGATGTTGGTGTGGCTTTTGGCCCTGGCCATCAGCATCCTCGTCGCCTACGCGGCAATCGGTTTTCGCCTTCTGATCGGTATTCTCCAGCTCCCCTGGCTTGGAACCAGCAGCGAGAACGTCGCCAGCGCCGCCTCCAGCCTGCCATTCTGGGTGGTGCTTGCCGCCCCCGCGATTGGCGGCGTCCTGGTCGGTTTCCTGCTTGAAAAATACATGCCCGGCCGCCGCGCCCACGGCGTCGCCGATGTGATCGAGGCCCGCGCCCTGCATAATTCCCACATCGATCCGAAGGTCGGCCTGTTCAGCGCGTTGTTGTCGGCGATCTCGATCGGTGCGGGCGCCAGCGTCGGCCGCGAAGGTCCCATCGTCCACCTCGGCGCTTCGATTGCGGCAATAATGGAAGACTTCTTCAAGCTCTCTCAGGGCGCCCGGCGCACGTTGCTGGCTTGCGGCGTCGCCGCCGCCGTGTCCGCATCGTTCAACGCGCCGATTGCCGGCGTGCTCTTCGCCCACGAGGTCATCCTCACGCATTACGCCTTCCGCGCTTTGGTCCCGACCGTCATCGCCAGCGTCACCGCCGCGGTCATCTCGCGGATCCATTTCGGCGACGCCACCACCTTCCTGATCCCCGACTATTCGATAACGTCCTATTGGGAGTTCCCGGCTTTCGCGTTGCTCGGTTTGACGTGCGCCGCCGTTGCGATCATTTTCGAAGTCGCCTTGATGGCGACCGACCGCCTGTCGTGGCGCTTCGAGATGCCGTTATGGGCGCGCACCGGCCTCGGCGGCCTGATGGTCGGTGCAATTGCGGTTTTCTTTCCCCAGGTGCTCGGCGTCGGCTACGAAGCCACCAACGACGCTTTGCAGCGCGAGTTGCCGCTGATCCTGCTTCTCTCGCTGATTGTCGCGAAAACGGCGGCGACCGCCATCTCGCTGGCGAGCCGCTTTGCCGGCGGCATCTTCTCGCCCTCGCTTTATCTTGGCGCCATGACCGGCTCCGCGTTCGGCCTGATCGCGACGTCCGTCTTTCCCGAGATCGGCTCCAGCCAGGGCCTTTACGCCATCCTCGGCATGGGCGCGGTCGCAGCCAGCGTGCTCGGCGCGCCGTTGTCGACCACGCTGATCGTCTTCGAGTTGACCGGCGGCTATACGATGACGATCGCGCTTCTGCTCACCGTCTCGATCGCCGTCGGCGTGACGCAGGCCTTCCTCGGCCATTCGCTGTTCTATTGGCAGCTTGGCCGGCGCGGACTTTTCCTCCAGGAAGGCCCGCACAAATCGATCCAGCGGCGTCTGCGCGTCGATGCCTTCATGACCCCCGTCGACCCTGAGGCGGAACCCATCCACCTTGAGGACACTGAAGCCCCCTGGCTGATGGCGACCGACACCCTCGAACGCGCACTGCGCGAATTCGACCGCTCCGGCACCCCGCGCATCGCCGTCGTCTCTTCCGCCGACCCGACGCTGGTCATCGGCCATGCCGACCGGCTCAAGGCCCTCAACCTCTTCAACAAGGCGCTGATCGACGCCGCCGTCGAGGAGCATCGTTGAAGGACCGATCCGTCGCGGCAAGTCACGCGAGCGCCCAGCCGAACCGAACGGAATGATTTCAAAGTGTCCTGGGTACCGGCCTTCGCCGGCATGACGGCACACGGTGAGTCTACGTTATCGTCCACCAACGCACCGGTTCACCACCAAGTCGTTCGTCCTCCGACGGCAGAAACAATACAGCGCCGCTCTCGGGATCGAAGAGGTTCAACCATTCAGGATTGCATTTCTCGATGAGCCGCATTTTCCAGAGCCGTTGCCATTCCTTCAGCTGCTTTTCGCGGCGGATTGCTGTCTCCATCGTTTCGTGCATTTCGTAGTATACGAGCAGTTTTACGTTCTTGGTGAAACCCTCAAGCAACCCCTGCCAGTGCCCGGCCATGCGATCATGAAGATCACTCGTAACACCGATGTAGAGAGTGCCGTTTCGCTTGCTCGCAAGGATATAGGTGCAAGGGCATTTCATCGCGCGGACCCTCCAAATCTCCGTCACCCCGACGCAGGTCGGGGTCCAGTCACGCATCCGAACATGAGCGGATGAATTCACACAGCCCGCTCAAACCGCTTCCTTCACCCGGTACTGCACCAAAGCCTCGACCGGCGGATAGACCACATCCATCGGCAGCGAGCGGCCGTTTTCCTGCACGATGCGGCAGTGATAGCGTTTCAACGCACGTGGATGCTTGACGCCGCACGAATGCGCAATCGTCCCCACCCCCTTGCGGATGCCATCGACGAAGTTCTTGACGCGCACCGCCTTGTCTTCCGGATCGAGGCCGCGTTGCAATCGGCGGTCGTGCGTGGTGATTCCCGTCGGGCAGGTATTCTTGTTGCATTTCATCGACTGGATGCAGCCGAGCGCGAACATGAATCCGCGTGCTGAGACAACCACGTCGGCACCGGCGCAATAGGCCCATGCAACGTCGGCGGGAATGATGAGCTTGCCCGAAGCAATCACGCGGATGCGCTGCCTCAAACTGTACTTGTCGAGAATATCGACGACCATCGGCAGGGCTTCGCGCAACGGCAATCCGACGTGATCCATCAGCGCCATCGGCGCCGCACCCGTCCCGCCGTCGCCGCCATCGATGGTGATGAAATCCGGCCCGCACGCTTCGCCACGCCGATGGATTTCTTCGCACATCCTTTCAAGCCAGCCGTAGGCGCCGACCACAGTCTTGAACCCCGTGGGCTTGCCTGTGATGTCGCGAATCTTCGTCAGAAAGTCGAGCAGCTGACCGACGTTGTCGATCTCCGGATGCCGGTTCGGCGAGATCGATGGCACCCCTACCGGAATGCCGCGAATTTCCGAGATCTCCGGCGTAACCTTCGCCGCCGGCAGTATTCCGCCCTTGCCGGGCTTTGCCCCCTGGCTCATTTTCAGTTCGAACATCTTCACTTGGCTCAGATCGGCAATCGCCTTCAGCTTGACCGGATCGAGCTTCCCGTCGAGATCCCTGACACCGTACTTCGCCGTACCGATCTGGAAGACGACATCGCAGTTGCCCTCGAGGTGCCAGGGCGCCAGCGCGCCTTCCCCCGTATTGAGCCAGCAGTTGGCCATTGCCGCACCCTTCGACAGTGCCCTGACCGCCGGTTTCGACAGCGCCCCATAACTCATGCCCGAGATGTTCATGATCGATTGCGGCTCATAGGGGTTGGGACAACCCTTGCCGATCACCACATTGGGGGTCGGACAGGCGTCTTCTTCCAGAGTCGGGAACGGGCAGTTGACGAAGATGACGGTGCCGACCGGTCTCAGGTTCTGCGTCGACCCGAATGCAACCGTATTGTCGTGGCCCTTGGAGGATCGGTCGACCCACTCGCGTTCGGCGCGGTTGAACGGCATCTCCTCGCGGTCCATGGCGAAGAAGTACTGCCGGAAGAATTCGCCCAGTGTCGAGAAGATGTAGCGGAATCGGCCGATGACGGGATAGTTGCGGCGAACGGCGTCTTTCGTCTGCACAACGTCGACGACAAATAGAATCACGATTACGAGAGCAAAAAGCCCGACTGCAAGAACAAACAGCGACAACAGGACGTTGAGCCCCTGCATCGTGAACAAACCGAGCCAATCCACGTCCATCATGGGTGCAACTTTCAAGACCGAGGAAAATACATTGCCCGCGACTTCCGCGCTCAGATACGCAAATGCGTCGATCAAGCGCAACTCAACTCGCCATGAAATGCCCGTGACCCCACGCAATCGGCCACACCGTTCCCCCTGTGGACCCAGCCCGGCAGCCTGATTGCGGCCGATAAAACCCTGTTATACTGGTCCGATGACAGCGACTCGCAAAAGAAGGTCGGCCCTCGCCGACGCCCCGCAGCTTCCCTTCGACGAACACGTCGCCTTCGAGCCTGAAGCCGAAGCCGTGCCGGAGCCGGAAGACGACGACATCCCGTTCGACCTGCCGCGAAACGACGACGCGGCCGGGCCGCCGCCGATTGCCTCAACCGCTTTCGAAGACGATCCGGGCCGCGGCGGGGAGGAACCGCCGTTCAACTACGGCGACGTTGGCAATTCTGCCCTCGACGACCAGCCGCAAGATGACGGCTGGGCCCCTTTCGGCGACGAATCGCTCCTCCCGCCCGCGACAGTCACACCCGCGCCGCCGCCGCCGCGCGGCGGCTCGATTTCCGAGCGAGCCCTTGCCGCCAGGGCGCCACGCGCCGCCGCAGGCCACAACGCCGCCTACCTCGAAAGCCTCAACCCCGAACAACGCCTCGCCGTCGAAACTCTCGACGGCCCCGTGCTCGTGCTTGCTGGCGCCGGCACCGGCAAGACCCGCGTCCTCACCACCCGCATCGCGCACATCCTCGCCACCAATTCCGCATGGCCCTCCCAAATCCTCGCCGTGACCTTCACCAACAAGGCCGCCCGCGAGATGAAGGAGCGCATCGAGAAATACATGGGCGATTCGGTCGAAGGCATGCCGTGGCTCGGCACGTTCCACTCGATCGGCGTCAAGATCCTGCGCCGCCACGCCGAACTCGTCGGCTTGAAGCAGGGCTTCACCATTCTCGACACCGACGATCAATTGCGCCTGATGAAGCAGGTCATCGAAGCCGAAGGTCTCGACAAGGACCGCTGGCCCGCCCGCCAGCTCGCCGGCCTGATCGACAGCTGGAAGAACCGTGGCCTGACGCCGAACAAGGTGCCGCAGAACGAAGCCTTCGGCTTTGCCGCCGGCAAGGGCCGCGATCTCTACGTCGCCTATCAGCGCCGCCTGAAGGAACTGAACGCCTGCGACTTCGGCGATTTACTGCTCGAAAGCCTGCGCCTGTTCCTCGAACACCCCGACGTGCTGGCAGGCTACAACCAGCGCTTCAAATACATCCTCGTCGACGAGTACCAGGATACCAACGTCGCCCAGTACATGTGGCTGCGCCTCCTCGCACAAGCCACGCCCGAACGCGGCGGCAAAACCAACATCTGCTGCGTTGGCGACGACGACCAGTCGATCTACGGCTGGCGCGGCGCCGAGGTCGACAACATCCTGCGCTTCGACCAGGACTTCCCCGGCGCCAAGGTTATCCGCCTTGAGCGCAACTACCGCTCGACCGGACACATCCTGGCCGCCGCCTCCCACCTCATCACCGCCAACGAAGGCCGCCTTGGCAAAACGCTCTTCACCGACGGCGACAACGGCGACAAGGTCACCGTCATGGGCCTGTGGGACGACGAGGAGGAAGCCCGCACTGTTTCAGACGAGATCGAAGCCGCCCGCCGTGATGGCCATTGCCTGAACGAGATCGCGATTCTTGTGCGCGCCTCCTACCAGATGCGCGTCCTCGAAGACCGCTTCGTCACGACCGGCCTGCCCTACCGCGTCATCGGCGGCCCGCGCTTTTATGAGCGCGCCGAAATCAAGGACGCCATCGCCTATCTCGAACTGACGGTAAACCCCGACCACGACCTCAAGTTCGAGCGCGTCGTCAACGTCCCCAAGCGCGGCATCGGCGATACCTCCGTCAAGCGTATCCGCGAGCTGGCCCGCGCAGGCGACGTGTCCATGTTCCAGGCCGCCCGCAGGATCGTCGAAACCGACGACATCGCCGGCAAGGCCCGCCGCTCGCTCGCCGGCCTCCTGGCAAATTTCGAGCGCTGGGGCCAGCAGTTGAACCAGCTTCCGCACACCGAGCTTGCAGAGTTGATCCTCGACGAGTCCGGCTACACCGCCATGTGGCAGGCCGACAAGAGCCCGCAGGCCCAGTCGCGGCTCGAGAACCTGAAGGAACTCGTCCGCTTCATGCACGAGTTCGAATCGATGGCCGGCTTCCTGGAGCACGTTTCGCTCGTCATGGATGCCGACAAGAACAACGACGGCGACCGCGTCTCCATCATGACGCTGCACGCCGCCAAGGGCCTGGAGTTCGACACCGTCTTCCTGACCGGCTGGGAAGAAGGCCTGTTCCCGAGCCAGCGCACGCTCGATGAATCGGGCAAGGCCGGCCTGGAGGAAGAACGCCGCCTCGCTTACGTAGGCCTGACGCGCGCCAAGAAGAACGCCCACGTCACCTTCACCCAGAACCGGCGCACGCGCGGCCTCTACCAGTCCGCTATCCCCTCCCGCTTCGTCGACGAGTTGCCCGAAGCCCACGTCAACGTGAAGGAGGCCTCTTCCCCCTTCTCCGGCCATTACAAGAGCTTCGCCTCTTCGAGTCCGTTCGGAAACCCCTACGGCCAGAGCCGTTTCGACCGCGCCGCCGCTTCAACCGAATGGCAGCAGCGCGCCGACAAGAGCTACGACACGCCGGGCTGGAAACGCGCGCAGGCCTGGCAGGCCGAGACCCGCGCCGAATTCGACAAGAAGGCAAAGCCTCGCGGCGCGAAGGGCTCCCACTCGCAAAAGACCATCGAAGGCGAACTCGTCGCCTCCTCGACGATTATCACCGACTACGTGAAGGGCGAACGCGTCTTCCATCAGAAGTTCGGCTACGGCGCAATTCTCGAGGTCGACGGCAACAAACTCACGATCGACTTCGAAAAGGCCGGCGAGAAGCGCGTTGCGGCGGATTTCGTCGAACGGCACTGAGCGGCACGGCCACCATCTGTCTCCCGCCGTGCACACCGATGCGAAAAAAACTGAACCGCTCCTGAAACCCATCGGTCATCTGATCGTAACTCCAATGCGACCGGACCGCGAGGCTTCACAATTCGGCAGCCCTCACGATCCGTGACCATCGCCCGCATGGCACGATGTTTAATCATTGTGCCGGCTGGACGAGTGCTGCTCGATGGACAGGGGCGGCTTCCTAGGCTGCAAGCGATTTGGAGATGACGCAAATGATGAAGCGATTGATGGTAACAGGCGCATTGCTCGTTGTGGCGGGCGCTGCGGCAATGGCGGGACCGGAACGAATTGAATTTCCAAAAGGCTACGAAACCAACTTCTCCAACTACATGAATGCGGAGCGCCAGAACAAGAAGCAGCTCGCGCGCTTCTATGCCAACGACATCGCAATCGAAGGCGCCAAGAAAGGCGGCGAACTTCCCGACGGCTCCATTCTGATCATGGAAGTCTACAAGGTGAAAACCAACAAAGACGGCGAACCGATCAGGAGTAAGAACCTTGATCGCCTGATCCGTGGTGAACTGGCCGCGATCATGGTCAAGCAGAAGGGCGCCGGCTGGGGCAAGGACTATAAGGGCGACAAGATGAATGTCGGCGACTGGGAATTCGCAGGCTTCAAGGCCGACGGCAGCAGATTGGACAAGAACTTCGCCGACTGCCGATCCTGCCATTCGGAACTGAAGGATTCGAATTTCGTGTTCTCACAAGAGCATCTCGCGAAATAAGCCATCCACATTCAAATGGCGGCGCGCTGCGGATGCGGGAAGATTTCGTGGCTCGACGCCAGCAACCGAGTGCGCGGTTGCGGCACCCTGCGGGACCAATCCGATCCTGCAGGGTTCTTTTAGTTTGGAGGAAATTGAAATGATGCGACACCACGCCGCCGATATCTCTGAATTTGGAGCCAGAGGACAAACTCACCGACGCCGCCGGTGAGCAACAAGCGAAGCGTTCTCAGCCCGCTCGGCACGTCGCGGTGGAGCGGCGCGGCGAACCTACTCCGCCGCTTGACGCTGCGACTTTATTGCGGCAAGCAGCGAATACCCATCCCGCGTTTGCGGCGTTTTGATCCCGAGCAGGGCGCCGGCAATCTGGGTGCGAAGGACCTGCGCCGTGCCCCCGCCAATCGAGAACATGCGCACGTCTCGCGCCATGCGTTCCAGCGGTTCCTGGTCGCAATAGCCACGCGCACCCAGCAACTGCAGCGCATCGTTGACGATCCTGATGGCCGTCTCGGATGCAAACACCTTGGCTCGCGCGGCCATCGTCTTGTCGGGAAAACCCGAAGGGCTCGTTTCAGCCGATCGCGCCGCCTCGTGCAGCATCAGTCGCGAAGCGTGCACGCCGATGTCCATATCCGCCAGCATCCATTGCAGGCCTTGGAACTCCGCCAGCGGCCGTCCGAATTGCTTGCGCTCCAGGAGATAGCGGCGCGCATGCGCGAGCGCTCCTGCCGCAACGCCCATGGCGATGGTGCCGGCTCCGACACGTTGGCTGTTGTAGGCATTCATCAGGTCGGCAAAGCCGCGCCTGAAACCCGATGGCGGCACCAATGCCAGGTCGGCCGGGACCTCGACGTCTTCGAACGTCAGTTCGGTTTCAGGCATCCCGCACAGCCCCATGGTGCGCTCGCGCCGGGTAACCGAGAACCCTTTCGGAAATGCCTTGGCCGATGGGTCGGCAAGAACGATGAACCCGCCGATCCCTTCCTCGCGCCCCGCAGCCGAAACGACGCGCGCGAAAACAAGATGCAGTTTCGAAACCCCGCCGCCGGTGATCCAATGCTTGGTGCCGTTGAGGACATAGCGGTCGCCAACCCGCCGTGCGGTCGTCGCCATCTCGCTTGCCGCACTTCCCGCTCCCGGCTCGGTAATGCAGATCGCTGGCTTGTCGCCGGCCAGCACGAGGGCCGCGCACAGTCGCTTCTGGTGTTCGCTGCCATACGCCATCACCGCGCTGATGGCGCCCATGTTGGCTTCCACGACAATACGCGCCGTCAGCGTGCAGGCCTTGGCGACTTCCTCGACGACGAGACAGACGTCATGGAAACTGGCGCCCCTGCCGCCGTAGGCCCGCGGGATCGTCATCCCCATCAGTCCAGCCTCGACGAGATCGTCTATGTTTTCCCAGCAGTATTGGCGAGATTCGTCCCAGCCAGCCGCGCGCGGCGCAAAGCGCGTTTCCGCAAGTTTGCGTGCCTTGATCAGCAACGGCGCGTCAGCCATCGGGCCTATCTCCTTTTATTTCCTTGCAGGACACCACGCGGCAGCATTTAATACAATTAAACAAAGATGAATGTTATCTTGAGGTTTCATGAACTTAAGAGAGCTTCGCACCCTCGTCGAGATCGATCGCATCGGCTCGTTCGCACTCGCAGCCGATCGCGTCGGGCTGACGCTGTCGGCCGTCAGCCTCCAGATGAAAGCTCTCGAAGACGACCTCCAGCTCTCGCTCTTCGACCGCACGCACCGCCCGCCGGCGATGACGCCCGTCGCCCGCCATGTTGCCCGCCATGCGCGAACCATCCTTTCGGAGGTGAATTCGCTGCGCGCCATCGGCACCGAACCCGGCGTCCTGAGGGGAGAATACCGCATCGGCTTCGTTGCCACCGCCAGCGTCCGGCTGATGCCGGAGTTTCTCGCCAATGCCGCTCAACATCAGCCGGGAGCCCGCTTCGTCGTGGAGAGCGGGCTGTCGACGTCACTCTTGCGGAAGGTCGAAACCGGTCTGCTCGATGCAGCCGTAATCACCGCGACTCCGGATTTGCGCAACGACGCGCTGTTCATTGCCTTGCGCACCGAGGCGTTCGTGCTGGCGGTGCCGAAGCGTTTTAAGGGCTACGGCATCAGCCAATGTGCCGGCGAACTCACCCACGTGCAGTTCACCCCGACGACCGGCATCGGGCTGCTCGTCGCAAGCTACCTTGCACGCCTCCAAATCGCCCCGGCCAAGACACTCGAGATCGACTCCGTCGAGGCCGTGATGGGGTGCGTCAACGCCGGTTTTGGATTTGCGGTTCTGCCGGAGCCGGATGCCAGGCGGTACGCTGAAGCCGCGCACCTCACGCGCCTCGATGCAACAGGACTCGAGCGGCAGTTGGGCCTGATCGTCCGCCAGGATGGTCCGATTGCCGAACAGGTTCTGACACTTGCCGCGCTCTTCGAAGAAGGAAACAAACCAGCCGGAAGGATTCGCATACCCCGGCAGCGCAACCGCACCGGCAGGAGCGAAAAATGAGCCAGATTGCGGCACGTCAGCGATACGTCGGCAAAACCCGTTCCCGCTACTCCACGACCCGCACGCTGAAGGTCTTCGTCGCGGTACTGCCATCCGGCGTCGTCGCGGTCACCGAGAACGCGTCATCGCCGGCCATGCCGTTGCGGGCCGTGTAATAGATGCCGGTGCCGGCAAGATTCGCCCCGATGCAGTTGCCCGAATTGCTGTGCCGGATGGTCGTCGTCTGGTCGGGCTTGAAGCTGACGTCGCCCTTGGCTGGCGCTTGCACGACGGCGAATGTCGGCGTCAGGGCCGAACAGTCCTTCTCGCTAAAACCAGCCCACACAAACATCCGCGCGGGCCGCCCGGGCACGACCGGCGTTCCCCGCTTCGGCCCCGCAGTCGCCGCGTCTTGCAAGGCTCCGGTCGTGATGGGCTGTCCTGGCAGGCTCGGAACTGGTAGCGACGAACAGCCCGCGACCGATAATCCTGTTACGAGTGCAGCCAGCACAATTTGTGTCCGTCCCATTGTCGCCGCCCCTCGTTTTTTGGTTCTGGTCCCCTTATTGTGAATCGACCATAGCCTCATTCAACTGAATCGGTCGATCCGTGATCAAAGCAATCCGGGGAAAACACTTGCGCTGATTGAGTGTCGTCGCGGCTAGAGCATCATCCGATCATACGCGATCGCTTCTCGCGATCGGATGGTCGGATAAAGATGCTCTAGCATTATGATTCTAGAGCAACTTCATCCGATCCGGGAATCGCCTTCGGCGATTCCGTCAGATCGGATGTTGCTCTAGATGAAAATCTGCTCGATCCCGGCTTCATCCAGCACCCGGAATTCGCCTGCCGCGAGGTCGGCAGGCATATGCAGCCCGCCGAAACGGTCACGGTGCAGCGCGCTGACGTGGTTGCCGAGGGCGGCAAACATGCGCCGCACCTGGTGGTAGCGCCCCTCCATCAGCGTCACGGCGACCACCGGACCATCGGCGACGTCCAGTACTTCGGCTAGGCTGCCGCCGCACTCGACCTCGGTGGCGATGCGCATCTCGACCGGCAGGAGCGGCTTGGCTTCGCCTTCGAGCATTAGGGTCCCCGAAGCCAGCACCTCGGCTTCATCGCCGCGCAACGGCCGCGCCAGCCGCGCAAGATAGCGTTTCGCCACCTTGCTCTTGGGCGCGATGGCCCGGTGCAGCAAAGCCCCGTCATCGGTCATCAGCAACAGCCCCGAGGTATCTTTGTCGAGCCTTCCGATCGTCGAGATCGCCGGCTTGCGCGCCCGCCATCTGAGCGGCAGCAGGTGATAGACGAGCGGCCCAGCCTCCTTGTGGCTGCAGGTGACGCCGAGCGGCTTGTGTATCATGAGGACGAACCCTGGCGGCGGATCGAGGCGCGCGCCGGCGATCGTCATCCGCTCGCTGAGATCGCGCGAGACCGCAACGTGCCGGCCGGCATCGGTTAGCGGCAAGCCGTCCAGCACCACTCGCCCGGCCCTCACCAGTGCCTGGATGTCCTTGCGCGAACCATACCCCAGGTTGGCCAGCAATCGGTCGAGCCGCACGGACTTTGCCGCCGCGCTCATCGACGCGGCCTCGCCGCGCGGGCTCTGCCCGGTGCCTCCGCCTCCGCCCCTTTCGTCGCCTTGTAGATCTTGTAGCCGAACGCCTGATCGATTTGGACGACATCCGCGAACACCGCATTCAGAGTCGCTTCATAGGGCAGATGCCGGTTGGCGATCAGCCACAGCACGCCGCCCGCACGCAGCATGCCCGCCGCCCGCTCGATGAACGCCTGCCCGAGCGCCTTGTCCTCATCGCCGCCATCGTGGAACGGCGGGTTCGCGACGACGAAGTCGAGCCGCGTCGGCAAGCCCTTCGCAGAACGCACATCCGTCCAGACCGTGGAGACGTTCGCCCCCGGCACGTTGCGCCGCGCCATCAACAGCGCCCGATGGTCGATATCGACGAGGCTGAGATGCCCGATGCCGCCGGCATTGACGCCTGGTTTGATGTCGTGCGAACCAGTCGCGAGCACCGCTCGGGCAAGGATCCCTATCCCGCAGCCGAGATCCGCTCCGCATCCCGCGAGCTTCGGCAAGTGATCGATCAGAAGCTTGCTCCCCGGATCGATGCGGTCCCAACTGAACAGCCCCGGCTGCGACCACATTTCAAGCTCCGGCAGGAGGCGCGGCCCGCCGTCCTCGATGGCACTCGCAATGACCTCTTCGAATGCCGGTGTGCTTTCCGGCCGCAAGGCCCGCACCACCTGATGGTGCCGCTTGGGACTCGATACGGCCTCGCAACCGAGCGCTGTCAATTCGGCGACAAGCCGGTTGCCGCCCTTGGTGTTGGCCGCCACCGCCGTCAACGGGGCACCCGGCATCAGGGCCTTGAGCGCGAGTGCCAGTTCGTGGCGGCGCTCCAGCGTGCTGGCCGGCGCATGCATGACGAAGCCAACGCAGCCCTCAACCGCCATCTTGGACAGGATCTGGGCGCCCGGCCGGCGCGGCGAACATTGCACGCTGTCATCTGGAACGTCGACGAGGTCTTGCGGCATGGTGCCGTAAACGGCGTGGATGGATGTGGACATGGATGATTATCGTGGCTCGGTTTGGCAAGGCATGCGTCGGCGCACAGCATAGTCGCCGATCGCCACCAAACGATAGGGGCAAGCGGTCGTGGAAGGCGTCAACCGTTCTCCTTCAACGTCCCAAGCCAGGCCGCAGCCTTGCGCGAAGGTTCGGCGCCCTCCAGAGCCGCCCCGCGCATGAATCCGTCGGCGGTTGCAATCGATTCCGCCACGAGCCAGCGGAACTCCGGCACTTCGAAATAGGACGAGTGGATCAACTCGCGCCACGTCAGATAGGAGAAGACGTTGTGTTGAGCGTTCTGCTTGCCATCCGAAAACGCGAGTTCACCGATGGCGTTGCGGAATTTGCCTAGCGACTGCGCGGCGATTCCGTTGCTGTAGCCGGTGATGTGCTCACCCAGTTCAAGCGGCAGCGAAGGCGGCGACTGGTCGAGCCAGAACGGTCGCGGCGCCGCCGTCAACGCCACCTCCGTCTCCGTATCGTTGCCGAGTGCCGAGCGCTTGATTTCAAACCAGGTCAGAGCGTCGAGTAATCTCGCCAGCAGCCCGCTGAGGAAGCTCGCGATCCCCTGCACCAGGACCACCAGAATGACCGCGACGACGCCGAACACGATCGGCACGAGAACGACCGGCAGGATCAGCCGCGCCAATATTCCAAATCGCCCGCGCCAAAGATCGTCGTCGAGAAAGAGGCTCGAGGCTTCGTCGGTAACGAGGTGGAACAAAAGCCTCGAATTCAGCGCGATGTCGCGTCCGCCCCCGCACAGGCTGCCACCCTCGCAACGCCTGCCGTCGATTTCAAGAAAGCGCCGCTTGAAGCGCATCGCGCGCTCGACCGGAACAAGATTGGGGTTCTCGGCGTGCATCTGTTCGCGCGCCGCTTGCAAGCGGGCTTCAAGCGTTCCCACCTTTTTCTTCGCGTCGAGCCGCTGCACCAGATTGCCGCCCGTGTCGGCGCTCTCGAATTCCTGGCGCGCCTCCCGCAGCGACCGGCGCAACTGGCGCACTTCCTGGCGCGCAGCGATGACGCGGGCCTCCGATTTCTCGTAGTCCGAAATCTGATAGACCCGATCGCGCATGATGTCGGAGATCCCGACCATCGCAGCAGGTGTCGTCAACAACAAAAGATAGAGCAGCGGCAGCAGGAAAACCGATAGAATCGAGAAGAACGGCACGGCAAAGGTGCTGTGGAAGATCTGCATCTTGATCCCGCCGATCGAACTCAGCCCTGAAACGGCTTCGTCGTCCTTGTGCCATAACCCCAGCCAGCGCGGGCCGAAGCCATCGCGCGCCTCCGAGACGATGCGCGGGCGGTAGAAATAGAGCTTGCGCATATCGAGGTATTTGAACACCGCCCAGAACAGCACGAACGGCAGGCTCATCAAGAGCGTATAGATGCCATACCGCGCCAGCCAGTTCTGGTTGTCGAACCGGCCGTTGCCGCTTGCCACTTCACCGCCGATGAAGGCCGCAAACATCAACAACAACATCAGCGACGCAACGAACATCGCCTTTTGCAGCAACGTCAACCGCAAGAACAACGATCGCTCCCGGCGCAGGCTGACGAATGGCGTGCCGACGGTGACCCACCGCTTCAACCCAGGCAGCGGTTGTTTACGCCGCGCCGCCTCAAGCAGCGCCGACGATATCACCGAGCCGCCGTGGCTGTGGCCGATCACGCAGTACGGTTCGCCCTCCTGTTCCAGCGCCTTCATGCGCCGGCACAACGCCTGCCCGGCCCTGCGCCGCTCGACTTCACTGTTGTCGCCATTCCATACGAACCGCTCGATGCGCACACACCCATCCGCGCCGTCGACGAGCCTCATGATGTCTGCTTCGGTCGCACTGCCCCGCTGCCACCATTGCGCTTCGGCGCCCGGCGCTGGAATTTCCGACGGCACGCCCCCGAAATGAGCGAATGTTCCATGCACGGTAATGATCGTCGCCATGTGCCGCCTGTTCCCTCGCCTGCCGCCTTGACCTGACGACCTTGTAATTAGCATGCCCGGCAATGTCGGCGGACAAAAGGTCCGCAACCGGAACGCTTATTACTCGCTCTGGGGGTGAACTGACAGGCAATAATAATGACAATCGCACCGCGGCGACACCGAGGGAAGCATATTCGCCACGGCGGAAAAGACACGGTGCCGCTAACCAATTCGGTCGCGAGATGCGGCGATGCAAGCGTCAGGCAGCCCGCTTACCCACGATCAGATCCCAGGCGATGTTGATCTGCTTGGTTCTCTCTTCGCGCAACATCTTGTCGGCCTCGTCCTTGGCGTGATCCGGGTGCCAGCCCATCCGCAAGGCATCGACGATCCGCTTCAGCGTGCCCTCGGTCGCGTGCGCATTGACGCCGAGCACCTCGAATGCCTGTGCCCGCGTCTTCGGCATGACAAGATCGTTGCCGGCACCCTTGGCACTTGCCGAAGCGCTCTCGGCAATGCGACCGATCCGCTCCAGATCGCGGACCACCGAACGCAGGCTGGCGGCAACGCGCGCCGTTTTCGGTTGATCCCCCGAACCGCCCCGTAGGCCCTCGATCCTCTGCCGCACGCTCCTCAGCTCCGCCGACAGGGTATCGCGCAGGGCGGACGCCGGCCCGAGCGCCCGCACGGCCTGTTCGGCTTTCTCATAAAGAGCTTCGGCCGCACGCGCTCCGTTGGCGATGCTGACGTTGCGCCATTCCCAAGGCTTGCCTGCCTTGTGTCTACGCCACTTGAAGGTTACCCACCGCGAGCGCAGCTTGGCCCCGACGCCACCCGCCACACCTGACATCCGTGCAAACAAATCTCCGGACGCCGCTTCGAGCGCTCCTGCGCCACTTCCGGAAGCGGCACCGGAAAACTTGTCGACGCGCATCCCTAGGGCATAGCGCCGGCCAAACCATCCGAGCGCCGCAACAAGACTGGTGCCGGCCAGGACGAAGGCCAGCATGGTAAGATTGAGCGCACCCCCGAGGCCAAGTGACAATGAATGAGAAGCCTCGGCAACCCGTCCCGATGTACCTTCGCCATGAGCGACGACCGCCTGCCAGCCATTTCCGGCTTGCTCTGCGACATCGCCGCCCCTGGCAAGAACCGCCGGCAGAAGCTGGCCCTCCGCCGCCGTCTCCACGACGAGTGCATTGCCGATCCTCGGCACGATCAGACTTCCGGTGCTCGAAGACGCTTCAACGCCGCCTGGCAATTCGGATTGAACGGTGGACGCCGATGCCGCCGTCACATTTTCCGTGGCGGTTCCCGCAGCGAGCCGCGCACCCAGTTCTGTAATTGGAGCATAGCCTTTCGGCATGACGAAGACCGCCATGCGCCGGCCGTCCGCTCCCGCATCGGCATTCTTCAAGACCAGTTTGAGTTCCCCGTTTTCGAACTTCGAGATTCCGACATCGTTGCTGCGGATCTGGCCTGCGATCACCGGCCACGGCGTTGGAACACCCTGGCACTGCACATTGAAACGGTGCACGACCATGGTCCGGCAATCGCGCCCGGCTTTGTCCCTGCAGGCACGGTATTCACGATGCTGGCGCTCACCGACGATCTCGTGGCGCGTCGGTGCGGCGCTATTCAGCGTCGGCTTGCCACCTTTTACCGTGCACGAGAATGGCATCGTGATGGCTTCGCCCGCGACCACGCGAAATGGCAGCCAGGCAACAACCAGGGCAGCCAGTCCGGCCATAACGAAGCTGAGCGATTTACCTGCCAATCGACGCACCCTTCCCCCCGACAAGTGGTACGCAACATAATCCTTTCGCGGTCTTAGTCATAACATAGGCGCGACTAAGGCAATACTCTCCAACCAGGCGGGGCAGGGGAATTATCCAGACATTTCGGCTTCGCATCGCCGCGCGCCAGCACCCCGAATACCGGTCTTTCCGGTTACTCGCCGCGCAAAAGCCCCGTGAAGCCGGTGATCAGCAACGACGTCAGCACCAGGCCGATGATCGTCTCGAGGATGACGCAGACGTAGATCAGACCGCCGAGCGTGATTCTGAAAGTCGGCATGCTCTCTCCCGCGCCGTCCACGGCCGTACCCGGCTTGTCCTCAACAGGTGCAAAAGTGATCGGCTGCGGAACTTCCATGATCGGCCGCCACGAAATATTAGGCCGCCAGTGGTCCGCATAGCCAAACGACACGAACGGCACGAACACGTCGAATGAATAGGCCAGCGGATTGAAGTCCGGATACACCGCATCGAAGGTTCCGGCCGTATACGCGTCCCGGTTGGTCATCACGAACACCGACTCATCGCGGCACCCCGCCTGCTGGCATTGCCCGCCCGCCCACGCCCACAGTCCGGCGAAGAGCGCGATGAACACCACCATCCAGGCAACCGTCCGCCACGGATTGAAGCCGTAAAGGGCGAACAGGTCGAGAAATCCCCCCTGCCAGCGCTGCAGTGTCCGCGTCGCGTGGCTGTTACGTTCCCGGCGCATTCGCGCAATCGAGATCTGGCGGGCGTCTTCGTCATAGCCCTGCTGCACCAGCCGGCTTTCGAGCTGCACCCACGGCTGCGGCTTGAAGTGGTCGCGGATATCGCAGTCCTGCTGGCCTTCGAGCCACACGAGGCGTTGCTCGCCGACCCGGTCGTCAGCCCTGCTGTGCCGGTGCACCCCACCTTCGCGGGCCCCCGACGGATTGTTCAGGTGCTCGTAGGTAAAGCCGTCGAGAATCAGGTGGTCGATATCGCGTCCGTCGCTCGCACGCCCGCGCGCGTCCGCACCCGGTGTCCAGGTATCGGCGTAATCGTGATAGGAAGCCGCCCGCGTCCGCGAGAAGTCGACGATGCCGCGCGGACGCTCGTCGCGCGCCGCCGGCATGCACAATCGCTTCACCTCCGCGTCGGCAAGGGAGATCGCCGCTTCGTCCCAGTCCGCGAGACTGTCGAGTTTGTCGCCCTCGCTCGGGGCGGGGCGGCCCTCGCGCGCCAGTGCGGCACTCTTGATATGGCTGCCGGAGAAATCGAGCACTCCGGGAATGCGCACCTGATCGAGAACCAGCGCGCCGATCGCCTGTAGTCCCTCGTTGAGTTCCACGTCGCGTCCAAAGCGACTGCCGTTGACCATCAGCGCGGCACCGTATTGGACTTTGATCGAAGCGCCGCGCAGTCGGAACTGATTGCCGATATCGCAGGCTGGAAAGCGGATCAGTCCGAACACGATCGACCGCGACATGTAGCAACCGCCACGGATCTGCGCGCCATCGCCGCGAATGGCGAGTTCGGCACCGAACAGCCGCGCTTCCGTCAGCCTCAGCTGCCCGCGGATCTCGGCACCTGGAAAGTTCAATGCCCCGACGAGCTTCGACCGCGCCATATCCCAGTTGCCGGCAATCGCAATCCCGCCGGCAGAAATCGCCGTCGCGCCACCTTCGACCTCGATTCCTTCCGCAATGAGCCCTTTGCCGATTTCCGCTCCGTCGAGTTCGATCCCACCCTTGATGCGGGCATCGGCAAGATTGCACCCCTGCCCGATGTTGACGCTTCCCGCCTCGATGGCCGTCGTCTTGCCGGAAACCGCCAGCCCCCGCCCCTCGAAACGGCCCCCGAGCCGGGCGTGAGCCAGCCGCAGGCCGGATGAAATCCGCGCCTCGCTCGCCAGAAAGTCGCCATCGATCCGCGCGCTTTCGACATCGAAACCGCATTGGACGCCTTCGACGGTCATCTGATCGGCATAGATCCCCGAACCGAGTTCGCAGCGCGCGAGTTGCACATCGCCCTTGAGGCGCGTGCGCCGCAAAATGAGCGGACCCGACAGCCGCAGCCCGTTGGCCCGGATCGCCTCACGGCCATCGCCGAGCAGCGTCCCTTCGATCGCCAGCGCTCCGCCGATCTGCGCGCCACGCGCCGCCAGCGAACCCGAAATCTGCCCGCCTGCGATGAGAATGCCGTTGTCGACCTGCGCCCTGTCGGCGATCAGCGCACCTTCGAGCTGGCACTTCTGCAGGCTGAGGCGCTTCAACCGCGCATCGCGCATGATCAGCGCGCCGCGCTCGTTGGCTTCGATACGAACCCCCGAAAATAGCAACGGTACGCCGACCGTCGAGCCTTCCAGGTCGAGACCGCCGGTAACGACGGCATTGCTGAGCCGCACGCCGGAAACCGCGACCGGCCAGTCCGGTCGGCTGGCACTGAGCAGCACGCGCAAAACCTGCCCGCGAATCGCCGCGCCGCCAAGCGAGACGGTTTCCCCACGCGCCGCACCTGCGATCAGCACTTCCTCGGCCGGGCTGAGGTCGTCTCCCGCGATCATGAATGGTTTCGACATGGTTCCCATCGCCCCCCAGGCTCAAGATACGCGCTGATGATCCCGGTTATCGAGGTCGTTCAAAGACGGTTCTCCCCGCAACGCACAATAGGGCGCGCGCCCGAAGCGGTCGAGGCCTTGTTGACCGCACCGTCAAAATGCTGCTCCTTTGCCGGATTACTTGGATTTGCCGCTTTGCGCCTCGAGTTCGGCACAGCGAAGTGATAATACAGCAGGCTGACGGAGCATCGGGGATGGCTTGCTCTGATGGTTATCACGCGCTCGACAACCTACCGGTCAAAGCACTACACACTCGGGTGAAACGGCTCGGCACCGCAACGGTCTGGCGGGCCATTGGAAAGCGCAAACAAGCGCACGGCACAAGTGTGCTCATGGGAGGTTTCGCGTCATGTTCCCCGGCGACACGACCCCAGAACGGGGTGAAATGCAGACGACCGCGTTTAAGGATGCCGTTGCCAGGGAAGCTGCCCTGGCGGATCATCACCATATCGTTCCCGAGAGCGTCAATATCGAGGGCTTTCCCGACGCTGGACTCGACATCGTTCCCCCCGACGAGGTGCGCGGTCGCGAACATTTCGTCCCCGTCACCCGCTTTGCGCTGATGGAACGCCTCACCGCTCCTTCGGCCTGGCCGAACGATTCGGCCACCGCCGCCCGCCGTTTCTTCGCCTACCTCGACTATTGGCGCCATCAGCGCTACGGCGCCCGGCTTCTCGATCTCGAACAGACCTACGAACCGTTCAGCCCGGATAGCGATCTCCTGCTCACCCGCAGCTTCACCGACGAGGAACTCGACGCCATGCAGCAGCGCATGGTCGAGGGCATGAAGAAGATTCTGACGCAGGCCAACTACAGCGCCATCGATCCCAAGTCCGTGCAGGAAATCCTGACGAAGGATTCCCACTACGGTCTCGACCTGCATGTCGACTTTTCTCTGTTCGAGGAAGTGTTGATCTATTATCGCGGCGCTTCCACGCGCAAGGACCAGAAGCGCATGCTGCGCAAATTCCTGCGCAAGGAAGAATTCGACGTGCCGATCTTCCAGCGCCTGTTCCTGCTGTTCAAGATGAAGCCGCTGCAGGAGCGCGTGCGCGAGATCATGGAAAGCGAAAAGGTTTCCCGCAAGGAAGCCGAACGCATGGCCAAGAAGCAGCGCGCCCACCTGCCCGCCGCCGTCGTGCCCGGCAACATCTACATGAAGCTCTTCAAGAACATCCCGCGCTCCGACATCGAGATGGTCTTCCCCAACACCGAAGTGAAATACCGGATGATGGACAAGATCATGCTGTCGGGCGGTGGCATTGCCGGGTTGGGCGGCCCGATCGTCGGCGCTGTGACCAAGTTCGGCGCGCTCGCCAACCCGTTTGTCGCCGTCCCCATCGTTATCGGCCTAGGCGGGGCCGTCTTCCGCGGCGCCATGAATTTCGTCAACAAGCGCAACAAGTACATGGTCGTCATGGCGCAGAACCTGTATTTCCACTCGCTCGCCGACAATCGCGGCGTCATGATCAAATTGATCGACCGTGCCGCCGAAGAGGACGTCAAGGAGGAAATGCTGCTCTATTCGGTACTCGCCAAGGAACAGGCCAACCGCCGCGACCTCAAAGCCATCGACGTCGCAATCGAGCAGTATCTGAAATCCACCTTCGGCCTCGACATCGACTTCGACCTTGACGACGCGCTTCAACGCCTGATCGCCGACGGCATCGTCACCGAGGATGCCAACGGCGATCTCCACACCCTGCTGCCGCGCGAGGCGGCGCAACACATCGACGATATGTGGGACCGGCTCCTCGACGAACTCCCCGACATCGATCCGCACGAAGGGGTCGAGATGGACATCGACAGGTTGCGCGCGGAAAACGGCCTCGCGGCGAGAGAGGCGGCCGAGGCTTGACGAACTCACATGAAACCGGCGCGGACCATGGCGTCCTCTCCGGCACTGCTTCCGCGGACGCTCCCGTCCACGGCGGCTTGTCTGCCATCGTCATCGAAATCGCCGACAGGAACGGTGCCCGCACGCTTGCCGGCGCACTGGAGAACTTGATCGATCCGCCCCCCGACGCGCTCTCCATGTTCGAGGCCGCCGGCCCCGGCACCCCCTGGCGCATCACCGCCTATTATGGCGACCCGCCCGACCCCGGCGAATTGCATGCCTCTCTTGAAGCAATCGTCGGCGGCAGCTTCGACGTCCCCGCGCCGCGGCTGGAATCCGTCCCAGATCTCAACTGGGTTGCCATGTCGCAGGCCGCCCTGCCGCCGGTCCGCGCCGGTCGCTTCACGGTCCACGGGTCCCACGACCGCCATCGCGTTCCCCAGGGCCCCGGCGCCATCCTCATCGAAGCCGGCGAAGCCTTCGGCACCGCCCACCACGCGACGACCTACGGCTGCCTGCTGGCGATCGACGCGCTCACCAGCAAGCGTCGGTATCGCAACGTCCTAGATCTCGGTTGCGGATCGGGCGTACTGGCGATCGCCGTCGCGCGCGCCAATCCCAGGGCCCGCATTCTCGCCAGTGACATCGACGAAGCATCGGTTCTGGTCGCCCGCGAAAATGTCAGGGCGAACCGCGCCGGCACGCGCATCCGCACCATCGCGGCAGCCGGCCTCGATGATGCCGAGCTGCGCAACAGACGACGCTACGATCTCCTGATCGCGAACATATTGGCGGGCCCGCTGATCCGCTTGGCCAAGGACATATCCCGCGCGGTCGCAAATGGCGGCGACCTGATATTGTCGGGATTGCTCACCGAGCAGGCCCGCGAGATCACCGCGACCTACCGCGCCGCGGGCTTCACCCTGAAGCAGAACACCAGGATCGCCGGTTGGTCGACCCTGGTGCTCAGGCGTGCTTGAGTTTTACCCGCGACCGGTAAGATCAAAGGTGGGCGGGCAATGACTCATCGCCGGCTGCCTTGATCTTCGTGATCTCCGCCGGCCTGAAGCCCAGTTCGGCAAGTTCTTTCTCCGACAGCCGGGCGAGATAAGGCCGCACGAACGCGTCGGCCTTGGCCTGGCGATGCGCTGAAATCCGCTTCAGTGCTCCGCTTGCGGCCTTGCTGATGGTATCGAGTTCATCGCGAAGCCATGTCGCGGAATGGGTAAGCGTGCTCATGATCATCTCCTTGTTTGGAAATTCTGCCCACCCAACACCGGTTTACCGAGTGTTGGTTCTAAAAACCCCCAACACCGGTTTACCGAGTGTTGGAGCGGTGGGACCGGATTGCTTTTTGTTCCTGGTCCCAGTTCTTGTTGGCATTTAAACTAAGTATGTTTGCCACGCTTCGGCAGGGGTCGCATTGCACCCCAGCGATGCATCTGGCGCATGAACTGCACTATCTCGCGTGCGGGGGGCCGCAACGGCTATCAACCACACACGATCCCGCCGTCACGTCATTGAAAGCCGCCAATGTTTCAGATCTTCGACGCAGCCTCCGACCCTTCGCTTGTTGCCGCCAGGATCGAAAGCCTTCGCCGCGAACTCGCCAAGCGCAATATCGACGCCCTGATCGTGCCGCGCACCGACGCCCACCAGGGCGAATACATTCCCGCAAGCGAGGAACGGCTGGCATGGCTGACCGGCTTTGCAGGTAGTGCCGGCACCGCGATCATCGCCGCGAAGAAAGCGGCCCTCTTTGTCGATGGCCGCTACACGGTGCAGGCGCGCAGCGAAGTCGACACCAAGGTCATCGACGTCGTCCCCATGGCCGAGAAGACGGCCGAGGATTGGCTGGCCGGAGAACTGCCCGAAGGCGCCAGGGTCGCTTTTGATCCGAAACTTTTCACGCTCGCCCAGATCCAGCGGCTGAAGCGACGGCTGGCCGACAAGAAGATCAAGGTCGCAGCCGTTTCCCCGCGATCGAACCTGATCGATGCGTTGTGGCGCAAGCCCGAACGGCCCGACCCTCCCTCCGGCGCCATCGTGCCCCACCCCGTATCGCTGGCAGGCCAATCGGCAGCCGGCAAGGTTTCGGAAATCCAGGAGCGCCTGAAAACACTGGGCCTCGATGCCGTCGTGCTGACGAGCCGCGAGTCGATTGCCTGGTTGTTCAACCTGCGCGGCTCCGACGTCAAACACACGCCCGTCTTTTCCGCGTTCGCCATTGTCCATCAGCGCGCCAGGCCGGAATTGTTCGTGGAACTATCGAAGCTCGGGGCCGCTGCGCGAAAAGTGCTGACGCCGGTCGCCAAGGTCGCCGGCTATGACACCTTTGAAGAGCGCCTGAAAGAGCTGAAGGCCGGTTCCAGGAAAGTCGGCCTCGATCCGGCGACGGCCAGTTACGCCATCGCCACCCGGCTTGGCGGTGACCGCAGGATTGTCCGTTTCAGCGACCCTTGCGTTGCACCTCGCGCCATCAAGAACGCAGCCGAGATCGCCGGCACACGCGCCGCCCACGCACGCGACGGCGTCGCTGTCGCCCGCTTTCTCGCCTGGCTCGATGACCATGCGGGCAGCGGCGATATCGACGAGATCGCGGCAGCCCAAGCTCTCGAAAGCTTCCGGCGCGATACCGGCGAATTGAAGGAGATCAGCTTCGACACCATTGCCGGCTCCGGCCCGAACGGTGCCATCGTGCATTACCGCGTCAACGCCAAGACCAACCGCAAACTGAAACCCGGCGAACTCTTCCTCGTCGACTCTGGCGCCCAATACTCCGACGGCACCACCGACATCACCCGCACGGTTGCCATCGGCAAGCCGACGAACGACATGCGCCGTCATTTCACTCTTGTGCTGAAGGGCAACGTTGCCATTGGCACCGCTTGCTTCCCCAAGGGAACCCGCGGACGTGACCTCGATTCCCTGGCCCGCGGCCCGTTATGGCAGGCCGGCCTCGACTACGACCACGGCACCGGCCACGGCGTCGGCAGTTACCTGTCGGTGCACGAGGGACCGGTAGCGATTTCGCGCACCAACGCCGAAGTGGTGTTACCCGGCATGATCCTTTCCAACGAACCTGGCTTCTACCGCGAGGGCCACTACGGCATCCGCATCGAGAACCTCGTGCTCGTCAAGGAACCCGAGATCCCTAAAGGCGGCGAGCGCCCCATGATGTCGTTCGAAACGTTGACGCTCGCCCCCATCGACCGCCGCTTGATCGACGTCGATCTGCTGACCGGGGCGGAACGCCACTGGGTCGATGCCTACCATGCCCGCGTGCAGAGAACGCTTCAAGCCCGCCTCGACAAGCCAACGAAATCATGGCTGAAGGCAGCCTGCGCACCATTGTGATTTCGCCTCCGCTCCACCACCACCATGGGCACCGTCAATTGAGCCATGGATGACGACACCCACCCTCGTCATCCCCAGCTTGGCTGGGGACCCAAGCAAGCTTGCTTTCTGGGGGACCAACCGCCGTAAAACGGCAACCGTGCTCAGGTCCCCCTTCGCGGGAATGTACGGTGGAGGTACCCATCAGCGGGCGCGTTTGAACCTTTAAGCCCTTTCACGAGTTGACTCACGCACCCGAAATCAGCTGCTCCCAGTCCTCCTCGGTGAGTACCGCGACGCCGAGGTCGCGCGCCTTCGTCAGCTTCGAACCGGCGTCCGCTCCGGCAACGACATAGTCGGTCTTCTGCGACACCGAACCGGCGACCTTGGCCCCGAGTCGTTCGGCCCTGGCCTTGGCTTCGCTGCGGCTGATTTTTTCCAGCGTTCCGGTAAACACTACCGTCTTGCCCGCCACCGGTGACTGGGCTGCGACCGCTTCGAGCGGCGTTGGATCAACCTCGTTGAGAAGGTCGTCGACCACATTCACGTTGTGCGGCTCGGCGAAAAATTCGACAAGCGCCCCCGCAACCGTCCGTCCGATGCCGTCGATGTTGTTGAGGTCGCCCCACGCTTCGCTCTGTTGGCCTTCACCGGCCTCGATCATCGCCGCCTTGAAAGCTTCGATATCGCCGTAGGATCGCGCCAGCACCTTCGCCGTCGTCTCCCCGACGTGACGGATACCGAGGCCGTAGATGAACCGGTCGAGCGGAACGTCGCGCCGCTCATCGATTGCCGCAAACAGCTTCTTTGCCGATTGCTCGCCCCAGCCCTCGCGGTCCTGCAGTCTCTTCGGCAACCCGGCATCGCGCCGTGCCAGCGTGAAGATGTCCGGCGGCGATTGAATGAGCCCGTCGTCGTAGAACGCCTGAATGCTTTTGTCGCCGAGCCCGTCGATGTCGAAAGCGTTACGCGACACGAAGTGCTTCAGCCGCTCCACGCGCTGCGCGCGACAGATCAGCCCCCCAGTGCAGCGCCTAACAACATCAATCTCTCCGGTCCTCTCATCAACCTCCCGCACCGCGTTGCTTCCACAAACGGGACAGACCACCGGAAACCTGAACGGCTCCGAATTCTCCGGCCGCCGTTCCAACAGCACCGATACGATCTGCGGGATGACGTCGCCCGCCCGCTGCACGATGACCGTATCGCCGACGCGCACGTCCTTGCGCGCGATCTCGTCCTCGTTGTGCAGCGTCGCGTTGGACACGACGACCCCGCCGACCGTTACCGGTTCGAGCTTGGCGACCGGCGTCAACGCTCCCGTCCGCCCGACCTGGATCTCGATGTCCTTGAGGATGGTCGTCGCCTGCGCGGCGGGAAACTTGTGCGCGATGGCCCAGCGCGGCGCCCGTGACACGAACCCGAGCCGCTCCTGCAGGTCGAGCCGGTCGACCTTGTAGACGATGCCGTCGATGTCGTAGCCGAGCGAAGCGCGTTTGGTTTCCAGCGCCCGGTAATAGTCCATCAGTTCATCCGCGCTCCTGCAGACCGTCGTCTCCGGATTGGTCGGCACCCCCCACCGGGCGAACGCCGTCAGCACCCCGGACTGCGTGTCCCCCGGCAGGCCTTTCGCTTCGCCCCAGCCATAGGCAAAGAAACGCAGGGGCCGCTTCGCGGTAATCTTTGCATCGAGCTGGCGCAAGGAACCGGCCGCGGCATTGCGCGGATTGGCGAACACCTTTTGACCCGCGGCTGCCTGTTCCGCGTTGAGCCGGGCAAAATCGGCATGGCTCAGAAAGATCTCGCCGCGGATATCGATCGTCTCCGGCACGTCGTCTCCCTTGAGCCGATGCGGGATCTCCTTCATCGTCCTGACGTTGGCGGTGACGTTCTCGCCTTCCGTGCCATCGCCCCGCGTTGCCGCTTCCACCAGCCGCCCCTTGTCATAGCGCAGCGAGATCGACAGCCCGTCGATCTTCGGCTCCGCGGTAAACGCGATCTCAGCGTCCCCGCCAAGACCGAGAAAGCGTCGGATGCGCGCCACGAAATCGGTGATGTCTTCGGCGCTGAACGCATTGCCGAGCGACAGCATCGGTACCCGGTGGCGCACCTTGCCGAAACCATCGACCGGCGCCGCACCGACTTTTAGCGAAGGGCTGTCAGTACGGATCAGCTCCGGGAAGCGCGCCTCGATGGCGTCATTGCGCAGCCGCAAGGCGTCGTAATCGGCATCCGAAATTTCCGGCGCATCGGAGCGGTAGTAGAGGCCGTCGTGGCGCGCGATTTCAGCGGCAAGCCAGGCGAGTTCGCCACGCGCCTCCTCTTCGCTCAATGCTTCCGCGGCCTTGCCGGCCGCCGGCCTTGTGTTGTTGCCCATGACGTCCCTTGCGGATTTTTGTGGCAGCGCCCTGAGCAAGAGCTATTAGCCGATCCTGTCGAATTGGTGGAGATCGCAGCCGATCGATGATGCTACGATCAACAGCAAACCGCCCGCAGCGCCAAAAAAATAGCCAAGGCGCCGTTCTTCGCGGCTGTGCGGTCTGTTGCGCATTAATACGCGGCAATGTCGCCCGTTTGGCTTTGAGGTGGCCGCCGAAACGCAGTAAGAAACGACATGTCGTGGACAGCGCTCATCAAGCCTATTCGCTCAGGCGCGAACATCCTTGCCAAAGGTGTCGCGAATGTTTCCGGCTGGCTGAACCCCTTTCAGCTGTTCAAGCCGACCCCTGCGAGTAAGCAGCTCAACTTCACCATCGCCTTCATCGGGCTTGCCGCCAAGATGGCAAAAGCCGACGGCGTCGCCGTCGCAGTGGAATCGCAGGCCTTTGAAAGCTGCTTCTACGTCCCGCCTGAGGAACGCGCCAACGTCCAGCGGGTCTTCCGGCTGGCCGCCCAGGATATCGCCGGATATGAACTTTACGCTGAACGCATCGCCCGCATGCTGGCCGACGACCCGGCGTTGTTGAAAGACGTTTACGAGTGCCTCTTCAACATCGCCGCATCCGATGGCGTCCTCCACCACGGCGAAGACGTCTTCCTGCGCACGGTCGCGCAAAAGTTCGGCTATGACGAAAGCGATTATCTCCGCATTCGCTCGATGTTTGTGCACGATCCGAGCAGCCCTTATTTGGTTCTCGGACTGGGACCCGATGCCAGCGACGAAGAACTCAAGGTTCGCCGCATGGAACTCGTACGCGAGAACCACCCCGACAAGCTGGCTTCACAGGGCGTTCCGCAGGAATTCCTCGTGCTCGCCGACCGCAAGCTTGCCGCCATCAACGCCGCCTACGATGCAATCCTCAAGGAACGCGAGCGCAGCCCGCGGGAGAAAGCCCGTGGTTGAGAGACCGGCTGACGCCGCCGCGAAAAGGTTCGTTCCGGTTGGCGGCCTCGACCCCGACAGCCCGCGCGTCGGCCGCGTTCACCCCTCTCCCAACGTGGAGCCGCGAAAGCATGGGGCGAAGCCGACGATCCTGCTCCTTCACTACACCGGCATGCCTTCCTGCGAGCGCGCCATCGACTGGCTGTCGCGCCCCGAAAGCAAAGTCTCGAGTCACTACGTCATCGACGTCGACGGCGCCATCACCCAGCTCGTCGCCGAAGACATGCGCGCCTGGCACGCCGGCGTCTCGGTGTGGCGCGGGCAGACCGACATCAACTCGGCCTCCATCGGCATCGAGATTCACAACCCCGGCCACGGCGACGACTATTGCGATTTTCCCGACAAGCAGATGCAGGCGGTCGCCGACCTGTCCGCCGAGATCATCGCCCGCTGGGGCATTGCCCCCGAAGGCGTGCTTGGCCATTCGGATGTTGCCCCGGGCCGCAAGATCGACCCCGGCGAGCGTTTCGACTGGAAAGGCCTTGCCGACGGCGGTGTCGGCCGTTGGGTGGAACCCGAACCGCCGGGCCCGCTGATCGCCAGCCACTCCCGCCAGCCCTTGCCGGACGATATCGAACAGGTCCAACGGCTGCTGGCCGCTTACGGCTATGGCATCAGGACGGACGCACGGCTCGACGGCAAGGCTCGCGACGTCATCTCGGCTTTCCAGCTCCACTTCCGCCCGCAGCGCGTCGATGGCGTCATCGATCCTTCGACGATCGCGACCCTCGAACGCCTCATCGCGGCGAGCGACCTTTCACCCGCAGCCTGATCGAGCTCTTGACGCCGGCCCTTCCGCGCCCCTTATAGACAGCTACACCAGTCGGCCGGACGGCCGCTGCCGGTGGGCGGGCTTTATGGTCAGACCCCATCGGTGGAGGAAAGTCCGGGCTCCATGGAAACACGGTGGCGGCTAACGGCCGCCGGGGGCGACCCCAGGGAAAGTGCCACAGAAAGCAAACCGCCAGGCCCGTCTTCGGACCGGCAAGGTAAGGGTGAAAGGGTGCGGTAAGAGCGCACCGCGCGCTTGGTGACAAGCGTGGCAAGGTAAACCCCACCGGGAGCAAGACCGAATAGGGGTGGCCGGATGCGTTGATCGACAGGCTCCACACGACTTCAAGAAGTGTGGACCACACGGCTCCACACGACTTCAGGAAGTGTGGACCAACAGGCTCCACACGACTTCAAGAAGTGTGGACCACACGGCTCCACACGACTTTAGGAAGTGTGGACCACGAAAAACGGCATCAAACCTGTTTCCAGGTGAGCCACCCGGGTTGGTTGCTAGAGGCGCTCAGCAATGGGCGTCCCAGATGAATGGCCGTCGCGGAGGGTATTGGCCGACACCCGGCTTGCCGGTGTTGGGCTATCTTCCAGACAGAACCCGGCTTACAGGCCGGCTGGTGTAATTCTTTTCATCACAACCGCAGCCGCCGTGCTCTGACCTCCGGCATGGTCCTCGCCGAAGCATCGACTTCGGAATCTCCACTGACGGCAGCGCAACGAAAGCACCCCAAAGCGTGATTCGCGCAGAAATTGCGGAACCTCGTCGGCGCTCTGATCGTTGCCATAGCCATTAGGGCTCGCCCCTGGTTAAACAAAGGAGATTCACGATGAGACTGGCGATGATGACGCTCACCACGGTGATGGCCACGAGCATGGCGCTGGCAACGGTCGCACAGGCCCAGGAAATGTACACCGACCCCGACAAGTGCGTCGCCGAAGTCGGCAAGCTCGATGTCGACGGCGACGGCTACGTCGATAACAATGAATATTCGGCCTACGGCAGGATCGAGACCAACGTCGACACGGACAAGGACGGCAAGATCTCCGGCGACGAGAAAGTCGTTGCCTGCAAGGGTGGCGCCATGCAAGCGCTGAAACCGAACAAGAGTTAAGACATCGGCGCGAAAAAAAGGCCGTGCGGGGTAAATCCGCGCGGCCTTCAGTTTTGAGGAAGCTGGCAGGGATAGTGGCTGAATTCCGGATCAGAACGACGTGGTGATCTGCGACAGGACGGTCAGTGACGTCCATGCGGCACCACCGATAATGGCAAGGCCCAGCGCGAAGATCTGCGCGGAGAGGATCGTGTCGGAAGAAATGTTGTTCATGTCTCGTCTCCAGGGGCTCGTGTTGCGGTGTTGAAACGAATTTAGGCCACCCTGGGTTCCCCCGCCGTCCCCTGGGGAACAGGGCTGCAAAAAAAGCCGCAAAGCCCGCCGCCGCTTGAAAATTGCCGGCAGAACCCCAGATCAACGGCGCGAAAGCAGGTTCGGCGGGGGACGACGCAGCTTCGATTAACCAACAGTACGCGGGGAACAGGGATTGACGGAGCGATTGCGCGGGCAAATTGAAGCCCCTTGGTTTTCCAATTTCATCATCGCGGTGATCATTCTCAACGCGGTGACGCTCGGCCTTGAGACGTCTCCCAGCGCCATGGCCGTCGCAGGCCCGCTGCTCAGCGGTCTCGATAAGATCGCCGTCGCGATCTTCTGCGCCGAGATCGCCGCAAAGCTTTTCGTTTACCGGCTGTCGTTCTTCCGCAACGCTTGGAACGTCTTCGACTTCGCCATCGTCGCCATTGCCCTGGTTCCCTCGGGCGAAGGGCTTTCGGTTCTGCGATCGCTGCGAATCCTGCGCGCTCTGCGCCTTGTTTCGATGGTGCCCGAAATGCGCACGGTCGTGCAGGCGCTGCTCAACGCGATTCCCGCCATGGCCTCCGTCATCGCGCTCATGACGCTGATCTTCTACGTTGCAGCGGTGATGACAACGAAGCTGTTCGGGCCTGCCTTCCCCGATTGGTTCGGCACGCTCAGCGCCTCGCTTTTCACCCTCTTCCAGATCGTCACCCTGGAATCCTGGTCGATGGGCATCGTCCGCCCGGTCATGGAGGTCCACCCCTATGCCTGGGTCTTCTTCGTGCCCTTCATCCTGGTGGTGACGTTCGCCGTCCTCAATCTCTTCATCGCGATCATCGTCAACGCCATGCAGACCGCGAGCGGCGCCGACGAAGCCGAACACCACAAGGAAAACGAAGCCCACTTTGCCGACCTGCTGGACGAATTGAAGTCGCTGCGCCGCGAGATCAAGGAGTTTCGCGCCGAGCGGGCGGCAGCGACATCGCCAAAGCCGGCTTCAGCGGCGCAGAAATGACGAAATGAGTTCGAGCACGGCTTCCGGGCGCTCGTCCTGGGGCACATGTCCGCAACCGGACAGGACTTTCATGCGGGCCCTCGGCAATGCCTTGACGAGTTTCAAGCCGGTCTCGATCGGTACCGTGTGATCGGCATCGCACCAGATGACGAGGGTCCGTTGCCGCACGCTTGGATAACGCGACGTCAGCCGCTCGACGTCATGTAGCTCGATCCGCCGCGCCGTCGTAATCAGCGCATGCCGCGCCGCCGCCTCATAGAACGGTTCGGCGTAGCCGCGCAGTTCTTCGAAGCTGAGCCTGTCGGCCTGCACCTTGTCGAGCGACAGCCACGTCGACAGCTCCGGCGGCACCAGCATCAGCGCCGCGTAGGGCAGGATCGGGCTTTTCATGAACCGCACGAAATCGGTCCCGGGCTGCTCGTAGGCCGGCGCGTTCATGAGGATGAGTTCGCGCACCGCGGTCGGGTTCGTTTCGTTGAGCCGCAGCGTCGCCAGAAGGCCGATGGCCCCGCCGAACGAATGCCCGATGATGGTCGCGTTCTCGATGCCCCGCTTTCGGATGAAGGCGAGCACGACGTTGGCGTGATCGTAAGGTGTATAGGCCTGCGTGAACGGCTTCTCCGATTTGCCGAAGCCCTTCATGTCGATTGCGATGACGCGGTTGTGGCGGGACAGCTCGCCAATCAGATTGCGCCACGTGAACATCGATGCGCCAAGCCCGTGCAGCAACAGGATCGGGCGGCCCTGGCCGAATTCTTCCGCGTAGATGTGAACCGTCCCCTGGCCCGGCGCTTCGACCGCCATGTAGTAGGACTGGTCCGGCGGCGGCGCGGGCGCAGCACCAGCAGGGTTCGACGTGCAGCCGAACGCGAACACCATGATCGCCATCGCGCAGGTCCATTCCCGCGCAAACCGCCACCCAGGCAACGAATGACCAGACCGAAGCACCGGCCAATGCATGCAAGAACCCCACGACGCATCGCCACATCACACAGCCCCGGTGTAACTCTGCAATGGTTACCACCCGGTCAACGGATGGGTCAGTTTGGGAGGTCTCCATGTTCACGACAATTGCGAATCAAGGCCGCCACATAGTATGAGAAAAATTGCAATGCTCGACGCGACCTATTCCAAGGGTATCGTGCAAGGATCGTTGGTTGCTTCATGGGAACGGTAGAATATGGGCGTCATAAATCTGGCGATCCGTTGGTACTCACCATTCAGCCACCTGAGAGGGAACCGATGAACGATCCACATGCTAGAAAACCGTTCGCACTAATCGTTGAGCGGTCAGGGGATATGCCAAAATTCGCGGGATTCACAGATCATATGATTGGATACCGGACGAGAAGTATACTACTTGAACGAACTGAAGACCTTGAGCCGTTGTTCACAGTCGATCTAAGCCAAGCCGAAGATTTTGCGGAAAGGTTTCGCCATGAAAGCGATACCTCGGTCGAGAAAATTCCTGTCAAAGAGCTATGCCCGGTCCAATTGAGAAACCGCTATGATAGGCGTCTTGCTGATCTACAAGGTCAAAAGGCTGCAAATCACATCGACAAAAATTTCGGTCGTAAAGTCGCTGCTAGAATCGAAGCTGATAGTCAGTTCGACATCCCACGAAAATTCAAGGTGCAAAAAAAACGTCGGCGGAAATCGGAACTGAATTGTCGGTAAGCACATACACAACGCGCCTCACCCACGACACCTGCCGCATGCCTTAACTGAGTTGCAAAAGCAACGCTTGCGAGAGCAAGTATGTGTCCTCCTCCCTACGACACCCGCGTCAAGGCGGCGGCCAGCGCCGCCGAGGCGAGCCTTGCGGCTGGCGCATCGGCGCGGCTCGTCAGGATGATCGGCACCTTGGCGCCGACGACGACGCCGCCAAGGCACGCGCCCATGTAGCGGATCATCATTTTCATCAGCGCGTTGCCGGAGACGATGTCGGGCACGACGAGGATGTCGGCCTGGCCGGCGACGGCCGAGCCCTTGATCCCCTTGATCTCGACGGCTTCCGGCGACACCGCGAGATCGAACGCCAGCGGCCCGTCGACATCGGCATCCGCGATGGCGTCCTTCGCCCACTTCGCGATCTCGACCGCATCGACCGTGGACGGCACCTTCGGCGAAACCACTTCGCTCGCCGACAGCAGCGCCACCTTGGGCCGGGCATTGCCGAGCGCGCGGGCGAGTTCGACAGTATAGCGCACGATCGCCTTTTTCTGCTCGACGTCGGGCGCCGGATTGAGCGCGCCGTCGGACAGGATGATCGAACCCGTCTTCCCCGGCACGGTGAGGTGCGCGATGTGCGCGAGCGGCTGGCCCATGCGCAGGCCGGCATCGCGGTTGAGTACCGCCTTCATGAACGTATCGGTGTGCAGGTGCCCCTTCATCAGCGCGCCGACGGCTCCGCGTCCGGCGGACGCTGCCGAGGCCATGGCGGCTGCCTCTTCGCCGTTCGCTTCGATCACTTCGTAGATGGCGATGTCCCAGCCGATGCTGTCGGCGGCCGCACGGATCTCGCCGAGGTTGCCGACCAGGACCGGCTCGATCAGCCCGGCGTCGGTCGCATCGCGCGCACTCGACAGCGCCAGCGTATTGATCGCGTTGACGACGGCCGTTCGAACCGGCGTGCCGCCGCCTGCCGCCTGCAGAAGGCTCTGCGGACACTCGATGACGTGTTCGCCCATTTCCAGCATTGTGACGCCTCTCCCAAATTGTTCGCAGCTACGCTCGCCGCCGCTTCTGTAATGCCTTAATGGCTAGGCGACGAACCGCCGAGCGGCAATAGGCCGTTTTGCTGATGGGAGCGCAGCGCTGTCGAGTGGCGGCTGTTTTGTCGGAGCGTAGGGCGCGTTAGCGCAGCGTAACGCGCCGGCTTTCCGAGGTTGCAGGGTGCGTTGGCGGCATCCAACTCCGACTTGCCGGGTGGCGTAGGCGTAGGGTGGATTAGGCAAAGCCGTAATCCACCGGCGTCAAGCACCCTGCTGGCGTTCGTTTGGGCGGATTTGGCTCATTTCCCAACATCGATGCTGAACATTGGGCAAGCCCATGTTGGTCTGCTGTACCCGCCCTGCCCGGCCAACATATTACGTTTTTGGGTTCCGCCCTGCTTGCCCCCGGCTTCGATGCCCACCAACTGTCATCCCGGGGCTTGTCCCCGGGACCCATCGTGCGGCAGGAGCAAGGGAATTGGTTTTTGTTGTCGGCGATGCTTGGCGACGAGTCGCAACCCTCCAGGAGCCGATCTGTTGCAACTTGGATCCCGGCAATAAATGCCGGGACGACACTGGTGGATCTGTTGATCTGTAGGCCCCTCGCAGTGATCGTAGGGTGGATTAGGCGAAGCCGTAATCCAGCGGCGTCAAGCGCCGTCCTTGCCCCCGGCTTCGATGCCCACCAACTGTCATCCCGGGGCTTGTCCCCGGGACCCATCGCGCGGCAGGAGCAAGGGGATTGGGTTTTGTTGATCAACTCGCTCGGCACCCGCGGCACCTTAATCAAACACGTGGACCGCAGCCTGGAAGCTGACATCGGTCCAATCTTAACGAGTTCTTCCCGCTCACATCTTTTGACACGCCCTGTGCCCACCGCGCATTCGGGCAGCGAATTCC
>Ga0180009_10000683_pt1 | contig 45025 bp, 42 predicted proteins | sample OS_PC_MetaG_FD_123537 | JGI IMG/M metagenome (GOLD analysis project Ga0180009, IMG submission 123537) | Groundwater microbial communities from the Aspo Hard Rock Laboratory (HRL) deep subsurface site, Sweden - OS_PC_MetaG | ecosystem: Environmental > Aquatic > Deep subsurface > Groundwater...
GGGAATAAATTGAAAAGATATACCTGAAAAAAATAAAAAGACGGCAGACAATATAGCTCCAACTAAAAGGAGAAGCGCTTTTAACAGTGGTTGTGCATTTGAGTTGTGCTTCCACTTTATGTCATCAAAAAATAAAATTAAAAAAATAATCAAAAGCCCCGAAATATAACCCCACGCATCAAAACTTGCTAAATAAAATAATTGCGTAGCTAAAGCCGAAAAAATAATTGCTAAACCGCCCAAAATAGAGATATTTCTTGTGTGAATTTTTAACTTATCGGCATCAGCAACATCAAAAAACATTCCTGTTTTTTCAGAAAATTTTATAAACACCTTAATCAAAACAACACAAGCCAGAAAAGGCGCGACAAAAATTAAAAATAAATCATTCAGAAACATTAAAAATATAAATCATTGATTTTTGGCCTTTATGAACCTCTGTTCGTTTTAAAAACTTAAAACCGTTTTTCTCATAAAACCTTATTGCCGGCTTTAACTCCTCTCCAACCAGAACCTTAAATTTATTAACTCCCCTTTTTCTCATTTCCGAAACAAAAAATTCAAGCATATATCTTGCTACCCCCTTTCCCTGAAACTCTTTTTTTACTGCTATTGTCAAAAGCTCTGCTTTTATTTCTTTGTTTTTGGGATAAAAAAGGGTTTCCATAATTTTCCTTAAATTGAAAATTTTAGGCAAAAGAATGACTGCCGAATGGAAAAAATATCTTTTTAAAAAGTAAGAATATAGCTTTCCTATGTCCGCTGTTCCGGCAATAAATCCGACAATCTCTCCGTTTTCTTTAGCTATTACAGAAAAATCATTCTCTATGACGGAAATATAAAACTTTTCTAAAAAATTTGACGGAAGAGAGCTTAAAAATCCGGCTGAAATCTCATCTTTATGTATTTGAGCTAGGATTTTTGCGTATTTTTTATCTGCTAAATTAATCATAATTTTTGCCGATTAATTTTTGGGAACCATTTTTTTGTGGCTTCAACGCCTTCTGAAAAATTAACTTTTGGCTCCCAGCCTAAAAGTTTTTTAGCCAAAGCTATGTCTGCTTTTGTGTGCAAAACGTCACCTTGCCTTTGTGGCAAATGCTGAATTTTCCCACCAATTAATCTGGCTAAATAATTTACGGAATATGATTTTTTATGGCTTATATTTATAACCTCCCCTCCCATAATTTTTTCTGATTCCATTGCCATTATGGTTGAGGAAACCACGTCAGAAACATAACAAAACCCCCGCGTTTGCTCTCCTGTGCCAAAAATTGTAAGAGGCTTATTCTCTGATTTTAATTTTAAAAATTTTCCAAGCACCAAACTATAATCAGAATTAAAATCAATTCTCGGCCCATAAACATTAAAATATCTCAAACAAACAATTGGCATTTTATAAAGGTCTTTAAACATTATAGCAAACTGTTCGCCGACAAGCTTTTGCAAAGCATAAGGGCTTTTTGGATTTGGCACCATTTTCTCTTTTAAGGGAAGCTGACCCTGGTCTCCGTAAACAGAAGAGGAGGAAGCAAAAACAACGCGCTTGACTTTGTTCTCGGAGGCTGATTTAAAAACATTGACGGTTCCTGAAACATTAACTTTGGTTGTTAAAAGCGGGTTTTCAACCGAAAACGGAACGCTGGCAATCGCGGCTAAATGAAAAACTCCGTCTGCGCCGGAAAACAACGGCTTTATTTTTTCAAAATTGCAAATATCCAGCTGAAAAAAATCAGCCTTTGGATTAAGATTTTGTTTCTTGCCTGTTGATAAATTATCTATGACAACTGCTTTATTGCCATTTTCTATGATTTTATCAACGAGATGGCTACCTATAAATCCAGCGCCACCCGTAACTATATATTTTTTCATAGTTTTTTATTAATCAAACGCGAATATTCTTTTTTTATTCTATCAAAGATAATATTTTCATCAAATTCGCGCAGTACTTTTTCCCTGCCGGCTTTACCCATCTCTTCGCCAATTCCAGGGTTTTCAATTAAATAAATTATGGCCTTTGCTAATTCTTCAGGATTTTTTGCCGGAACCAATAAACCGGTTTTGTTTTTGTCTACGGCCTCCCTGCAACCCCTGATATCAGTGCCGATTACCGGTTTTTCCATGGCTGATGCTTCCAGTAAGACAAGCCCCAGCCCCTCTCTGTGGGAGGGCAGGACAAATATATCCATTAGAGAATATAATTTAGGCATTTCGGATGTTTCGCCCAAGAACAATGTTTTTTCGCCTAAATTATACTCCTTGCTGAATATCTCAGGGTCAAAACAATCTTTTCTAACCGGCTCTTTGGGGCCTATTATCAGAAAAACCGCATTCGGAATTTTTTTTCTGACCATAAAAGAAGCCAGCATCAAATCCTTTATGCCTTTTTCTTCCACCAGCCTGCCCACAAAACCAATTATTTTATCAGTACCTTTAATGCCTAGTTTCGTTTTCTCATTTTTAATAAATTGTTCGGAAAACTTTTCTGGATTAAACCGGGCAATATCTATTCCATCGCCGGAATATTTAATTTTTTCCCTATTGCAAATTTTTTCCTTGACGGCGGATTCTATATCCTCCTTGTTTATTGAAAACATTATGTCACAGCAATATGCAGCAATTTTTTCTATAAAAATAAAAAATTTTCTTTTTAAAAAAAACGAATTATCCTGAAAATAAAAGCCATGATTGGTATGGAATATCATGTGCACTCCCGCCATTTTTGCCGCAAACCGGCCCAAGATGCCGGCTTTAGGAGTATGTGTATGCACAATATCCACCCTCTCGTTTTTAAAATATATCATCAGCTTTATTAAAGCAACGAGGTCTGAAATGGGCGTAAAAATTTTCCTTTTCATCTCTATTGCCTTTACCTTTATTCCATGATTTTGTATGTCCTTTACCCATTTTCCGGCAGAACACACCACTGAAACATCATATCCTCCATTTTTTAATGAAATAAGGTGATCTAACAAAATAAATCTTGCGGTCATATCTATACTTGCGACATGGCAGATTTTGATGGGAAAAGAATTATCAAAAACGGCGAACTCTCTCCTTTCTTTCTTTGAAAGAATAAATAATGAGAATAAACCTATGACATAAGTTAAAAATATAGAAAATATGGCGCCCCATAAAGAAAACCTGGGAACTAAATAAAAATTCAGCAATATATTTGTCGGGAAAATAAAAATTGTGAGTATGGTTATTTTTTTAACCCATAAAACACTCAGAGAATAAAAAAACCAAATGTAAAGCCCGTAAATGCATATTAAAATAGCTGACATATCAAACGCCAGCATAAGCGGAATGTTCAGCGGATAATGCGACCCGTAAAATTTTAGTGCCACTAATTGAACTAAAAAAAGCAGGGGTAGCCAAACTAAAAATAAAAATGGGATAAGTTTGCCAATCTTTTTAAAAGCGGTTTGTTTTTGCGCCATCATTGAAACTGCCGGGAAAAAAACTACTATAAATATGTTATATAAAAAAACGGTTATATTTATAGAAGAAAAATAATAAGCCCCATAAATTCCCACATCTTTTGCCTCAGAATACCAGTTTATGAACAACTGACTTTGCATGGCCAAGGAAGTAAGCATCAAACCGGCAATAGCCGTATAAAAACCATACGTAAGCAGATTTTTTATCCAAAATTTATCTAACTTAAATGTTAGATATTTTCTAATTTTAAATGTAATCGCAACAATAATAATGAAATAAGAAATGCAAATAGAAAAAACCACTACTAAAAACGATGTTCGGCTCACGAAATTAAAAAATAAAAAAAGCAGGGCTAATATCAAAATTCCATAAGACGCCCTAAAAAAAGATAAATTTTTTATACGATAAAGCGCCCTTAAGCTGTCAGTTGCCATAACATAAAACCCAAATAAAATCCCTAATAGTGTGGAGGACAAAAATAGAGACTGAGGCACTGAAAGCAGCGCAGAAATTTTATTGGAAAAAATAAAAAAAATAACGCCAAAAAATAAAGAGGCGCAAATGGCCGTGAAATAACCCGATGATATTATTCTTTTTCTTGTATCCTCATCAGCTCCAGCTCCATATTTAATCATGGCGGCGTTAACTCCTAATGTCATGAACAAATATAAAAATAACCCGATACTTGAAGCTAAAACATACTTTCCATATGTTTCCGGACCCAAGGTCCTGCCAGCTGTAATTTCAAAAACAAAAACACAAAAACCGGCAACGCCATAGCCTAAAAATGCCCGAAACAGATTTCTGACAAAAACCTCCGCCTCTTTGCTCATTTTCTCTCCTATAATCAACTTGTATATTTTATTTGTTCTTGAAGACAGAAATGACATTTGCGTTTAAATTTGATTTAAGCCAGGAAAAATCTACAAGCGGCAGGAGCGCCAGAAAAGCAGGGATTCTTATTCTCATATAAGTTCCAAAATTACCTATAAAAATAGACAAAACAAAAAAAGTTGCAAATGAAAAAATCAGCAATGGCAGTATTGGCTTGTAATTTTTTCTTTTAAAATAATTGATGCCGCCGGCAACTATCAAAATTACTAAAAAATACCACGGAATTGCTTCAGCGAGCACAAATAACTGCCTGGAATATTTAATATGCCAAGGAAAGGGACCCACAGATATAAAAAAGAATGAGGTGACAACATTTCCTACGAATTTTATCGGATTATCAAAGCCGACTTTTTCAATTACCGTAGATTCCGCATCCAAAACCCCTTGGTTGCCAATGTTTTGTATGTTTTCAGTGTTTGAAAATGTTTGAAAAAAATGTAACCCAAAATAACCCTGTCCGCTAAAAATTTGCGGGAAAATCCCCAAAATAAGTAAAATACATATCCCGAACTTTATTTTCCTATTTTTGTCTAAATCTATAAAAAACCATGACACAACCAGCGTTAAAAGCAAGGTCACGCCAATATAAAATCTGAAGTGTAAAACTATGCCAATGGCAAAGGCCAAAATTAAAAAATTTTTCCAGGAAAAATTTTTAACAAGCTTTATTAAAAAAAGAAACGCAAGCAGGGTAAAGGAAACCAAAATCGCGTCTCTTATAAGCAAACTGCCAAAATAAAGATAGCTCGGGTAAATGGTTGCAATCAATCCCGCCAAAAATGCGTTATTGTCTGAACCGCCAATTTCTTTTACTATCAAATATAAAAATATTATTGAAACTGCGGCAAACCATACATTTAAACTTAATCCTACAATCATTGAAGGCGCGGTTAGAGCGTACAATACAGCTAAGACCACAGGATAATAATGAGAGACATACAAGGCAGGGTAAATTTTATCAAATCCCTTAATTGAAAAATTTCCCTGTCTAAATCTCTCTGATAGCTCCAGCGCAACTTGATGATATTTGGACTGGTCACCCGCTCCGCCGCCAAAAGGATAAAAATTAGCGTAATAAATAAAAACTGCCGCCGATAAATGGACTAAAACAGCTAGTAAAAAAACAATATAAAATTTTTTGTCCGTTATGCCTGCTTTTTGGGCTATTAAAACAGTAAGGAGGCTCAATAATGTAACAATAAGTATGCCCAGCGCCAAAAATTTATCAAAAAAGACCGCTAAAAATAATACAATAAAATATACCCCTAAATATGCCCTATAGCTGGGCTTTAAGTTGCGCGCATGTTGCAACAAATACCTTGTATTGTTTTTTAAAAAATGGGGGATTTTTTCAAAAAATCTGTAAATTTTCCCGTTTTGCGCAAAACCAAAAGAACTTATGCAAAGGAGGGCCACGAAGGCCGGCATTCTAATTCTGGTGAAGGCACCGAAATTGGAAATATATAATGACATAATTCCTATTAAAATAAAGGCAAAAAACAGCAAAGGGGAAAAATTTTTATATTTTTGTTTTATATTCAAAAAAAGCCCTTTTCCTATAAAAAATAGCAAAAAATACCACGGAATAATTTCTGCCAAGGTAAAGTAATGACGCGGATATTTAAACTGCCAAAAAAAGGGACCCAAAAATGTGAAAACAAATGACTTGGCAAAAGTATACAAAAAGGACAATGGGTTTGCAAAATCTATTTTAAGTAAAAAGCTGGCACTAGGGTTTATATCTTTTGGGGGAGATTCTGGTTCTTCCAGTTTAACATCAGTATCTGGTTTAACATCAGCATCTGGTTTAACGATAGTATCTGGATTTTCTTGTGGTATTTGAGTGCCGGCAGGGGGCTCACGAAAATAAGCTACCTCCCGATACATACTTATTGTTTGGCGATTTAATAAAAATGAAATTGTTTTGTAAGCAAACATATCTTGGCGGGCAAAAAGGGGCAAAAATCCAAAAAGCAAAAAAATAATTAAAAAGTAGGCCACTTTTTTCGGCCATCGCGCTTTATAAAATAAAAGCCAAGATAAGGCAAAAGATATTGCAAGAACATACCCAACATAAAACCGAAAATGCGTAAGTCCGGCAAGCAAAATGTAAAGAATTAAAAAATAGCTGAATCTAAAATTTTTTACGGCTTTTACGGTAAATAAAAGGCCGAACATTGCCAAAGATAAAACCAGCGCATCTTTTAAGAGCAATGTTCCGAAAAAAGCCAAACTTGGGTAAAGAGCTGTTGCTACGCTTGAAAATACAGCTCCTTTTTTTGAACCTCCTATTTCTAAAACCAAAAGGTAAACAGCAACCACGCACAAAGCCACCAGCCAGGCGTTAAACAGCTGCCCTAACAACATGCTTGGCGTTACAAAAAGATAAATTAAAACAATAAGCAAGGGGTAATAATTATCCAACTCTAAAATCGGCTTGCCGGTATAACTGATTTTGTCCTTAAGGGAAAAATCTCCTGCTTTAAAACTTTCGGCTATTACGCGGGCGTTATAATCATATTTTTGGTAATCTCCGTCGCCTCCGGAAAAGGGCTGAAAATTTGTATAGTGCAAAAACAAAACTATCGCAATGTATAAAATAAAAACTGACAGAAAAATATAAATAAGTCTTCTATCTTGTTTTTTATTTAAATAAAAAACAGCCAAAATGGTAGCCGAACCCAAAAATGCGCTGAAGATAAGTCCCGCCAACAAAGCAGGATCAAACAAATGAACAATCCCAGCAATTATACTAAAAACAATCGTGCCGATTAACAATTTTTTAAAAGATATAAACACGATTTCTCTTGAAGTTTAAGTTTTAATTTGTCCTTGCCTTTTTAATGAGCCAAGAAGAACTCTGCACCTTACCCCCGCCAACCCCGTTCACTACTTTTATATTATACTTCTGACAGACTTTTTTTTCACTTTCTGGAAGATTATCAAAATTTCTGTCTCCACCTTTGGCAAAAATGATTTCATTACCCTTATATTTTTCAGCTAAAAAGGCAAGCGTGCCGTGTTGATTTCCGGTATCTGTATCAAGTGACAACAAGACGTCATCAACGTGTTTTATTGATTTTATTAATTCCATTCTTTCTTGCTCTGGCATGAAAGGAACACTGCCTTTTATCTTTACCTGGTGGTCATTGTTAACCACTACGATTAAAGCATCCCCCAGCTTCCTAGCTTCACAAAATAAACTTACATGCCCAACGTGTAATGGATTCCAATACCCGGATGTTATCACAATTTTTTTATTTTTTTCATTCTATTTTTCCTTAATTAAAACGTTACAAATTCTATTAATTTCTTCTTTCGTCATGTCTTGATGGCAAGGGACATAAAACCCATTGCTATGAACCCGAGAAGCATTAGGTAAAATTTGTCTGCCATAAATATTGATCCAAAATGGCTGTTCGCCGATGGAGCCGCAAATAAGTGGCCTTGTTTCAATTGAATTTTTTTCTAAAGCTGTAATAACTTTTTTTAAATCATCTGCAATCAAACCGAAAGCAAAGCTGGAAACAAGGTTAGCATCGCTTTTTTGCACCCAAAAATGTTTTTCTAATTTATTCCTGTAATTTTTATAATTTTTTTCTCTTTTTTTAACAATATTATTAAGTCTCTTCAATTGCTCCAATCCCAAAAAAGCATTGAGGTCGGTGGAACGGAGGTTAAACCCGGGATAATAAAAAGCATATTTTTCTCGAAAATCATCTATTTTATATTTTTTCTTAAATTTTGATGCATATTCTTTTTCCAAATCTCTTGACCAGCCATGGCTTCTGATGGAAAGCATTATATTATACAATTCTTTGTCTTCTGTTACCACCATCCCGCCTTCTATGGTAGACATGTGGTGGCCAAAATAAAAAGAAAAAGATCCCATTTTACCGAATGTTCCCACTTTTTTATTGTTGTATTCTGAGCCGTGAGACTCACAACAATCTTCTAATAATACAACATTATACTTTTTACAAATTTCTAAAATCCTTGAAAAATTTCCTGTGTGGCCTAAAACATTAACTATAATAGCTACTGCCGGATTATGCTTTTTACACAGTTTTTCAAAATGGTCAGCGTCTAAACAAAGGCTGTTTTTATCGCAATCGCAAAGTATGGGCTTGAAACCAAATTGCATAAAGGGGGAAACTGTTGTCACCCAACTTACTGCCGGGACAATGGCTTTTTTATTTTTTAATCTTCCTGCCATCAGCAGAGCAAAAACCATTAAAAGGTTGGCCGAGGAACCCGAGTTAACAAAAACAGAATATTTACTGCCGTTCCATTTGCTCCATTCTTTTTCAAATTTTTTAGTTAAATCACCCTTAGTCAACCGAGGGTTGGTTGAAAGCCATTTAATAAGTTTTTGAATGTCTTCTGGGTTAATGGTGTCTTTAACTAACGGTATATTATATTTTTTCATTTTATTTTCTTTCATACTATTTCTCTCCAATAATTAAGGGTGTCTTCCAAGGTTTTTTCAAAAGGTATTTCTGGCTGCCACCCCGTCGCTTTTTTGAACTCACTAAAATCTCCAACCAAAATTTGCACATCCGAAGGCCTCATCTTTTCCGGATCCTGTTCCACTTTAATGTCTTTTTTGTTTGATAGTCCTAAAAGGAACTCAAGCACTTTTTCTATCTTCCATGCTTTGCCAGAGCAAATGTTATAGGGCTTTCCAAACTCGCATTTTTCGGAAGCCAACCAATAAGCCCTTACCACATCTCTGACATCCGTGTAATCCCTTTGAGCTGTAAGGTTGCCTACCTTAATTACTGGTTCTTGCTTATTTTTTTCAATTTTCGCTATCTGTTTTGCAAAGTCAGAAGTAACAAACTGCTCTCCACGGCGCGGACCTTCGTGATTAAAAGCGCGGGTAACCACTGTTTTTAATCCATAGCTTTGGTGATACTGACAGGCAAGGGTATCTTGCGCCACTTTAGAAACTGCATAGGGTGAAAGGGGTCTTAAGGGGTTATTTTCTTTTATTGGCAACTCATTTTCATAAACCAGCCCATATTCCTCAGAGCTTCCGGCTATTTGAATAACAGGATCAAAACCCAAATCTCTTACCGCTTCAAATATATTAAGCTGTGACATTATGTTATTTTGCAAAGTATCCTCTGGCGACTTCCATGAAGTAGGCACAAAACTTTGAGCCGCCAAATGAAAAATTTTATCCGGCATAACTTTTTGCAAAACCCTTTCTGTGGCTATTCTGTTCATCAAGTTGCATTCAAAAAGCTTTATCCTGTCTTTAATATTCTCAATCCTGTTCATTTCATCTCCTAAATGGTGAAACAAAAATGTTCCGTAAATTTCAGTCCCCGGAACTGATAAACAATATTCAGCAAGGTGAGAACCCACAAATCCACTGATGCCTGTAATTAATATTTTCATATTGCGTCTGTTATTTTTTTTACTAATTTTATCCATTCGCTTTGAAACCTTTCTAAAGTGAACTGTTTTGAATAGTTGTATCCTGCTTCTCCCATTTTTTTTCTTGCTTCTGGATGGCCCAATAAATATTCCACCTTTTCTTTTAACTCCTTAAAGTCGCAAATTATCTGCCCCGCTTCTTCATATAATTCCTTTGTGCCTCCAGCGCCACTTCCAATTACAGGAGTTTTTAACAGCATTGCCTCTTGAGCAGTCATATTCCAGCCGGTATTGAATTTATCCATTGTTATTGCAACAGTTGACGCTTTAAGCAAACTTAAATAATCAGCATAACTCAAATCAAAATTTAAAGCCGGGATATTAACTTGTCTTTTGCTTGAGGTTACCAAATAAGCATCCAAATCCTTAAGTGCCTCGTATGATTCAACAACTCCCTTCATTTTTTGGCAATTGCCCAGATATATTATTGGTTTTCCTTCCAATTGATATTTTTTCTTAAACTCTAAAACTCTTTCTTCTGAAATATTAAAATCGTTTAAATCGTAACCGCAGTTCATTTTATAAACATTTTTATACCCTCTATCCAAAAAATGATTCTTCCAATATTCAGATATTGTAACAATGGCGTCAACTCTTCTAAGCTGCCGGTAAAAAAACAATTTTTCCAATAAAAAAGCGGGGATCCTTGCCAGCAAAGGAAGGCTCAAAGAATCCACATGGAAAATCAAGGTCAAATTTTTGCCTTTTGTCTTTTTTTTATTTAAAGTAACCGTTGAATAGAAATCCCGTATCCAAAAATCTTTTTCCCCTTTCAATTTAAAAAGATAATAAAATGATTCAAAAAATTTTAAATACCTCCTTTTTCTAAAAAATTTCGCCTCCAAATTAACCTCTTCCAGGTCAAAGTCGCGGGACAAGGCTTTTTTTACTTTTTGCGTGTAAACCACGCCACCATACCTTTTTGAATAAATCTCTATTACTCCTATTTTTTTCATATTTAATTTCTCTATTCTAAATCATTTTTATGCTGATTTCAACCCCTTTAGTATTCTCCATATTTATCTCTTAAGTTCCTGAAAAAGGGCAGGCGTAAAAGCTTTTTCCAAAAAACCGCAGAATAATGGTTAGACAAAAAATACCCTCTAAAAATCCGACCCAATATTTTATACATTGGTTTGCGTCCTTTGTAAACGTAATAGTCAAACCATACATATCTTCTTTGTATTTGTCTTTTGCTGAACCCCGGCAAATCTAAGGTGGCTTTCATTCTTTCCATTTCTGGCCCAGAAGATTCCTTTAACAATCCCTGCTTTTTGCACAAAAAATAAGCATCGGTTCCCGGATATGGAAAAAAAATACTGGTAAAATGCTGGTCGGGCAAACATATTTGATTAATTTTCACTGTTTCTTTAAAATCAGCTATAGTTTCGCCAGGAAGACCCACCATATTAAAGAAAGTAACCTTTAAACCGTATTTTCTCGCTAAATTAACAGCATTAATGACGTCTTCGTTTGAATAATACCTCCTAAGAATTTCGCGACGCACTCTTTCTGACCCTGATTCCAACCCAATATTAATAAACTTAAAATTGGCTCTCTTCAAAGCGGCGAACAAACTTTTTAGATCTGCATTGAGCGTAATTCTCAAATTAGCCCCGAAAGAGAACGGTTTATCAAGGGTTTTATTAAAACGCTCCAGCGCCAAACACAAATTAGCGGCCCATTCTTTATCTGCGCCAAATGTCTCAACTTCCAGATAAATCTCCCTTTTTTGCATCGGAAATCTGGCAATGATATCCTTTATTTCTGCTACGATATTTTCTGGAGACCTGAACCTAACATAGGGACCTGGAGCTAGTTTCCCAAGAATGTGATTAGAACAATAAGTACATTGAAATGGGCAACCCCGACCCGCTAAAACTGCGTATCTTGAACCCGGCCGTTCTTCTATCCACTCCTGCCACATTTCTCTGTCGGGAAAAGGCAAGCTGTCAAGGTCCTGTAAAAATGGACGCGGTGAGTTTTTCTCAATTTTAGAACCATTTTTGATCCAAAGATTGGAAATATCGGAAGGCAAAATGCCTTTTTCTAATTGCAAAACCAATTCCAAAACGGGGTGTTCGCCTTCGCCAAGACATAAAGCATCAAAACTGTCTGCTAAAACGCCGTCGGGATTTAAAGAAACGTGCGGACCGCCTATCAATAAATAAATATCCGGCCGTTTATTTTTTACATACTTTGCCACATCAGCGACTAGTGGATACTCCGTGCTTACGGCAGTAAAGCAAATTAATTTGGGGGAGAATCTTTTTAAATAGTCATCTATGATATTTCTATTATGTTCAGGTGAAATTCTGGATAAAATAAGTACCTTTGTTTGATGACCATACTTTTTTAAAAATGATGATATATAAGATATTCCAAATTGTATTTGTTCTGGGGATTCTAACGGTTTTTCCGGCGAGCCAACAATATTTAGAGGATAAATAAAGAGAATGTTCATGTTAATTTTAAATAATTGTAATTTTTTTCCATCAATTCTACTTTTTTATTACGGTGCATAATTATTTTTTTCTCATTAGCTAAAAGCCATTTTACAAATTCTTGCGGTAAAACAATGTCTTTAAAAGGGTAATTTCCGGCCAATGAATTTATATAATCTTTTTGGTCTTCCATTGTCTCGTCTTTTAAAATAATTTCAAAACATCCAAAATATGTTGCCTCTTCAATAACCGATGAAGCAATAACAACAACGCAAAGAGATTCAGCAAGCATTTCCCATAAAGAAACCTGATAATTTTCAAAAACCTTAACTTTTGTCAGCCCCATATCCCTATAAGTGTTTTTCTCGCTTGGGTGCAAAACTAAAGAAAAATCCCATTTTTCCAATTGCTCTTTATTTTTTTCAATGTCCAAAAGCACTTTCTTCAAAATGCTTGGCACGTCTCCCAAACTGCTTATTATCACAACCCGGTTTTTACTTGATTTTTTCTGTCTTTCTAAAAACTCCTCGTTTATATTGTTTAAAAAATAAACTGCAACCTTTGGGTTTGACAAAATAACCGTATTTTCTTTGGTATATCCGTTTTCCAAAAACATTTTTTTGGCCTGTTCTGAAAAAACTATTGTTTTTTTATTTTCTACATATTCTTTTATAGAATATCCTAACGGGAAAAAACACTGCGCATGAAAAGCTACGATTAACCCATGCTGAATTTCCACAACATCAGGAAATTTATCATATCCTGCGACGCAACTATAAACCAATTTTGCCCTTGGGTTTAAAAGTTTTATTAAGTTGAGAAAAATAGCATAGCAGCTTATGTCATACGCATAGTGGCTCAAAAGATTTATCAGCTTCTTTACTTCGGCTTCTGTCCAAAGCCCGCTTTTAGTCAGTTTTAGAAAGAATTCTTTTTTTATCTTTGGCTTATAAAAAAAAGATAAAAATAAAAAGGCTTCTTTCAATCCTAGAAAAAAATCCAGGGGTATGTAGCTTTTATATTTTGTTTTTTTATATTTTAGCGTTGTAAAGCTCGGAAATTCAAAAATAAGCGGTTTTTTAGCGTGGCTGTCCACAATAACCGCCTCCGCCATTGAGTTAAAAAATTTTCCGCTTTTTTTATCTAAACCAAGATATCTTTCATTGGTAAAAATAATGACATCGTTAGCAAAAATATGGGGTAATTTTAGAAAAAAGTAAAAAATCCTGCCCAAAATATTCAAAAAATTCATCTTAATAAACCCGTCCGTCTGGCCACCAAGGTCGTTTACTCCGTTAATCATATTTAGGGCTTTTATTCTGGGATAAATCCAAAGCGGGATGCCGCAACATTTATAGGAAAAAAAATCCAAGCGTTTTTCCGCCTCCCAAAGTTTTATACTGGACTCTTTTATTTTTAACTTTAATTCCTGCATTTCAATAGAATTCTTAAAGGGGTCAACGGCCGTTGACCCCTTTAAGATAGGTTATGGTTTTGTGTAGTGCACGCCTTTGCCTGTTTCTCCAATTTGCTTTATTTTACCTTCGCTTTGCAATTCATTAAAATACCTCTGGGCTGTTTTATCAGAAACCCCTAAAAGCTTTTCAACATCATCATTTACTATTTTGCCTTTTTTTTCAAGTAATTTTAAAATTTTCTGTTTATGCTGTTGCTTTTTCTCTGCCTGCCTTCTTATCAACTCAGGCATCTCCTTTTCCCCGCCCTTTTGGATCTTAGCCAACCAAAACCACACCACTCCAGCACCAACCATAATTCCAACAATAAACACAATTAACTGGCTCATAATTTTTATATTTTAATTTTATAAAATTATTCTAAGTTTACTTCTCTGGTTCCTTGAGAAACTCTAGAATGAATTGTTTCGCAAAAAAGCCAGTGGGTTTCTCTGTTTTTTCCATATTTTAAAAAGAAATAAAACTTAAGGGCGTTCTGCAAAAAAAACGAGGGCGTTATATATATAAGCAAGAAAACTGCTGAAATGCGCAAACCATCCCACAAACCTGCTTGCTTTAAAAAACTTTTTAAAACTTCTGTATAAGAAGACCTTAATCTGAAAGTTTTAAATGTTTTCATCATTATAATGTGCTGAACAACATTCTTCCTAAGCTTTTTGTTTTCTGCGTTTAAAACTCCAATGTCGTCACCGGTTGCGTACCCGCAGCGCTTTAGCAAATCATTCATTCTTTTTTTGCCCACATAAGCATGCCTAAACTTATCTTCTATGTAATATTTATAATAAGGCATTTCTTGCAAAACTATTTTTTTATTGAATGTTATGCCCTCTATTTTAGAATGCTTTAGAAACATCAGGCGGTATAAGAATTCAAATATATTGCCCTCTCCTTTGGCTTTTTCTATCAACCCCTTTTCCTGTTCAAGCGTTGGTTTTAAAAAATCATTATTGAATATCAATACTGACATAAAAGAACAATCCGGGAAATTAGCGCCAATGATATTTTTTCTATCTATTTTGAACGACAAAGGCCTATTTGGCTCAAGGGAAGAATAGTAAATTATTTTTTCTCCAGTTTTTTTATCGATAAAATATGACTCGTCTTTAAGGACAACTAATCCCGTATTTTTTCTGCTGTTTTTTTTAATGAAATCAACTACTTCTTTAAATCCTTTTGGGATAATAGAATCATCATCGCCAAAGAACCAAACAAAATTTCCGCTTGTCATTTTTGACAGATTAATCACATTATCGTGATTTGGCGAGCCAGTATTATTTTCCTGGTACTTTATTATCCCAGGATATTTTTTTATAAATGTTTCAACTACTTGGCGGGTGTTGTCAGTAGAGCTGTTATTATAAATGCATACCTCCACATCTCCTTTAAATTCTTCAACCTGCGGCAATATACTTGTTAAAAGCTTTTCTAAAAAACTATCCCGGTTATAAGTGGGAATTGCAAAACTTAAAAATATTTTGTTATCGTTCATTTTTTAAAAATTTTTTAAGCGCCTTAAATATATATTTTAATTGCTCTTTTTTTATACCGGGATACACGCCTATCCAGAATAAATTATTCATAACTAAATCAGTGTTCTTTAAGCTGCCGCTCAGCCGATATTTTATGTTTTGATATGCTGGCTGTTTTAATAAATTTCCGCCAAAAAGCATGCGCGTGGCGATTTTATTTTCTTCTAAATAGTTTACAATATCAGCTCTTTTGAAAGGCGCTGATTCTTTTACTAAAATTGGGAAACCGAACCAGGAGGGTTGTGAACTTTTTTGGGCTTTAGGCAAAATGAAATATTTTTCGTATTTTTTAAAAAAATTATAAAGCGCGTTAAAATTATTTTTCCTCGCTCTTACAAAAGCCGGCAACTTTTTTAACTGCGCCACGCCTATAGCCGCCTGCATGTCGGTAATTTTTAAATTATAGCCAATATGCGAATAAACATATTTGTGGTCGTATCCCTTTGGAAGTTTTCCGAATTGCCGGCTGAATCTCTTGCCACAGGTATTGTCATAACCCGGATCGCACCAACAATCCCTCCCCCAGTCGCGGAAAGATGCAATTATCTTCTTTAATTCAAAATTATCAGTCAAAACCGCCCCTCCCTCACCCATAGTATTATGAAGGAAAAGGCCCAAAAATCCTCCATAAAAATTTTCTTTTCCTGGGACAGATATGTCATAAACATATTCATCTTTATTATGCTTAATTTCTACGATATTCCTGACTTTCAGAAAGGAGATGTCGCCATAAATCAAATCATACAGTTTCCCGCTCTTTGATGTAAGATATTTTTTTAATCTGTTTTTAGATATAATTTTTTGTTCCTTGTTGACGGATATATATTCTCTAAATTTAGGCAGCAATGGAATTTGAACAGATATGTTATTCCTATCTTTGATATTTTGTTTTATAATGGCTTTGTTTTCGTAAATATATCCGCTAAAAGATAGAGAAAAATTATCCCTTGTATTTGCTATAATTTTTCCTATTTTTTTCTTTCCGGCAATGTTTCTGCGATAAAAAGACGAGCTTATGCCCACTCTGGATAAAAGATATTGGAAATCATTAAGTAAATCTTTTGATACGCTTGTCACGTCTATTCTATTAACATTATCTGCCAATTTTCTTATAGATCCGTCTCCCCTTGTATACCCATAGATAAAAGAATAAATACAGCTCTCATTGCAATGATATAAAAACCAAGGGATTCGCTTATTATAAGCACCCCTTTTTATGCTAAAAATTTCCTGAAAAACTATTTCAACGTTTTTTGATTGGATTTCAACATTTATTGCATTTTTTCCAACGTTTGTAAGCGAAGGGGAAATATTAAATAATTTTTCTGAAATATAAACAACGTCATTTATTAAATCTTTTTCTTTTTTATTGAATGAAAATATTAAACCGTTTTGATAAGAACCCTCCGCCAAAAAATATCCTATTAAACGACATAAATCTTCGTTTATTGGCAATCGACAAGGCACTTTAAATGATTGACAAATTCCTATTTTCAACTCCATTTTGGGATCATAGTCTTTTAAATAAACTACAGGAAGAGAGTTTCTTGATTTAAATTGCCATCTATAATCAGAATTTTCGACGTATCTAAGGTTAGAATGAAGAAAATTGGAAACATAAGCATTTTTATCTTTAAAGTAATCCAAAATTTCAATATATTTTACTTTTTCGGGGTGGGGGATGCTATTTGTTGCAACAATATAGTCATCTTCTTTTATTTCTTTGGCAAATTTTGGAATAATTGTGGCAGTATTTTTATCAAGAATAAAAACACTATGGTCTTCGGTTACCTCCACCTCTCTGCCGTGCTGAGTTGTTATCTTCACCATCTTTTTTGCCCCGATTTTATGTCTTAAAATTGCAGAAGGATTAGACCATTCTGTTTTATTTTTTTTATTAAAAGAAATAATTTTTATTCTATTAGGGTATTCAACATATTTCTCATATATTGTTTCGATTTTATCCAAACGCCACTTTTTTTCCTCGTCTAAATACGGAATAGGCGTATCCTTGGAACAGCTCATGTGATGGGCAGGATAAAAGCTAGAAGTAGAAATATCTCCGAAATTTCCAGTATATTTTCCTTTATATTCAGATCCCAAAGCATCGCAATTATCTTCAATAAGCCAGAAGTTATGCTTTTTTGCAATTTTTACAATTTTATCTAAATCCGCAGGATTGCCCAAGGTGTGAGCTATAAAAATTGCTTTTGTCTTGCCGGAAATCGCTTTTTCAATTTTTTCAACATCTATATTATAAGTTTCTATCTCAACATCAACAAAAACAGGGACTAAATTGTTTTGAATAATCGGGTTTAACGTAGTTGGAAATCCGCAGGCAGTGGTAATAACCTCGTCCCCAGGCTTTAATTGCCTTTCACCGAGCTTTGGCGAAATTAAAGCAGAAACAGCTAAAAGATTGGCAGATGAGCCAGAATTTGTTAAAAGGCAATATTTTCTGCCTAAAAATTTTGCGAACTCTTTTTCAAATTGTTTTGTGTAACGCCCGGCAGTAAGCCAAAAATCCAGCGAGGAATCCACTAAATTTATAAGCTCATCTTGATTATAGATCCTGCCTGAATAACTAATATAATCTTTTCCGGAAATAAATTTAGTTCTGCCCCTTCTGGCAAAATAAAAATCCTTAACTTTGCTTAGTATTTGTTCCCTAATTTTTTTCTCTTTGGCGTTTTCCATAAAATTCCTATTTTATAATTTTAAGCAGGGACTCACAAACAAAATCTACATCCCTCTCTGTTAAATTAAAGGCAGATGATAAAGAAATCCCTTTTTTAAAAACTTTTTCCGCCTCAGGGTTTTCAACTTTTTGGTTAAAAACAGGGAACTGGCTCATTCTTGGAAATCCGGGCCGGCAGTGAATATTAAGTTCTTTTAACTTTCTTAATACCTCATCTCTGGATACCGAGATACTTTCCATTAAAAGAATAGATGGATAACAGTAATTACTTTTACAGTTTTCTTTTTCTTTAATAATTTTAATTCCAGAGACATCTTTTAGCCGCGCATAATACCACCCGAATATCTCTCTTTTTTTTGCAACCAATTCATCAACTCTTTCAACTTGAGCCAAAGCCAGGGCAGCCGTTAAATTTGCGATTGTATACTGAAAACCAAGCATATCTGACCAAAATACAGCTCCTGAATCAGTCCGGCCCATTTCGGCTAAAAGCAATGCTTTTTCATAAAGCTCCTTATTATTTGTGACAAGAATGCCCCCTTCTCCGCATACTGCCAGTTTGGCTCCCTGAAAACTAAAACATCCAAAATCACCAAAAGTGCCTACCTTTCGGCCCGAAAATTCAGCGCCTAATGCTGGGGCTGCATCTTCAATGACTCGCAAATTATGCTCCTTTGCAATTTCCATTATTTTATCCATTTCAGCTGGGTGCCCAAAAGTATGAACGAGCATTATGGCTTTGGTTTTTGAGGTTATAGCTTTTTTTATAGCTTCAGGACTAATGCACCATGTATCAGGGTCAATATCCACGAAAACAGGGGTCGCTCCTGTATAAGCAATAGAATAGGCGGTGGCAATCCAACTGAAATCCGTACAAATAATCTCATCCCCTGCCTTCAGGCCTAAAGAAGTTGCGGCTAAGTGCAAAGCGTGGGTGCAGCAGTGAGTGGCTATAGCATATTTAACACCCAAATAATCGCAGATTTCCTGTTCTAGCTTTTTTGTATGCATGTCAAATGTTTCGTACCATCCGTTTTTAACAGCATCAACAACATAATCTATCTCTTTTTGGGTAATCCACGGACCAGCAAAACTTATTTTTTTACTCATCTTAATTTTTTAATTTTAATAACCTTTTGCACGCTTCGTTTAATTCTTCGTCTTTTTTTGCAAAACACAACCTCAAAAGGTTTTCTCCGCCCCTGTCGTGGTAAAATGCGCTACCGGGCACTGAGGCAACTCCTGTTTTTTGCAACAGATACATTGCCTTTTCTTTACTTGTCTTGCCTGGTAGTAAAGAGGCGTCGCAAAGAACATAATAAGCTCCTTGTGGAATAAAGGGCTTTAAACCCACATGATTTAAAACGGAACAAATTTTATCTCTTTTCAGTTTGTATTCTCGGCATAACGATTTATAGAATTCATCTGAAAGTTCATCAATTCCCTTAGCAACTCCCGCCTGAAGGGGAGCCGGCGCACAAACATAAATCAAATCATTTATGTAACCTATTATTTGAGCCCATTTTTCATTACAAACACAATAGCCCACTCTCCACCCCGTAATGCTAAATGCTTTTGAGTAGCCGGAAATTAAAATTGTCCTCTCTTGCGCGCCGGGAAAAGAAGCAGGGCTTATGTGTCTTAGCCCGTCATATACAAAATATTCATATATTTCATCTGTAAAAATAACTAAATCATGCTTCTGCGCAAAACCAGCCAGCTCTCTCAATTCTTCTTTTAAAAACACCTTGCCTGAAGGATTGGCTGGCGTGTTAATCATTATTCCTCTAGTTTTGTCTGTAACCAAACGCTCTAATTCTTTTAAATCAAATTTCCATTCAGGGGGAGTTAATTTAGCGTAAATGGGAACAGCCCCTACTGCCAATAAAGTATTAACATGGTATCCATAATACGGTTCAAAAACAATTACTTCATCACCCGGGTTAAGTAGCGCCAAACACGAGGAATAAAAAGCGCCTGTTGCACCAGAAGAAACAATTATGTTTTTTTCAGGGTCAGCTTCAATGTTGTTATATTGCAATACTTTTTCAGCAATGGCTTTTCTTAGCTCAGGCAGCCCGTCATACCTTGTATAATGATTAATTCCATGGTCTATTGCCTCTTTTGCTCCTGTTTTTACAGGCAGAGGCAAAGCTAGATCGCAAAAACCCTGAGACAAATTTATGCCCCCGACTTTTTCGCACTCAATAGACATGTTCCTGATTTCAGACTGAATAATTTTTTTTGCTCGGCAGCTTTCGTTCATTTTATTTTTAAAAAGTTTTCATAATTACATTATACCTGGCTATTTTCTGGTCGTAATTTTTTGGGGCCTTCACCCACTCTAAACCCTCTTTTCCTTTTATTTGCATCATGGGCTCCCTATCAAATTCCTTAAAGCCTAATTTTTCATAAAGCCTCATAGCTCTTTCATTTTTTGAGGCGGCTTGAAGAGAATATCCCTTTAATTCTAAAGTGTCTTTTCCCCAATCCATCATATTTTTAATTGCGTTGTACATAATACCGGGATAAGCTGATTCGCCCCGTATAATGTTATCTATTTCGCAAGCTTTATTTTCAAAATCAAATCTGAACAAACCAACGTGACCAATATAACTATCGCCAACTTTAATTATAAATAATATCCTGTCAGGAGCATCTATCAATTTCTCTTTGAACCATTTAGTTGTTCTTTCAATGGTTATGTTAAATTGAGCTGAAAACCACTTTTCGTTATTTTTTCTCCATTTGCCTATTATATCCATTAATTCTTCATCTTTGACGCACTCCGATGCAAGTAACACAAGTTTATAATCAATATCGTTAAACTTGCAATCAATATTGACTTCTCCAAACGGTAAATGTTTTAATTCATCAATTTTTTCTAAAACCGCTTCTTTCGAAAATGTTGTTAAGCCATCCATAATAATTAATCTATGGGTTTAATTATCATATTTTTTTTAAATTCTTCCCGGTCCAAAAATGGATACATATCTTCAAGGGGCTTTGAAATAATGGTGTCGTCGGGTTTTTTCTCCGAGGATACCCTTGGAATAATCAATTGCCATTCAGGAGTCATGACGTCACAAATAACCGGTCCATCGTAATCAAGAACTTCTTTTATTTTTTCTTCAATATTGTCTATAGAATCTATCCTCACGCCCTTAATTCCATAGGCATTAGCGATTTTTAATGAATCTGGGCACCAAACTCCTGTTTTTGGTCCCTCGCCGAATAATCTTCCTTCCATAAAATTTGTTTGCGTTTGTCTTATAAGCAAATACCCATTATTATTGAAAATAAAAACCTTAATAGGCAGATTGTTGTGCTTGATAGTAGCGAATTCCTGGATATTCATCTGAAGGCTGCCATCTCCTGTTATTACCACGGTTCTTTTTTTGTTATTGGCAATACATGCGCCGATGCCTGCAGCCCAGTATCCCATTGAAGAAATTCCCCCTGTTGTTAAAAATCTCTGGCCTTTTTTAATTTTCCAGGTCTGGCAAGCAACATGAAAGCAGGACCCCGTATCAACCAATATCATATCATCCTTGGTTGCTATATCAGACAATTTATCTGTAAAGTAGTACGAATTAACTGGTTTCTCCTCTTTGTATGATTCCAAAACTACCGGGTATCTTTTTTTCCAGTTATTGCATTGTTCAACCCATTCGCTGTAATCCTGTTTTTTAATCGTAGTAATTTGCTTCAGCATTTCTTTTAAAAATATTTTTGCATCGCTATTAATCTTTATATCTATTATTATCCCCGGCTTTTCTAATTCCTTATTGTCAATATCAACAACAACTTTTTTAGCATATCTGCCAAAATTTTGCGGGTCAAAACCTGCTAAGGCAGACGCGAGCCTGCATCCGATAGCAATTATTAGATCGGCATTTTGAATTGCAAAGTTTGCCGATCTCTCGCCGTAATTCCCGGGGCGGCCAACATATAATCTGTTGTCGCTGTGTATTATATCAATCCCTAATCGCGATGTTAAAACTGGTATATTGAGCGTTGTAATAACTTCATTTAATTCATCAATAGCATGCGCTATTCTGATTCCCTGACCAACGATAAAAATCGGCCGCTTTGAGCCAGATATCAGCTCTAATGTATTTGATAATTGCCGCTTTAATGATTTGTCATATGTTATATCTATCGGAGCTATAAACTCTTCTAATAAATATGTTGGAACTTCCATTTTTTGTACATCTAATGGCACGTCAATCCATACCGGCCCTGGTCTGCCGCTTGTTGCAAGGTAATATGCTTTTTGCATATAATACAGAATTTTACTTGGGTCATCTACGGTTACAAAGTATTTTGTAATACTTTCAACAAGAGGTTTTATATTAATGCCCTGAATTCCATGTTGCCTTATTTTTGTTTTTTCTTGATATTGAACGTAAGATAATGCGGACTGGCCCGATATTATCATCATAGGCGACGAATCAGTCCACCCGCCGACAACTCCATTTATCACGTTTACTGCGCCTGGACCGGCAGTTACAAGCGCAACCCCTAATTTTCCGGTAATTCTCCCATATGCCTCTGCTGCCATTCCTGCTGCTTGTTCATGGTGCGTGCAGATAGTGTTTATTTTGTCTCTGTTTTGATAAAGCGCATCAACAAGAAACATGGCCTGCCCGCCAGATATCATAAAGGCATTTTCAACTCCTTTTCCCAATAAAAATTTAAAAATAAAATCTGCAACTTTCATAAGAAATAATTCAATTTGATAATTTATGTTTTCTTTGTCCTTTTTTTTGCGATAAATCCATTGCAATGTCCACAATAATATCTTCTTGCCCTGCAATTATCTTTCTTTTGCCCAATTCTAAAAATATATCCCGCGGGTCAACACCAAATTTTTCGGCAGCTTTTTTAACATGAGGAGCGAAAGCTGAGAAAACACCGGCCAAACCGCTGATTAAGCTTATAGATGTTATTGTTTGGGGGCTCTGCATCATTTTTGAAACAATATTATCACTTACATCCATCAACTTATAAATATCCAATCCTGTATCAATTTCAAGCTTGTGTAAAAGGCCGGCTAAAACTTCGAGCTGGCAGTTTCCGGCTCCGGCGCCAAATCCGCGCAAGGTGCCGTCAATTATTGTGGCCCCTTCTTTTATTGCAATGTAAGAATTACTAATGGCCAATCCCAGATTGTTATGGGCGTGAAAACCTACCTTTATATCTAAATTATCCACTAATAGCTTTGTCCGCAGGGAAACCATATCAGGGGTTGAAGCGCCCGCAGAATCCATTATTATCACGCCTAATGCTCCGTAATCCTGCATCTTTTTTGCTTCTTCCAACAATCTCTCCGCAGACGTCATATGGTGCATCATTAATACGCCGTACGCTTCTTTTCCTCTCTTCCGCACATATTTAATATGTTCTTGAGTAACATCTGCCTCAGTGCAGTGAGAAGCCACACAGACAAGATCAACGCCAATATCAATTGCAGGACCTATATTATCTTTTATAGTACCGAATCCAGGGATAAGAAATGCTCCCAATTTAGTTTTTTTAAGTTCGCGACGCGCAATCATCAACATTTTCTCATCTGACAATGCCGAAATACCTACCTGCAAAGAGGAAGCGCCCAAGCCATTTCCATGCCCAACTATAATAGTATACAAACCCGCACTATCAGCTTCTCGGCAATAATTCTTAATATCATCCGCGCCTATCTGCTGTCTTATCGCATGGGAACCATCCCTAAGCGTGGAATCGAAAAAAATTGGTTTATTCATGGTTTATCTTCCTTAAATTAGCCTTCGCATATTCCTCGGCAATATTTATTGCGGCAGAAGTAATGATATCAAGATTTCCAGCGAATTTTGGCAGGAAATCGCCGCAACCAAGCACCTCCACCATAGTTGTCAATCTTCCGTTCTCAAACACCGGCCCCAAAGATATTCTATAATTAGGCACATATTTTTGTATCTTTTTTGCCACCAGCATAATCTCTGATTTGAGTTCGTCTATTTTCGGCTCTTTAATAATCACATAGAGGGTGTTGTGCATTATTACAGGAGGTTCCGCGGGATTAAGTAAAATAATAGCTTTAGCTTTGGGAACGCCGCTAAATAAAATAATGGCGTCTTTTGTCGCTTGAGTGTATTCATCAATATTGGCCCTTGTTCCGGCGCCGGCAGATTTTGAGGATATAGTGGAAACAACTTCTATATATTCCGTCTCAGGATGAACTTTCATAATCGCGCAAGCAATTGGCGTTATTGCCTGACCGCCGCATGTTATAAGATTAACATTACTCTCATGAAGGCATTCCTCTAGATTAAGAACGGGTACACACATCCTGCCGACCTGCGACGGGGTTAAATCAATTACATACTTATTTAGTTTTTTTAATATTGGCGCATGAATAAAATGAGATGAAGCTGATGTAGCATCAAATACGATTTGACAACAGTCGGGGTTTTCTTCAATAGCTTTTATTGATTTGCATGATGTCGGCACTGCCATTGTCCGGGCTTTTTTTATACCTTCCGAATCTGGATTTACTCCCGTAAACATTCTGCATTCTAAAATTTCTGATCTTTGTATTTTTATCAATAAATCTGTGCCGATATTTCCGGTCCCTATTATTGCAACTTTAATTTTTTCCATAAGATTTTTTCCATAAGTATGTTTTTTGCTTAATGCATCATGTATTCTTCTCAATCCCTCCTTTATATTTTCAATGCTGTTAGCATATGCCAATCTAGCATAGCCTTCTCCATGCGGGCCAAAACTTGTTCCTGGCAATAAAGAGACTTTGGCTTCTTCTAGTATAAACTCAGCAAATTTTTCACTTGTCATTCCTGTTTTAGTGATATTGCAAAATACATAGAACGCTCCTTCGGGCTTTAAGCAGCTTATTCCGGGTATTTTATTCAACTCTTCAACCAGCAAATCCCTCCTTTCCTTATATATTTCCATCATTTTTTTAATTTCTGATTGGTCGCCCTTTATAGCTGCTATGCCGCCTCTCTGCACAAATGGAGGAACGCATGAGCAAAGATTTTGTATCAGCAAGCCCATTTTTTCAATAATTTCTTTAGGTCCTATAGCAACCCCCAGCCGCCAGCCGGTCATAGCAAATGCTTTACTAAACCCATTAGTCAAAATAGTTGTGTGCATGCATTTATCATTAGAGGAAGGGCTGTAAAATTTTGTTTCTCCGTACATCATTCTTGAATAAACTTCATCGGAAAAAAGATAGATACCGTTATCTTCTGCAATCTTATAGACCTCGTCTAATTCTTCGGGAGTCATCACAGAACCTGTGGGATTATTAGGGGAATTGATAATAATAAGTCGAGTTTTCGGAGTAACGGCTTTCCTAACATCATCTGGGTTCATCCTAAATCCATTTTTTTCCAACAGAGGAACTCTTACGGGAATTGCCTCGCAAAGTTTGACAGCAGAAGAATAGGTGGGAAATCCTGGATCAGGGATTATGACTTCTTCCCCTGGATTTACCAAACATTTGATTGCCAGATATATTATAATATTAGCCCCCGGAGTAACGAGAATTTGTTCTATCGCTGGTTTAAACCCTCTTGAATTAAGGGTGGCTTCTGCTGCTGCTTCTCTTAAATCATAAAGTCCCATATAACCTGTGTAGTGGGTTTCTCCATTTTTCATAGAAGAATAGGCGGCCTCTATTATATGGTTTGGCGTGTTAAAATCCGGATCTCCTATTTCAAAATGAATAATGTTTTCGCCTGCTCTTTCTAATTTTTTGACCCTATCTAAAACCTTAAAAGAAGCTCGTCCTTCTATTTTATATGCTATTTCTGAAAGTAAATTTTTTCTAATCATAATTATTATTTTTAGGATGTTTTAGTTGACTTTTTTTATCATTATGCTATACTCTTTATAGTTGTTCTTTCCCAATAAAAACCTCTTTTACGGAAGGAGATAGACAGTGAAAGACAGCGATCGAAAAGTATTAATTATTGGTTTAAATAAGGTTGATCCTACAAAACCCTATGGTACAGAACTTTTTGACGCTCTTGCCAGATTGACTGTTTCGGTGGCAATTGAAGCAGTTTGCCTTCGTTTAAATCCTACAACTAAAGATATTGAAGTGTATTTGGTTCAACGTTCGCCAAACGATACGGCTTATCCTGGTGAATGGCACTGTCCGGGCTCTGTAATGCGGCTCAGAGAAAGCTTTGAAGATATTCTGGAGCGCTTAGCCAAAAAGGAGTTCGGGGCAAATCTTGTTTCAGCCAGGTTCGTTGCCAATATCAACCCTTCGGCATTAGAACCAGAGGCCAGAGGACACTTTCTTTCTATAGTGTATCTCTGCGTTCTTGAAGAAAAAGAAGGCCTACGAGGCAAATGGTTCCCGGTGAATCAACTTCCCGACAAAACCGTTGAGGGTCATCGCAAAAGAATTATTCCCTGCGCGCTGGGCGCGTTTGTCGCTGACCACGACGGCACTTGATTCTGATATTGGTTTAAGGCACCATCCAGGCACACTCAAAAGGTGTGCTTTTTTTTATGAAATGAACTTTTTATACCAATCGAAAGTTTTCTGAATTCCGTTTTTAAAATTTGTTTTTGGCTCCCATCCTAATTTTTCTTTGGCTTTTGACCAGTCAAGATATTGCTCTGGAATTTCGTTTTTAGCAGTATTCAAAATTTTGTAATCTATTTTTGCGCCAAGCACCTGCTCTGATTTTTTAACAACATCCAAAACACTGAAAACATTTTTTGAACCAAAGTTAAATGCATCTCCAAAATTTTCTTTGTGATCTGCCAACTTAATGCAACCTGAAACTATATCTTTGATATAAGTGTATTCCCGTATCATTTTACCATTACTTCGTATAAATAATTCTTTATTTTCTGCCACTGCTTTCATAATATCAGGGATAATCCTTGAAAAATTGGTGTCTCCTGGCCCAAAAACATTGCTGAATCTGGCTATTTTTACTGGCAAGCCATAGGTTGTAAAATATGTTTTTGCTATCATATCAGCTGATGATTTTGATGCGTCATAAGGGTGGTCGCCCCTTAACGGATGTTCTTCTTTGTAGGGGAGTTTTTTTGCTTTGCCGTATGCCTTGTCTGAAGAAACAATAATAATTGATTTTATGTTTTTTTGCTTTCTGCAGGCCTCTAAAACATTAACTGTTCCCATAACATTCACTTCAATCGCCTCATAAGGATTATTAAAAGCATCTTCAACCAAAGGCCTGGCTGCCAAATGAAAAACAACATCGGGCTTTTCTTTTTTAAAAATTTCAACAATCTTACTGTCTCGCACATCGGCTTTATAAAACCTTACTTTTGCGCAAAGATTTTCCTGCCTGCCAGAAGACAAATCATCTAATACAAACACACTGCAACCCCTGCCCGCCAGTTCGTTTGCCAAATGCGACCCGATAAATCCCGCACCTCCGGTTATTAAAATTGTTCTTCCGCCAACCGGCGGATTTAATCTTCCCATATTTTCCACTTTGGATCTTTTTCCCAAATCTGATTCAAAGCAATAAAATCTCTATAAGTATCAACGGCATACCAAAAACCCTCATATTTATAAAGAACTAGCTGTTTTTGAGGAATAAGCCTCGCCAAGCCGTGTTCTATCATATCGCCCTCTTTCAAATAATTAAAAAATTCTTTGTTAAAGACCATGAATCCTCCGTTTATGTAATCATGAAGCAGGGGCTTTTCAGAAAACTCGGTAACTATATTATTTTTATCTGAATTAACCAATCCCCACCTTGATAAAGGGTGAATGCCGGTAATTGTTGCTATTTTTCCGTGGCTTCTATGAAATTCTATCAACTTATTAATGTCTATGTCAGACACCCCGTCCCCATAGGTAACCATAAAAATTTCTTCTAGAATATGTTTTTTAACTCCTAAAACCCTTTCCCCATGCGGTGTTTCCAGTCCGGTTTCAGCAAAAATGATATTAAAGTCGTCTTCTTTCTTACTATGGAAAAAATCAGCGATTTTCCCATGTTTTGGATTAAATGAAAAGTCGCAGGTATAATATTTTTGCCTTAAAAAATAATCTTTTATCTGGCTACCCTTGTACCCCAGAGCCAAAATAAAATTATTATAACCGTAATGGCTGTAAATTTTCATAATGTGCCATAAAATAGGCTTATTTCCTATTTCAACCAATGGTTTTGGCTTAAATTCTGTTTCCTCTCTTAAACGGGTCCCCAACCCGCCGCAAAGAATTATTACTGGAATTTTTTGGTTCATAATTAAATATATTTTTTAATTTTTTCTAAATTTTTCAAATCTTGTTTTAATGATTTATAATTTTCTTTTGGGGTTTCAAGGGTTACAAGCTGAGAATCGTTTTTTTTAATGCAGTCAATAAAAAATTTAAAATCGTATTCTCCTTCGCCTATATCTAGATGGTTATCCGGTCCCGGAGAATATATGCCATCGCAAAGATGAAAAACTTTTGGCTTTAATGCCATAAATTTCTCAATAAACTTTTTTGGGTCAATTTTTAAATTCATTGCCGCTTTGCTTGCATGTTCAAAGTCCAGGCAAAAACCGAATTTATTTTTTTGGAGTTGTTTAATCTGCTCTGGATTATATCCTATCATGTTTTCATTGTGCTCGCCGACTACCGGCATGTTTTCAATTATAATTCGGCTGTCATTTACGTTTTCCAAAAAATCTTTTGCGTATTGCATTTGACCGAATCCCGGATGCAAAATCATATATTTTGCGGAAATTTTGTCAGCTAATTCTATGTTTTCTTGCAAAATTTTTAAGCTTTTATCCCGGCTCTTCTTTTCGCCAATATTAAAGCCGAAGCTATCGTGCGGAATATGCAATATATACGGAATTTTTAATTTTTCAAAAGCTAAAGTGTCATCTTCTGGCACCGCCATTAGCTCAACATATTGAAAAACCTCGCCTGCAATTAAATTTTTTGCCTCCTCCAACAAGCTCTTATTGCTTGACCAAAGTTTTAATCCAAACTTAATCATTATTTTATATGTCTTATTAATTCAAATGCTTCAGCCAGCCGTATTCCTGCTTCCATCCCTCTTTTTTCAGCCAGCACTTCAATACCCCGCAAAGACCTTGGATGTGGAAACTCTTTAATTTCAGATTTATAGGCCTGTAAGGCCTGAATTTTCTTTTCCAGAGTTGAAGATATGTTCTCATAAACATTTGGAATAAACGGTTTTTCTATTTTTTGCTGGCTCCATTCAGTGGAAGACAAAATTTCAAAAGAATAAATCTCTTTTACCGGATTTTCTTTGACCGGCCTCGAAGCTGTTAAAACAGCTTGGAATGTTAATCTGTGGTCAATGTTCAAATCTCCAGAATGGTGGGTATAGATTGTATTCGGTTCAAACTTTTTAATAACTTCTTCAACCTTCTTTACAATCTCCAAAAAAGGAATGCTGTCAAAGCGATTATCGGGTAAGCCAAAAAATAAAACTTCCTTGGCCCCCAAAATCTTGCAGGCCCTTTGGCCTTGCCTTTGCAATTCTTGCAGCTCGCTTTTTTCTGCCTCGCCTCTATTTTGGTAGCGCGATGAAATTCCTTCGCCTAAGATAGCAATAAAAATATCACTGCTTTCAGCGTTTTTTGCTATTGTGCCCCCGCAACCCAAAACTTCGTCATCTGGATGCGCCGCAACAACTAAAATTTTCTTTTTTTCTGGCATGTTATATATAAGTTAAGCGAGGCAATAAACTTTTTGCAGGTTAGGGTCTACCCCGCTAAGCGGGGTGGGGTACCCTCTACCGGAAAAAAGTTTGTTGCCGAGCGAAGCGTTTATTTGGCGAGCGAAAATTGCCGAATTAAATCTTGTTTTTTAATATTGTCTTGCATTATTATATTCTTGCTTTTAGGGCCGCAATTAAATAATAAATCAATTACAGACATATATGGCTCAAACTTGCCATGAAGCTGAGGGTAAACCGGATGCCGATAATCTTGAACATGAACTTTAATTCCGTTTTCAATAAATTTTTTTTCGTCTACATAGTCTTTGCCCAAAGCTCCAAAAATATATAAATCGGCTTTTATTTTTTTGCACATGTCTAAAACTAACTCCGATTTATACCCTTCAAAATTCTGTTCTGAAGCTTTTGAATATTCCACTTTTATATCAAGCTCTTCCAAAAACCATTTAAGCATATATTCATTTAAATCCGACAGATATTTCCACTCTTTTTTTGTATAAACATCTTTAAAAAAATCCGCGTAATTTCCAAAAAATGGAGCTCTTTTATAGTTTAAATATATTGATTTAAAATGCTTTTCCTGCCAATTTTGAGAATTGTCTATTTCAATTTCCTGAATTTTTTTTCCTCGGTAGCCCTTTGCTTTAACCGGTACGGTAAGCCAAATGGGGCTTTGAGCTGTTTTAATTTTATTACGGCCGTTAAAATCTTTTATCTGATATTGAACATTATCAAAATAACAAAATGCGTCAGCTAAAGCTATTTTATGGAACAATCCAAGCCACGGAAGATATACCGGCTGGTGGGCAGTCAAAATCATGGCCTTTTAGCAACTCTTTTAGCTACTATTATATACTCGTCAAACCCTGTTGACCTTTTGGGCTTATTGTAAACCTCATGCAAGGAATGTCTGGCAATATTTTCTATCCTGAATTTAGAAAACCAATCAGAAATCTCCTTTAAATCCGCGAAATGAACTTTTCCTGCGCCCTTAAAACTGCCTTTTGAAAAATTATCATACGTGTTTTTTTCTGTCTTAACCCCAAACTTTTTTCCCGGATGAAAACTGTTATACATAAAACTGACAAAATATCCGCCGGGTTTTAATTTCTTAAAAACCTGGCCAATTATTTTTTGGATGTCATCTGGATTATTTGCATATAAACTTTCTCTGTCCACCACAAGGTCAAAAAAATTATTTTCAAATGGAAGCTCTAAAAAATCCCCTAAAATAAAATATCCTTTCAGTTCCCAGTATTTAAACCGCTTTTTACATGCGTTAACAGCTGTTTTTGAACCGTCTATTCCAAAAACTGAAAAGCCGTTTTCCGCAAAAAATTTTGCGTTGTTTCCCGCCCCGCAGCCTAAATCCAAAACCTTTATTTTTCTTCTTTGTTTCAGCGGCAAATGAAAAAATTTATTTGCGGTTATGCTGACCAAAATATCAAAAGGGTAGGAATTAAACTGCCTTCCTTTAGAATAGACATTGCTCTCCCATTTTTTATCAAAACTCTTTTTATTTGTCATAGAATTTTTTATAATAACCCTCTTTTATTTTAGCCGGGTTTCCCACAACCAGTGAATAAGGCGGTATTTTACACGGCTTTGCGATTATTGTTCCGGCCCCCACAACGCTATGATGCCCAATATAAACCCCTCCGCCAATAAAACTGTGTGACCCAACAAAAACATCGTTCTCAAGGGTTATATCTCCTCTCTCTATTTCCTTTGCCAGGCCAAGGCATTTTTTATGGGAATCCGCGGCGTTTATTGCCACAAAAGACGCTATGTCACAATTGTCCCCTATTAAAACATTGGCATTTTTGGCGTTTACTTCAGAAAAAAATCCAATGCAAACGTTTTTGCCTATTTTGGGGTCACCGTTTATACAAACTAAGGGGTGAAAAGGGTTTTCTTTAAAAAATTTTTGGTCCATAAATACTAAGTTATGTTTTTAAAAATTATTAACTCTCCTTTTTCTACATTTTTTTTAACCTTTTTTCCTATGACTTTGCTTAAAAACTTGGGGGCCAAGCCGGTGCCCGGCCTTTTTAATTCAATATCTAACAAGCTTATTTTTTTTCCTTTTTCCAAATCCTTTGAGGCAACAATACTTCTTCTTGCAATTTTTCTCATTTTTATTTCGTTTGGAACAGGGCGCATTTCCGGACTACCCAACGCTTTTTCTATAAACCTGATTCCCAGAACTAAATCCCGCAACTGGGCAGGATCAGCGGAAAATTTATGGTCTGAACCCTGCATATTTTTATCCAGTGTAAAATGTTTTTCTATAACATTAGCCCCAAGGGCTGTGGCCGCAAAGGCCGCATAATTTGTTTCTGTGTGGTCTGAGAAGCCAACCGCAACGCGAAACTTCTCTCTTATGGCTCTTAACTTTGCCAAATTAATCTCGGCTGGTTTCGCGGGGTATGATGAAACGCAATGCAAAACAGTAATATTGTTGTTGCCTGCTTTCCTGCAAGCGACCACCGCATCTCTTATTTCTGATTCATAAGCCATGCCAGCAGAAATTATCATTGGCTTTTTTTTCTTAGCGTAATATCTCAAAAGCGGCAAATTGGTAAGGTCATCTGAACCAACTTTTAAAAATGGCAGATTTGTCAAAGAAAGAATAAAATCAAAATCAGACGGATTTTGGCAAGTGGTGGAAAAAATCATTTTTCTTTTTTTACAGTAATTTATAGTGTTTTGCCATTGCTTTTTTGAAAATTCGTAGCGTAAGAAAAACTTTTCCTGCGTTTGTCCTTTGTACTTTAACTTAGGGTCTGCTGACAGATCTTTTGCTTTAAATGTCTGAAATTTAACGCAATCAACTCCGGCTTTTTTTGCCTCGTCAATCATTTTTTTGGCAATCTCTGCATCTCCGTTATGGTTTATTCCAACCTCAGCAATGATAAAACAATGTTTTTGCATATTAGCTTTGATAAACAATTTTAACTTCCTGAAAAAACGGTATGTCTTTTTTGTATAATTTTCTTGAAATATTTTTTCCAAGTCCTGACAAATCCCCGCCTCCTTTCTTGGCAATAACCAATAAATGAGTTCCGTAATTTTCTAAAAATCTAATAATGGGCGCAGGTATTCTTGAAGAATTTTTATACAAAACATTCATAAATCCGGATAAAAAAGGCGAGTATTTATTTTTAATCAACAAGTTTTTCCGCCATAGCAGACCTCCTTTTAATATGCAATAATTTTTAAATCCGCTATTTTCCAAAAAAGTTTTTACTGTTTTTTTCCTCCAAAAAGTAAGATGATAAGGAGGATTGTCTCCTCCGCTTTTTGCGGGCACAAAATCATTTACAATTTTGGCGGTTTTATAATAATATCTGTCTCTATTGGGAACGGTAAATATAAAATAACCGTTGTCTTCCAAGTAATTATAAATGTTTTTAACCGTTAACACAGGGTCTTCTGAATGCTCTAAAACATCAAGAGCTGAAATAACATCATATTTTTTAGGCCACACCTCCGGCAAATCAAAATTTTCGCCCGGAGTAAAATGCGCTTTAACAAAAGGACAATTTTTATTTAGTGTTTTTATTAAATTTTCTGAAGTGTCAATTCCAAAAACTTCAAAACCAAGATTATTAGCATAGCTTAAAAAAACCCCTGAGCCCGCTCCAACATCCAATACACTCTTCCCCGGATTTTTTATAACATCTAAAAATGTTACAGCAAAAGCATGGATAAACTCCCGCCTCAACGATTCCCGGGCTATATTTTTGAATTCCCGCTCAACTTCCATGCCTTCATAGTTAAAAAAACTTTTCATGGGCCAGGAAAACTCTCCTTTGCATTTTTCGCAATAAAAAATCTTATACTTTGGCGGTAAATTTTCCCTTGCTGAAATTTCAGACCGATCAGATTGGCAAATAGGGCAAATAATTCTCATAATTTTAAATTTTTATTACAACCTGAATCCAGGGAGGATAGCTGATAATTTGATTGTTCAGGTTAAATTCATATCTTTTGGTTTTTCCGTCATCAAAAATTTTTGTAAAACCTCTTTTTTCATACAAAGATTGCATCCGCCAATTTGATTCATTTTCAACTAAATATCCTTGGACTTTTTTAATGCCGTTTTTTTTGGCTAATTGCAAAATCACCAAAACCAAACTGCTGCCCACTCCCCGGCCCATAGTTCTGCAAGAAACAGTCAAATCTCTAATAAACCAAATGTCAGGCGTTCTGGTGTCTACAATTGATTCTGCAATCAACCCGTAATTTCCAAATTTATCTGTAAGTTCACAAACAAATATTTTATCTTTATTAACTTCATAAGATTTTTTAAGTTCTTCTAATTGATATCTGTTTCCCGTAGCATTAAGCTCATTGGTGCGATTGAGCAATTGGACAACCCTCCCCCAGTCCTGTTCTGCTATCTCTTTAACCAACATTTTAATATCGCACTGCTTTAAGAAATCCTTATAATCGCCCCTGTGGTCTTTTTCAGCCTGATCCCTGCTTCTGTCCTCCTTTAAAATCTGGACTCTTTTTTTATCTTCTTCTGTTTCTTTTTCCGGCCTAATCCCATCAATATTTAAAACATCAATCGGGTCAGTTAATTCCGTAACATTTATTTCTGGAATTTGGGAAAAAACTTCGGCTCTTTGAAATGGGTCGTCATCAACAAAAAGCATCTCGCTAAAAGAAATGTTAAATATTTGAGCCAGTTTTTTAACTGCCTCTGATTTCAGACCCCAGCCAATTTGAGGCTCCTTAAAGTATTTTTCAATTTCAAACTTTTTCAACATTAAATCAACGTCTCCGTAATCATTTTTGCTACACAATGTAATAAGAATTCCTCTCTTATCCAGTTCCTTTAGCGCGGCTTTTGTTCCAGGTTTTATTATGACGGCGTCTTTGTCTTTATAATAAACGCTTCCGTTCCATAAGGTTTCATCGGCATCCCAAATCACCAATTTAATTTTTTTTGCTAATTGCGTTTGCTCTGCCATAATTTTGAATTTATTGACATTGATATTATATTATTTTCTATTTTATCAACTTTAAAACCCAGCTTTTCGTGAATTTTAAATGACCCTATGTTTTCTGCTATCATGGCAGCTTCAGCTTTATCTAAGTTTAGCTCGTAAAAACAATGGTCCACAATAAGCTTGGTGGCCTCAGTTCCTATTCCTATGCCCCAATAATTTTTGTCTCCAATGAGCAACCCTAAAAAGGCCTTCTTCTTTTTAAAATTAAGCGGCTCAAGCTTAATGTTGCCTATGTGCTGATTATTTTTTTTAAAAAAAATACCTAAAAATAAAGAGTTTGGATCTTCATTTTTTGTCTTAATATATTCCCTTAATCCCTCAACTGTGGCTGCCTTTGTCTCAAGATATCGGTTTACTTCAGGATCATTCAACCACTGGCAATACCTTTTAGTTGCATCTTTTTCGGTTAGGTTTTTAAAATAAATTCTTTTTCCTTCAATTTTCATGTTAATCTTTTAAATCCCGCTTGGGCAACAGGCCCCTTCAATAATTTTTCGACTTTGTTTTCTTTTATTGCTTTACTCAAAATTCCAAAAACCTCATCAGCCTCTTTCAGATATTTTTTAATATGTTGTTTTTTATAGGCATAAGAAACATAAATTCCAGCAGAGGCAATTATTCTCCGCCTTAACATCTCCTGTGTAAAAAGCGTCTGTATTGCCAAATTTTTTTCTTCGTACCGGAAAGAAAAATGAATCAAGGCCGGCAGTCCGGATATTTCCATTTTTATATTGTGTTTTTCAATTATTTTTTTAATATTTTTAATCAAGTACAACCCTGATTTTTCAAGACGCTGGGGAACATTATTTTTTATCATTTTTTTTATCGTGGCAATAGCAGCAGCAGGACCTGTTCTCTCTGTCCAATACGTGCTGGAAATAAAAGTGCCTTGAGCTGACTCCATAACATTTTTTTTCCCAATAATTGCTGCCATAGGATATCCATTACTCATTGCTTTAGCAAAAACAGCCATGTCCGGATAAACCTTGTATTTTAAGTGCGCTCCTCCAATATTAAATCTAAACCCGGAGCTTATTTCGTCAAAAATTAAAATAGCGTTTATATCATCAGCAATTTTTCTGACTTTTTGCAAAAAATTATTTTTTGGCTCTTGGTATCTTATTGGCTCTAACACAATAACTCCAATGTTTTTATTTTTAGAGACAATCTCTTCTAAATCTTCTATCTTATTATAATTAAAAGGAAAAGCCGTTCCTTTTAATGCTCTTGGCACCCCTTTGGGATCCAAACCCGGTATTAAATGGCCATCTAAATTTTTATCGTCTGCAAGGTTTGCGGCCAAATACCAATCATGCCACCCGTGGTAACCTGAAAAAGCCACTCCGTCTTTGCCTGTATAAGCTCTGGCTATTCTTACAGCTTGCGCCATAGCTTCCCCGCCCGTCCTTGCATAACGAACCTTTTGAGCCCATGGGTGCAATTTTATAAGCAATTCTGCCAGCTCCACTTCTTCCGGGCTATTTAGGGTGCACATATTGCCTTGGTCTATAACTTTTTTTACCGCCTTGTTAACATCAGCGTCAGCATAACCTAAAACACAACTTCCTATGCCCATTGAATACATATCTATATATTTATTGTTGTCTAAATCCCAAACCTCGCATCCTTTGGCTTTCTGAAAATAACAAGGCCAATGCTCAGGCAAAAACATTTCCGGCCTTTTTGACAAAAGCTGGGTTCCTCCCGGAATTATTTTTTTTGCCTTATTCCAAAGCTCAATGCCTGAAAATTTAACAGACCCTTCATTCCGCGCAATATGCCAATTAATTTTTGTTAGCTCAGGATTGTTTTTCAATAACTCTAATATTTCTTTTAACCCAAAAAAACGCTTTTTATTGTATAATTCTTTATAAATTTTTCTGATAAAAACCATGTCTTGTTTTTCATCTAAAGTAAACCTCAAATGGGAAAGGTTCTTGTTGTTAGACAAGTTCCCTATTTTGAATATTAGGGGATTTTTTACAATATAATCTGTAACCCCGTCTCTTTCTGATTTTAATTTTGCTTGTTTCCAATTTTTTTCAAGAGTTTTAAAGTTAAAAACTTCTACGTCCATGCCGTCCGGAAATGTGGGCGGGTTAACATTTGAAACATAATCATAATTATTTTTAAAATAAAAATTTATAACTTTTTCCGCTATATCAACGTCCAACAAAGGGCAGTCTGCGGTAATTCTTACAATTGGATCAATTTTAAACAACTTGGCTGTCTGATAATATCTGTCTAAAACATCTTCTTCTGATCCACGAAAAACCTCTATATTAAGCCGCTTGGCTGTATTTTCCAGGATATCATCTTGTTTTTTATCAGTGGTGGCCAAAATAACATTACCTCCATTTTTAATTTTTTTTGCCCTTTCTATAACATGCTCTAAAACCGTTTTTCCTTGTATTTTTTTCAAAACTTTTTTAGGCAAGCGCAAAGATCCTGTTCTGGCCTGAATAATAATTCCTACTTCTGCCATAAATTAGGTGAAATTAAATATTTTGGAACTTCTTTGAATTCATTTTCCAGCTCTTTTCTACATTGGTTAAAATCAATTTTTTGATTTGAAATATCTATAATTTCTTTCAACTGATCTGCGCTGTCTGTTCCAAATACCACGTAATCAATATTTTTGTTTTCTAAAACAAAATGTAGGACTGATTGCTTTCTTGATAAATTATGTTTAGCAATTATTTTATCCATTTTTTTCAGATAAGGTTTTGCCTCTTTAAGATGCGCTGGAATTTTTTCTTCTGGCATCAAAAGCAATCCCTGCAAAAATACACTTCTGGCAAAAACCTTTTTTCCATTTTTTTTTGCCAGTTCAAAAAATTCTGTCTTATCTAATCTTTGGTCAAAAATATTATACGGAATCTGTATATAATCAATTTCTTCCATTTTTGCCGCATAAACCGCGTCTTTTGGCTCATAAACAGAAACTCCGATATTTTCTGCCAATCCTAATTTCTTAATTTTTTTCAATGCCTCAACAATTTTTTTATTTTTTATATCTTCTGGTTTGTGCAAAAGGCATCCTTCAACGCAATCCATTTTTAATCTTGCCAGCGATTCATTTAATTGAGCTGAAATATCTTGGCTAACTTTTGTGATAATTTTAATTTTTTCAAAAATATTATTTTTTTCGCAAAATTCTCCCAAAATTTCTTCAGCGGACCCGTAAGCTGAAGCTGTATCAAAAATTTTAATTCCGTTTTTAAAAGCAATATCAAATATTTCCAATGCTTCTTTTTTGTTAGGCTTGTTGTTTTTATTATTAATTCCATATTCTAAACCGATTTGCGCTGTGCCTAAAACTAATTTATTTAATAAACTCTTCATTTTATACTTGACAAATTTAGAATTATTTTATATACTATTGTTACATTTTGCACCTTTCACCCTTCCATATTGGAGGACTTTCAGATGAGTCAGGTTGTTATTGCCACCACAACTATGTACAAGGGTTTAAAAGATCACAGAGCTCAAGTGGCTTTGAGGACTATTCAGCAAGCTGTCCGGCACGAGCACAAAATCGTGGTTGTTGATAACTCCCCTCCAGGTGTCAAAGATATGCTTACTGGGGCCGGAGCGTTTGTTTTTCAGGATGAGGGCAATACAATGGGGCAAGGCAGACGCCAGGCAATACGTCTGGCTTTAAAGGTCCCGGGGTTAGATTTCGTGGCGTGGATTGAGCCGGAAAAGGACACTGTAGTCCAGTATTTAAAGTCTATGACTCGCCACGACATCACTGTTCCGCGCAGGGCTTCACTTTCAACTTACCCCGCGCTTCAGCAATGTGCTGAAAACTTTGGAAACGAGGCCTTCCACATTAGAACAAAACGCGCTCTTGACATGTGGTTCGGCCCGCGGGTTTTCCACCGATCAGCCGCCAAATTCTTCTTAGAATATGACGGTAAGTACGGAGACAAATGGGATTCTATCTTTATCCCAGTTGTCCGGGCAATCGCGACAGGAGTGGAAGTTGGCGAAGAGCTTGTGGACTTTACCTATTCTGCAGAACAACTGGCTGCGGAGACGGGCTCTTTTGAAGTGGTCCAAAAAAGGCTTGAACAGTTAAATAACCTAATCCCGGCAATTGACCAAGAATGCGCTACTCTTGGCATATGACCAATAAGAGCAGGGCTCAATGAGGCGAGAAGAAATTCTCCCTCTTTTTTTTATTAAGGTGCGTTGTAATTCCTGATAATTTTAATCACTTTTTCAAAATCTTTTTTTGTTAATCCATAAAAAATTGGCAAACTGACTGCTTCTTCATAATACTTTTCAGCTTCAGGAAAATCTCCCTCTTTGTAGCCAAATTTTTTTCTGTAAAACGGATGCATGTGAAGCGGCATATAATGAACCTGGGCGCCTATTCTATTTTTAATCAAATAATCAAAGAATTTTTTTCTGTCTCTGGCGATTCTAACAGGATATAAATGCCGGGCTGATTTTGCATAGTCTTTTTCAACGGGCAGTTTTAAACCTTCAACTCCAGCCAGTTGCTTTTGATATTTTTTTGCCAATTCTCTTCTTTTTTTTAAAAACTTGTTTGTTTTTTTAAGCTGGCTCAATCCCAAAGCGCATTGCAAGTCCGTTATCCTAAAATTAAATGACGGTTCTGAAATTTCATAATACCACCCCCCTTTTTTAATATTTTTTTAATTCCGTGATTTCTTAAAATTTTTAATTTTTCATAAAAATCTTTGTTATTTGTCAGAACCATTCCTCCTTCTCCGGTTGTGATATGTTTTACGGGGTGAAAGCTTAAAACTGTCGCGTCTGCAAAACTGCCAACTTTTTTGCCTTTGTATTCAGCTCCCAAAGCGTGGCAGGCGTCTTCAACCACCAACAATTTATGCTTTTTGGCAATTTTTAAAATTTTGTCATACTCACACGGATGCCCTGCAAAATCAATCGTAACTATGGCTTTAGTTTTGGAAGTTATTGCCCTTTCAATAAGCTCGGGGTTAATATTAAGAGTGTCAGGATCAATATCAACAAAAACCGGTTTAACCCAAAGCATTGCCAGCATATTTGAAGTTGCTGCAAAAGTTAAGGGCGAAGTAATAACTTCATCTCCCGCTTTAATTCCAACTGCCAGGTAGGCACAATAAAGGGCTGAAGTACCAGAAGAAAAAGCAACTCCATATTTTGCTTTGCAATATTTTGCAACAGCTTTTTCAAACCTATCAATCATTGGCCCTTGTGTAAGCCAATCGGATTTCAAAACTTTCAAAACCGCATTAATATCGGCCTCATCAATCCACTGATGACCATAGGGTATTAAATTCATTAAATTTCGTTAATTTTGTTTTTGTCTAACCAGTCAGAATTGCGGTCGCTTGAATAATAAAAATCTGCTGATACTGCCTTTCCGTCTTTATGATTGTTTTCATCCCAAAACGCGAATTCCGGCTCTATAATATAATAATTTTCAAATTCTTTGGCGTGCCCGCACTCCTCTTTTGTCAATAAAACTTCATGCAATTTTTCTCCGGGCCTTATGCCAATTGTTTTTCTGGCGCACTCTGGAGCCAAGGCTTCTGCCAAATCCGCTATTTTCATGCTTGGAATTTTGGGAACAAATATCTCCCCGCCTTTCATTTTAGCAATACAATTTATCACAAACCTAACCCCCTCTTCCAAAGTTATCCAAAAGCGCGTCATGCGCTCATCGGTAATGGTTATTTCGCCTTTTTCCTTTTGCTCTTTAAACAAAGGCACCACCGACCCCGAGCTTCCAACAACATTTCCATACCTTGAACAGCTGAATATTGTGGCTTTGTCTCCAGAATAACTATTGCCCTGAACAAATAATTTTTCCGCCACCATTTTTGTGGCGCCGTATAAATTTACCGGCTGAACCGCCTTATCTGTGCTTATATTAATAACTTTTTTAACCTTGCTCTCTATTGCCGCATCAATTACATTTATAGCTCCGTCAATATTTGTTTTAACTGCTTCAATAGGGTTGTATTCGCATATGGGAACATGTTTTAAGGCAGCGGCGTGAACAATAATATCAACGCTGTCCATAGCCCTTTTTAGCCTGTTCCTGTCTCTTACGTCGCCCAAAAAAAACCTAAGCCGGGAATCTTTAAAAGACCTTTCCATTTCAACCAAAGCCAGCTCGCGATTGTCATAAACCCTAATGGCCTTTGGATTATATTCCTTTAAAACAACCTCAACAAACTTCTGGCCAAAAGAGCCGGCCCCTCCGGTAATCAAAATTGTTTTGTTGTCTAAAATTTTCTGTTCCATACCAGGCAGTAGAAATTCGACTATTTGAATTTTTTGGAGTAAAAATACTCTTTTAACATTCGTTTTAATAATCGACTTCCTTGACTTGTTTTTAAATATTTTTCTCTACGTTTGGCATCTCTTTCACTGAGATATGCTTCGTAGAATATTAATTTCCATGGTGAACCAGACTTTGTTGAAAAATTCAATTTACGATTATGTTTTTCTAATCTTTTTCTCAAATCTTTTGTATAACCTATATACAAATCTGCATTCTTCAGACTTTGTAAAATATATACGTAGAAAAACATAATCATGTCGAATTTTCACTGCCTGGCATATTTTTTAATTTACGAATTTAGCTTTTAATTATTGCAGAAGACCATTTAAGTTTTGGATTTACAACTCCGCTGTTATGGGTGTAAATGTCTGCTCTTGCCACGTCGTTTTCAAAGTCATCCATTACCCTAAAAGAAATTACGTTGCGGGCTGTTACATTGTCTAAAGGTATGCCGTCAAAGGTATATAAAAGAATTGTTAAAAAAACTCTGCCATCTGAAAAAACATTGCCCGGAACATGGCACACGGATTCAACAAGGCCCATTGGTAAAACTTTGCTTCTCCAATCCTTGTTGTCCAAATCATGGGAAATAAACATTCTAACGCCTTTGTCATTCCAAAAATGAACCCCCGCAATTCTTTGCGCCCCCGGCTTTAAATTCCAATATTCAATTTCCACATTTACTGGCTCTTTTGCATCTATGCTTTCCTTCAGGTTTCCCAAATCATCACAAACACGCGCAGAATGCAGTTTAATAAATTCATCTCCCGGGGCTGTTTTTTGGTCTTCCCATATTTTTTCAGCTGAAGAAATATTGCCGGAATTTAAATAATAATTTATAACTTCTTCAGTAGGTCCCACTTTCACAATTTGTCCCTTATCCAATAAAACTGTGCGCTTGCATAAACCCTGAATAGCCCCCATATTATGGCTGACAAAAAGAATTGTTCTGCCGCTTTTTTGGGTAACCTCTTCCATTTTATCATACGACTTTTTTTGGAAAGCGGCGTCTCCCACAGATAAAACCTCATCAATCAGCAAAATCTCCGGGTCTAAATTTGCAGCTATAGAAAAAGCTAATCTCACACCCATTCCTGTTGAATAGCGCTTTAAAGGCGTGTCTAAAAATTGTCTTATTCCGGCAAAATCCACTATTTCCTCAAATTTTTTGTCTATCTCTTTTTTCTTCATTCCTAAAATTGCCCCGTTCAAATAAACATTTTCCCTTCCTGTAAGTTCCGGGTGAAATCCGGTGCCAACTTCAAGCAAACTCCCAATTCTGCCTCGCACAATAGCTTCTCCTTTGGTAGGAGGAGTAATTCTTGTTAAAATTTTTAAGAATGTGCTTTTCCCTGCGCCATTATGGCCTATGACGCCGAGTATTTCACCTTGTTCTATCGATAAATTTATGTCTTTTAATGCCCAAATATGCTCTTTTGTTTTTTTTCTTCTATGCGCCAGCACCTTAAACAAACCTGCCACATCGTCACGCAAACTGCTGGCGCAAGCGTAAATTCCCCCGGGTTCATGCGAAATCCAGTATCTTTTTGACAAATTTTTAATTTCTATAATTTTTTCCATTTTAGATTAAATCAGCAAAATTCTTTTCTGTCTTATAAAAATACCAAAGGCCGAAAACAAAAAAGAATATGCCGGAAAGCAGGGAAATTGATAAAATCCCGAAACTGACATCGCCTATCCCCAAAAAAACCGCCTTAAAGGTTTCAATAATCCCTGTCATTGGATTTAAAGCCATAATCCACTGCAAGTTATGGGGAACACTGCTAATAGGATAAATGACCGGGGTAACAAAAATAAGCATTTGCAAAAAAAAGGGCAGAATATAACGCACATCACGGTATCTTACATTTATGGATGACAAAAATAAGCCCAGTCCCAAAGAAGCAACAACGGTTCCCAGCAAAAGCAATGGTAAAATTGCAAACCCCCAAAAATTGGGCATAAACTTGTAATAAATAATTATTAGTAAAAATACCAAAAAAGAGAAAAAAAAGTCAACCAAAGTAACAATAACGGAAGACGCCGGCAAAATTATGCGCGGCAAATAAACTTTCTGGATAATATTTGAACCTTGCACCAAACTCTGGCTGGTGTTATTCAAAGAGCCTGAAAAAACATTCCATAGCAAAAGGCCAGCATAAGAAAAAATTGGATAGGGAATGCCGTTTTGCAGATTCACCACCTTTGAAAAGAAAACAGAAAAAACAACCATCATTAAAAATGGCTGTAAAATTGCCCAGCCAATTCCAAAAGCGGTTTGCTTATAGCGCAGTTTTATGTCACGCCAGGCAAAGAAATAAAAAAGCTCGCGGTAATGCCACAACTCCAAAAAATCTATTCCAGAAAAACTTTTTTTGCTTTTAATCAAAATCTCCATAAAAATTTTACCATTTTTCAATGGTTTCTTTAATTTTTGTTCTGGCCTTCATATAAGCTCCCGCAATTCCTGCAGCGGTTTCTGGAGAAAGCAGTTTTAAAATTTCTTTGCCCCAAATTCTGTATTGTCCTGAAACTTTATATGCCTTAATAACGCCGTTTTTAATCATTCTTTTCATTGTGCTCTCTGAAATCTTAAGAAAATCCTGGGTCTCCTTGGGCGTATAAACTTTATTTGGCTCAATTTTTTCTACCATACCATGTAGTAGAAATTCGACTTTTATAGCCAGATTCCTACCTGTTAATGATTTACTCTACGTCAACGTTTTACTGCCAAACAGGATGTTTCTTTTTCCCCTGCCTGCGGGCAGGGGCTGTCGAATTTTCACTACCTGGCATAACGCTTTAAATTTTGATATTTAATCTTTGATTTATTTATATTAAACCCCCCTTAACCCTATGTCAAGGGGGGTCAGAGGGTGTCATTGACTCAACCTAAACCGCTCACACACGTGTGAGCGGTTTAGCGGGTTATATAACAGAGTAATATACGTTCCGTCCGTCTTTGCCAACTTGCTTTACCTTGCCCTGTGCCTCCAAATCGTCAAAATACCTTCTTACTGTGGCGCTGGAAATTCCCAAGCTCTCTGCCACCTCCCGGTTGCTTATTCGCGCTTGAGCGCCCTGAGCCTGCCGAAGGGTAAACATTTCCAAAATCTTGACAATTGTCTGCTCTTTTTTCTCCTGCAGTTTTTGGTTATACTCTGCCAGCCCCTTACCCATTTCCGCATACTCCTCCCTCTCTTTTGCCAGTGCTGATGACTCCCTCTCGCTCTCCTTTTTATCCTGATACAGCTTGAACACCCAGAACCCTAAAGCAATAACTATTAAAACTAAAACAAATTCAAAATAATTTATCATAAACTTACAACATACAACATTCCAACATTCTGCAGAATGTTGGAATGTTGCTGCCCATTAAATAAAAATTTCAATACCCCCACCCAAAATCGCCCTTATTGGTTGCGACTTTAATGATTTTTAATCCAGTAAAAGATTCTTTAATTTTTCCGGAAAAATCTTTGCCTGTTATTCTTGTTTGCTTGCCGTCATAGCGCGCTAAAACAGTGTAATTTTTTTTAGCTACTACGCGCTGAGAAAGAAACTTAAGATTGTTTTCTTCGTCGTATATCCAAAAAAAGGCCATATAATTTTTTGTGATGTCTGCGGCCGTTCCATTATATCTCAACTCTTTAATTTCAGCTCGCATTTTTCTCTTTCTGTCTTTTTCGTTGAGCTGTATTTCTGTTGTGTTGCCGGATTGGTCGGTTATAGTAATTATGTCGTCGTTTTCTGAAACCGAGACCGCTGTGTTATCAATTCCAGAAAATTTTAAGTCTTTGGCTGCCGGGTCAAATTCAATTACGGCTTCTGGGGGCATTTTGTCTATTGTGAAGACTATTATTTTTTCTGTTTCGTTATTGCCTGCGTTATCGGTTGAAAAGAACATCAACGTATGCCCGCCTTCGTCTGAAACGTCTATTGTTGCTGTATCGCCAGCTATTTTTTGAAAACCAAAATTGTCCAAATTATACTCAAGAGCTAAAACGCCCGAATTGTCATCTGTTGCGTTGATTTCAATTTTTACATTGCTGCGATAAAA
>Ga0180009_10000684_pt1 | contig 44959 bp, 44 predicted proteins | sample OS_PC_MetaG_FD_123537 | JGI IMG/M metagenome (GOLD analysis project Ga0180009, IMG submission 123537) | Groundwater microbial communities from the Aspo Hard Rock Laboratory (HRL) deep subsurface site, Sweden - OS_PC_MetaG | ecosystem: Environmental > Aquatic > Deep subsurface > Groundwater...
CATAGAGACGGTTGATATCCGTCCGGCCGCAGTTATCGGTGACCACGCCGCCACACATGTAGTGGGCCGCCGGGACGACCGGAATCGGTTCACGGGTCATATCGATCCCGAATTCCAGGCATTTGCGATGCAGGTTGGGAAAACGGTGGGTAATCATTTCCGGATCCTTGTGGGAAATGTCAAGGAATACGGATTCATCACCACTCTCCTTCAGTTCGCTGTCAATGGCGCGAGCCACCACATCCCGGCAGGCCAGATCTTTCTGGGGATCGTATTTCTGCATGAAGGCTTCACCCGCGGCATTGATCAGGATGGCGCCCTCGCCTCGGACGGCTTCTGAAATGAGAAAGTTTTTCGCATCCGGATGGTACAGACAGGTGGGATGGAACTGTACAAATTCGAGATTTGCAACCGTGGTTCCCGCCCGGTAACCCATGGCGATGCCGTCTCCCGTGGCAATATCGGGGTTACTGGTATAGAGGTAGACCTTACCGGCACCACCTGTGGCCAGCAGGGTGATCCGGCTGCTGAATGTCTTGACCTGCCGGGTCTTCCGATCCAGAACATAGGCGCCACAGCAGGAGTCCTCATGGGTTGCGATCATCATCCCCCTTTTCATGCGGGTCGAGTAGGTGATGAGATCAATGGCGATGTGGTTTTCATAAAGGGTGATCCGGGGATGGTTTCTGACCCGTTTGAGCAGGACACGCTCGACCTCTTTACCGGTCATGTCGGAAGCATGCACAATCCGGTTCTGGGAGTGACCGCCTTCCCGTCCCAGCTCGAGATTGGCCCCGGTATGGATGTCCGAATGGAGATCGGCGATGTTGAACCCGACCCCCAGCCGCATCAACTCTTCAATTCTTGCCGGTCCTTCCCTGACCACCATTTCCACGATATCCCGGTGGCAGATACCATCACCAGCCGCCAGGGTGTCCTGGATATGCAGATCGAAAGAGTCAACCTCACCAAAGACGGATGCGATCCCGCCCTGGGCTTTGTTGGTGTTGCTCTCCATGGCCTCTTTCTTGGTGATCAGAGCGACATCGCCATGCTCGGCGACTCTGAGTGCAAAACTCAGCCCGGCAATCCCGCTGCCGATGATCAAAAAATCTGTCTGGTAGTCCATGTGCCTATCGTCCTTTCTGTTTTGACTTTCATTGCATGTTGGACCCGATTTCAGCCCTTACAGCAGGGGGTTGCAGCGATCTGAGACGGTGATGTCAATGGCCGCCCTCGCAGCTTCGAACATGGATGGTCGTCGAGAATGCGCTCATATGCAGCCAGGTCCCGGATCCCTTGGATCGCTACCGGTGGTCAACAGTTACTGCTGCAGAAACCAGGATGCTGGAACGTAACAGGGACGAAATCACCTAAAGAAAGGAAACCAGGACTTGCGTCATCCCCATTTTTGACTCAATAGCATACCATAGTATAAATTAGGAAGGAAGTAATACGCGCTTGTGGGTCAGATCTGATAGAAATCAGCTCGCACCGAAAAAACTGTTCCTCGATTCCCGGAAATGAAACCTGTTCCCGATCAGCTCACCCGGTCCTCCGTGTCCCTGTCTGCAGAAAAAACGATGCGGCCATGGATTCTGTTCTATGGCGTCGCTTTTCTGGCACTGCTGTCGAGCTTTGTTGCCGTTACACTGGCTTTCAGGCACCCTGAAGTGAAAGCATGGGCTGCCCTTTCGGAACTCCCGCTTCACGCCGCGATGGCCAGCTTTTTTTTAATTGCGGCCATGCTGTGGCTGTTTTTCAGTCTCAAGCATCTCCGTACCCTGCAGTATCTCCAACGCCAGTATGAAAACGACCTGACATCCGGGGAAGATCAATGGGCGGTTGTCAAGGATCTGCCGGAACAGAAAAATGCAGAGCGAGCACTCAGGGAGAGTGAAGAGCGATACCGGTTACTGGTGGAAACCGCCCCTGTCGGGATTCTGACCTTCAACCGGGAAGGGCAGATTATCGAGATCAATTCGAGGCTGCTGGAGATCCTGGGGTCGCCTTCAGAAGAGCAGACACGCCGGATCAATGTGCTGACACTTCCCCAGATGGTGGCAACAGGAATTGCCGGTGATTTTAGAGATTGTCTGGACACCGGGAAAGGAGGCGTGTTTGAGAGGGCCTATGTCTCCAAATGGGAAAGGGCGGTCTATCTGCGCTACTACCTCACGCCGCTCCTTGATACGGAAAAAAGGGTGACCGGTGTCCTGGCCATCATGGAGGAGTTTACAGACCGCCGCGAAGCAGAGGAGGAGTTGCACCGGCTCCATGAACAGACGCGGATAGATGCCGAAACCCGGGCGCTGTTGCTCAGAGAGGTGAACCACCGGGTCAAAAACAACCTGGCGGGCATCATCGGGTTGCTTTACGCAACCCGGAGATTTGTCAAGAAGGCTGGCAATGAGATGGAGTACCACCTGACTCTGGAGAACCTGATTCACCGGATTGAGGGGATGGTGACGGTGCATGAGATGCTGTCCGAAGCCAGATGGGCAGCGCTGCCCCTGTGTGAGCTGACCAGCCGCATCATTCACAGTTGCCTGCAGGCACTGCCGATGGACAAACAGATCAAGACCGAGATTACGGGGGATGATACGATCCTGATATCTCCGAAACAAGCCAGCAATCTGGGGATGGTCATCAATGAACTGACCACCAACTCGATCAAACACGCGTTTAATAACCGGAATTCGGCCAGAATCACTGTCCACATATCCCGTTCCGGGGGGGAGGTGGTGTTCCGCTACCATAATGACGGTCCGGGTTTTCCCGAGGCGGTGGTCTCCCTGGAATCATTCAACACCGGGATGTATCTCACAAGGACCATCGTCACCAATGGTCTGGGAGGTTCCCTGACCCTCAGCAATGATGAGGGGGCGTTGACCATTATCCGATTTAAACCCCAGCTGTAACGAATGGATGAAAACAGATAACGACATTCGGGTACTTGTCGTCGACGACGACCCCATGGTCAGTGAAATGATCTTCGGCCGGCTCGACGGCACCCGGTATAAAGTTGCCGGCCAGGCTGCGAACGGCAGGCAGGCAGTTGAGATGGTGCAGACCCTGCACCCGGATGTCGTACTGATGGACATCGAAATGCCTGAGATGAATGGAATTGAAGCAACCCGGCAGATCATGAAAACCTGTCCGACCCCGGTCGTCATGCTGACCGCCTATCAGCAGATAAAGATTGTCCAGGAAGCGGGAGATGCGGGTGCCGGGGCCTATCTGACAAAACCCCCGCGTCTGCCCGACATCGATCGCGCGGTAACCATTGCCATGGTGCGCTTTGACGACATGCAGAAGCTCCGTGTTTTGAATACGGCACTACAGGAGACCAATCTCAAGCTTCAGGAAGCGTTGGACAATGTGGAAAAACTCAGCGGACTGCTGCCGATCTGTGCTTCCTGCAAAAAAATCCGGGATGATAAGGGGTACTGGAATCAACTGGAGGTCTATATTGAAGAGCACAGTGACATACTCTTCAGTCACGGCATCTGTCCCGATTGCGCTGAATTAATCTATGGCGATAAGGAGTGGTACCAGAAATATAAAAAATCCATGTCCGGACCGCCGGATAAGACGCCGAAATCCTAGAACCCGATTCTGCAGGGGTGCCCCAAAAACATGTGGGTAATTTCGAATATCGTTTCAACAAAAAAGAGCTGTTTCTCTCCCGTCATGCCCACGGAGGTGGGCATCCAGGTGTATTTCACCGTTTACACATCTGGACACCCGCCTGCGCGGGTGTGACGAACTACCCACCTGATTTTGGCACACCCTCCTGCAGAGATTCCAGGGATCCGGTCCCGGTTCCGCAACATATATCATCCCACCGGCAACACCGCCTGGGTTTTCTTCCTGCGGTTTTCCCCTTGGCAGACTGGACGCTGCAGTGATAATCTGCCACCGACCAGACAGGACAGGGACCATTTCCGGACAGGGGTTTTGGATTCAACAGCATGGGTAGCATGGGACAGGTCAATCAAAAAAAGGGTCATCATCACATCAAAGCGGTGCTGTTCGATTTTGACGGCACCCTCACCCGGCCGGGAGCACTGGACTTCGGGGCAATCAAGCAAGCCATGAATTGCCCGCCGCACATGGCGATCCTGGAGTACATCGAAACCATCAGCAGTCCCGATGAGAAAGCACGGGTGATCGAGATACTGGACCAGGCGGAGATGACCGCCGCCCGGCTGTCGATTCCAAATGACGGGGCCCAGGAACTGCTCTTATGGCTGCGGACCAGGGGTGTTGCCATCGGGATTATTACCAGAAATGCGCTTCCGCCGATCACCAGGGCCCTTGAAAACTTCGGGCAGCTCTGTCTGCCTGACTTTGATGTGGTCATCTCCAGGGAGGACACCGTGATGCCGAAGCCCAGCCCTGAAGGGGTCTATCTGGCGCTTGCACGGCTGGGGGTCCGGAAAACCGAGACCTGGCTGGTGGGGGATTATCGTTTCGATATCGAGGCAGGTAACGCGGCCGGCCTGACAACCGTTCTGCTGCAGGACCCGGATAACCAGCGGGAATCCTCAGCCTGGGGGCAGGATCACACGCTGACCCGTCTGGGCGATCTGCGGGAATTGATCGAATTTCACCTGCCCCTTACCGGCGGAAAACTTCCCAATCGGTTTTTGAATCGGTTTCTGGAAACCCTTGGCGATCCGGATCCGTCACTCCTTATCCCCCCTGGTGTCGGTGAGGATACGGCCGCAGTCAATATCATGGACGACGAGGTGCTGATCCTCAAATCAGATCCGATTACCTTTGTTTCTGAAGCTGCTGCACGGTACGCGGTCATCGTTAATGCCAATGACGTCAGTACATCCGGAGCGCTGCCCCGCTGGTTTCTATCCACGCTCCTGTTTCCACCCGGTGTGACACCGGCGGAGATTACAGGTGTTATGGAGGAACTACGGGCGTGTTGTCGGGAACAGGGACTGACCCTTTGTGGTGGCCATACGGAAATTACAGATGCGGTCACCCGTCCTGTCATTACGGGTATGATCGCCGGAACCGTGCTGAAATCGGCCCTGATCGACAAGAGAAATATGCTGGAGGGGGACCAGATTCTGATGACAAAAGGGGTTTCCGTGGAGGGGACGTCGATCCTGGCCCGGGAATTTGAACGTCAGTTGCTGGACCGGGGCTTGTCTGCGGATGACCTTGCAGCCGGGAAAACCTTTCTTGATCAGATCAGTATCACCGGAGAAGCGGCCATTGCATCCCGTCACCCGAGTGTCAGTGCCATGCACGATGTGACAGAGGGCGGGGTGGCAACGGCCCTGGAAGAGCTGAGCCAGGCCGGTGGCCATCAGTTTTCCATCGCGATGGATCGCATTCCCGTTTTCGATCTGACGCGCAGGATGTGCCACGTTTTCCAGCTCGATCCGCTGGGTCTGATCGGTTCCGGCAGCCTCCTCATCTGCTGCCGGGAGGGCGGTTGTGACAGGCTGATCCAGGATCTGGCAGCGGCGGACATCCCGGTTACCCGCATCGGAAAGGTCCTGGGTCCAGGCTGCGGCATCCTGGCAGAAACGTCGGGACAACCGGTGACATGGCCGGTATTTGATGCGGATGAAATGACCCGCATCATGGGCTGAATGCTGACCCTCATCCGTCTGCCGATCCCCGGCGGGGGATGAAATCAAACCGGGCGGGTATCTATTCAGCTCAATTTCCACTCAGCCCCGAAGGTATTATGTTTCAAGAACCTTGGAAGCCATGGATGGCTTCCAGGAGCTCCAGGAGGATGCATGCGTTTCTTGAAACACAATACCTTTGGGGCGTATACAGGTGAATAGTTACCCGGGCGGTTCATGGTCCGGTGGCAGTGCGATGTGCAAGATGACGATCCTGGGCAGAGCTGCCAGGATATCATCGAAGGTTTGAGAACCCCTGATTGGATGCTGGTATGATTCGGATCGACCATCAACTTTCCCTGGCTGAAGACGAGATTGAGGAGACTTTTGTCTGTTCCTCCGGACCGGGCGGACAGAATGTCAACAAGGTAGCAACCGCTGTTCAGCTCCGATTTGATGTCAGAAACAGCCCGTCCCTGCCCGATGACGTCAAGAACCGTCTCATGCGGATCGCAGGCCACGCGGTCAGCCGGCAAGGTGTCCTGACGATCACCGCCCGGCGGTATCGCAGTCAGGGGCAAAACAGAAAAGACGCTCGGGACCGGCTGCTGGCATTGATTCGATCAGCCACCCGCAAACCGAAACCCCATAAGAAACCACAGGTGCCGTACGGGTCACGTATGAAGCGCCTGGAGTACAAACGCCGACGGAGGCAACAAAAATCCATGCGGCATCCGGTTCATGCCGCGAACGACTGAGTCCGTGACCTTTTATCTGCTGAACCCAGTAAACAGGATGAGTGACTATGGCAAAACTATACTTTTACTATTCAACGATGAATGCCGGGAAGACCACTTCACTGCTTCAATCCAGCTACAACTACCGGGAACGGGGCATGAAAACCCTGCTGTTCACGGCTGCCATCGACGACCGATTCGGGGTCGGTAAAATCAAATCCCGGATCGGGCTGGAGGCGGATGCCAATATTTTCGGCCCTGAGGATGACCTGTTCGAAAAAACGGATACCGAGAACAACAAAGAGAAAATTGACTGCGTGCTGGTGGATGAAGCCCAGTTTCTATCCAGGGACCAGGTCTTTCAACTGACCGACGTATCGGATCGATTGAATATTCCGGTACTGACATTCGGATTGCGGACCGATTTTCTGGGGAATCTGTTCGAAGGGAGTCAGGCCCTGCTGGCCTGGGCGGATGAACTCAAGGAGCTGAAAACCATCTGTCATTGCGGGAAAAAAGCGACCATGGTCGTGCGACTGGACAAGAACAACCAGGCGGTGCGGGAAGGCTCCCAGATTGAGATTGGGGGCAACGACCGGTATATCTCGGTCTGCCGCAAGCATTTCAAGGAGCAGGTATATGGCTGAAGCCCTATAAAAGACCGACTGTCACGGCACGAGCACCAGGCTCCTCGGAAAGACAAGTCACATCGGTGGTATAACCGCGGGCCCGTTTTTTCTCCTCATCCCGTTTCACAATCCGCCTGGTTCGACGCCAGCGGTGCTGGACGACAAGGGGCTTTACGGAAAATTTCCGGTGAACGGCTTCCCGAAAGGTCATGGAATCGACATGTCCCGCGCATATATACACATCCGGATCGCCGTCCGGGTTCAGATATTCATAGATTATCAGACTGTTTTTCTCTGTCATCACTGATCCTCCACTAAACACGAGCTATCCTGTTATTTAAACTGTCACCCCCGTTTTCAACCGTTGAAACCGGAATACCATAATAAATGCAGGAACCGTGCAGCAGACGGGTCTAAAAAAACCAATCGATCGTTTCAGTCAGTGCACCCGCTGGCTGTCTCTTTCCAAGCCGCTCAGGGGCCGCACGTCAGGGTTCAGCGGTGATGCTGCTTTTTCCCGTCTCACAGCATCTTTACGGATCGTTGTTTTGAACCCCTTCTGGCCTTTGCGATGGATACCGAACATGACCAGTCGTTTACTTTCCTGTGCTTCCATCATTATTCCTCGGGTTAATTCATCTTTCGTTGTGTCTCAAAGGGCGTATATTTTCGGATGGGTCATAGGGTATAATAGTCTAGCTGCAATTTTCTGACCAAATTGAGTCATTCCCCGTTTTTAGCCTGCGCTGTTCCGGTTGGGGTATCCGTTACCGGCGCTGGATCCTTATTATGACACATATCGCTCTGAAACAGGAGCCCCTGCCGGGGGATGTTGTTTCCGGGCTACCCTGGTTAAACCCATTGTTTGAGGGCGTGACGTTAACGGTTTCCCCAGGAAAATGGCTGAAACTGGACGATTTTCCCAATCCCACCGAGTCAATATTCGAAAACAATCTATTATTTTTCATCATTGTCCGGTTAGGATTTTGCACTTCAGGACCCGTTAATCACGGTTTTCAGTGGAGTCAAGGGGATAGCGACTTAAAACCCGGGAAAACAGGACGTTTTCCCGGAGCACCAGGGATGGTTTCATGCGTGGTATCTTTTGAGCAACAACCGGTCATTTTTCGGTTGTTGTTTGAGAATTGAGGCGGGCTGTAGGCCCGTTGGAAAGTTATTCAGTTCAATTTCCGCTCAGCCCCGAAGGTATTGTGTTTCAAGAACCTTGGAAGCCATGGATGGCTTCCCGGAGCTCCAGGAGGATGCATGCGTTTCTTGAAACACAATACCTTTGGGGCATATACAGGTGAATAGTTACCATGCGTGTTTTAAATCGGTATCCCCTTGGCGGAACGGTTGACAAATCGTCTTTAACGGACTGCACAAACCCAACCGAACATTGCTGCTTATTTTAAGGAAAAGAGATGCAGGAAAAGCAGCATCGGACCCGATTGCCTGCACGATCTGCCCCATGAAGACCCTTTTTTACCCTAATGTACTGAATGAAAGGCGCATCAACGTTTTCAGGACAGGCCCCCGGGTTTTAAATGGCATGATGATCGTTATCTCCGGTTACACCTGTTTTCGGCAGGATGGATGAAACTGGACGATTTTTAACCGGCTGCAATTTTATTTGCAGAAGTTGTTTGACGTTCGTTTTTCTTTTCTGTAATTTTCTATCTGGTGATGGAGCATAAACATGCTGGTCAACCCGTCTCCTTCAGTTTCAAAATTGCGTTCAAAAAATGTCCTTACCGTCGCGACAAAGTGAAACCGGTGACCGGGTGCCGTTTCTCAAAACACTCGCTGCTGTTCAGCATTGTTCGCAACCTGATCATGCTCACTGTTTTCAGGATGTAATGATTCACTACCTTTTCTGAGCAGACGCTGAGACCTGTGTGTGATTGAATTCAGGAGACTCGCAGTGCAGAACGGCGAGAATGAGTTCAATGAGATGCAGGTCTTAGCGTCTATCGCTGAACCTGAATCGAACCTTCAGGATTATTGAAACGACTGATGAAAGAGGTCAAAATGCAAAAATTTGGAAAGCTTGTGCTGGGAATCGCTATTTGTTTCTGGATTTTACCGGTGATGGCCAAACCGTATCCAAAGGAAGATGTTCTGCCGGACCAGTTGGTGATGGCAACCCTCTGGCACCAGACAGCGGCTGAATACCGCGCGATAGCGTATCAGACATTCAATCTGGCCAGGGTGATGCTCGATATGGAACTCCAGAAACAGACCGCCAAACAGAAAGCGATTGTGCTGGATCTGGATGAGACATTGCTGGACAACAGTCCCTACCAGGCGATGGTCGTGATTAAACAGACCGGCTATCCCCACGGATGGTTTGAATGGATTGATGCGGCACAGGCCGGCGCCATTCCCGGAGCGGTGGAATTTCTGAAATATGCGGACGCCAAAGGCGTCGCGATTATCTACCTCTCCAATCGCAAAATCACCAAGGACCGCAAGATACCGGGGATGCAGAACACGCTGAAAAACATGCGCGCACTGGGCTTTCCCCAGGCGGATGAGAGCCATATGTATCTCAGGAATGCGTCCTCCAGCAAACAGTCCCGACGAGACGAGATAGCCACGAAATTCGATATCATCATGCTGTTCGGTGACAACCTCAACGATCATGACGTCATTTTTGAGCACAAAGGTGTTGCGGAGCGTCTGGCTGCAGTGGATGCCAATCAAAAAGAGTTCGGACACCGTTATTTTGTTCTGCCAAACGCCATGTACGGTGAGTGGGAAGGGGCTGTCTACGATTATCAATGGCGGAAATCGACGGCTGAGAAATCCCAGATGCGTAAAGCGGCTTTAAATGCGTGGGAGCCGAAGCAATAAGAGGTCTCATCAATTGCAGAAGTGGGTTTCGGCTTTTTCAATTGACTTTTACCCCTGATTCGGTATCTTTTTGGTTCAGCAGTCAAACACAGGATACCAATCATTTTCAGCCTCCGGCGGCTCCTGTTCAGCAGTTGCCCGGGGGTGTCCCGTTGCGTTAGCGTAATCGATTTGAATTCTTCCAACCCCTACTCCCGGAGAGGATATGAAAAAGATAATAGCGGTGTTGTTGTTGTCACTGGTCATGACAGTCCAAGCCTGGGCTGAAATACGCGTCGGAATGGTTTTTGACGCCGGCGGAAAAAACGATCGTAGTTTTAATCAATCCGCCTGGGAAGGCGCAGCCAAGGCTAAAAAAGAGCTGGGGATTTATCTCAAGGACGTGGAGCCGGGTGATTCCAGTGCAGTGGAAGAAGCCATGCGGGCATTTGCGTCTGAAGGATATGACCTGATCTTCGGTATCGGTTTTGCCAATGCCACGGCCGTCAAGAATGTGGCCACCGAATTTCCCAAGATCAAGTTCGCCATTGTGGATGCGGTGGTCGACCTGCCCAACGTCTCATCCCTGCTGTTCAAGGAGCATGAAGCCTCCTATCTGGTGGGAATGATCGCAGCCATGCGTTCCCGTGAGGTCAATAATAAGCGCGTCGTGGGCTTTATCGGCGGCATGGAGATTCCATTGATCCACAAATTTGAAGTGGGCTATCGTGAAGGTGCCCGGCGCATCTATCCCAATATCGAGGTCGTGGTCAACTATGTCGGCAACACCCCCACCGCCTGGAACGACCCTGCAAAGGCCAAAGAGATCGCCAAGGCCCAGATCGGCAAGGGCGCTTCCGTCATTTATGCAGCCGCGGGTGGATCGGGGAACGGTCTTTTCGATGCGCTGAAGGAAGAGAATGGCAGAGGCCCCTGTTTTCCCAAGGTCAGTAAGGGCGAGCGGGTGGATAAGTGTGTTTACGGTATCGGTGTAGACTCCAACCAGAACTACATTGTGCCGGGCCAGATCATCACCTCCATGCTCAAGCGGGTCGATGTCTCTGTCTATGACGCCATCAAAAAGGTCCAGAGCGGGGATCTCTCCGGCGGGATTCATGTCTATGGTCTGAATAACAACGGTGTCGGCTATGCCCTCGACAAGTACAACCGTAAATTGATCACATCCAAGATGGAAAAAGTGGTGAATCTTTTCAGAAAGAAGATCATCGACGGTGAGATTATTGTCCCTGACAAGCGCTAAGCTCACGGTATGCTCGCTGTTCGCTTAAAACAGATCACCAAACGGTTCGCACAGACCCTGGCGAACGATGCTGTGGATATCAATGTTCGCCAGGAGACCATCCACGCCATCATTGGCGAAAATGGTGCCGGGAAAAGCACCATCATGGAGATCCTCTACGGATTTTACCAGGCGGATGCCGGTGAAATCGAGCTGTTTGGTGAGAAAAAAAAGATCATCAATCCGCAGGATGCTATCAGGAATGGTATTGGCATGGTGCACCAGCACTTCATGCTCATTCCCCCCATGACGGTGACCGAGAATATTATTCTCGGTCTGGAACCCGTCAGCCGCAGCGGTGTCCTGCACCTAGCCCAGGCTGAAGAAAAAATCAGGAAGCTTTCAGACGAATACGGTCTGCAGATCGATCCCCGCATCGAGGTTGAAAACCTGTCCGTGGGTCTGCAGCAGCGGGTGGAGATTCTGAAGGCCCTCTACCGGGATGCCAGGATTCTGATCCTGGACGAGCCGACGGCTGTCCTGACCCCCCCGGAGGTCGGGGAGTTCTTTCAGATCCTGCGTCGACTCAAGGCCCAGGGGAAAACCATTATCATTATTACCCACAAGCTGGAAGAGGTTCTGGAGATCTCCGACGATGTCACCGTGATGCGCAACGGCCGCAAAGTGGGTGAATTGCCGACCAGCGAGGCGACTGCCAATATTCTGGCCAATATGATGGTGGGCCGGGAGGTCCTTTTCGAGCTGGACAAGCAGCCGGTCGTCCCCGGTGAGACGGTGCTCAGAGTTGAGAACCTCTGTGTGACCGTCGGCAATAAACCGAGGCTGAAGAACGTCTCCTTTGACCTGAAGGAGGGTGAGATCCTGGGTATTGCCGGGGTGGAAGGCAATGGACAGACAGAGCTGGTAGAGGTGCTGACCGGTCTGCGCAGGCTGGACACCGGCACCGTTTGGTACCAGGGGGAGGATATTTCCAACCTCTCCGCCCGCAAAATCAGGGAACATCAAATTGCCCATATTCCCGCTGACCGGAAAGCCCATGGGTTTCTGTCGAGCTACTCAAATGCGGAGAACCAGATTCTCGGGTTTCACTATCGCGCCCCCTTCTGCCGCAAAAACGGGTTTCTGAATTTTGCCAGCATCCGCTCCTACGCAGAGGAACTGGTCAAAAAATTTGATATTCGCCCGCCCCTGACAGACATTGCTACCGGGACGCTCTCCGGGGGGAACCAGCAGAAGGTGATCGTATCCCGCGAATTCAGCCAGCATCCGCGTCTGCTGATCATTGCCCAGCCCACCCGGGGGATCGATATCGGAGCCATTGAGTTCATTCACCAGCAGATCCTGGACCTCCGGAGCGAAAAGGTGGCTGTTCTGCTGGTATCCGCTGAACTGGAGGAGATCCGTTCTCTCTCTGACAGAACCCTGGTGATGTTTGAAGGGGAGGTGGTTGGCGAGATCACGGCTGAAGCCTTCGATATGGAAACGGTGGGCATGCTGATGACCGGTCATATTGAGACCCGGTCCACCCGGGAGCCGGATCTGAAAAGCGGCCCCGGTGCGGATTCGTGATATTTTTCAGGGAGAAACAGGCAACAGCCCGTCTCCCTGTTTTTGAAGATGGTTTGTAACCCAGAGACACCGACATGTTTTTGAAAAAAGCTGAAATCTTCCTGCTCCCCGTCGTGTCCGTTTTTGCGGCGATGCTGGTGGGGGCGGTACTGATCTTTGCCGTGGGTGAAAACCCCCTGGCGGTCTACTGGATCTTCTTCAAAAACTCCATCTTCTCCCTGAACGGTATTGGTTATACCCTGTTCTACGCCACACCGTTGATCTTTACCGGGCTTTCTGTGGCATTTGGTTTCCGCTGCGGCCTGTTCAACATCGGGGCGGAGGGCCAGCTCTATATTGCGGCCATGGCGGTGACGCTGACCGCCATTTCACTGGACGGCTGGTCCGCCTGGGTTGTCATTCCGGTCTGCCTGGTGGTTTCGTTTATCGCCGGCGGTATCTGGGGCGGAATTCCCGGACTTTTGAAAGCACGGTTCGGGGGGCATGAGGTGATCAATACGATTATGATGAACATGATCGCCTTCAGCCTGGTGAACTACCTGGTTGTTGGGCCTTTTCACCGTCAGGGCACCCAGATCCTGGAGACCGACTTCATTCCGCTGGCCGCCAGAATTCCCCGGATCCATGCGCTGATCCCGATCATCCCCAAAACCCTGCCGTTGAATATGGGGTTCGTGATTGCGCTGCTGGCCTGTCTGGTCACCTACCTGGTGCTCTGGAAAACCCGCTGGGGGTATGAGATTCGGGCGGTGGGCATCAGCAACAGCGTCTCCAGATATGCCGGGATTAATGTCAATAAAAACATGGTGATGGCCATGTTTATCGCCGGCGGATGCGCCGGTATGGTCGCTATTTCCGAGGTGATGGGGTACCGGTATACCTTCCACGACAGCTTCTCTTCGGGGGTGGGGTTTATCGGGATTGCCGTCGCCCTGCTGGGGCGGAACCATCCGGTGGGGGTCATCCTGGCGGCATTGCTGTTTGGTGCCCTGATCCGCGGCAGCCTCTTCCTCGATTTGAATTTTGATCACCTCTCCAAGGACCTGGTGATGGTGTTGCAGGGCGTGATTGTGCTGTTTGTGGCAACCGATAAATTGTTTAAAAAACTCCTGGGATTTATCAAACTCCCCCAGTGACCCGTTTTGGGCCTGTGGGAGGGCCGTCTGAAAAGAGAAGGGAATTGCAGAGAGAGTAGCTATGTGGGAAGTGCTGGATCTTGAACTGATCGCATCGGGTTTACGGCTGTCGACGCCGCTGATTCTGGCGGCACTGGGCGGTCTGTTCTCCGAACGGGCGGGGGTTGTCAATATTGCCCTGGATGGGATCATGATTTTTGGTGCCTTTACGGGAGCCGTTGTGGCCTATGAAACCGGAAATCCCTGGTTCGGCCTCCTCGCCGCGATGCTGCTGGGTGGTCTGGTCGCCCATATCCACGGGATTGCCAGCATCCGCTACCAGGCAGACCAGGTGGTCAGCGGGACTGCCATCAACCTGCTGGCTATCGGCGTCCCGGCGGTGCTGTCCAATGCACTCTATAACTCGACGACGGTGACCCCGAATATCCAGCTGATGTTGCCGATCATCCGCATACCGGTCATTTCCAGCATCCCGATTCTGTCAACGCTGCTGGGGAAATACTCCGTCCTGGTTTTTTTCGCTTTTGCCATGGTCCCCCTGAGCTGGTTTGTCATTTTCAAAACCAGTTTTGGTCTGCGTCTGAGATCGGTGGGTGAGAACCCGGAAGCCGCTGAAACGGCGGGGATCAATGTTTACCTGATGCGGTACTATGCCGTCTGGATCAGCGGTCTGCTGGCCGGGCTGGGAGGCGCTTTTTTATCCATTGCCCATGGCAGTTCATTTGTCCACAACATTTCCGCCGGTCGCGGATTTATTGCCCTGGCGGCCCTTATATTCGGTCGGTACACACCCAAGTTAACACTCCTGGGCTGCATGATGTTCGGGATTGCAGACGCCTTTCAGATCCGGATCCAGGGTGTCATCCCCATTCCAGGGCAGTTCATCCAGATGTTTCCCTATGTCCTGACCATGATCGTCCTGGCTGGATTGATCGGACGGGCGCAGGTGCCGGCCGCGGATGGGATCCCTTATGCCCAGGCGAAATAGCCATCCGGAACCTGCCGGAGGAATGGCGATAATAACCATCAGGTTGCAATCACTATGGTAACGCGCAAAACCGCACATGTCTGTTTTTTAATGGGTGTCACGCTCCTGCTGTCAGCCGTGGCGGCGCTCCTGCCGGTTGAGCAGACGGCCGCACAGCAATCCCGTTCTTCTGGCGCCGGCAGCCCGGCCCGGGTTGAAGGGGCACCAGTAACCATCCCAGCCGGGAAAGGGGACGATCTTTCTACTGTCAACTGGGATGACGCAACAGACGAGACGCCGGCCAGCCAGGAAAAAACTGGTGACAGTGACCTTTCCAAAGAAAACTGGGAGGATGAGAAGAGCAGCAAAGATGTGACTGAAAAAGAGGCTGCCAGTGATCTTTCCAAAGAAAGCTGGGAGGACGAGGGGAGCGCCAAAAATGTACCAGAAAAGGAGGATGGTCTGCAGATGATGAAACAGGAGGAGATCGACAAACTGGACTCCCGGGAGCGGCTGATCCACCTGTCAGGTTTTGCCCTTTTTATAGGCTACATCCTCGGCGGGGTGCTGACCGCATTTGCCACACGGAACCGGAAACTCGCTGTCTCCCTGCCCCCGGAACTCCTGATTCTCCTGCATACCTTCTGGCCGCTGGAACTGATCCTGCTCCCGTTCATGCGGGCACGCATCCGTTGAACGTGCCGATCACTGCGGATCTGGAGAAATGGCACCGGGTCTATTTCCGGCCGGATATGGCGCTGACCCTTTCGTAGAGGCGTGGGTAGGTTCTGGCGGGATTTCGGAACTCTCCCAGCAGGTTTTTGGCGGCATAGAGCAGGATATATTCAATTTTCATATACGGTTTGGCAGCTTTCAGATAGTCCTGCCCGATATTCTCGTTCAGGGTTTTATAGTATTTCTCGATCTCCCCAAGGTGCTCGCTGTTAAAGTGCTCCGTCATGATCCTGATCTCATTGCGGCTGAATTCCCGGACTTTTTCCACCGGCCGGATCATCTCTCCCGACCCCAGGCACAGCCCGATAACGGTCTTATCCGTTTCATTCTTCCACCGGGTGATCAGGTTGCTGATATTATAGTTGGCCACCAGCTCCACTCGTGCCGCCTCGGTCTTTGTATAGGCCTGCTCCTCTTCCTGGGTCTTTTTCAGGTATTCCAGGATGGAGGGTCTGCCGGTATGGTACTCCATGGTTTTGGACATTAATTGATCGTACTTTTCCGTGACAATCTTGCGCATTTTTTCGTGTTCGTTGTCTGTCGGTTCGACCTTTTCCGCCCGAATAAGCTTTTGTTTCAGGATTGCCGGGTACGTCTCAGCCGTTTCCAGATAGATTTTACCCAAATCGCTGGAGATGCGTTCCTGGTCGTGGGGAATGATCTCAAAGATCTGCACCAGGAGATCGAGTTCAGCCGGACTGATGGTATCGACAAAGCGGTCGATGGTTTTCTGTCGCATATCGGCTTTCTTGCCACGTCTGTGATCCTCTCCAATGGCTTTCATTAAGGGTTCGATGACCGCCATCTCATCCTCCTCGCCTGAAACCAGGCTCAGGATTCCCTGGAAAAAGGCATTGAGGACCTCTTTGTCCCGTTTGAACAGGTCATTGTCGAGGAACATCAGCTCGGTGCTGCTGAGCATCTGCTCCTTGGGCGGTTTGATCTGCTTCATGGACCGGATCGCAATTTCCCGGCAGGTCAGCGGCGTATAGGTATCCTTGAGAACATTGTAGTAAAAATTGATCATCATGGAAAACAGTGTTCGGATGCTGTTTTTTTTCAAGTCCTCATTTCTCGGCATTCCGGAAAGGATGTGCAGGTAACGGGCGGTTGCATCGTTCAGGTCGGACTGGAGGGAATCCAGTAAAGCCGGCCGTTCGTCAATCCCATGCTTGTCCTCCGTTTTTTCGATATAGGCGGCAAAATTCTTCTGGATGCGGTCTTCGATCAATAACAGCCGATTCATATTCACCTGGTAGAGACGCATCAGGTTGTAGAACTTCCCGAGTTTCAGGGTGATAAACTTTTTGGTCATGACTTTGTACTCGGTCGTCTCCTTCAGCTGGTCGATACTGGTGCCTGAATCCCTGCGACGGGCGAAATAGCGGGTGTTGAACTGCTGAACGAGTTGCCGGGGCAGGCTTTTCAGGATCGTGGTATAGGTGAGATGGAGGCGGCAGACATCATAGATCCCGAGACGGATGCGGATTCGCATGGTCATCAGGTTGATCGCCCTGAGATTGCGGATATCCAGGACCTGGTTTTTCTCTGTTTTAAAGGATTGCTTGATCACGGTAAGGACATCCCTGACCAGTTCCTTGATATCATCCCGGTTGACCTTGGAACGGATCAAGGCCAGGGCGTACTGATCAAAATAGGCATAATAGAGCAGGGCCCCGTAAAGGGTGTGAACATCCCGCGACAAAAGATCCGCCATGTGAATCTGATTTTTCAGCAGGTCTATCTTTTTATTTTTTTTCTCAATTTTCAAGGCCCGGGCGTTGTGTGCCTTTACCTGGATAAACAATGGCAGCAGCTCCCGCAAAAACTGGAAGAGTGCCTGGGTGTTCTGCGGGTTGATATCCGGGGCGTCTTGCAGCTGCTTGGTAAAACCCCTTTCAATGATTGCGAGCTGAAGATCTTTTTTGGGGGTTTTCCCCCTGATATAGGTGTCGTGGAAGTTATTCACTTCCAGCATCAGTCTGGACAGTCGCCTGCTGATCGCTCCCTTGATGTCGTTGCCAATAATTGTATAGAAATTCCGGAGTTCACCGTATGCGGTTTTGACACCTTCCCCCTGGTTCAGAATGTGGTTTAAGCGTGCTTCCACTTCCTGAAACTTTTCACTGCTTTCCAATGAGGCTTCCTCGCCCATACCCGCTCCTGTGACCATTCACTAAGATTCATTTATCCGACCTGGACCCATGCTATCGGTAAATGCCAGACAACTCAAGGGGATATTTTGAGTCGCGGCCGGACAGGGGTTCCTCTTCGGGGAGTAAAATCAGCGGGGAGTCCCCCCGGGAGCCCTACAGGAAGGGGTGAGCGGGGGGCTGTGACCGCTCTGTCAGGGGGTCCAGGTCTGCATGCGGTAGATGATGGGAATCGCCGTCACCGCCAGTAAGGCGGAGATCTGGTAGGTCATTTCCAGCCCGATCCTGTCTCCCAGAACGCCGAGAGCCATTACCGCTGCCGAATTGATGACAAAATTGAGCATCATGTAGATCCCATTGGCGAAGGCGGGATGTTCGTTTTTGATTTCGTTGACAGTGGCCAGCATGACCGGCATGGGTGCCAGCAGAAACAGACCCATCAGCAGCAGGATGGGAATCTGCAGCAGGAGGGTGTCCACCAGCAGGAAAAGCCACATCAGCAAAGGGGACGCAATGGCGGTGATCATCAGGGATTGCTTCCTGCCGATCCTGTCTGAAATGGTACCTGACAATATGGTCCCGGCAGCACCTGAAAACTGGATGACCGACAGCGAAATACCGGCGATCCAGATACTGGCGCCCTGGTTGATCAGATAGACCGGCAAAAAAATGGTGAGTGCGCCCCGCATCAGTGAGCGGGAGATCGTAAACCAGGCCAGGGTCTTGAATGTGGGCAGCAGTATCCGCAGCGTCTCCCTGACCTTGGTATCCGACTTCTCCCGGGCGAATTCATCGGAGATCCGGATGTTTCTGATTCTGAAGAATAAAATGGCAGTGCAGATCAGACCAAAGGGGATCAAGCGGTAGGTTCCTTCCAGACCCCAGAGGGACACGGCCCCCAGGATCGTCAGGGGGCCGACGGTCCGGGCCGCTTCACCGGCAAACATGAACAGGCTCATTCCCAGGCCGATGCGATTCCCGGATACACGTCGCACCATCACCGGTGCGGGAACATGAAACAGGGTTGCGCTGACCCCCATGGTCATCAGCAGCAGTACCAGGACCAGGTAATTGGGGGCCAGACCCAGCAGACTCATACTGACCGCCGTCAGGGAGGGGGCGAAAATGATGAAATACCGGACACTGATCTTATCCGCAAGCAGTCCGACAAAGGGATTGGCCAACGACGGCAGCCGCTGGGCGACAGTCAGAAAGCCGGCCAGGGAATAGGAAATACTCAGTTTTTCGATCAGCAATGGCAGAATAGGCGCCAGAAAAGATGAATAGATATCATGCACCAGATGGGCGGCGGAAATGGTGATCGCGTTGACGGACTGAAATTTTTTATCGGGTTCCATTGGTCAGAATGCTCAGGTTGGGAGGTTGTTTTATTTTTACTGCGTCTTCATGATGTTAGCCGATATGTCCAGCATCAGAAATGATCCCTGACAAGTTTCATCAGTCGCCGGACCTGTTCCCCGTTCCAGGATACATCCGGAAGGGGGAATACCGAGGCGTGAGGGAAGCCCTGTGAGTCGACCGGCACCTGTAAATAATTTGACCGTTTGCTCTGGGAGAACTAATATTATGGTTTATCTTCCCGATTCGGGAAACGGCTGTCGAAGCACCAGCCTAAACAAAACCATGAAGGAATCAAATGAACGAACTGTATTGGGGATTGATGCTGCTCCTGAACTTTGGAGCGATTATGCTGAGCTACCGGATATTCGGGAAGACCGGACTTTTTATCTGGACACCGATCGCTGTGATCGTGGCCAATATCCAGGTGCTGAAGACCATTGAACTCTTCGGGGTGGTTGCCACTCTGGGAAACATTGTGTATGCCACCAGTTTCCTGGTCACGGACATCCTGAGTGAGAACCATGGAAAGAAGGATGCCCGGAAAGCGGTGGCCATCGGTTTTTTCTCGCTGATCACCATGACCGTTCTGATGAATGTGGCACTTCTGTTTACCCCCCACAGCAGCGATTTTGCCCACCAGAGTCTGACGACCCTGTTTTCCATCCTGCCACGCATTGCACTGGCGAGTCTGACAGCCTACCTGATTTCCCAACTGCATGACATTAAAGCATACCATTTCTGGAAAACCAAATTCCCGGACACCCGGTATATCTGGCTGAGAAACAATGCCAGCACCATGGTCAGCCAACTGCTGGATACCGTCATTTTTTCGTTCATTGCCTTTTACGGGGTTTTTCCGACCGATGTCTTTCTTGAAATCCTGGTCACCACCTACCTTCTGAAATGGCTGGTCGCAGCTCTGGATACACCGCTGGTCTATTGGGCGAAGAAAATGCACAGCGAGGGAAAGATCACGGAATAGCCCCGGCAGAGTGGATCGTGGAAGTGAGGCCTGCCGGATTGACAGCCGCTGTCCCCGGGACGCGTTCGTGATCCGGCGCACCGTCTGTCCTGCGCGGTGCATTCCGGATCAGTTCCGATCCCTGATCGATGCGGAAGAGGGTTTGTCGCTGCTGACAGACCCCTGACTAGTTGAGTTCCTTGAGGATGGCTGCCGTGACCTCCTTGATGCTGACGGAACCGTCTACTGAGATAATTTTGGCTTTGCCGGCTTTCTTGAAATAGTTGACAGCCGCCATGGTTCCGGTTTCGGTGTCATAATAGATATTATGACGCTTGTTGATTGCATCTTCGTCCTGATCGTCGGCACGGGCACTCAATTCGCCGCCACAGACCCGGCAGACCAGCTTGCCATCCTTCTCCACCGGTTTAATGGCATCAAAGGCGATATGGTTGGGGTGATTGTTATCATTGGCGCACAACCGGCGGCCCATAATCCGTTGCTTGGCGATCTCCCGATCCAGTACGATTTCGATGACATAGTCGAGTTTCATACCGGCTTCATTGAGGGACTTGTCCAGTGCTTCCGCCTGGGCCTTGGACCGCGGGAATCCATCCAGCAGCCAGCCTTTTTTCTTTGATTTGGCCAGTGTTTCCAGAACCATGGGAATGGTAATCTCATCCGGTACCAGATCCCCTTTATCGATGTATGCTTTGGCTTTCTTGCCGAGTTCGGTACCGCCTTTGATGTGCTCCCTGAAGATGGCTCCGGATTCGATGTGATCCGTTCCGAATTTATCTTTTACAATTGCGCCCTGGGTTCCCTTACCACTTCCGTTCGGACCAAAAGCAAGTATGTTTACTGCCATAGCTTGTCTCCCTTGTTGGTTGAATTTGATTTTTTTACGAATGACGGTTTTAGCTTGCCTTAACGATGGTATAAAAAACGATTGATCGTCATGACATATTTTGATTGATCATTGATTTACATCGGGTTGGGGAAAAACAAGCAGCAACCGGGTGGCCCGAACCGGTTCAAAAATGTCCCGGTCCGGATAACCGATGTTCCCCGTCTGTTGCGGACGCGTCACTACTCGTAGAGGGCCCGGGTCTCAGCATCCAGTGTTTCCAGAAAGGCGACGGCCGCTTCGGGTTTCACTGCCCGTGAACAGCCGTCCGCGTCCTGGATGACAACCCCGCTGCCCGTGATCATCTTGTAACGTTCCTGACGCACCGTCTTGTCCGGATGGCAGATAAACTGGCAGTGACCACAGGTGAACTCCAGGCGGTTGCCCGGGGTCAGCGGATGGTAAATATTCGCCCCGAAATCCTGTTTGACTCGTTTTTTATATGGTTCTGCCGCTTTGAGAAGCACCGGCAGAAACGCCTCGTCTTTTTCCGGGATGGGAAACCGGGCCGGGGACCAGGTCGACCACTTGCCGGAAGGATGAAGACCGGCAAACCCGCCGCAGACATAATCACAGCGACTGTAAGAGAGCCTCCGGGAATAGCTGAATGCTATCCCGCCCAGTGATACTTCAGTTTTTTCTGTGCGGGACATCAACCCCGATACACAACTGGACTGACAGAGATGGCACTCGTCACAATAGTTGTCTTCAGCCGGGAGGGGCTCGGTTGGAATCAGGTCCGCCCGTGTGACAACGGATCCCAGAATCACGGCAGCACCATGCGCCGCCGTGATGATATTGCCGGATAGTCCAAAATGGCCGACCCCGGAGCGAGCGGCCAGGTAGCGATGGGAAAGCGGGGGGAGTTCTGAATAGGCGCCTCCCGGAACATCCTTGCGGTAGACGGCATTGGCCGTCACCGGTACCGAAACCAGCCCCTTCATGGTGAGGTATTCGGACAGTTCAAGGGCGATTCCGCTGGCCATGGTGTTGATACGCCGATTGGCGACATTCAGCCCCCCCATGTCCTCTTTCTTCAGGAAGGATTCGAGTACCTCCTGTTCAAAAGCGAGGGCGAAAACGATCGCAGATCGGGCATCCGGAAGGACGTAGGAGAGATCCGTGGAGGGCGGTCCCCCTGCGAGGGTCTCCGTCGTGGCGATTCCCACGGCAATGGCCCCTCCTCCCAGAGCAAAATCCTTGACAGTCTGACTCATTCGTTCGATTTTATCCATATCTGTCTCCTCTGAGTTATCGGTACAGTATCCGGAACCGGCGTTTGTTGCCGGATCCCGGTATCCACGCAAACTTCTACTACTAGTGTCAAGTCAACTGTCCAATGGGGCGCACCAAATATGTGTGGGTACCTGTATGGGGAAAGCGGTTATAATCACAACCCCACATGTTTTTGGTGCACCCGTCCAGTGTCGGAAACAGCAGAAATTGGGGGACCTGTACTCGTCACGTGTCCCCTGATTTCTGTGGAATCGAAGCAACAATTGAGACATGACACGACACCAGCGATATAAAACCACTCGGGGTCCCGGTCGGGATGGGACTGTTCTTAAATCAAGGCAATGGCCTCTATTTCAACAGCGACGTCCTTCGGCAGCCGGGAAACCTCGACGCAGGCCCTGGCGGGCGGGGATTCGGAAAAATAACCGCTGTAGACCTCATTGACTTTGCCGAAATTTCCCATATCGGTGATAAAAACGGTCGTCTTGACCACCTTTTCCAGGGAGGATCCGCCTGCCGTCAGAATCGCCTTCAGATTGGCAATCACCTGATGGGTCTGAACCTGAATATCCCCCGCGACCACCTCCCCGGTTTCCGGGTTGAGGGGAATCTGTCCGGAGACAAACAGCAGATTGCCGGCGGCGATGGCCTGGGAATAAGGTCCGACCGCAGCCGGGGCTGAAGGGGTATGAATAATTGATTTTTTCATGGTGTCTCTCCTGAGTCCGGTTATTGAATCTGAACAGCTCCCAACATCCCACTCCCGCCTGATTTTTGTCCAGTCTATTCTGAAAGCGGGTGTACCAAAATCATGTGGGTAGTTCGTCACACCCGCGCAGGCGGGTGTCCAGGTGTGTAAACGGTGAAATACACCTGGATGCCCACCTCCGTCGGCATGACGGGAGAGACACAGCTCTTTTTTCTTGAAACGAAATTCGAAATTGCCCACATGATTTTGGTGCACCCCTGAAAGTCGTTGTTTCAACCTTTGACAATCGATTCCGGCAACTTAATAACTTGCCTGCTATTAACTCGTATACGAGTTTAATGATACCGTTATCCCCTGTCAATCAGAAAATATCCGGGAAACGATTCACCAGTTTTTTGTGAGCAGAGGCTGAGATTTGTGTGTGATTGACTTCACGAGACCTGTAGCGAAGAACGCCGGGAATGCGTTCGATGACCTGCGGTTCTTGGCGGCTATAGCGGCATCTGAATGGAAACAGAATCGTAAGTGGTTGCGCAGACCGAGCGTCGAAGATGGCCGGATGCCAGGAAGACATGTTGTCCCCAGTGGCCTCCGGCCCCGTTCAGCGGGTCAGCTGATATTGATGGTCAGATCGAGCGCATTTTTGAGCGTGTTGGCCACCAGGCATCCCCGTTCCGCGATGGTGACCAGCTTGGTCATCAGCTCCCGGTCATCAAAATCAGCTGATATGTCCATACGGGCGGCCACGTACCGGCCCGGTGTGCCATCGGCGGTGCCGGTGACGTCAATCTTCACATTGGAGACATTCGCTTCCCGGGCCTTGATCGCTGCCAGCAGGTTGCTCATGAAACAGCCGCCCAGACCCATCAGCATGAATTCGCCTCCCATGGGACCCTTGTCTGCGCCACCCTTTGCTTCGGGTCGGTCGATGGTGACTGAATGGTTTCTAACTTTTCCTTCAGATGCGGACTCTGAAATCTGAACAACCTGTACTTTAACTTCTGCTGGCATGTTGGCTCCTTGGTGATAATATTTTCAAACCGGGGTTATATTAAGGGCACCTTGATTACCTGGAACTCAGTCAGCATCAAAGGGTTGGTGTTTCAAGAACCCTGGAAGCCAGGGATGGCTTCCAGGAGCTCCATGGATGGACTCGTGCGTTTCTTGAAAGATCAACCCTTTGGTTGCGGTAAGTTCGATCATTTTAATGAATCAGGGTGCCCTTAAGCATGATTCGTTCAGCATCGCAGGTCTCTGGTATGCGCCACCCGGAACATGCTGGTTATCATAAAGTGTGGATATGAACCGGAGACAGGTGGCCTGCGCTGAACCTGAATCCTGTATCTATTCAGTTCAATTTCCGTTCAGCCCCGAAGGTATTGTGTTTCAAGAACCTTGGAAGCCATGGATGGCTTCCAGGAGCTCCAGGAGGATTCATGCGTTTCTTGAAACACAATACCTTTGGGGCGTATACAGGTGAATCGTTACTGAATCCTTATGATAAATCAGACTGGAGGCAAAGTCCATTTAAATTGTGTTCTATTCAATCGAAGGTCAGGGGGACCTCTCCGGTGAGGACAATGAATTCCGGGTTGACAGACCCAGGAAAGCCGAGTTCATGGATGGAAACGGCTGGAAATGGATAGCCTCCGCAGTTCCAGACTATATTTGGGGATGCATCCGGTTAAAAATGATCATACCGCCGATGATCATACTGATGCCGATAAAATGAAAGGCGAACAGCCTTTCGTGCAGCAGAATCACGGCGAGAATGGATGCAAAGATGGGGATGAAATTGATATAGAGACCGGTGCGGTTGGCCCCGATCAGTTCGATTCCCCGATTCCAGCACAGGTATGCCAGGATGGACGGAAAAACTGCGACATACAGAATACTGGCCCCTATCTGCCAGTTGAAACGGACTGCCGGCAGTTCGGATACGCTTAATTCCCAGAGATACAAGGGAAACAGGAGGAAACAGCCCATGGCAAAGGTTGCCGTCAGAAAACCGAGACCCGTCATCATCGGTCGTTTGCGCATCAGAGCAGAATAGCAGGCATAGAGGGCAACGGCCACAATCATCCAGATATCGCCTTTCACGATGATGATTCGCGAGATCGTCAGCCAGTCGCCGTGAACGACGATGTTAAATGCCCCGAGAATGCAGAGTATCATCCCCAGGGTCTGAATACGGGAGATGCGCTCCCTGAACAGCAGCAGCGAAAACAGAACAATCCAGGCCGGCATGGAGCTCTGGATAAGCGAACCGTTAATGGCCGTGGTGGTATGAACCGCCCTGTAAAGCATGGTGTTAAAACAGGTTACCCCCAGAAAGGCGAGCAGCAGCAGAATTTTCCAGTGCCGCCTGATTGTTGGCCAATCCTTGCGGACATGGGACCAGCTGAAAGGAAGCAGAATGATCAGGGCTACGACCCACCGCCAGAATGCAAGGCTGACGGGCGGAATCAGCTGATAGATACCGCGACCCAGAACGATATTTCCGGCCCAGAAAAGGGGAGCGAAGAGGATGAGAACATACGGCGCCCGATAGAGTCGTGACAGCCAGAATTGAATAAAGGGCATACGAGAGCGCTTTCCAATAGAACGGGTGAACGGTTGAATGGCCTGAAATGAAATGTTGGATCCGTAATCCGCCCCATGCCGGTCTGTGCATTGCGCTGACAGGGTCCCGGGACAAAGGGGCGGGCTTGAAATTACGGCTTGAGCACGATCTTGCCCAGGTTGCCGTCCTTGAGAACCATCTGATGGGCGTCAACCGCTTCCTCCAGCGGGAGAACCCTGCTGACAACCGGTGTAACACCGCCGAATTCAAAAGCCCCTTTCAGGGCCGCATGCATCCGGACAAACTCTTCGGGTGTCGTGTTAAAGAGTGACATACCACGAATGTCCGTTTCCTTGCCCATGGTCAGCCTGGGATCGATTTCGATCCGGCCCCGGTTACCGACGATGATGACCCTGCCACAGGGCGAGAGCATTTCCAGGTCTTTTTCCAGGTTCACATTGGCCAGGTTTTCGAGAATCAGGTTAAACCCTTTTCCATCTGTTGCTGCCATCAACGCCTTCTGATAGCCCTCTTCCCGATGATTGAAAACCCGGGTGGCACCGTTTTTGGAGATCAGGCTGATACCAGCCGGGCTCCCTGCTGTGCCGAAGACCTCCATGCCGGCAAGACGCGCCAGCTGAATGGCAAACAGACCGACAGAGCCACTGGCACCGTGAACCAGCAGTCTTTCCCCGGGTTGCGCCTGGCCCCTGTAAAACAGGGATCGCCATGCGGCAGAACCGGGAACACCAATGGCGGCTCCCTGGCAGAAGGTAATATTCTCCGGCAGTGTATACACCATACTCTGATGGCAGATGGTATATTCAGCGTAGGTGCCGCTGATGCTCCGGGTGACATAGACCCGGTCGCCGACAGCCCAGCCCTTGACCCCGGATCCAACTGCCGCGATGGTTCCCGCAGCGTCAATCCCGGGGGTGTATGGAAGTTTCGGCAACACCGGGTAAATCCCCGAGCGGACATAGCATTCAACCGGATTCACACCCGCAGAGTCCACTTTCAGGCAGATCTGGTCGGCGCCTGGTTCCGGTATCGGGATATCCGCTATTTTCATAACGTCGGGCTCGCCGAATTCGCTGACGACTATTGCTTTCATAATTTCCCCTGGTTGAGAAGTGGTTAGGAAAAGGTGTTCCCTTAAAAACGGCCATGGGCTCTTGAAATAACCATTATACCGATAGCCAGCCAATATGTTAAGCATTGGTTCCCGGAAATATCACCGGACAGCGTTGGAAGTTTCTGGCAGAGGCCCCGTGGGAACCTCAGGGCATGTCTTGAATCGGTTTTTATGCGGCTTTCAGGACTTTGAGGACCACGTGATCGACCAGGTCCTTCACCTTCTCCTTATATGCCAGCATATGGGCGGACGCCTGATGAGCCTGCAGATCCGCCAGGCTTTCCCATTTCTCAATAATGGTGACGACATTGCCATCCAGCTTCTGGGCCGGAAAACCGGAGGGGTAATCGACCGTCGGCACATATTCGATACATCCCCGCTCTTGAAGCACAAGGGGGATATTGGATTTGAAGATCTCAACAAATGCGGACAGTTGACCTTCTTTGACGTGTATGAATGCAATGACGTTTATCATAGCTGAATTTTCCTCGGGTAAAATCCCGATCCATCCGGGGTGATGCCAAACGGCGGAGATCCGCCATCTTACGGTTCGGGAAAACCCCGATGGCGTGATGATTCCCCTGGCGTGACCCTGGAGGGTGTCAGGCTGGTTCGAACAAGGGTCCCGCAAGCCAAAGATGCGGGACGGTGAGTATCGGTCGACAGAAAACCCGTCTCGGAACCGGCGGTCTGTTTGAAATCAGGCTGTCAGCCGTGTCAGAAACTGAATGACCCAGTAGAAGCAGATCCCATACTGAATCAGGAAAAACAGAAACCGGGTCTGGACGGCCATGACACTGGTAGAAATCAGGTGAACAGACGATTGGATCACCCGGCAGGCCAGCACAACCAGTGCCAGTGAAGCGGTGATATCAGTTGTGTTCGTTACCAGCGCCAGCAGCAGCAAACCCCCGATAAACGGGAAGCTTTCGTAACAGTTGGCATGGGCGCGGCAGAGCCTGCCCGAAAAATCAGACACATCCGATCCATGGGGAGCGAAAGCATTGGCTGCCCGTTTTCCGGTAACAGTCAAGACACTCCTGTATACGGCGATTCCTCCCAAAAGAACCAGAAACCATGTGATATATCCCGCTAACGCCAATGCTGTCGTATTCATCCCCTTTCTCCTGTTTGAATTTATTGGTGCGCATCAGGTTGGTTCTAAAATCCCATCATTTGTCGTATCTTGTCGGCATTTGCGGCTGTTGTCACTTTCTCCACCAGCAGAAATGCAACTTCAAGGGCAGTGGCCGGCGATGTTGAGGTAATGATATGTCCATCCTGGACAATGCGCTGATCCTCGACCAGTACTCCGAAATCGGCCAGCTGCTTGCGCCGCCGGCCACCCAGCAGATGGTAGGTGGTGGCGTGACGATTCTTCAGAACACCGCTGTTCGCGACGGGGAGAGCCCCCACGCAGATTGACGCGATGATCTTGTTTCCGGTCTCAAAGTCATTGATTAACCGGGAAACCGCATTGGAATAAGCATGCTCGTAAAAGCCGAAATCGGCGAACCCGCCCGGTATGGCCAGGGCGTCAAAGCTATCCACCTTGACCTCATTGATCAGGATATCCGGTTTGACCGTAAGGCCAAAAGTACACTGGGTCTCGCTCTCCAGGGCCGCTGTGACCACATTGATCGGCTCCAGCCCATGGAAACGGGTCCAACCGATGACATCATAAAAAGCAGCCGCTTCAAAAATTTCAGTTCCCTTTAATAACAGCAGTAAGACTTGTTTCATGGCTCATTGGTCCAGAGACAGATGGTTGCCGAGTACTATACTCATGCTTTGTTGTGCCCCAACCGGGGCATGGTGGTGGTTATGAAAAAGCAAAGCCAAAGCCGGACTCGGGATCATATTGGGCAAAATAGGGTTCATGTCACCGTATTTTCTAATATTTCCACATATTTAAAATAGGTATCATGTCACCGTATTTTCCGGTTTTCGGGTCTGCTTCACGGACTGGATTTCACCCTTTGCTGCAACCGTGAGGGATTTATAACCGGTTTCAATCATCCAGGGTGATCCTGATTTTTTCCAGTTTTTTTAAGATGAAGTCCCGGTGCTGGAACTCCTCTCGGGCCAGATTATCGAATTGATCTGCCGTAGAGACATCTATCTGGGCCGATTTGCGGTAGTATTTGGATATGCTTGCGTACAGCTTGCCAATCAGCTCCTCCGCTTCGGACAATTTCGCCAGGGCGACATGAATGTCCTTTTCATGGCTGAGCTTCTCGAACAGCGAACCTTTGATCCGGTTGTGCAGACCGTAAATGGATTCAACATCCAGGGGCGCATTCACCATCACCTTGCATTGATCGTCGATTCGATCTGCATGGGCGCTGGACTGCTGTTCCATCGCCTGGAAAACATCGGATAGTTCCTTAAGCTGGGTGATATTTCGCAGTTTCCTGTAAAACCGGGCCAAATCCTTTTCGAGTGATTTAACCAATCCGAAAGCGTCAATGGGTTCCATGGGTTGTTATCCTTTTTTTTCCTCAGAGCCATCCATATACCGGGCAAATCGCCCCTGTGATGAAGGATGAACCGGATCGCTCCTGTCCCAGGGCCATCCGCCGAAACGGGTCTGCCTGTAATCTTCAAATGTCCGCTGAATTTCGTCCTGGGTATTCATCACAAATGGACCGTATTGAGCAACCGGTTCAGCGATGGGTTTACCCTGTAAAAGCAGCAGCCTGGATTGATCGGGCCCGTTCTTCAGCGGCAGGGCCTGCCGGGCAGAGACCAGCGCGGCATGATAGCCAGGGACGTCGGTTTCGTTGATCCGGACAGACGACCCTTCAAAAAAATAGAGCGTTCGATTGACATTCACCGTGGCGGGCGGGAGGGTGAATTCTGCATGGGGAGCCAGGGTGAGCAGCCATATGGCGACCTGGTTTTCCGGTGCGGCGGCCCAGGAATCCGGTGCCGGCGCCGGTGCCGACGTTCCCTCGAAATCCCCTGCAATCAGCCGTATCTGGATGGCACGTCCCTGGGTGTCCTTCGATTGCAGGATCGGGATGGATTCTGACCAGAGCATCTTGTAGCAGGGCTGAACCATTTTTGAGACTTTGGGCAGATTGAGCCAGATCTGAAAGAGTTCCAGGGGATTGCCCTGTTCCTCGTTGACCAGCGGGAACATCTCGGCATGCTGCAACCCGCTGCCGGCTGTCATCCACTGGACATCACCATGACCATACCGACCTGCGGCACCGGCCGAGTCAAAATGATCGACAAAACCCTCCAGGACAATCGTGACCGTTTCAAAACCACGATGGGGGTGTTCGGGGAAACCCGGGACCCGGTGACCGTGGTACATCCGCCAGCCGTCCTTCAACTGGAAATCCTGGCCGATTTGACGCCCTGCCAGGGAGGCGGCCGGTTCCATTTTTCCGTTCCCCCGGGGATAGGCGTCCTGGTGATGGACACAGAACAGAAAAGGATCGCCGGTTTCCCACACAAATCCCAGCGGTTTCACATATTTAATCATTGGGTCTGCCATTGTTCTCTCCCGGTTGGTTGCCGACATGCAGCAGGCGGTGGCGTGAAACCATCCAACCCTGTTTTGCCGGTCATGTCGTCGAATCCCTGCATATTCAATGAACTGAACGAGTTCATCCCCAGCCTGAGCCCTGCTGTCCGGGTCGCTTTGTCAGGCCGCCCACGGCAGGTCCGGGTAGCGGGACCACGGACAGTCTTCCCTCCTCTTACCAGTTTTTCTTCGACTTGCCAATGCTTTATCCACCTTGTCAGCGGCGATAAACTGGCAGGCAGGGGCGGCTGAATCAGGATGCGACATCTTAATTCCCTTAATCTTGATTTATCTCGATCATTTGGCAACACTTTCCATCCACTGGGGATGATTTGTGGTATTGGATGAAGATGGGCCGGCAATTCCATGTTGCCAACCGGGAGGTTGAAGACAGGGTGCAGGTTGCCGGGGAACTGTTTATTCAGGATGAACGACATCAAATGTCGAAAGTCATAACTTCAAACATAGAAATCAAGAGAGCAAACCATGAATTTAATCGATGCCCTGGCCAACAGAAAAAGTATCCGGAGTTTCAGACCGGACCCCGTTCCCAAAGAGACGTTGCAGGAGATCCTGACGGCGGCAGTCAATTCGCCGTCAGCCATGAATACCCAGCCATGGGAAATGTTTGTCGTGGCCGGAGACGCTTTGGAAAAGATTAAAAAAGGTAACGTTGAAATGCTGTCTGCCGGAAATCTGCCGTCTCCGGATATCAAATTTAAGGAGAAATTTGAGCATGAATATAAAAAAAGACAGGTAAATCTTGCGATTCAGCTCTTCCAGCTGATGGGTATCACCCGGGAGGACAAGGAGAAAAAATTCGAGTGGATGCAGCGGGGATTTCGTTTTTTTGATGCTCCGGCAGCGATTATTCTGACCTACGATGAAATTTTGGATCCGGCCTACCTGGCATATTTCGATCTGGGTTGTCTGGCCCACGCCATCTGTCTGACAGCCCTCAAATACGATCTCGGGACCTGTATCCACAGCCAGGGAAACATGTATCCGCAGGTTATCCGAAAACACATCGATATTCCGGAATCCAAGAAGATTTTTATCAGCATCTCCATCGGATATCCAAATTGGGACTTTGCCGCAAATAAAATCGTTTCGGAACGAGAGCCCCTTGAAAAAGTGACCCGTTGGGTCGGATTTGAATAGCCCCCCGGCACAGTCCCCCGGGTGACCGGTTCATGCGTATGCTGCCGAAATGAAGGGGGACAGGTACCTGGAGAACAGGGTTGAAACGGGTTTATATCAGTCGCGGGTCAACACCGCGATATCATTCTCATGTTTCGTTGTGCCCCATCCAGGGGCATGTTGGTTTGTATGAAAAACGCTCACCACAGAGACACGGAGATCACGGAGGAAAACAAGCTCGGCTGAGTACCTGACAGGGCATGAGTGTTTGTCAAAAACAGGTGAGAAAGGGCTTTCAATCATCCAGCATGGTGGCTTGACCGCTTTTTGTCGTCAAAATCGAATTGACTTCACGACGGCATAGTATTTATCATCAAGTTCGTTTTGGCCAGAGTCTTGTTCAGCTGATTAAAAACGACGCTGTTTTTTTGCCCGTTTTCTGGATATCAGGTTGGCCAGGTGCCCGCAGAAAATCCGGAGTTCTTTAACCGTGTTTAATTTTATCGACAGAGGAAAAAATGGATAGACGAGATTTTGTGAAAAAAGCCGCTGTTGGAACCGTTGCGACCGCTGCCGTTTCCACATCAATAGGCGCCCCTGCCATCATTGCAGCTCCCAGGATTCAATGGAAAGCCAGCTCTTTCTGGAACACGAAGATAAAAATCATGTTTGACGGGATCAAGGAGTTCTGCGAGATCGTCAAAGAGATGACAGACGGACAGTTCACCATCAAGTTGTATGGTGGCGGTGAACTGATCCCGCCACCGGGGGCTTTTGATGCGGTTTCCAAGGGGACGATCGAGATGGGCTCCGGCTCACCCTATTTCTGGGCAGGGAAATCCACGGCTTTTAACTGGTTCGGATCCATTCCCTTCGGCATGAACGCCCAGTCGATCAATGCCTGGTTTTACGATGGGAACGGCCAGAAACTCATGGATGAATTGTATGACCGGTTCAACCTGGTGGGACGGGTTGTGGGGAATTCAGGCGTGCAAATGGGCGGCTGGTATCGGAAGAAGATAAACTCCCTGGAGGATTTCAAGGGGTTGAAATTGAGAATTGGCAGTATCGCCGGCAGAGTGCTCTCTGAAATCGGCGTGACAACTGTTTTTATGCCTCCCGGAGAGATCTTCCCCTCCCTGGAAAGAGGCGTGGTCGATGCGGCTGAGTTTGTCGGTCCTGTCCATGACAGGCTGCTGGGGCTCTACAAAGTAGCCAAATACTACTATACCCCCGGCTGGCATGAGCCCGGGCCAGTCCTGGATGTCTTCTTCAATAAGAAAGCCTACTATGATCTCCCCAAACATTTCCAGCGCATCCTGGATAGTGCCGCGGCTGAGATTAATATCAAAACCCTGGCCAAGTTTGACGCGCAAAGCGGAAAGGATCTGGATATCCTGATCAAGAAGCACGGGGTTCAGGTTCTCACCTATCCGGAAGATGTGATGCAGAAGGTCAAAATCATATCGGAACGTGTGATTGAAGAAGAAGCCCAGAAAGATCCGTTTGCACTGAAAGTCCACAGAGACTACAAGGCGTTCCAGAAAGAGGTCGCAGTCTGGGGCAAGATGTCTGAGAAGGTATACTGGAACACCATGGCCTGATCCTGAGAGTGTCACGAGTCATTTTTTTTACCCACCGTTTTTGACATTATCAACGGGCGTCAGACTCTGTCTGATGCCCGTAAGCCATCTGCAGAACCCCGGTGTTATGCGTATTCTGAAAAAACTGATTCTCGCCTGTGATACGATTAATGAATGGATTGGTCACTTTGTCGTTTCCATAGCGGTTCTCTTTTTTATCGGCATTATCTTTGGAGATGTCATTCTCCGTTACTTTTTTAACAGCAGTTTTGTGGTCCTGGCCGAGCTGGAATGGCATGTCTTCGGGTTTATTATCCTGATCGGGGCAGGGTATACCTTGTTGCACGACGGCCATGTCCGGGTGGATATCTTTTACTCCATCATGTCCAGAAAGGCGCGGGCCTGGGTTGACTTCATCGGGGTCCTGATTTTTCTGATTCCCTCCTGTTACGTAGTACTCAGCACCACCATTCCATGGGTCATCGTCTCATACCAGATCGGGGAGCTTTCCATTGACCCCGGCGGAATCCCTGCCCGCTTTTTGATCAAGTCAACGTTACCGATCGGTTATTCACTGATTTTTATCCAGGGGATCTCACTGTGCCTGAAAAGCCTGTTCATTTTGCTGGATAACCCGGTTGAGACGGCTGAGTCAAATTGAGATAGCGTTCTGACAGACCCTTTACTGAAACGACTAAAAATGCTGATTGATCATTTACCTTTTTGGATTGCCGACTATCTCGCCGCCTGGTTGTTCCTGGTGTTGACCCTGGCCCTGATGAAGGGATTTCCCGTCACATTCACCATGATGGGCATCTCCTTTCTGTTCGGGTTGATCGGGCTGGATTTCAGCTTTTTTGATCTTCTTCCCCTGCGTCTGTGGGGGGTGATGACCAATACGATGCTCATGGCGGTTCCGCTGTTCATCTTTATGGGACTGACCCTGGAGCGATCAGGATTGGCCAGAGAGCTGCTGGAAACCATGGAGGAACTCTTTCGCAACCGGCGGGGTGGTCTGGCGATCTCGGTTGTGGTTGTTGGTGCGCTTTTAGGAGCTTCCACCGGTATTGTCGGGGCAACCGTGGTGACGATGGGGCTGATGTCCCTGCCCACCATGCTCAAACACAACTATTCCCGGTCTTTTGCAGCTGGCACCGTGGCCGCATCAGGGACCCTGGGGCAGATCATACCCCCGAGTATTGTGCTGCTGCTGCTGGGGCCCGTGATGGAAGTACCCATCGGCGACATGTTCATCGGGGCGGTGATTCCGGGAATCGTACTTGTCGTTTTATACTGTCTGTTCATCTGGTTTTCCGCTTTTTTCCACTCAAAGCACGTACCCTCCATCCAGGGCAAGGGGCCCGATTATAACAGGGCGCTGCTGATCAAGGTTTTCCGGGCGCTGGTTCCGCCCCTGTTTCTGATTCTGGCCGTGCTGGGGACCATATTTGCCGGCATTGCCACGCCAACGGAATCGGGAGCCATGGGTGCGGTGGGGGCGATTGTGCTGACGGCGCTCAATCGGAAGCTGAGTTTTAAAATGCTCCACGGGGTGGCGGAAGAGACTGTTAAGATGACCTGCATGGTTTTTATCATCATTATGGGAGCGACCTGTTTTGCGCTGGTTTTCAGAGGTCTGGGAGGGGATGATCTCCTGAGGGAATTTGTCAGTCACATGGATCTGCAAGGGTGGCAGCTGGTCACCATGGTGATGGTGTTTATCTTTGTTCTGGGATTTTTCCTGGATTTTATTGAAATCACCTATATCCATATACCGGTGATTGCCCCTATCGTCATTGACTACGGCTACAATCCGCTCTGGTTTGCCATCCTGTTTGCCATGAATCTGCAGACCTCATTCATGACACCGCCGTTCGGGCCCTCTCTTTTTTACCTGAAGGGGGTCTGTCCGGCAGAAGTGAGAACCATCGACCTGTACAAGGGAATTATTCCCTTTGTTTGCCTTCAGCTTATCGGACTGGGTATCATTGCGGCATTTCCGCAACTGGTGACCTGGCTGCCGCTGGTTGTTTACGGTGAATAGTCGGCGCTTCATCGGTTTCACAGGTGCCCGGGGCATCCAAAACCCCACGACCCGTCAGATCCATCAGCCGGCCGGATCCGGTGCCAGTTACTTGCTGCGTCTTCCGGATACAGGCAGCCCATCGTCGGATGGATGTCCAGGGGTACCCGGGCCCTGAATTCTTTCCCGTGCCGGAAGGGTAGCCCTGATAGGGCATCTCCGGGTATTAAAAAACCACTGAAACTATTCAGTTGAATATCGCTAATAAGCCGAGACCTGTATGCAATTGAACTCATTCTCGGCAGGTGAGAAGCGAGGCTCGCAACTTCGATCATGCCTGCCTCTGAGGACGGTCATTCACATCGCCATCCTGGCGATGCTTAACCACTCCCAATCCGTTCAATCACATACAGGTCACGACCCTATTAACTCGGAAAAAGTGCTGAATAGTTACAAACCACTATGATGACCGGAAGATGCCATGCTTTCTCAAAAAACCGGAGGAGACGGTCTCCGGACAGTTGGACAATGCGCTGCGCCAAACCGATACCCGGTTGGGCAGGCTAAAAAAACAGGCGATGTATGAATCACAAATTGTTTAAGCGGTATCCCGCCCTTGTTGATCTTCAAATCAAGGCAAAAACCCGGATTCCCCACTTTGCCTGGGAATACCTGGACAGTGGCACGGGCAGTGAGGAGTGCCCGGCAAGAAACCGCCGGGCATTTTCCCGGGTCACCCTCATCCCCCGATTCATGCAGGGAGAGTTTGAGCCCGATCTCGAAACCCGCCTTTTCGATGTGGATTATGCGGCCCCGTTCGGGATGGCGCCTGTCGGGCTGACCGGTCTGATGTGGCCGGGCGCGGAGAAGATGCTGGCCCGGGCAGCGGCAAAAAAACGGATCCCGTTTACCCTCAGCACGGTTGCCACGGAGGCCCCTGAAGCGGTAGGTCCACTCTGTGAGGGAATGGGTTGGTTTCAGCTGTATCCGCCACGTCGCCGGGATCTGCGTCAGAATCTGTTGAAGCGGGCGCAGGATTCAGGGTTTACAACCCTGCTGGTCACAGCCGATGTCCCCGCTGGCAGCCGCCGGGAACGGCAGGTCAGGGCGGGTGTCAGTGTACCGCCGAAAATCACCTGGCGCACCCTTTATCACTGTACCATTCGACCCCGCTGGACACTGGCAACACTGCTGTATGGGCAGCCCCGGTTTCGTGGACTCGAGAAATATCTGGACGCCAGGGACATGCAGAACATGGCCCGTTACATTGGCCGGGAGCTCGGGGGGTCACTGGACTGGGCCTACCTGGAGGAAATACGGGATGAATGGAAAGGCCCGATCGTGGTGAAGGGCCTGCTTGATGTCTCTCAGGCCAGACAGGCGGCGGAGATGGGGATGGATGGCATTGTCGTCTCCAACCATGGAGGACGCCAGTTTGACGGTGGTCCTGCCGCACTGGATGTGTTGCCGCGGATTCGAGCGGAGGTGGGTCATCGCATCAAAATCCTTTTTGACAGCGGGGTCAGAAGCGGTCTGGATATTGCCCGGGCGCTGGCACTGGGGGCTGATTTCGTTTTGCTGGGATCGCCATTCATGTTCGGTGTGACTGTCCTGGGTCAGCCGGGGGGTGAACACGTGGCGGATATTCTGAGCGAGGATCTGAAAAACAACATGACCCAGTTGGGCTGCCGGGAGCCAGGGGAACTGGAAAGTCGTTTGGAAACCCCTCGACTTTAAATGCACATAGCTATTCACCACTTTATCTGAGCAGACGCTGAGACCGGTATGTCATTGAACGGATTGGGAGTGGTTAAGCATCGCCATGATGGCGATGCTAACGACCGCCCTCGGAAGACGGCCATGGATGGCCGTCGAGAATGAGTTCAATAACATACCGGTCTTAGCGTCTATCGCTGAACCTGAATCGCTGAATAGCTTTCCAGCGGGCCCGCAGCCCGCCCCAATTCTCAAGCAACAACCGAAAAACGACCGGTTGTTGCTTAAAAGAGACAATGCACATTCATTTGAAACAGACCACTCGCTGAAAGAACGGCTGGAAGGGGTCCATGACCGCCTCGTTTCAGGACTGGAAATTCAAGGAAACGCATTGATGTGTGGAGATTCAAGCCGGGGATGACTTAGCTGTCTGATTTATGGCAAAAAACGGTATCGTTTCAAACAGAATGGGACCTGTTTTCTGAGTCCCGGATTCCCCAGCCCGGAATTGACTCGCTGGCGGAAACGGGTAGCAAAGACCAATAAACGCGATGACAACCAGGGGAAGCAAAAATGGGTGGCGGCAGGTGGCGCTTTGATTAGCTGCGTGGAAAAGCGCCACCTGAAGATGATTCTAATATCGGTCTGACCGGTTTTGGATCAGGTCCCGTAGACAACCCCCGGCAGCCAGGTCGCCAGGCTGGGCCAGAACCAGAGAACAACCAGCATCAGCAACTGCAGGAAAATAAACGGCACCACGCCTCGATAGATCTGCATGGTTGAGACAGATGGCGGTGCCACGCCCCGCAGGTAAAACAGGGCAAAACCAAACGGCGGCGTCAAAAAGGAGGTCTGCAGATTAATGGCAATCATCACGCCCAGCCAGATCGGATCAAGTCCCATCATCAGCAGCACGGGGCCCACGATCGGCACCACGACGAAGGTAATCTCGAAAAAATCGAGAAAGAATCCCATAATGAACATGATGACCATGACCACCAGAAACGCACCGACCACACCCCCCGGCAGGTTGGTCAGCAATTCATGCACCACCTCGTCCCCTGCAAATCCCCGGAATACCAGCGAAAACATGCTGGCGCCCAGCAGAATGATAAAGACCATGCAGTTCACGTGGGTGGTGGTGACCATCACTTCCCGTAGCACTTTCATGTTCAGCTGACCTTTAAAGGCCGTCAGGACAATCCCACCCAGACACCCTATGGATGCGGCTTCGGTCGGTGTTGCCAGCCCTGCCAGGATGGACCCCAGCACGCCCAGAATCAACAGAAATGGGGGGATCAGGACTTTAACCGCCCTGAAATAGATCTCCTTGCGTGAGAATTCGGCCAGCCGTTCCGGTGGCAGCGCCGGTGCCGCCATCGGTTTAAAGATCGCGATGATAATGATATAGATAATGTACAGACTGACCAGTACCAGACCGGGAAAGATAGCGCCGACAAACAGGTCGCCAACCGAGACGGATGTGGGCGAAAAATTTCCCAAAGCCAGTTGCGCCTGCTGGTGGGCCGAGCTGATCACGTCTCCCAGAATAATGAGGATGATGCTGGGCGGGATGATCTGCCCCAGGGTTCCGGAGGCCGATACGATGCCGGAGGCCAGGGATGGGGAATATTTGTATTTCATCATGGTGGGCAGGGAAATCAACCCCATGGTGACCACCGTCGCCCCCACAATGCCGGTGGAGGCTGCCAGCAGGGCCCCAACGATACACACGGAGATACCCAGTCCCCCCCGGACCTTGCCAAACAGCAATCCCATGGTATCCAGCAGATCTTCCGATATTTTTGACCGCTCCAGGGTGACCCCCATAAAAATGAACAGCGGGATGGCGATCAGGGTCTCATTGCCCATGATGCCAAAAATCCGTTCCGGAAAAGCGCCCAGAAAAGTCAGGTTGAACTCCCCCATGTAGACACCGAACAGCGAGAACAGGATCGCGGTGCCGGCAAGACTGAAAGCAACGGGAAATCCGAGCAGGAGTATGACGACGGCAACCCCAAACATCATCAGGGAATAATATTCGTAAGGCATTTTATTTTCTGTTAAGAGGTTGCGGGGTCTTGAGTTTCTTTCAGGGTATAAAAACAGCGAATCAGCATGGAAACTCCCTGAAGTCCGACCAGAACCGGGAAAATAAGAATAACGGTCTTCAGCAGAAAGACACCGGGCACACCCCCGGCTTCCCGGGATCCCTCCAGGACACTCCAGGCATCCATCACGTATGGGAAACTGTAATAAAAGATGACGAAACAGGTTGGAAACAATAAAAACAGCACCCCAAAGACATTCACGAACGCTTTTTTTCGCTCGCTCAAGGGGCGATAAAAAATATCGATGCGGACGTGTTGTTCATGCAGGAGTGCGTAGCCCCCTGCCATCATGAACAGGATGCCGTGCATATAGGTGACAGATTCCTGTACCCAGATCCACCCCATATTAAAGACATATCGCAGGACCACAGTGCCGAACATGACAATCCCCATGATCAGTGTCAACCAGATGACCATACTGCCAACCGCATTATTCAGCGCGTCGATTCCGTCTGCTATTTTCCGAAACATAATGATTTATAGATATGAAAAAATGACATGTATGGATAAAAAACGATTCCATCCGTTTTTGACAAGAGCCGGACATACTGGCTCTTGTCGAAGAACAACCCGGTTGCGGGGTTCCGCCAACCGGTTAGGATTTAAACGTCAGTGCACGGGCCAGGCTGAAACCGACTTCCCCGATTTCACCCCAACTGATGGACTGTTTACGAAAACTATTAAAAGAGTCATACACCTTTTTGGACATGGCATCCTGTTCAGCAACGCCTTCAACCACTTCCTTACTGAATTGTCCCAGTTTTTTCAGGATGTCATCGGAGAATCGCTTCAGCACGACATTGTGCTTGGTCACCAGCTCAACCAGGGATGAGTTGTTCTTGGTGGTGAACTCGGACAGCATGTCCACATATGCGGCTCCCATGGCAGCGGTGACGATGGCCTGAAGGTCCTTGGGCAGTCCCTCGAACGCCTTCTTGTTCACAAAGCTCTCCAGAACGGTTCCCGGCTCATGCCATCCCGGCCAGTAATAGTATTTTGCAACCCTATAAAAGCCAAACGCCAGATCGTTGTATGGTCCTACCCACTCGGTAGCGTCAATGGCACCGGACTGCAATGAAGGAAAGATCTCTCCGCCAGGCAGTGATACCGGTGTGGCACCGGCTTTGCTCAGGACTTCAGCGCCCAGGCCCGGCATTCTCATTTTCAGACCTTTCAAGTCATCCATGGTGTTGATTTCCTTGTTAAACCAACCACCCATCTGGACCCCGGTACTTCCTGCGGCAAATGGCTTCAGGTTGAATTGTCCGTACAACTCGTCCCATAGCTGCTGTCCGCCGCCATAATGAATCCAGCCGGCCATTTCCTGGGCATTCAAGCCGAAGGGTACTGCTGCGAAAAACTGAGTGGCAGCCGATTTTCCTTTCCAGTAGTATGCTGCTCCGTGACCGATTTCAGCGGTACCCCGGGATACGGCATCAAACGACTCAAATGCCGGGACCAGCTCGCCCGCACCGTAGACTTTGACCACAATCCGTCCACCGGACATATCGTTAATCAATTTTGCCAGGTGATTGGCGCCTGTGCCCAACCCCGGGAAGTTCTTCGGCCAGGTGGTAACCATTTTCCAGCGGTATTTTTTAGCAGCATGAACAGCTGGTGCTCCAGCCAAAGCAGCCCCAGCTATGATTGCGCCGGTACCGGCTTTCTTCATAAAACTTCTTCTTTCCATCAGTTTTCCTCCAAAAGGGATTTATTAAAAAACTTTTGCAACGGCACTAGCTTAACACACCTTTTTTATCCTCACAATCTACAAATTCTCTCTGAGACAGCTAAGACCCTAACCAATCCGAAGGCATTGTATAGGAAAAGATGAGTAACCGGTCGCATTCTTTAGCTATAAGGTCGATATGGCAACTGAGCGGAACCGCTTCCTCATAAAAGTAATTTCTCTTTTAATGGTTTCAGGTAGCGCCGGCTGATCGGTATCCGCTTATCGGATTTTGAAATGACCTCGGCGGCGCCGTTTTCCAGAAGGATAATTTCGTCTATTTGCATCAGGTTGATCAGGTACTGCTTGTGACAACGAAACAGATCCGTCTTCTGTTCAATGGTTTTCAGGGTGACACCCGTGAATAACTCCTTTTCTCGGGTCACGATATGGACACCGGCAACATCGGTGAAGGCGTATTCGATCTCCTTCGGATCAATCAGTTTGATGCGTCTCCCACAATGACAGGGAATGCGGTTGATTTTCGGGATGTGATAGGCTGGCAGCTGTTTCTGCGAGAGATCTTTTTCCAGACGGGCCACACATTTTTCCAGTCGCTTTTTATCCACCGGTTTTAACAGGTAGTCAAAGGCGTTCTCCTCAATCGCTTTAAGGGCATAATCGTCATAGGCTGTGACAAAAACCACCCGGGGCGTGCAATCGTCGTCGATCATACCGACCAGTTCGATACCGCTGATCACGGGCATCTGAATATCCAGGAAGATGATGTCCGGTCGGTGTTTGTGGATACTTTTGAGTGCTTCAATCCCGTTTTCACACCGATCCACAATTTCAAACTTATGGGTCTCGGATATCAGGTATTCCAGCTCTTCTCTGGCGTGCAGTTCATCGTCGATGATAATGGTTCGTATCATGGTATTGCGCTCTTGATCCTGATTATACGATGGTTGACAGGCAGATCACCATTCCTGATTCAATTGACCTTCAAGGGGAAAGGTGATCATCACTTTTGTAAACAGATCCGGTTCACACTGGATTTTGATGCCAAACGATTCGCCAAACTTATTTTTAATCCGCTTGTCCACGATATTCATCCCCAATCCGGTTTCTTTTCCGTTGAACTGGTAGGCACCGGCATTATCCTCAACTTCGATGACGATTCGATTGTCAGTCTGTTGAATGGTCAATTTGATCACACCGGGTTCCAGGATATTCGAGGTGCCATGTTTGATGGCGTTTTCAATGATCGGCTGCAGCGTAAAACTCGGAATTTTGAAGCTGAGACAATTGGGATCGACATGTTCCTCAACGATCAATCGTTCTGCAAACCGGGCCTTTTCGATTTCCAGGTAGGATTTGACATGGTCCATCTCCTCCGCAATCGTTGAGAACTCCTGAGACCGTTTCAGATTCTTGCGGAAAAAGTTGGACAGGTTCAACAGCAGGTCACGGGCCAGGGTATTGTTCTTCCGGGTCGTGGCGATAATGGTGTTCAAGGCGTTAAACAGAAAATGGGGATTGATCTGGGCATGGATCAGTTGCAGTTCAGAGCGTGTCAGGAGATTTTTCTGCTCCTCAAAACGAATCAGCAGCAGCTGATTGGACAGCAGATTGGCGATCCCTTCGCCCAGGGTTTTATTCAATGTAAGAAAGAGTTTCTTCTTCGGCTCATAGAGCTTGATGGTCCCGATCACCTCTTTGCCTGCCCGCAGGGGGATCACCAGAACCGAACCCAGGGGGCAGGTCCTGGAGACGCCGCAGGAATAAGGGACGTCGATTCCGTCGGCGTAGATGACCCGGTTTTCGTTAATCGCCTGCTTGGTCAGCTCGGATTCGATCACCCCGCCGGGAACATGGTGGTCGTTCCCCATACCGACAAATGCCAGAATAGTGTTGTGATCCGTAATCGCCACAGCCCCCACGCCCGTCTCTTCCTGGATGATCGTGCTGATCTCCTTGGCCGTTTCCTGGTTGAATCCATTGACCAGGGGGCCGGTAATTTTTTCGACCAGTTTCAGCGCCTGACCGGAGAAGATCGCCTGAAAGCGGTCCACCATGTTCTTTTTATCCCGCAGAATACTCATGAAAAGCGCGGAACCGGCGGCATTGGCCAGAATCATGGGGGCTGCGATGACCTTGACCAGTTCCAGGGCCTCGTGAAACGGTTTGGCGATCGTCAGAATCAGTATCATCTGAATCACCTCCGTCGATAATGCCGCCACAAAGGCGGCCAGGGGGTTAAACAGTTGATCCCTGCCGCCGTTTCTCAGGATATAGAGGTGAACCACGCCGCCGATCAGCCCATCTACTGTCGTGGAGACACCACAGGCCAGATCGGTAAATCCCCCCAGGGTATAGCGGTGCAACCCACTGGTAAATCCGATCGCCAGCCCCAGCCACGGCCCCCCGAAGATGCCCCCCAGAACTGCGCCAATGGCCCGGGTGTTGGCAATCGCATCCTTGATCGGCAGCCCGAAATAGGTACCCAGAATTGAGAAGGTCGTGAATGTGACATATACGATGATCTTATGCTGAAACTGCTGCTTTCTGCCGGCCAGGGCATAAAACGCCGGTGACTTGCTGAATACATAAGCAATGACTAGAAAAACGCTCATTTGTTGGAGCAGTATCAGAATCAGGTTCATCTCGGGGTATCACGAAAAGCAAATGTTCAGCGATATTCAGCGCATGAGTGACAAAAAAAGCTATCATAGACCGGCTGCTTTAATTCTGACAATCAATAATCAAAACTGGTGCACCAAAACCGTGTGGGTATGTGATCATAAGCGCTTCAAGAGCTTATTGATTCAGAAAAACGGATGCATCCATCCTTGGCGCTCCTGGAATCCATCCCTGGCTTCCAAGGTTTTCTGAACAAACAACCTCTTTCCGCTTACAGGTACCCACACATATTTGGTGCACCCATCAAAACCGGGGCGCTGGTGGTGGGTTCGGTAAAACTGAGCGCTGCCATTCGGCCCGGATGAGACGGGCTTGCAGCTGGTTGGTCGGTTAGCGGAAGGTCAGCAGGGGCCTTTCAATTTGAAAATGATTGCCGTACCGGTGTTCAGGCACCATTGGCTGAGGCGGGAAACCGTTCCAGAGAGTGCCCGGTTGAGAGACAGGATCGGGTTCAGCTGACAACAGTTCCAAAAATCTGCCCGATCACAGCGGTTGCAGTCATTGCCAAAGCCCCCCAGAAAACCACCCGGGTGGCTCCCAGGACGACGCTGGAACCACCCGCCTTTGCGGCGATACCGCCAAGGACTGCCAATAGAACCAGCGAACTGACGCCAACGACAGCGATCATGCTGTGCATCGGGGCGAAGGCTGCCAGCAGAACCGGCAGTGCTGCCCCGGCCGCAAAAGCTGTTGCAGATGCCAGGGCGGCCTGTATGGGTCGTGCCATGTGCATTGCGACCAGTCCCAGTTCCTCCCGTGCATGGGTGCCCAGCGCATCATGCGCCATCAGCTGTTCGGCGACGACGGCTGCCAGGGCATGATCCAGACCTCTCCCCACATAGATACTGGTAAGCTCTTCCCGCTCAAATTCCTCATTGGTTGCGAGTTCTTTTTTTTCCCGCTCCAGGTCGGCCTTCTCGGTGTCTGACTGCGAACTGACAGACACATACTCCCCTGCCGCCATGGACATGGCACCGGCAACCAGGCCTGCCACAGCTGCGATCAACAGTTCGGGCCGTCCTGCGGCGGCGGCAGCCACCCCGACGATGAGACTGGCTGTGGAAACGATGCCGTCATTGGCGCCCAGGACGGCAGCCCTTAACCAGCCCACTCGGTCGATGTAGTGCCGCTCGAAATTTCGTTTCTGCATCACAGACCTATTTCTTCTCTTTCATGACGTAGATTTCTCCATCATATATGCCCTGAATATGAACATTCTGGGAAATCATCAGCCGCAGATAGTCAATACTCCCCTTTTCCACCAGCTGCCCGGGCACCAGGATCGGAATACCCGGCGGATAGGGGGTGACCATACCGGCGGAAACTCTGCCGATGGCATTATCGATGGCGACACTGTCCCTCTCCCCATAAAAGGCATCCGAAGGCAGGCAATTCAGATGGATGGGAGGCAGATTGACCGGGAGTTTTTTCTTGTGCTTGGAGGTGGGAATCCAGACCTTTTTCTGGTCCAGTTTTTTCAAGGCGTTATAGAGACGGATAACCTTGGAACGGGTTCCCCCCAGGGTCAGAAGTACCAGGAGCGTTGAGTGGGTGGATTTTTCGATGACCAGGCCGATCTCGTCCATCAGGTAACGGTTGATTTCCAGGGTCGGATACTCCAATCGGGAGACGTCAATCAGGATTTTGAGCGGGTCATGCCCGACATTGTCTTTCTGGAAATGGGGAAAGACTTTTTTAAAATCCCGCTTGCCCAGAATCCGGATTTTCTTGAATGACTTCATCTGCAGTTTTAAATCCGCCACCTGCTCCAGAAGGGACTTCAGCAGACCGTACCCTTCCATTTCAAGCTGTTTTTGGCAGACATCCAGGGACGAGATGATCTGATATTTGGGTGAGGTACTGAAGGGTGTTGAAAAGTACCCAGCTTTCACATGAAAACAGGTGTTCGTGGATCAAAGCATGCTTTTTTTCAGTCATCCGGTGGGATTTCGCTGATCAGAGCTCAAAGATGAGTTGTTTCCGG
>Ga0180009_10000685_pt1 | contig 44943 bp, 34 predicted proteins | sample OS_PC_MetaG_FD_123537 | JGI IMG/M metagenome (GOLD analysis project Ga0180009, IMG submission 123537) | Groundwater microbial communities from the Aspo Hard Rock Laboratory (HRL) deep subsurface site, Sweden - OS_PC_MetaG | ecosystem: Environmental > Aquatic > Deep subsurface > Groundwater...
TGTTTCCCAAAAGGATTTCGTCATGAGATGGAGCGAGAAATTCCAGGGCAAGGAAGCGGGGTAAAAAGGCCCGCAGGCGTGGCAGCGCCACGGCGAGGACCTTTTTTGCCACGCTGACGCAGTCCTGGGATTTTGCAGCCCATCGTAATAGAAATCCTTTTGGGAAACAGACCCTACGCAAAACCATAACCATCCGCCGCGTTGTTTGGCAACACCTTTGTCCCGGAAAGCAGGCGACCTTGAGAGGATTTTTCCTTCCCTTCTCCCCGTCCAGGGACCCGGCCCATGACGCCGTGGGCCGGGCCGCGGCCCGGCTGGGAAGAAAACTGGCCGGGGTGGACCCCTTTTCCCTTCCGGTTTCGGATTATTCCAGGCGCTACCTTTCGGACAAGCTGGCCAGCCTTCCCCAGGTCATGGCCCTGTACACCCACATCCTTTCGGCCTGCCTGTCGGCCACGGGGAAGGACCCGGGGGAGCTGGCCGTGGTGGACTATGGCGGCGGCACCGGCATGCTCTCCCTCCTGGCCCGGGAGGCCGGGGCCCGGACCGTGGTGTACCTGGACATCTACGGCCTGTCCTGCGTGGATGCCGCCAGCCTGGCCAAAAGCCTGGATCTTTCGGCTGACCACTACGTGGAAGGGGACGTGGAGGCCCTGTTTTCCTTCCTGGAGACCTCAGGCCTGGTCCCGGACGTGGTGGCCTCCTACGACGTCATCGAGCACGTGTACGACATCCTGGGATTCTTCCGCCGCCTGGGGGATCTCCCCCGGGAAACGGCCCTGGTCATGGCCTCCGGAGCCAACGAGGCCAACCCCCTCCTGCGGCGTAGGCTTTCAGCCATTCACCGCTGGGTGGAGACCGAGGGCCAGGAGGCCAGGTGGGGACAAAAGGAAAGGGATTGCAAAACCGCCTATCTGACGGAGCGCGAGACGATTCTTTCCGCCGAGTTTGTCCGGTTGGGCATTGACCCCCAGCCCCCGGGACTGGGGGAACTGGCCCGGCGGACCCGGGGCCTGGCTGGCGAGGACCTCTGCCTGGCTGCGGCCCGCTTCCTGGAAACCGGAGATTTGCCGGAACCCCCGGCCCACCCCACCAACACCTGCGACCCCCATACAGGGAACTGGGCGGAAAACCTCCTGGATCCCCAGGACCTGGTCCGGGTGCTCCGGGAAGCCGGACGACCGGCCCGGGTGGCTCCGGGGCTTTACGGCCCGGGGGGCAGGGGCGCCAAGGACGCAGCCAAGAGGCTGGCCAATCTTTTCATCCGCGCCGCCGGTTCCCGGGCCCTGTTCGCCGCGCCCTTCTATACGGTGATTTCCCCGTCCGGCTGACGGGCTTGGCGTTGCATTTCCCGGGGGATTCTGGTAAGCGCCGAATCTCCAGTAGTGTGCGTTTTTCTTTTCGGACCAGTATGCTAATGTGACAGGCGCATATATTCCGTCTGTACCAGAATAGGAGAGGCAAGCTCATGAGCGCGCCCGAGTCCGCGAGCAAGGAAGCTGCTGAAAAGGCGGTCCGCATGATCCAGCCAGACATGGTGGTGGGTCTGGGTTCCGGCAAGTTGGTGGAGCTGGTGGTGGATTGCATGGCCACGGCCAGGAAAAGGGGGGAACTCCCCGGCGTCACGGTCATCCCCGGGAACCTGCCCATGGCCGAGCGGGCCCGGGCCCTGGGCCTCGCCCTGGCCTCCATAGACGATCACGAGGCCGTGGATCTGGTCATCGACACCGCCGACGAGGTGGACCCGGAGAAAAACGGCATCAAGAGGGCCGGCGCCTTTCTCCAGGAAAAGGTCCTTTCCCAGGCCGGAAGGAAAATCATCTGGGTGGTGGACGAGGACAGCCTCTCTCCCCGCCTGGGGAGCAAGGGGCCCGTGCCCGTGGAGGTGGTTTCCTTTGCCCAGCATGCGGCCGAGCGGTTCCTCACCTCCCTGGGGGCCCGAGTGGAAGTGCGCACCAACGTCCTGTCCAAGGCCTTTCGCACCGAGCACCACAACCTGATCCTGGACGCGGATTTCGGGCCCATGGAGGACCCTGGCGCCGTGGCGATAAAGCTTTCCGGCATCGCGGGGATCGTGGAGCACGGCCTGTTCCTGAATCTCGCCAGCCAGGTCATCGTGGCCGGGAAAAAGGGTGTCCGTACCCTGAACCCCTAGCAGGTTGCCCAAAACGCGATCTGCGGTTTTTCGCTTTACCCCGCGTCACTGCGGCGTACAGGAGTACGCCTCATTCCCCGGGAATGGACCGCTCGCATAAGGCCCGTACGGCCGTAGGCCGGGTGGAGGGCTTTCCGCTCATGGTTATTGAGCCGCTTGTTCAACGCCTGTTTTTCAACAGCCTGGTAAAGGGGAAGCGGAATGGAAGAGAGCCGGGACAAGGCCCGCATCCTCATCGCGGAGGATGAATATATCCTGGCCAAGGGCACCCAGACCCAGCTTTTGTCCATGGGGTACGAGGTGACCGGCCACGCCTCCAGCGGCGAGCAGGCCGTGGCCCTGGCCCGAAGGGACCGGCCGGACCTGGTGCTTATGGACATCGTCATGCCCGGGGAATATGACGGCATCGAGGCTGCCAAAAGAATCCGGAAGGAACTGGACATCCCGGTCATCTTCCTCACGGCCTACTCGGACGATGAAACCATCCAGAGGGCCAAGCACACGACCCCGGACGGCTACCTCCTGAAGCCCTTTTCCGAGAGGGAGCTCTACATCGCCATCGAAATGGCCCTCCAGCGGGGGAAGATGGAAAAGGAGCCCCGGAAGGGCTGGAAAAAGACCTCCATCGCCGACGAGTTCGATCCCAACCTGTTGTAAAGGCCGGAAGCCTTCATCCGCGCCTTGATCCCTCCTTTCCTTCTCTCCATGGGCGGCCGAGCCGCCCGGATATTCACCATGGACAAAAAGCCCACCTACGAGGAACTGGAACAACGGGTCCGGGAACTCACCGAGGAGCTGGCCCAGCGCAACTGGACCGCCGGTATGCTCTGGAGATCCAGGGAAACCTTTGCCCGGGCCTTTGAGGAAAATCCCGATGCCCTGGTCCTGGTCCGCAGTTCCGATGGGACCATCATGGACGTGAACCTGGGTTTCACGAAGTTCCTCCAGTTCACCCCGGAGGAAGCTGTGGGCAAATCCCCGGAGGAACTCCACAATTGGGTGGACGCCAAGGAGCGCAAGGCCTTTTTGAACGAGCTTCGGGAAAACGGCCAGTGCACGGGCATGGAGGCCCGGTTCCGGGCCAAGGACGGCAACGTGGTCCACGGGCTCATCAGCGCCTGGCCCGTGGAGATCACGGGCGAGTCCTGCCTCATGACCATCACCCGGGACCTGTCCGATGGCAAGAAGGCCGAGGACCTCCTCCGGGTCCAGCGGGATCTGGGCATCGCCCTCATGGACGCCCGGAGTCTGAAGCACACCGCCAACATCATCCTGAACGCCAGCAGCAAGGTGCATGGGGTTGACTGCGGCGGGGTGTACGTCATGGACGACCTCTACGGGTCCCTGGAACTGGTGGCCCACAAGGGCCTCCCCCGGCGTTTCGTCCGTAGCATCGCCCGCTTCGAGGAGGACTCCCCGGTGGTCCGCATGGTACTGGCCAGGAAGCCTGTCTACGGCCTCGGCGTCCTGGCCGGGGAGGAGGAGGCCCGGTCTCAGGGACTGCTCTGTTCAGCAGCCATTCCCGTGGAGTTTGAGGGCGGGGTGGTGGCCTGCCTGTACCTGGCCTCCCGTTCCCTGGATCACCTCCCCGAGCGCACGAGGAACACCATCGAGGCCATTGCCGCCCGCCTGGGTTCCCTCATGGCCAGGCTGAAGACCGAGGAACACCTGGTAGAGAGCGAGGACAGGTTCGCCACCTTCATGGACTTGGTGCCGGGCAATATGTTCATGAAGGATGAAAACGGCTGCTTCCTCTACGTCAACCGGTACATGCAGGAAACCTTCGGCCGGAAGAGGTGGGTGGGCCGCCGTCCCCACAAGCTCTTCGGCATGGAAGCCGCCAGGAACTGGGTGGATGGGGACGACCGGGCCATGACCGAGGGCATCCAGGAGATCGTGGAGACCCTGCCCGACAAGAACGGGGCCGAACGGGTGTACCGCACGTTCAAGTTTCCCATCTTCCGGGAGGGCAAACCCGGGATGCTGGGGGGCATCGGCGTGGAGATCACCAAGCAGGTCCAGGCGGAAAAGGCCCTGCGCAAAACCCTCCAGCAGGTCATGGCCATTTTCAACACCTTTCCCGGCGGCATCAAGGTGGTGGACACGGAGCACAACATCGTGGACCTGTCCGAGCGCCTGGTGTGGATGTACGGGCTTCCGGGCCGCAAGTGGGCCATCGGGAAGAAGTGCTACGAGGTCATGAAGGCCAGGAGCGAGCCCTGTCCCTACTGTTCGGTCCCCCAGGCCGTCACCGAGGACCGCATGGTCACCCGGTACATGGAGCCCGGGGACCACGGCACGGAGAGCCAAGCGTTCAAGGTCTACACCCATCCCATCAAGGACGAGAACGGCAAGACCTGGGGCGCCCTGGAATGCGTCATGGACGTGTCGGACCTGAAGGAGGCGGAACGCAAGCTCCGCCTGGCCCTGAAGGAAAAGGAGCTCCTGCTCCGGGAGGTCCATCACCGGGTGAAGAACAACATGCAGGTCATCTCCACCCTGCTGGCCCTCCAGAGCCTCCAGCTGTCCGACGAGCAGGCGAAAAAGGCCTTCGAGAACACCCGGAGCCGCATCCGGTCCATGGCCCTGGCCCACGAGATCCTCTACCGGGACGAGAATATCGGCCGGGTGGACCTCGCGCTTTACGGGACCCGACTGGTTCAGAGCCTGTTCGAGGCTCACGGCGCCATGGACAGGGGCATCGGGTTTGAACTGGATGCCGGGGGAATAAGCTTCGGCGTGGATCAGGCCGTGCCCTGCGGCATGGTGGTGAATGAGATCATCACCAATTCCCTGAAGCACGCCTTTCCCAATGGAGGCCCGGGCATCATCCGCCTGGGGGCCCGGTTCATCGGGGAGGGGGTGGTGGAGATCGTCATCGAGGACAATGGCATCGGCCTGCCCGGGGAACTGAGGCCCGGCCAGGCCAAGACCCTGGGCATGGACCTCATCCATGGTTTGGTGGAAAGCCAGTTGAACGGCACGGTCATCGTGCATTCGGGCCGCAACCGGCCAGGCACCTCCTTCACCCTCCGCTTCGATGCCAACGGCCCGGGCTGAGTACCGGGTTTTTTCCGGCGCTCCCCGTCCCTGTCACGGGCGCCCCTTCTCCTTTTTCTCCTCGGCCTGGGCGTGCTCCAGCTTGGCCCGGGCCTTGGCCAATCTCCTGCCCGCGTCGTCGGCCGTTTCCCGGGCTCGGGAAGCCTCGGCCTCCAGCGTTTCCCGGGTGTTGGCATCCCCTTCGCCCAGGGCGGCCTCCTTCAGAACCCGGGTTTTCTCCTCCAGGTCCTTTTGGGCGGCCTTTGCGTTTTTCTCCATTTCCCGGGCGTTCTTTTCCGCCTGTTCCAGGGCGTCCATGGCCGCAGCGGCCTCGGCGGCCTTTCCGTCCTCCGGCTCGGCGTCCAGCTCCACGTCGGTCGCTGCCAGGACCAGGGCTGTCAAAGGCATGGCCTCCAGGCTTTCTTCCACGAGTTCGTCGAAAAGGGTGAGCATCCGGCCCTGACGGATGCGGAAGGGCAGGAATACCAGGGAGGCGGAGGCTGACCAGGCGGCAACGCTGACCATGTTGGGTTCGGTGAGTACCTCGGTCCGGGCAGATATGCGGGCCTCGGCCAGGAGGGTCTCCAGGTGTTCCCGGGTCTTTTCCTCCCCGGATTCGGGGTCCACAGGGGCCAGGAGGCGGATGGATGCGCATTCCCAGTCCGGGGTTCGGGTCATGAGGTAGGCGAACAGGAGCATGAGGCGGCCCGTGGCATCGTCCTGCCACCAGACATCCACCCGCCGTTGGCCCGGAGGCAAGGCCAGGGTATTTTCCCATTTTTCCCCGGGCGCGTTCAGCACCACGATGTTCATCCCCAGGCGGAAGCCCGTGGACAGGGTGCGGGCGTAAGATCGCTTCCGGCTTTCCAGCGTGGTATCCGGGTTCCGGGAAGACCAGTGGAGGACCCCTGTGTTAGCTGAAAGAGGACCCACGCCGTAGGACTGGATCAGGGCGTTCAAGCCGTCCTCCTGGTCCCGGACGCCCAGCACCCGGTAGAAAGCCCGCACCTGGGATTGGGCAAGGTCCCCGGCCAACTCGGCTTCCGCATCCTTCTTCTCTTTGCGCAGGGCGGCCCCCTGCCCCTGGAGGATGCACACCACGGTGAGGGTGCCGCTTCCCCCCTCCAGCCAGGAGGAGAATTTCATCAGGGGTTCCCGTCGGCTGCGGTCTCTGGAAAAGGCCAGGATGTGGGGCCTCCAGTCCCGGGGATGCTCGGGCTCGGCCGCCGCGTCCAGGAGGTGGTTCCGTATCATCTGGAAGTGGAAGGATCGCCGGCTGTCCGCCCAGCGCCGGAGGCGGGCTGTCCGCGACAGGTACTGGTGCACCCCGAAGAGGACCGTGGCCGCCATGACCGCCGCGTAGGGGTCGATGGCCAGCATGACTCCGCCGCAGGCCGCGAAGCCCGCCAGGGAGGCCCGCTGGTGAAAGAACCGGAACCGGGGCCGGAAGGAAGGGCTCTTGCCCCGGGCCTCGTAATAGGTGGCGTAATTCAGGAGCCCGTAGGAAATGAGGAAGAACATGGAAACCATGCGGGCCACCAGGTTCAGGTTGCCCAGGGCGATGACAGCCAGGGCGATGGCCCCGGAGAGGATCACGGCCCGGCGGGGGTTGGCGGTTTCCCCGTGCCCCTTGGCGAAGAAGGAGAGGACCGGGAAGGTCCGATCCGAGGCCAGGGACTGGAGGATGCGGGGAGCCCCCAGGAAGGAGGCCATGGCCGAGGACAGGGTGGCGGCGATGACTCCCGCGTCCACCAGGCCGCCCACCAGGGCCACGTGCTTCATGGCCATGTAGTTTCCCGCCAGGTCCGGGTTGGGAAGGCTTCCTGCCAGGACCAGGGCCACGCCGAAGTAGACCAGGATGGAAATTCCCACCGCCAGAAAGGTGCCCAGGGGAAGGCTTTTCCCTGGGTCCTTGAGGTCTCCGGACATGGAAACTCCCTGGGTGAAGCCTGTCACGGCAGGGAAAAAAATGGCGAAAAGGACCCAGAAAGCCGGGGCCCCGGGGGAAGGGGTCCGGTTGGCGGCTAGGAGGGCCGTATCGAACCGGGGGATGGCCCCGGCGAAAAACGACGCCAGGGCAAGGACCAGCAGGGCCATGACCACGAACTGGAACCGGGAGGCCCAGTCCGCCCCCAGCCATGCGAACACGAAAAGGAAGCAGGCAGCGGCCACGGCCAGGACCTTGGGGCCCGGGAATCCCCCGGCCATGGCGCTCACCGCTTCGCCGAAACCGATGCAGTAAAAGGCGATGGATATGGATTGGGCGCAAAACAGAACCAGCCCGATGGAGCCCCCGAACTCCACCCCCAGGGTCCGGGAGATGAGGTAGTAGTCGCCTCCGCCCTTGACCTTCAGGTTGGTGGAAACGGCGGCCAGGGAAACGCTGGTGAGCACGGAGATGGCGTTGGCCAGGGCGATGATGAGGAGGCCGCGCCACAGTCCCGCGTTGCCCATGATGTAGCCCAGGCGCAGGAAGAGGATGATCCCCAGGATGGTGAGGATGCTGGGGGTGAACACCCCGGCAAAGGTCCCCAGGGTTGCCTTGTGCTCCTCCCGGCCGCCCGTTTGCGCCATCTTGCGTTGCCTTCCCTGTCAGGTTGAAAATTCCGGCCCTATATACCACAGCCCATGGAAAACCGCAGGGCTCGTGTGGAAAAGGAGGGGCAGCAAAGGATGGAGGGTTTCTCCAGCGCAACAAGGTTTGCCTCTGAACCAAGAGGAGACGGGGTGATCCACCAGGGGAAAAAGCCCCTGTTCCGCAGCCCAATTCAACCTCTTTTTGGGTAGGGATTTTGTAAGACAGGCTTTTTGGGGAAAGATCTTGGATTATTGAATGAAAACAGTTAGTAATAATTTTATATACCTCTCAATGATTTTCAGCTTGGGCGACAGCATGAACCAAGCAGGTACTGTGTAATCGTCATGAATGCTCAATCCATGGGATGGTTCTTCATAACAGATTGATTTAACATATTAAAATATATTTCAGACTGAAAAAGCCGGTGGCGGGCACGGAGGCCGGGTGCGGTACAGCCGGGGAAGAGCGGGGAGTCCGGCCCGACCGATCCTGAAGGCCGATGTTGATAACTAAAATGAATCATTTGATTTATTCGGTAAATGGCCTAAATTTGCCGTTGGGGCAAAACAGATAATTTTCCTGTATCGTGCGGATGCAATCCTCATCGTGCCCAGGTATTCGTGGCGATCGGGTTGTTTCCGCACCCGGAGAAGAACCATGCACCCCTTTCCTTCCGCCCGGCAGGCCGCACGCTCCCGGGCTCGGATTACGCTGGCCGTCTGGGCTGCCTTCTTCGCCGCGGCCTTTCCCGCCGCCGCAGCGCCCGGCAACGGTCCGGCCCAGGCCGCCCTCCCGGCCGTGGTCATCAAGGACCTCACGGTCCGGCCTGGCCTCATACCCAACGACGGCACGGGGTTCCTGGACGTCGCCTGCTTCCTGTTCGCCCCGGGGGACGCGGCCGGGGTGTCGGCCGCCTGGCTGGACCTTTCCCGGACCCCCCTGGGGGGGAAGATCCTTTTATCTCCTGACCCCAACGGCACCCTGCCCACCGGAGAGGGCCGGTTCACGGCCCGGGTGCCCATCCCCTTTCTCATGGATACAGGGGGGTACCGGCTCCCGGTGAAGGCCACAGACACCACCGGCGGCTCGGCTTCCCGGGACCTGGGCTTCTCGGTGTCCTTTGTCCGGCCCCCGGACCTCCCCGGGCCGGGTTCGGAGGGTTTCTGGAAGCTCCTGGAATCACTCACCGGGGTCCCGGCGCTACCCGGCAACCGGGTGGAGGTCCTGGACCGGCCGCGCCCAGCCCTGGACCGCAGGCTCTCCCTCATCCGCGAGGCCCGGAAACAGGTCTCCCTGGAAAGCTACTCCCTGGTCCGGGACGAGGCGGGCGGAGCGATCCTGGATGCCCTGGTGGCCAAGGCCGACCGGGGGGTGGCTGTGCAGGTGCTCTTGAACGCGGACAGTCAGATCCCCCTTTCCCCCATGGGAACTCTCCGCCTGGCCTGGAATCACGTCCTTTCCGAGTGGGACGGGCTCATGGAGGAAAAGGCCCAGGCGGGAAGCCTGGCCGAATCCCTGGCCCAGTTCTTGGGGAAAGGGGCGGGCCAGGGCGGCGGGATTCACCTGGTCCTGTTCGAGGGCCCCCCGGAGGATGATGAGATCCGGGCGGAATCGCCGCCTTACTGGCTTTCGGATCTGACCCGGCAGCAGGCGGACCCGACCGCCCCGGCCGCTACGCCGGACGAGGGCCCGGGGCTTTCCGGGCTGCCGCTTCTGGATTACGCGGTGCACGAAAAGATTCTGGTGGCGGACGGGAAACAGGCCGTGGTGGGGGGCAGGAATCTGGAGGACCGCTATTTCTCACGGTGGCTGGACGTGGACCTCTTCCTGGAGGGTCCGGTGGTGGCCCAGGTGTGCCAGGGGTTTTCCGGGAGTTTTTCCCAGGCTGCGGGATGGGCCGGGCACCAGCGCAGGACCGGCGAGGCCTGCCCGGAAACGGGCGCTGCGGGAGACAGCCGGGCCGCCTTTGTCCGGAGCCGGCCCTGGGAGGGGGATTTCTCCACCATGACCGCCCTGGCCCTGGCGGTTTCCTGCAGCCGGGACCGGATATGGTGCGGCAGCCAGTACGTGATCCTGCCCCGGGGAGTGCTGGCCGATGCCCTGAAGGATGCGGCTCAACGGGGAGTGGACGTGCGGATTTTCACCAATTCCCTGGAAACCACCTCCCAGGTGGCCATGGGGGCCGCCTGGCTGGCCTCGGTGCCTTATCTGGACGAGCTTCTGAAAGCGGGGGTGAGGATCTTCGAGCTGAAGGCCAGGCCGGACCCCGACGCCCCCCAGCCCTACTACCATGCCAAGGAGTTTCTGTTCGACGGCCGGGTTTTGGCGGTGGGTTCCCACAATCTTTCCCTGCGAAGCGCCTATGTGGAATCCGAGAACCTGGTGTTCGTGGGGGATGAAACGCTGTGCGCCCAAAGGGAAGAGGCTTTTCTCCGCCTGGTGGGTCAGCGGGCCCGGGAGCTGACTTTGGAGCGCCTGGCTGGCATCCGGGAGGAATACAAGGGCCGCATCAGCCTGGCCAAGAAGATAGAACTCCTTTTCTGACGATTTTTTTGCCTCGGAAGAGCCTCCCCCCTCAACCGAAAAGCCTTTTGCCGGAGAGTTCCTCGTATTCGGCCGGTTCGTGGGTGGCCATGAGGGTCACGGTCCCGCCGCTTTCCCTGACCACCGCCTTCAGGGCTTCCTTCCGGTCCATGGCCCCGGGGTGGTCCATATGGGCCACGTGCTGGAACAGGCGGATGGTGAGGGGGCTCCGGCGCCCTTCGAGCATCTCGTCCCGGAGGTCGTAGGCGTCCCCGCAGTGGAGGAGCCAGGCGTCCCCGGTCTTTACAGCCACTCCCATGTGGCCCCGGGTGTGGCCGGGAAGGGGAATCAGGACGATTTCCGGGGGCAGGCCGGGCAGGTCCCGGATGCAGTCCAGGCCGAACCACTTTTCCGGGGAAAGCTCCTGGTGCGTGACCCAGTCCGGCCCGTGCTGGAAATGGCAGGGCCGGTACCGCTTTTTTTCCCGGGCAGTTCCGGGATGGGCGCAGGCCTCGTGCTCAGCCTCCATCACGTGGACCCGGGCCTGGGGGAAGTCAGCCAGCCCTCCCGCGTGGTCGAGATCCAGGTGGGTGCAGAGGATGTGCTTCACGTCGCCGGGCGCAAACCCCATGCGTTCCACCTGGCGCACGGCGGTTTCCTCCGGCTCCTGTTTCAGGTTCAGGACCAGGCTCATGGGGCCCAGGCGCCGGGGCTCGGCCATGTCCGCGAGCCCTATGCCCGCGTCCACCAGCACGAGGTCAGCCCCAGCCTCCAGGAGCAGGCAATGGCAGGGCATGAGGGCCATGGCGGGGTTCAGGACCCCGGCCATGCGGGGCCGGATGGTTCCGCAATTCAAATGATGGATTTTCATGGCTCTCCTTCCGGAAACAGGGGTCTGGCGGGATGGACGGCTTTTTGCTGCAAAATCCCGGGCAAGTGGATAGGCAACCATTTTTCTGGCTCCAAATCAAGCCATGCGAGGAAAATGCGCGGTGAGAGGGGTGGAAGAGTGATGAGCGGCATTCAGAATTCAGTACAACTTAACAAAAGGTCTCGCAAGTTATTGAAAAAAATTTCATCCTGGCCGTTTTTTTCCTCTTGGCAAAACAGGATAATGTCCTTAATATAATTGTGCTGACTCAAACAATGGCGTTTGGGGCTCATCATCTCCAAGGCGGAGATGGGGGCCCCTTTTTTTTTGGCTTTGCTGCGGGGAGCCAAAAAGACGAGAAAGTTTCCAGGGAGGCAAAAGAGCAAAATGAGTGAAAACTTCCAACCGGAAATCATGATCCTTTTTTGCAGACAGAGCGTGGACCCGGCCACGGACTTGGCCCGGGCGGCGGGTCTGGCCAGGAATTGCGTCCTTCGAATGGTGGCCCTGCCCTGTTCCAGCAAGGTGGAGGTGCCCCACATCATGCGGGTCCTGGAGGATGGGGCCGACGGGGTCCTGGTGGTGGCCTGTCCGGAACACGCCTGCCGGTTCATGGTGGGCAACACGCGCGCGGAAAAGAGAATCAACTACGCCCGGGGCCTGCTCGAGACCGTGGGCATGGGGGCCGAACGGCTGGCCCTGGCCCGAGGCGCAAAGCTTTCAGCCGAGGCCCTGGCCGAACTGGGGAACAGCCGGGGCCGGGCCGTGGAACCTTTGGGAGCCAATCCCTTGAGGAGGAGGAAATAGATGATCATCGCGGAATGGAAACCCATTTCTGAAATCGTGGAAAAGCTCAAGGGCCACAAGAAGGTCCTGGTGGCGGGCTGCGCCACCTGCGTGGCCGAGTGCGCTGCGGGGGGTGAGCGCGAAGTGGAAACCCTCGCGCCCTTGCTCCGCATGGCCATGGAAAAGGAAGGCAACTCCATCGAGGTGGTCACCGCCACCCTGGAGCGCCAATGCGAGCCCGAGTTCGTGGAGCCCCTGGCCGCCAAGCTCATCGGGGTCGACGCGGTGGTGAGCCTCGCCTGCGGCATCGGCATCCAGTGCCTGGCCGAGATCTTTGAGGACACCCCTGTGTATCCGGGCGTCAACACCACCTCCCTGGCCATCCGGGAGGAACCGGGGGTCTGGGGGGTGCGGTGCGAGGCCTGCGGGGCCTGCGTCCTGGGCGAAACTTTCGGGCTTTGCCCCGTGGCCCGTTGCGCCAAGAGCCTCATGAACGGCCCCTGCGGCGGCACCCGGGAGAACGGCGCCTGCGAGGTCAACGCGGAGGTCCCCTGCATCTGGCTGAAGATCTTCGAGCGCGCCCAGGCCCGGGGCAAGGTGGATGAGCTCCTGCGGTTCCAGGGCACCAAGAACTGGTCCAATTCGCGTCACGGTGGCCAGAAGCGTGTGGTCAGGGAGGATTTGCGGACATGAACAGGAAAGCTGGCTCTCGTCTCGAAAAGGTTCTGGCATCCGGCCGGTTCGCCGTCACGGCGGAAATCGGCCCCCCCCGGGGACCCAACGCCGATGTCATCGTGGAAAAGGCGAAGATATTGAAAGGCGTTGCCGACGCCTACAATATCACGGATAATCAGACCGCCGTGGTGCGCATGTCTTCCATCGCCGCCTCCAGAATCCTCCTGGACCAGGGGCTCGAACCCCTCATGCAGATGGTTTGCCGGGACCGGAACCGCATTGCCATGCAGTCCGACCTCCTGGGAGCCTCGGCCCTGGGCCTGAAAAACATTCTCTGCCTGTCCGGAGACCACCAGAAGGCTTCGGCCGGAGGCAAGCTGAAAGGCCATCCCGGAGCCAAGAACGTCTTTGACATCGACTCCATCCAGCTGATTTCCGTGGTCCGGGGCATGCGGGACGAGGCGGTGCAGGACTCGGGCGATTCCATCGACGCGCCCACTCCCTTCTTCATCGGTGCCGCCTGGACGCCGTTGGCTCCCCCCCGGGAGTTCCGGGTGCATCGCCTGGCCAAAAAGGTGGCTGCGGGCGCGGACTTCATCCAGACCCAGGCCATCTACGATGTGGCCGCCTTTGCCGAAGCCATGGCCCGGGCCGTGGACATGGGTCTCACGGAAAAGACCGCCATCCTGGGCGGCATCATTTTGCCGCGCTCGGCGGGCATGTTGAAGTACATGAACCGGAGCGTGCCCGGCGTGGTGGTGCCGGATGCCATGATCCAGCGCATGGAAAAGTCCAAGGACCCCGCCAAGGAGGGCCGCCAGATATTTTTGGAGCTCATCGAGGGCGTCCGGGCGATTCCCGGCATCAAGGGCGTGCATCTCCAGGCCATCGAGGCCGAGCACCTGCTCCCGGACCTCATTCGGGATGCGGGACTCCTGCCGCGGCCGGCGGTGGATTGATCCAAGCAAGGAACGGGTGAGCCGTCATGCCAAAGAAATACCATATCCACACGAACCCCGCTCCCCCCAGGTTCCAACCCATCGCGAGGCTGACCGCCATCGAGATCGAGGGGTGCCTGGGGTGTCTGAAGTGCGTGAAGCGGGATTCGTGCGTTTTTCGCGTATACGACCACCGGAGGTTCGACGCCCCCCAGGTGGTGGACACCTGCGACACCGAGTGCGTCAGCTGCATGCGCTGCGTCCAGGACTGCAAAAAGAACATCATCGGCCGGGTGGTGAACCCCCGGTACCTGGCCATGGGGGATGATTACTGGATCCCCGAACTCCTCGAGCGCATCTGGAAGATGTCCTTCACGGGCAAGATTCCCGTTTCCGGGGCCGGATACCGGGGCCCCTTCTGCGGCCCGGGTTTTGACCAGATGTGGACCGACATGTCCGAGATCGTGCGGCCCACCCGGGACGGCATCCACGGCCGGGAGTATATCAGCACGGTTGTCGAACTGGGGAAAAAGCCCAACCATCTCTCGTTCGATGAAAAGGGCGGCCTGGCTGTGGAAATGCCTCCGGTCATCGAGTTGCCCCTGCCCCTGATCCTGGACAGCCCGGGCAGGCGATACCTCGGCGATCCGGCTGTGCGGGCCATAGTCCTGGCCGCCAGGGATCTGGGCACCCTTGCCGTGGCCGAGTACGAGGATGCCAAGGGGCTTCTTTCCGATCTCCAGAAGCACCTGGTGGTCCGTTTTGACCCCGCCTCCTCGTCCCTGGACGAGATCGCCGGAGCCCCGGCCGTGCTTATCCCCTGGTCGGAAACAGCCACGGACGCCATTTCCTGCATCAAGGAAAAGGCTCCGGATGTCATCACCTTCATTCATCTGCCGTTGGACGAAAACGCGGCCGGACGGGCCGTGGCCCTGGCCGGGGCCAACGCAGAGGTCATCCACCTCCAGGCCCAAAACAACGGCCGGGGATATGGGGAGAGGGAAGGCGTGTTCGTCACCCATCTCCTGCGGGAAATCCACATGGCCCTGGTGGATGCCGGCCTCCGGGAGGAAGTCTCCCTGGTGACGACCGGCGGCATCGGCATGGCTGAGCACGTGGCCAAGATCGTGGCCTGCGGAACGGATTGCGTGGGTGTGGATACGGTCCTCCGGGTGGCTCTGGAGAGCCGCCTGGAAGATCCTCCGGTGGACGGGTTCCAGGACCCGGCCATGTCCGACAGCCTGCCCGTGGAATACGGCCGCGGGCGCATCGTCAACCTCCTGGGCGCGTGGCATTCCCAGATCATCGAGGTCATGGGCGCCATGGGCCTCCGGGAAGTCCGCAGGCTTCGGGGCGAAGTGGGCCGGGTCATGTTCTTCGAGGACCTGGAAAAGGACCACTTCTCCCCGGTTTTCGGCCTGCGCAAGGAGAGCGCCGCTCCGGCGGAAAAGGATTATCCGGCTTCCTCCATCGACTGGTCCTACCCGGTGGACGAAGGCGGGTCCGCCCTTTGCCCCTCCAGGTTCCGGAACCAGTTCGGCAAGTACCGGGTAACCCGCTCGTCCGCCTGCATCGCCTGCGGCAAGTGCGCCGAGGTTTGCCAGTACGGCGTCCATGTCCGGGCCGGGAGCCGCATGCTGGCTCCGCGCTCCCATCTGTGCCGGGGAGCCGCCCATTGCCGGGACCTGGGGACCTACTGCGGGGACGAGTGCCCCCAGGCCGCCATTTCGGTGGGAGGCGATCCCTCCTGGCAGACCTTTGGCGACCCCCGCTGGCCGGCGGAACTCATCACAGCCACCTGGCTCCAGGCGGAAACCGGGCGTCCCCCGGAAAACGGCCTGGAATACCGCGTGGGCAAGTCGGGCGGCGGATTTGACCGCATGGACTTCCTGTTCCCGGAAAATACGCCGGACCCGTCGTTTTCGCCCAAGGACGTGGATCTTTCCATCCCCCTGAACCGCCGGGGCGACGACGGACGGCCCGATATCACCATCGGCTTTCCCATCTACGGAGGCGGCATGAGCTTCGGCTCGGTCTCCCTGTCCGCCATCGAGGGAAGGGCCATGGCCTACAAGGCGTTCAACTCCTTCACCTGCACGGGGGAGGGTGGTTTTCCCGACGTCCTGAAACCCTATGAAGACCATGTCATTACCCAGGTGGCCACGGGGCTTTTCGGCGTCCGGGAAGAAACCATCCAGCAGGTGCGCATCGTGGAGTTCAAATACGCCCAGGGCGCCAAGCCCGGGCTGGGAGGGCATCTTCTGGGCGACAAGGTGACGCCCACTGTGGCAAAAATGCGGGAGGCGGTGGTGGGCAGCTCCCTGTTCTCGCCCTTCCCCTTCCACTCCGTGTACTCGGTGGAGGACCACAAGAAGCATGTGGACTGGATCAAGATGGTGAACCCGAAGGCCCTGGTGTCGGTGAAGGTCTCCACTCCCAACGACGTGGACATGGTGGCTGTGGGGAGCTTTTACGCCGGGGCTCACATCGTGCACATCGACGGGTCTTACGGCGGCACGGGCGCGGCTCCGGACATCGCCAAGAAGAACATCGCCATGCCCATCGAGTACGCCATCCCCAAGGTGCACGAGTTCCTGAAGGCCGAGGGCGTGCGGGACCACATCACCCTCATCGCGTCGGGCGGCATCCGCACAGCCTGGGACATTGCCAAGGCCATCGCCCTGGGCGCGGACGGGGTAGTCATCGGGACTGCGGACATGATCGCCCTGGAGTGCATCCGGTGCGGGGCCTGCGAGTCCGGCCGGGGATGCCCCCGGGGCATCGCCACCACGGACCCGGAGTTGGAGCTTCTCTACGGCCTGGACTACGCGTCCCAGCGGCTCATCAACCTGTACCATTCCTTTGCCATTCAGCTCCAGGAGATCCTCTGGAGGTTCGGCATGAAGAGCGTCAAGGAACTGGTGGGGCGGAGCGATCTTCTTTCTCATCGCGACTACGTGAGAGAATCCGCGTGAATGGCCAGGGCGGACAACGCCATGGCAAGGGCATACCAAAGGACAATCGCATGACAGGCAAACCAAACTCCATGATCGGACGGATCCTGGCATCCCGGAAGGCGCTCCTCACGGAGTTGGGCATCCGGAACGCTCCCATCCGGAAATCCGCCGAGGAAGGCGGCTGCGGGGTCGTGGGCTTCGCAGCCTCCGTGCCCGTTCGCGGCCGCCATATTTTCGAACCCAGCATCCAGATGCACAACCGGGGCAACGGCAAGGGAGGCGGCATCGCGGCTGCCTGCCTCTGTCCCGAGCAGCTGGGCGTGGACGCGGACACCCTGAAGAACAATTACCTGCTCCAGGTGGCCCTCATCGATCCTCAATGCCTGGGCGAGGTGGAAGCCCAGTGCATCGAGCCCTTCCTGGACGTGGCCCACAAGCGGGTCCTGGCTCCGGGAAAGGATTTCCGGGATCTGGGCCTGGAAGTGAAACCGCCGGACCTCGCCCAGTATTTCGTGCGGGTGAAACCGGACGCGCTGGAAAAGTTCGCTCAGGAAAAGGGATTCGCCAATGCACCTCAACGGGAGGTGGAGGACGAGTTCATCTACCAGAACAGCTTCCGGCTGAACCAGCATTTCTACAGTTCCCTGGGCAAGCAACGGGCCTTTGTCATGTCCCACGCCCGGGACCTCGCCATCTTCAAGATCGTGGGCTTCGCCGAGCAGGTGGTCCAGTACTACGGGCTGGATGATTTCAAGGCCCAGGTCTGGATCGCCCACCAGCGCTACCCCACCAAGGGCCGGGTCTGGCACCCGGCCGGCGCCCACCCGTTCATCGGCATGAACGAGGCCCTGGTGCACAACGGCGACTTCGCCAACTACCACGGGGTTTCCGAGTACCTGAAACAGCACGGCATCATGCCCCAGTTCCTCACGGACACCGAGGTTTCCGCCCTGTTGTTCGACCTCCTGACCCGGGTCTACAAGTACCCTCTGGAGTGCGTCATCGAGGCCCTGGCTCCCACCTCGGAGCTGGATTTCGACCAACTCTCCGGGGAGCGACAGGAGATCTACCGCGCGGTCCAGCGCCTCCATGTGGCCAAGTCGCCGGACGGCCCGTGGTTCTTCATCATCGCGGGCAGCAGGCCGGACCAGGGGCGCTACCGCCTGCTGGGCATCACGGACACGGCCATGCTGCGGCCCCAGGTTTTTGCCCTTCAGGAGGGCGATGTGACCATCGGGCTGGTGGGCTCCGAGAAACAGGCCATTGACGCCACCCTCCGGTCCCTGAACGAGGAGGACCCCCGGTTCCGGCTGGTGGCGGACCGCTACTGGAACGCCCGGGGCGGCAGCCACACGGACGGCGGGGCCTTCTGTTTCACGGTCCAGCGGGAGGATACCGGCTGCAAGCTCACCTGCTCCGACAAGTTCGGCCGCCTCATCACCACCCCGGAGGGGGAATACCACGTCCACGCCGCCGAGCCCAAGGCTCCGGCGGATGGGAAAGCTCTTCTCCAGGGGGATTTGGCGAAAAGTCTTGCCCCGGGTCAGATCATGCCCCTGTTCGAGAAGATGGTTTCCGCCGTCCCCTCCTGGAACCTGGGCAACCTCAAGTGGGCGGTGAACACGGTGGTTGAAGCGGCCGGGGCAGGGGACGACGCCCGGGAAGGGGCCATCGAACTCCTGACCCAGTTGAACGACCGCCGTTTCGACTGCGGCGGCATGCGTCCCAGCGCGGTGCTCGAAATCCTCCGCACCGGCCTGGATCGCATCCTGGACGCCACCCCCTCCATCACCGGGGGCGGCAAAGGCCGGTTCGTCCGCATTGATCTCGCCACGGCGGACCAAATCCGGGCGCCCCGGGGCGAGGAGAAGATTCTGGTGGTCCTTGCCCGGGATTTCGAGCCCGAGGGGGATGATTGCGACGCCCGCCTGGCGGTGAAGGCCTTTCATCTCGGATGGAGGCGGTTCATTGTCTACGGCCTGAAGGGCCAGCGGTTCCACGGCTGCGGATTCGGGCCGGGCACGGACGGCGTGCGCATGGACCTGTACGGAAGCTCAGGGGACTACCTGGCCTCGGGCATAGACGGCATGGAAATCCGCATCCACGGCAACGCCCAGGATCAGCTCTGCCAGATCATCAAGAGCGGCAGGCTCGTGGTCTATGGGGACGTGGGCCAGGCCTTCATGTACGGGGCCAAGGGCGGAGACATCTACATCATGGGCAACGGCGCGGGAAGGCCCTTCATCAATGCCGTGGGCCGGCCCCGGGTGGTCATCAACGGAACCTGCCTGGACTTTCTGGCCGAATCCTTCATGGCCGGGGACCCCCACAATGGCGGCGGGTTCGTGGTCTTGAACGGGGTGCGGTTCGACGATTCGGGCAAGGTGGTGCCCCTGGAAACGCCGTACCCGGGGTCCAACCTCTTCTCCCTGGCCTCGGGCGGAGCCATCTTTGCCCGGGACCCCCATTGCCAGCTCATTGACGAGCAACTCAACGGCGGCGAGTACGTGGAGATGTCGGACCAGGACTGGGAGCTGATCCTGCCCTATCTTCAGACCAACCAGGAGCTTTTCGGCATCGACATCGAGCGGGATCTCCTCACCGTGGACGGGGTAAAGAAGTCCCCCAAAGAGGTGTACCGCAAGGTCCAGGCCAAGAAGCTCGCGGTCCTGGCCAAGGAAACCGTTCCCGAATAAATCCCTCCGTGGACCGGCTGTCAGGAAACGCGGCCGGTCCACGGAGAAAGACCGGCATGGCAAAAGCCCCACGCCCCCAAGGCCGCGCCAGCCCCTTATTGGAAAAATCCTGCCCAACCCCTTATCTTCCCAGCCCCTGTTTCCCTGAACCCCAAGATGCCGGTATCGGGAATCCAGCTCCCCCAGGAAAAAGCTGCGACAATCGCCGTAACCACTTGATATTATTTGGTTCATATGGGAAGGGTTGAACGGCCAGACACGGGGATTTTTCGAGGCTATCTCCAGGCTTCCCATTCTCCCCGATTTTCAAGAGGAAGTTGATTTCATTGCGGATACAATTTTGCAGTTTTTGCCGGTTTTGGAAAAAAAAGCCTTTGAAAAGTAAGACTTTGGTATGATATGAAGAAGATCAATTCGGGTCCACCCTGAATGTCTCCGGACCGCAACGCCCTGTGTCCCATAGATTTCCCATCCCATAGAGCCGTCTCTTCACCTTCGCCAACCTGGTATCCCTTGACGCGGAGAAGTTCGTAAGGGTCGTTTCCCTTCCTGTTTTCGGCTTGACCGTCGTGCGGAGAAAGGATGCCCCATGCGTACCCATCAATGCATCGTGGCTGGCGGAGGCATGGCCGGACTGGCTTCGGCCGTGCTCCTGGCCCGGGCCGGAACCGACGTCTGCGTGCTGGAGAGGAGGGCGGACCCTTCTCAGAAAGTCTGCGCCGGAGGGCTCTCGGGCCGTTCCCTGCATCTCCTTTCCACCCTGGCCATGCCTTTTGTCCATGGCCGCCCGGTCCACACCATCGAGTTCAACGCCGTGCCCTGGCACTACAACCGGTTCTCCACAGCCCGGCCCATGGCGGTGGTGAGCGACCGGAGCGCCATCAACGCCTCCATGATGGGGCACGCCCGGGACTCCGGGGTGACGGTGCTCCACCGGGAGGTCCGGAGGGTGGAGCACGACGGCCGTGGGTTCACGGTCCACACGGACCGGGAAACCTTCTCCGCCCCCTATCTCATCGGGGCGGACGGGGCCACGAGCCGGGTGCGCCGGAGCCTGGGGGGGACCGCGCCCCGCATGGCCCGGGCCGTCATGGTGGAACGCCTGGCCCGGAAAAGGCCCCTGGATTTTTCCGCCTTTGATTACGGGGTTCTGCCCCAAGGCTATGGCTGGGTTTTTCCCACGGGAGAACGCACGGTGAACGCGGGCCTGTTCACCATAGGGGACGAGAAGGGGGCCGACCTTCGGCGGGTCCTGGCCTCCTACGTGGACGACCGTCTGGGGCGGGCGGAATGGGAGGCTCCGGTGCGGGGCGGGCTCCTTCCCTGGGGAGGGTGCCGCCTGGATGAACGGGTGCCCGTGCTCCTTACCGGGGACGCCGGGGGCCACACAGATCCTTTCACCGGCGAGGGCATCTTCCAGGCCCTGTACACGGCCCGGGCTGCGGCCAGGGCCGTTCTCTCCCACAAGCCCGGGGAGGTCCGCCGGGCCTATGAGCGGAGGCTCCGCAAGCTGGGGGCCAATGCCTGGCTCATGAACCGCCTGGGCCCCCGGGCCTATTCCCGCATCCGGACGGTGGGCCGCCTGGGGGAGGGATTCCTGTTTTCCCGGGTCTTCTTCCCGGGCCTGGCCCGGGGCAAGAACTGGATCGAGATGCTGGCCGCAGCCCCGTGGCTCATGGCCTGCTCATCCCTTTTCCCGGAGGTGTTGCGCCGGGAGCATGACCGGAATCTTTCCCTGGCCCAACGCGCAGGCCTCCGGGGAGATCGGGAGGAAGGCCGTCCCCGCTCCCGGGACTTTCCAGGGGGTGATGGAACGGTGGTACACCCGGATTACTGGGAGGAAAAAGGCCCGCACGTCAGCGGCTGATACCCGTTTGCCGAAGAGTTGGCCCCTCCATGCAGGCGGTCGTGTTTTTCCTGGGCCGCCGAGCTTGATTATGATCACTGGCGGTCGCCGAAAATGTCCGTGGGCCAGGCCCTGCGATAGGCGGCCGTCATTCCGGCGAAGGCCGGAATCCAGTCCTTTCCCAGGGCCTGCATATTTTGGGGAACGGTGTGGATCCCGGGGGAAAATTCCCTCTGCCCCCCTTTGGGAAAGGGGAGACCGGCTTGGGCCGGTACTCCAAATGACCAGCCATCCGGCTATCTGTCCAGTCTGCGTAATCTGTTGATTTTCTTCTTTTAAAATCCATCACAACAACCCAGCGCCATCAGCTCCCGCCCCGTTCCTCCCTTGCGGCGGAAAAGGTCCGGACCCGGTCCCGGAAGCGGGCGGACAGGGCCGGGTCTTCCTTTCCTGCGTAGCGCAGGGCGATGTACAGGTCCGTGATCTCCCCCACGGGCGCGGCCAGGCCCGGCCGGGCCTGGGAGACCCTCCAGGCGAAGTCTGCGGGCCCCTCGTCCGGCCGCCGGGCAACGCCCGCCTGGGCCATGCGTGCGCAGAACCGGTCCCAGGATTCCCGGCTTCGGTCCGGCCGGGGGCGTTGGGTCCAGTTGGACCGGAAGTGGAGCAGGGTGGCCAGGGCCGCCCCTAGGGCCAGGGCCCCGGCCAGGGCCGCCGCAGGCCCGGCCCAGCCCTTGGCCGAAATCCCCAGGCGCTCCAGGAGCCCGGCCTGTTCCTTGTGGGTGTAGTCCATGACCCATTCCCGCCACCGGGTGTTCACCAGGTCCCAGGCAAAGCCGAACTCCTCCAGGGGTCTTGCCAAAGGCCCCATGCGCAGCCACCGGTACATCAGGGAGAACATCTTTTTGTCCATCAGGTCCCGGACGTCCCGGTTCAAGCGGGCCGGCGCCACGGCGCTCACAGGGTCCACCCGGACCCATCCCCGGTCGGCCAGCCAGATCTCGGTCCAGGCGTGGGCGTCGCTCTGGCGCACGATGTAGTAGTTGCCAAAGGGATTTTTCTGGGCCCCCTGGTAACCCACCACCACCCGGCAGGGCACCCCGGCCGCCCGCATGAGAAAGGCGAAGGAGGCGGCGAAGTGTTCGCAGAACCCCTGGCGGGTTTCAAAGAGGAAGGCGTCCACCGGGTCCCGGCCCAGGGTGCCCGGGGCCAGGGTGTAGACGAAGTCGTTTTTCCGGAAATACGCTATAGCCATGTCCGCCACCTGGGCCGGGGACGCGGCCCGGCCCGCCCATTCGGCGGCCAGCCTCCGGGCCCGGGGGTTGCCGCCGGGGGGGAGTTGGAGGGAGAGGAACGGTCCCGCGCTCTCGGCCAGCCGGGCGGGGGCGAGAAAAGAGGTGGTATGGTACCGGAAGGTTTCCTGAACCCGGCGGTTGGCCGTGAGGGTGAAATCCGACCGGAGCACCGCGCCCTCGGGGGCCCGGGCCGGCACGTCCAGGGCCATGAGCCACCGCTCGGAGTGGGGCTCCAGCACCACGGTGCAGGATACGGGCCGGGAGCCGGTCACCGGGTGGATCATGGGGGGGACCACCGTGGGGGAGGACCAGGTTTTTCCGTCGAACCGGGACAGGGTCAGGGCCCGCCAGTACAGATCCCGCCGGGGAGGCGGCTCGGTGTCGAACGCCACCCGGAACGCGGGCTCGTTGTTTTCCGCCAGGCTGGAGAAAGCCCCCATGGTGAGGGTGTCGGAAAGCCCGGTGGAGCGCTGGTCCCACGCCCGGCCCCACAGACCCCCCTGGAACCGGGGAAAGGCCAGGAACAGGAGCAGGGCCACGGGCAGGGCCTGGACCAGGATGCGCGCCGCCAGGGACAGGTGGGACTTCATGCGGCCGCCGGGGTGGTTGATCTGGATGAGCACCGCCGAGGTGAATACCAGGGACCCCACCATGTACAGGGCAAGCTGGAGGGACTTGGAGATGAGCAGGCTGGACACGGCCAGGAAAAAGGTCATGAACACCGTGGCCATGCGGTCCCGGTGATTGTGCACCTCCATGAGTTTCAGGCAGGCCATGGCCGAGAGCAGGGACACGGGGGCCAGGTAGCTGGCCAGGCCCTGGAACCGGTACACCACGGCGATGGCCAGCGTCACGGCCAGCGCCCTCCGGGCCCAGGCCCCGGGCATGGCCCATCCGCGCCGGGGGGCCAGGAACAAAAAACCCCAGGAGACCAGGCAGAAGGCCGACACCCAGCCGGGCATGGAGAACAGGTGGGGAAGGGTGGCCACGGCCACGGCCAGGGTCAGGATTCCCAGGTAGGGGTTCCGGGGTTTCATGCGTTTTTTCCCGGAGAGCCGAAAAGGGCCAGGGCCGTGAGGCAGGTCCGGCGGTGGGCCTCGCCCCGGGAGGGCAAGATGACCCGGCCGGGAAGGGATAGCCCGTAGGGTCTGGTTCCCCGCTCGGCGGCCAGGACCATGGCGCAGAGCCGGGAGAGCCTCTTTTCCGGGTCCGGGTCGGCCAGGGCGCTGAAATCCAGGTACACGGGCTCGCCCTGGCTTCCGGAAAAGGTTTTGGTCTGGAGCCCCAGGCCCCGGGAATAGGCTTTCCACCACAGGTGCCGGGGTGGGTCCCCGGGCACATAGGCCCGGAGGCCGGAAAAATCATCCACAGCCTGGCGGGCCTTTTTTCCCGCCCCGTTTTCCTCGCCCCGGGAAAGGGCGGCCCAGGCCATGCGGGAGTCCAGGGGCCGGGGGTACACCACGCATTCCGCCCCGGTCTCCACCTGGGACCAGGCCCGGAAGATGCCGAAGGGAAACCGGGTGAAAACCGTGAGGCGGCCCGGGGAGAAAAGCCCCCGTTGGTTGGTCGGGACCCTTGTCCGGACCCGGACGATTCCCTTGGCCGGGAGGTCCTCTACCACGGCGTCCGCCCCGGCCAGCTTGAAGGCCAAGGCCCTGCGCTCGCGGCCCCCGGAATCCATCAGGAACTCGAACACAGCCTCCTCCCCGGCGAACACGGGCTCGCACTGAACCCCGGACAGGGTGATGCCGATGAGGTTCCGGTGGGTATGGAGGATGGATACGAAGGCCATGCCTCCCAGGAAGAAGGCCATGAGGAAGCCCAGGTTGTTGTTGTAGTTGGCTGAACCCGCCAAAAGCGCCGAGAGCAGGACCGTGAACATCAGGCCAAAGGCGTTGGGCATGATGTAGGTGGATTTGTTCTTCAGGGAGCGGGGGAGGGGCCCGGCGGCGGTGCCGGGGGGCGTGGCGTTGGCGCTGGTCTCCATCTCAGGGTACCGGCACCTGGGAAAAGAGGGAGGCCAGGCGCGCCGGGTCCGGCTCCCCCAGGGTGTCGGCCAGGCGCAGGCGGTGGGCCGTGACCCAGGGGAGCACGGCCTGGACATCCTCGGGGAGGCCGTGGTCCCGGCCGGAAAGCAGGGCCCAGGCCCGGGCCGCCTGGAGGATGGCCAGCCCCGCCCGGGGGGATAGCCCGGTCGCGAACAGGCCTCCGTTCCGGGTGAAGTCCAGGAGGTCCTGAACGTATTCCAACAGGGCGTCGGAAACGTGAACTTGGTTCACCTGTTCCTGGATGGCCAGGACTTCGAGGGGGGAGAGACTCGTTGACGCGGAGGGGAGCATGTTCCGGGCCCCGCCCTGGCGCAGGAGCTGGTTTTCCGCGCCCCGGCCCGGGTAGCCCAGATTGATGCGGATGAGGAACCGGTCGAACTGGGACTCGGGCAGGGGGAAGGTGCCCGAGTGCTCAAAGGGGTTCTGGGTGGCGATGACGAAAAAGGGGCTGGGCAGGGGGCGGGTTTCCCCCTCGGTGGTGACCTGGCGCTCCTCCATGGCCTCCAGGAGGGCGCTCTGGGTCTTGGGGGTGGCCCGGTTGATCTCGTCGGCCAGGAGCACCTGGGTGAAGACCGGACCAGGATGGAATACGAAGGAGCCCTTGTTCCGGTCGAACACCGAGGTGCCCAGGATGTCTCCCGGGAGCATGTCGCTGGTGCACTGGATGCGCGCAAAATCCAGGCCCAGGCACCGGGCCAGGACCTTGGCCAGGGTGGTCTTGCCGATGCCGGGCATGTCCTCGATGAGGAGGTGTCCGTCGGCGAACAGGCAGGTCAGGGCCAGGCGGATTTCCCTTTCCTTGCCCAGAACCACGCGGCCGATCTCCCGGATCAGGCCCTCGAAGTCGGGCTGGGGGGTTGTCTTGCGAAGTTCTTGCAGGCGCATGGACATCCTCTCGGGCTTTGGCGCGGGAACGGGCCCGGGCGTCTTGCCAGGGGCCTGGTTAGGATTCAATGGGGTTTCACGGGTGTTGACCTGTTGTTTTGGCAAGGCGGCCCGTAGCCTGTGGAAAAACAGCCTGCCAAGCGTCCGCCAATTGGGTTCAAATGTAAGCCCTTCCCCTGATGGTGTCAAACCCCAAAGGGTCCCAAGATACCGGAATGAACCGATTTTTTTTTCAGCGCCGCCATTCTCCACCCGGCCACCCCCTGGTTTCCGCGGTCATCTGCCGCAGCTTTTTAACAACCGGAGCCAGGCGTTTTTGCCAAACCATTCAAGGGGTAGACACGTTCCTGGCAACATACTGTTTTCATTGGTAATAAAAAGAGAGTCCCCGAACCCAACAACCGGATTGTTCTTTGCCGGCATATGGGGTATGGTTTCCCCGCTTTCCCATCGGGGAGGCCGAAATTATCAGTGAGGACACAGGCAAACGGGATGACGGAAAACAACGACCCTTTCTGGAAAATGAAACTGGCCCTGCTCAAGGACCAACTGGCGCATCCCGACCCCTCCGCGGCCCGGTTCAAGGCTTTTTTCACCGAGGAGTTCGGCCAGCCACCCCCGGTGGAGTTTGTGGATGTTTTCGAAAAGCACCTGAAAAAGAGGATGGGGAACACCGGGCCCCGGAAGGCCCCGGAGGGGAAAGCCCCCACGGCTCCTCCTCCCAAGGCCGAAACGCCGCCCGCGCGCCAGGTCCCCAGCCGGCCTCCCCAGCCGCCCCCCAAGCCGGCCGCCTCGGCCTCCAGGCAGGTGAACGCCCCGGTGAGGCCCACCGGACCCTCGCCGAAACCCGTCCGGCTCACCGCTGCGGACGACGAGACCGAGGCCGGATCAAGAGCCCTTCTTCCTGCCAAGCTGGCCATCCTGAAAAAAGTTCTGGCCCACCCCAACCCATCCCTCCAGGTCCTGGAGCAGGCCTTTGAGGAGGAATTGGGCTTCCGTCTTTCCGCCGACGTGAAGACCGTGTTCTTTCGGGAAATGCGCAAGCGCCGGGGCGAGTTGGACGAGCGGGACGGATAGGCGGGCGGCCTTCTCCCGGAAGGGGTGACTTTCCTCTCATCGTTTTTTAACGGCCCCTGCTCTTGACCCTTGCGATAGAAGCGGGAAACCATCCCGGATACCCAGGATGGCACGTGAAGAAAGATTCTGCGTAATCTGCGGATTTTTTCCCTTTTATAACGCTCCCCGTTGCTACACGTTGAACCGCACGTGCATGATGTCCCCGTCCTTGACCTCGTAGGTTTTGCCCTCCAGGCGCACCTTGCCCACTTTCCGGGCCTCCTGAAAGGAGCCTGCGGCCACGAGGTCGTCGTAGGCCAGGACCTCGGCCCGGATGAAGCCCTTCTGGAGGTCCGTGTGGATGGCTCCGGCGGCCTCAACGGCTGGTGAGGCGGCGGGCACGGTCCAGGCCCGGACCTCGTCCTCGCCCACGGTGAAGAAGGAGATGAGGCCCAACAGGGAGTAAGACTCGGCGATCATGCGGTCCATGGCCGTGTCCGCCACGCCGAACTCTTCCAGGAAGGCCCGGGCCTCCTCGGGGCTCATCTGGGTCAGTTCCTCCTCCAACTTGCCCCGGACCACCGTGCAGCGCTCCTTTTGGCACAGGTCCCCCGCGTCCGGCAGGGCATCGTCCTCGTCGTCGTTGTTGAACACCACCAGCATGGGCTTGCCAGACAGGAAGGTGAAGCCCCTGAGCAGGGGCGCGGCGGCCAGGGCCGGGTCCCGGCGCAGGGGGGTTCCGGCGTCCAGAAGCTTCAGGCATTCCTGGAGCAGGCGTTCCTCCTCGAGGTCGGGCTTCTTCCCCCGCTTGGCATCGGCGGCCAGGCGCTCCAGGCGCTTTTCCACCACCACCAGGTCCGCGAACACCAGTTCCTCGTCCAGGGCCGCGAAATCCTTGGCCGGGGAGGGGGGTTCGGCTCCGGGGAAGTTCTTCACCACGTGGATGAAGGCGTCGGTGGTCCGGGCCTGGGTCCAGGCCCCTTCCGGCGTCCGGGCCCCGTCCGCCCGGGGGGGCAGGTGGGGCAAAAGGTACTGGATCTTGGCCCGGGTGGTCTTCGCGGGCTTGTACATGGCGCTCAAAAAATCCACCCGCAGGTCAGGCACCTCGATGGTGGCCAGGCGGTTTTCGCCTTTCTTGGCCACCTCGTTGACGCTGCCCGTGAGGGCTGAAAACAGGGTGCTTTTGCCGGACTGGGGCAGTCCGATGATTCCAAGCTGCATGGCAGGTTCCTCGATAGGGTGCCGGGTCGGCGTTTCAAGGATGCCAACGTAGCCGCGAGCCCGGCGGATGTCAATTGCCTGGGTCTCAGGGCCTGTGCTATATTTTCCCCTGGGGCGGATTTTGCTGAAAAAACAAGGGAAATCCGAGGATTACCAGCCTCGTGGATAACCGGAAACCCTTCATGAAAAGCGGGAGAACTCCATGAATCCCCGATTCCTCATCGTGGAAAAGGAAAACCGCGTGGCCCGGGTGACGCTGCACCGCCCGGAGAAGAAGAACGCCTTGTCCCCGGAGGTCCTGGCCGAGATCCGGGATGTTTTCAGGGTCCTGGACAAAGACGAGGCCGTGAACGTGGTGGTGCTCACCGGCGGGGAGAAGGCCTTCTGCGCCGGGTTTGACCTGAACTTCATCCGCAGCCTGGAAAAGGACAGCAACGAGGCCTTCACAGCCCTGTTTCACGAGGCCTACCGGGCCATCCTCTTCTGCGGCCAGCCGGTCATCGCGGCCGTGGGCGGTCCGGCCATCGCCGGGGGCTTTGACCTCTCCCTCATGTGCGACATCCGCTATGCCTCCTCCCGGGCCAAGTTCGGCCAGCGGGAGATCGCCCTGTCCCTCACGCCCCTCTTAGACCCCCTGTGGCGCATCGTGGGCCTGGGGAGGGCCATGGAGGTGGCCCTCACCGGACGCATCTACGGCGCGGACGAGGCCCAGGCCATGGGCTATGTGAGCCGCGTTTTTCCCGAGGGAGAGTTGTTGGCCGGGGTGGGGGAGATCGCGGAAACCATGGCGGGATACGACCGCGCCTGCCTCCGGGAAACCAAACGCCTGGGCCGCAGCCTGGGAAACATGGAACTGGAAGGGGCCATGAAGGTCCAGGAATGGCTGTTCAGGAGCTACATCGGCTCGGAAGACAACCACCAACGGGTGGACGGGCTTCTGGAAAGCCTGAAAAGGAAGTAGGGTTTTCCGGCGATTTTTTTCGGCGAGGGGCCAGGCGGGATTTTTTCGGGCAAGGAGAAACGGTTTGGTCGGGGCGAGAGGATTTGAACCTCCGACATCCAGCTCCCAAAGCTGGCGCGCTACCAGCCTGCGCTACGCCCCGACGCGGAGCGGTTTGTAGCATGGCGGGCCGCCTTCCGCAAGAAGAGTGGTGCTAAGGCGCGGGCGACCCCTCCAGGAAATCCTCCACAGCCTGGGCCAGGGCCCTGGCCACGGCGGCCCCGACTCCCGGGACGGCGCCCGGGTCCGGGATCTCCACCAGGATGGCGGGCATGGCCGCGCCTTCCAGCACGGCCAGGGGCAGGCCTTCCGCCAGGACCGGCAGGGAGGGCAGGGCAGCGGAAAGCCTTTTCACGGCCTCCCTGGCCAGACGGCGGGATTCCACGGCGTGGGGAGCCTGGAGCCCGGCCCACGGCAGGGCGGTATCCGGCTCGGCCGCCGGGGGCGGCGTGGACCCGGCCGGGTCCCAGTGCCACACGAAAAGCCGGGCCGGGCCCGGGCTGTTCCGGGGGGCGGCATGGAGGCTCACGAACACGTCGGCCCGCTCATGGTTGGCGGTTCCGGCCCGGTCGGCCAGGGGGGGGGTGTAATCGCCCTGGCGGGTGAGGACCACCCGGTGCCGGCCGGAGAGCATGGCCTCCAGGCCCCGGGCGAGGTCCAGGGCCGCGTCTTTTTCCTGGCCCCCAACCAGATCCGTCCCCGTATCCAGGCCCCCGTGCCCCGGGTCCAGGACCACCACCGCGCCCCAGACGGGCCCGGCGGCCAGGAAAAGGGCGGCCAGGATGGCCAGGAAGAGGAGCGCCCCGGGCCGCGGGGCTTGGGGTTTGCGGCTGGAGGAAAGGGGGCTGTTCCCCGTTTCCCGGTTTGCGGCACAAGGATTTTTCATGCCTGCCTTTTTTTCCCCTGGAAAGGCTCCCGGGCCATGGATTTCATCCCTTCTCCCGGGCCGCCCCGAGGTCTTGCCAGGATCCAAGGCCCAAGACTTCCTTGACACCCGGCCAAGCTTGATACTAATTAGACCTTTTGTCCTGTTCCCGGGGCGGGAAACCCCACGGGAGGGATAATCGGCAAGGTTCCTGGTACACCGCGCAAGCGGCCCGAGTCAAGGCAGAGCGGGCGCCCGGGACCCTGCCCCCATCGTGCGAGAGTGGCGGAACTGGTAGACGCGCTGGATTTAGGATCCAGTTCTGGAGACAGAGTGGGAGTTCAAATCTCCCCTTTCGCACCAGAACGAAGGGCCCCGGCAGGGGCCTACCATAATCCGGTAGCCGGCGGACGGGCCGGCCCATCTTTTTTTTGGGGAGAAACCCGACATGCAAGCAACGGTCAAGGACGAAAGCCCGGTCAAGAAGGTCATCCACGTGGAGGTGCCCGCCGAAACGGTCCAGGAAAAGCTGGACGATGCCTACCGGGAGCTGCAGAAAAGTGCGCGGGTCAAGGGTTTCAGGCCCGGCAAGGCCCCCCGTTCGGTCCTGGAAGGCATGTACAAGCAGGACGTGAAGGCGGATGTAACCCAGGCCCTCCTGAGCGAGACCCTGCCCAAGGCCATTTCCGACGCGGGCATCAAGATGGTGGGCAGCCCCTCCATCGACCCCCAGCCCGTGGAGCGGGGCAAGCCCTTTGTCTACGATGCCACGGTGGAGTGCATCCCCGAAATCCCGGACGTGGAAATCGCGGGTCTTTCCCTGAAAAAGAACAAGTACGTGGCCTCGGACGCGGAGATCGACAAACAGATCGAGCTTTTGCGCAAGAACATGGGCCACCTGGCCCCCCTGAAGGAAGAGCGCCCGGCCAAGGAGGGTGACTTCGTCATCATCGACTACGAGGGAGCGGGGCAAAGCGCCCTTCTGAAGGAACTCGCCCGCACCGAGGATTTCACCTTGGAGCTGGGGAGCGGCAAGATCCTGAAGGACTTTGACGAGAAGCTCGTGGGCATGAAGGCCGGGGAGACCAAGGAGGTGGAGGTCCACTTTCCCGAGGACTACTCCAACGCCGGCCTCTCCGGCAAGGACGTGACCTTCTCCGTCACCCTAAAGGAGATCCGGGAGCAGATTCTGCCCGAGGTGGACGACGAGTTTGTCAAGGACCTGGGGGACTACGCCAGCCTGGCGGCCCTGAAGGATTCCATCCGCAAGAACCTTCAGGATGGATACGACAAGCGTGCCGAGCAGGAACTGGAGGAGCAGATCTACCGGGCGCTTCTGGACCGAGTGGATTTCCAGGTGCCCGAGGTGCTGGTGCAAAGCGAGGTCGAGTCCATGGTGGAGGATGCCGAGCGCACCCTTTCCTACCGGAACATGAGTTTCGAGGACATCAACACCAGCCGGGAACAGATGGGCGAAAGGTATGCGGAGCCGGCCCTGAAGCAGGTCAGGCGCTACATCCTGCTGGACAAGATCATCGAGCAGGAGAAGCTGGAACTCCCCGACGAGATCCTGGAGGAGTCCATCGCCAACATGGCCGCGTCCCTGCGCCAGCCCCTGGACTCCATCCGCACGTATTACGAGAAGGACCCCGATCGCCTGGACATGCTCAAGCACACCCTGCTCCAGAAGGAGGCGGTGAAGAAGGTCAGGAGCCTGGGCACCGTGGAAGAGGTGGAGCCGGAATTGGAGGACAAGGACGGGCCCGAGCCCGCCGAGGCTCCCTGACGACCGGAACCGCGCCTGCCTTTTTGACGGCGGCGCCTTTTGATCTTACATTCCCGGGGCGGCGGGCGGAATCCCCCATGCCGGGGGCCTGGAAGGCCCGCCCATGACAAGGAGGCGCGATGCAGTTGATACCCATGGTCATCGAGCAGAGCAGCCGGGGCGAGCGTGCCTACGATATTTACAGCCGGCTGTTGAAGGACCGGATCATCTTCCTGGGTACGGCGGTGACGGATGACGTGGCCAACCTCATGATCGCCCAGCTTCTGTTCCTGGAATCCGAGGACCCGGACAAGGACATCAACATTTACGTCAACTCCCCCGGGGGCAGCGTTACGGCGGGGATGGCCATCTACGACACCATGCAGTACATCAAGAGCGACATCGCCACCATGTGCGTCGGCCAGGCGGCCAGCATGGCGGCCGTGCTCCTGGCGGCCGGGACCAAGGGCAAGCGCTACAGCCTTCCCAACTCCCGCATCCTCATCCATCAGCCCATGGGAGGGTTCCAGGGCCAGGCCACGGACATCGCCATCCAGGCCCAGGAAATTCTCCGCATGCGCCAGCGGCTGAACGAGATCCTGGCCCGGCACACAGGCAATACCGTGGATCAGATGGAAAAGGACACGGACCGGGATTACTTCATGTCCGGCCTGGAAGCCATGGAATACGGCATCATTGACCATGTAATCGAAAATCGGGGAGACCTGGACAAGATCGCGGCCGACTGACCTCGGGCAATCTGATGGTTCCAATCAGGTGCCCCGGTTCCGGCAGCGGACCGGGGCACGGTTGTCCGAGGGGTTCCCGTGTGAAATCCATCACCCTTTCCGGGGGTTTTGCGGTGCCCGGGACGGGTTGCCAAATCCACGGATCAGGTCTATATTTGAACATGCCATCATTCCCCGCACCGGGCGGCTCCTCCAACGCCGCCCCGGGCAAACGGATTGTCCCGGCCAGCCTCATGGGAGACAAGGTATGAGCAAAAAAGGGGATGCAAACGACCATCTAAGGTGCTCGTTCTGCGGCAAGAACCAGGAAGAGGTGAAGAAGCTCATCGCGGGGCCGGCGGTGTACATCTGCGACGAGTGCATCGAGCTCTGCAACGAGATCATCGCCGAGGAGACGGAGCGCAACACGGGCCGCCGGGAAATGCGGTCCATACCCTCTCCCCGGGAATTGAAGGAGATGCTCGATGAGTACGTCATCGAGCAGGACCACGCCAAGAAGGTCCTCGCCGTGGCGGTCCACAACCACTACAAACGCCTGGAATCCGTCGTGGAGACCGGGGACGTGGAGATCCAGAAATCCAACGTCCTTCTGGTGGGCCCCACGGGCTGCGGCAAGACGCTTCTGGCCCAGACCCTGGCCCGCTTCCTGGACGTTCCCTTCACCATCGCCGATGCCACGGCCCTGACCGAGGCCGGTTACGTGGGCGAGGACGTGGAGAACATCATCCTGGCCCTTCTCCAGAATGCAGACTACGACGTGGAGCGGGCCAAAAGGGGCATCGTCTACATCGACGAGATCGACAAGATCGCCCGCAAATCCGACAACCCCTCCATCACCCGAGACGTTTCCGGCGAGGGTGTGCAGCAGGCGCTTTTGAAGATCGTCGAGGGCACAACGGCCAGCGTTCCCCCCAAGGGCGGCCGCAAGCACCCCCAGCAGGATTTCGTGAAGGTGGACACCTCCAACATACTGTTCATCTGCGGCGGCGCCTTCAACGGCCTGGAGGAGATCATCAAGCGCCGCAAGGGGGACAAGATCATGGGCTTCGGCGCCAAGCTCGCCAGCGCCAAGGAGGAGAGCCTGGGCGATATTCTGAAGGGCCTGGAGCCCGAGGACCTTTTGAAGTTCGGCCTGATTCCCGAGTTCGTGGGAAGGCTGCCGGTCATCGCCACCCTGGAGGAGCTGAACGCCGAAAGCCTGGTTCGCATCCTCACCGAGCCCAAGAACGCCCTCATCAAGCAGTTCCAGAAGCTCTTCGAGATGGAGGACGTGAAGCTGCGTTTCACGGACACGGCCCTGGCGGCCGTGGCCGAGGACGCCCTGAAACGGAAATCCGGAGCCCGGGGGCTTCGAGCCATCGTGGAGCGCGCCATGCTGGACATCATGTACGAGATGCCCAGCATGGAGAACGTGAAGGAATGCGTGGTGGGCGAGGAGGTGGTGCGCCACAACGAGGCACCCATCCTCCTTTACGAGCAGAGCAAGAAAAAAGCATAAGTCCGGGTTCGCCCCGGGGTCCGGCCGGAGGGTTCATGAACCGCCACGGGGCATGTGCCCGGGCGGGGTATGAGCCCTTCTTTCATATTCCGGCCCGGCCGGCGGGATGCGGGGGCAGGGAGGTTTTTTAGCCCGCCCGGCCCTTGATTCCTTCGAACAGGACCTTACATTCATAATCATCAGCCCGTTTCAGGAAACGCGAGAAAAATCCCATTCTTGGCCGGACCCTAGCGGCCGAAAGAGATAGAAACGCATGTTCTCCATCTCCAAGAAGAAGAACCCCGACGCGCCGGAAGAAACCTTGACCCTTCCCCTGCTTCCCCTGCGGGACATCGTGGTGTTCCCCCACATGGTGGTGCCCCTGTTCGTGGGGCGCGAGCAGTCCATCAACGCCCTGGCCGAGGCCATGAACCGCGACAAGAGGGTTTTTCTGGCCACCCAGAAGAAAGCGTCCGTGGACAAGCCGGGACCCCGGGACATCCACCGCCAGGGAACCGTGGGGGTGGTGCTCCAGCTCCTGCGCCTGCCCGACGGCACGGTGAAGGCCCTGGTGGAGGGCAAGCAGAGGGGCCGCATCGTGAACTTCATGCCCCCGGAGAACCACTTCCAGGTGGAAGTCGAGGTCCTGGCCGAGGCATCCATGGGCCGGGCCGAGTCCGAGGCCATGATGCGGACCATCCTGGAGACCTTCAAGGCCTACTCCAAGATCAACAAGAACATCCCCAAGGACCTGTCCACCTCCATCTCGGCCATCACGGACTCCTCCCAGATGGCGGACACGGTGGCGGCCCATTTCAACTTCAAGATCGAGGACAAGCAACAGCTCCTGGAGACGGTCGATATCTTCGACCGCCTCACCCTGCTTCTGAGGCTCATGCGCACCGAGATCGAGATCCACGAGATGGAGCACAAGATCAAGGGCCGGGTGAAGGAGCAGATGGAGAAGACCCAGCGCCAGTACTACCTGAACGAGCAGATCCGGGCCATCAAGAAGGAAATGGGCTCTGATGACGAGGCCGCCGGGGAGATGGATGAGCTGGAAAAGCGCATCAAGAAGAAAAAGATGCCCAAGGAGGCCGCAGGCAAGGTGCGCCAGGAGTTCAAGAAGCTGAAGCTCATGAGCCCCATGAGCGCCGAGGCCACGGTGGTGAGAAACTACATCGACTGGCTTCTCAGCCTGCCCTGGCTGGAGAAAAGCAAGCTCCGGAACGACATCGAGGAGGCCGAGCGCATCCTGGACGAAGACCACTACGGCCTGGAGAAGCCCAAGGAGCGCATTCTGGAGTATCTGGCTGTCCAGGTCCTGGTGAAGAAGATCAGGGGCCCCATTCTCTGCCTGGTGGGCCCTCCGGGTGTGGGCAAGACCTCGCTGGCCAAGTCCGTGGCCCGGGCCACCAACCGGGAGTTCGTGCGCCTGTCTTTAGGCGGCGTGCGGGACGAGGCCGAGATCCGGGGCCACCGCCGGACCTACATCGGCGCCTTGCCGGGCAAGATCATCCAGTCGCTGAAGAAGGCCGGCGTGAGCAACCCGGTCATGTGCCTGGACGAGGTGGACAAAATGAGCATGGATTTCCGGGGCGATCCCTCTGCGGCGCTTCTGGAGGTCCTGGACCCGGAACAGAACAACGCGTTCAACGACCATTACCTGGACTGCGACTACGACCTGTCCGACGTTCTCTTCATCACCACGGCCAACACCCTGCCGGAGATTCCGCTGCCCCTCCAGGACCGGATGGAGATCATCCGTATCCCGGGCTATACGGAGCATGAGAAGTTCCATATCGCCCGGGGCTTCCTGGTCCCCAAGCAGGCCAAGACCAACGGGCTTTCCGAGGAGAAGATCCAGTTCTCGGACAACGCCATCTACGAGATCATCCGCCACTACACCCGGGAGGCCGGGGTGCGGAACCTGGAGCGGGAAATCGCCTCGGTGGACCGCAAGGTGGCGCGTCAGGTGGTGAAGGAAAATACGGATGACCCCATCCGGATCACGGCCCAGACCATCGCGAAGCTCCTGGGCCCGCCCCGGTTCCGGTACGGCCAGCTGGAGGAAAAGGACCGCATCGGCCTGGTTACCGGGCTCGCGTGGACCCAGATGGGCGGCGTGATCCTTTCCGTGGAGACGGTGGTCATGCCCGGCAAGGGCGAGGTCACCGTGACGGGCCAGTTGGGCGACGTGATGAAGGAATCCTCCCAGGCGGCCATGTCCTACGTGCGCAGCCGGTCGCTGCGCCTGGGCCTGGACACGGACTTTTACAAGAAGTGGGATATCCACCTCCACATTCCCGAGGGGGCCATCCCCAAGGACGGACCTTCGGCCGGCATCACCATGTGCACAGCGCTCGTGTCCGTGCTCACCAACCGCCCCGTGCGCCGGGAGGTGGCCATGACGGGAGAGATCACCCTCCGGGGCCGGGTGCTGCCCATCGGCGGCCTGAAGGAGAAGATCCTGGCGGCCCACCGGGCGGGGATCAAGACCATCCTTATCCCCGGGGAAAACGAGAAGGACCTGAAGGACATTCCTGCCAAGATCCTGAAGGCGGTGAAGATCCTGCCGGTGGAGCACATGGACCAGGTGCTCCAGTACGCCCTGGTGCTCAAGGAGGGCGAAAAGCTCTTCACCCATGACGAAGATCTGCCCATGGAATGTGTAATGCCTCCCCATCCGGAGGTGCCGGCGGAGCGTCCGGAGATCCAGATCAACTAAGGCTTCCCGAAGGACCGGAATCCAGGTGAATTTTTCCGGTCCGGCCCGTGTGAAAAGCGGGCCGGACCGTTAATATCGCTTGACACCAACCGGTCGAATTGGTAGGTAGCGCTTGCTCTGCGGACAGGGAGCAAGCGGGTGGCACCAGGCAAAAGGCATCCGGGCGGGTAGCTCAGCTGGGAGAGCATCGGCCTTACAAGCCGGGGGTCACAGGTTCGAGCCCTGTTCCGCCCATACCATACGGGGGCGTAGCTCAGCTGGTTAGAGCGCCGGCCTGTCAAGCCGGAGGTCGCGAGTTCAAGTCTCGTCGTCCCCGCCATAAAAAAATCAAGGAGTTACGGGAAACCGTAGCTCCTTTTTTTGTTCCTCCAAAAGTCTTACCCCACACTATTACGGGGAGCATAAAAGGTTTCCATTTCAAGCCGCGTATCGGACAGCCTGGTCTTCGAAGTAATTCTGGACGATGTCGGGCTGGGCTTGACGCTTCCTCAAGTAGCTGCGGATGTTGTTCTTGAGCCCTTGGGCATCCTTGGCCCGTTGCTGTTTATCGGCGTTGGCCTTGACGTCCTGGTTCAGACGCTCGTCCGGGTTCAACTCCGGGCTGTAGGCGGGCAGGAAAAAGAGCTGGATTTGTTCCTGATGCTTTTCCAGCCAGCGGTTGGCTCGCTTGGAATGGTGGACTCGAAGATTGTCCAGGACCAGTTAGATTTTTCGGTCATTGGCCCGGACCAGGCGGCGCAGAAACTTGACGAACACGCCCGCGTTGAAGCCACCTTCGAACACCATGAACTGCAGATGGCCCAGGTTGCTGATGGCGGAGATCATGTTGCAGGAAAACCGCTTTCCCGAAACGGGCACCACCGGCGTCTGGCCTCGCTTGCCGTAGGTGCGACCCAGGGCATGGTCCGAACGCATGCCCATCTCGTCGCCCCAGAGGATGATCGCGTTTTCAGCGCGGGCCTGCCGGTGGATGGCGGGGTATTCCACGTCCATCCACTTCTTCACGGCAACGGGGTCCCGCTCGTAGGCCCGTTTATGGGCTTTTGAGGCGTGTAGCCCCACCGCTTCAGGTAACGCCCCACGGTCCAGCGGGACAGGCGGATGCCGAAACGGTCCTGGATCAGGAGCGCCACGCCCTCGCGGGTCCACAGGTGAAAGGGGAAATGCAGTTGATCCGGCATGTTGTCCTTGACGGTCCGGGCAATCTGCGCCGCCTGCCAAGGCAGGAGGGCTCCCGCCTTGGGTCGTCCCCTTTTCCCTGCTTTCAGACCATCGAAGCCCTTGGCCCGATACGCTTTGACCCAACGGGTGAGGGAGCGGGTGGTGACTCCAAAGACCTGGGCCACCTCACTTTGCATCTTCCCGTCCAAGACCGCACGGACAGCACGCATCCTTAATGCTTCCAGGGCCTCGGGAGCCAATTTGCGGGCGTCGTTCGTTTCCATGAAAAAAACTATAGCACATTTTGCTCGGAATAGACATATTTAATGCTCCGGATAATATCAACACAATACCAGGGAGAAAAGGAACTTTTCAAGGGGAATCTGAGATGTCCGGGTATGCCAAGGTGCCGATAACCTATCCCGAAATGCGGAAAGCTTTTTGCTTTCAGCATGGATCGAAAAACCGGGTTCCTTCGTGTGTGGCAGAAAGAAACGTTTTTCGAGAGTTCGGCAAACCACAATATGCGGTAGTGCCCCCAAATTTGTTCAAGATAAGCAATAGCGAAATATACCTGCGGAAGACATTCCTCTCGGAGGGACTGCGGGAACCGGTGAGCTTTTTGATCCGCCAAGAGGTCTTCAGGACGGATGCGCCTCATGCCGGCAGGTGGATGGTAAAAAGGCTGCCTTGCCTCATGGTGCTTTCCACGGTTACCCGGCCGCCATGGGCACCGACGATGTGCTTGACGATGGCCAAGCCCAGGCCCGTACCGCCCAGTTTCCGGCTCCGTGCTTTATCTACCCTGTAGAAGCGCTCGAACAGGCGGGGGAGATGTTCCTTGGCGATCCCAGGTCCCTGATCCTTGAAATGAATAAGAACAAGGGAATCCAATTTTTCAAGATCAATATTAACGGATGTCCCTGGCTCCGCATATTGGATGGCGTTGTCAAGGAGATTTAGAAAAGCCTGCTCCATAAGGCGCGGATTGACGTGGACGGTAAGGTTTTCCTCGCCCCTGACTTGGATGGAAATGTCTTTTATTCTTGCCTTTTCGCTGACCGCCTCTTTGGCGCTTTCAATCATGTCCAAAACGCCGACTTTCTCCAATTGGTCCTCGCCGATGTCTTTTTCCTTTTCGATCCTGGCAAGTTGCAGGAGGTCCTCGACGATGGCTTCCAGGCGGTCCGTATTGTTTTTAATCATCGATAGGAATCGCCGGGCTTGCGCCGCATCATCCATGGCGCCTGATAGCAGGGTCTCCACAGAAGCTTTGACAGCGGTGAGCGGGGTTTTGATTTCATGGGAAACGCTTGCAGCGAAATCTTTGCGCAGGTTCTCCAGGCGCCGCAGGTGGGTGACGTCGTTGAAAACAACCAAAGCCCCATTGGTCAGGTCCTCTTCATCGGTTAAGAGCGTGGTGTGGACATTGATCAGCCGCTCCTGTTGATCGGCAAACAAGATGTCACCTTCTTGAGGCTGTCCGGTTTTCAGCGTCCACAGGACCAGTTCGTTGAGTTTCTGATTCCGGATAATTTCCTGAAGGATCCTGCCAGGTGAATCCTCTTGTGACGTCCCAAACATTTTTTCCGCCGCAGGATTGAGATGGAGCACGATTTGATCCCGGTTTACGGCAATCAGACCTTCCCGCATACTGGAAAGAACATTCTGGTAATCGTTTGATTGCTTGGTGATCTGGTCAATATGTTCCTTAAGCTCTATTGCCGTTTTGTTTAAGGCCCTTGCCAGGCAGGCCATTTCCTTTATCGGAGGCTCCACAAGCTGAAATCCGAAATCGCCTTGGGCGAACCTTTCTGCCCCTTTCCGCATCTGCTCCATGGGCCGGCTAATTCTCTTGGATATCCATAGACTTACTCCAGCCGCCAGGAAGGCCAGAACGACCGCTCCCAGAGCGACCTTCATGCGCACCCTGTAAAGTGCCGATTTAACGGCCGTCAGGGGCACGGATGTACGGATGATGGCCAGAATCCGGCCGTCTTTCTTAAGGGGGACAGCCACGTACATCATGTCCTGGTCAAGTGTTCGGCTGTATCGTATGGACTCTCCCATACCTTTAAGAAAGGCGGCCTTGACTTCCTGGCGGTCCAGGTGATTGTCCATTATTGACGGGTTTTCTTCCGTGTCACCGATAACGGTGCCGTTTGGCAGGATGATCGTGAGGCGGGTATTTATGTTGCCAAGCTGTTTCTTGCACAAATTGTCAACAGCCTGGACATCAACAGGATTGAGCAAAGGCTCGATATATGGGGATAGGAGGCGGCTCCGAATTTCCAGGTCCCGGGAAGTGGATTCCAGGAAGAAACTCTTCCATACGCTTGAGGTATACCCGCTGGCCGCAACCATGCATGCCACGGTGATCAGGAGATATGAAGGATAGATCCGCCACAAAAGGCGTGTTTTATTTTTCATTGTCCCCCACGAAAACGGTAGCCCACCCCGCGCACGGTTTCGATGGTTTTACCCGCATGGCCCAACTTTTTGCGAAGCCCTGTTATCTGTACGTCCACACTCCGGTCGGTGACGAAATGATCCCCTCCACGAACGGAATCGAGGATCTGATCCCGGGTGAACACCCATCCGGGTTTCCCGGCCAAAAGGGCAAGAATATTAAACTCCGTGTAAGTCAGGTCCACGGGTTCGCCTGAAACGAAAACCGTACGCATACCGGGGTGTATGTGAAGGTCATCAATGTGAATCTCATCGGAGTCAACCGCCCGGACCGCTTTTCTCCTGCGTAGCACTGCCCGTATGCGGGCAGCCAGCACCTTGGGGGAGAAAGGCTTGGTCACATAATCGTCCGCGCCAATTTCCAAGCCAATCAAAATGTCCGCTTCCTCACCTTTGGCCGTTAGCATGATAATGGGAATACTTGCCAGCGAAGGGTCTGAACGAAGTCTGCGGGCCACATCAAAGCCATTCATTTCTGGAAGCATCAAATCCAGCACCAAGAGGTCCACGGACTCTGATTGGGCAATTGCCAGGCCTTTTTCTCCGGTGTCAGCCGTAATCACGCGGAAGCCTTCCCGGGTCAGATTATATTGGAGCAAATCCAGAATATCTTCCTCGTCTTCAATCACCAAGATTTTTTCCTGTGCCATTATTAAAACTTCCCGTGTCGGACAATTTCGCCCTCAATGAGATAAATCACTTCCTCGGCAATATTGGTGGCATGATCCGCTACCCGCTCCAGGTGCCTGGAAATAAGATAGAGGTTGACCAGATACTGCAAGTGCTCCGGATCCTCCCGGATGGCACCCTTCATCTTTTCATATGCCTCATCACGGATGTTGTCCACCTCGTCATCGAGCATACGCACATGGTAGGCCTCATCCAGGTCCAGGTTCACCATGGAGTCCAGGCTTTTGCGCAGCATGTTCCGGACCTTTTCCACCATGTCGGTATAATCAAAATACATACCGCTTTGGCCGATCTTGGCCATCCGGATTATCCTGTGGGCGATGTTGACCGCCTCATCACCGATGCGCTCCAGGTCATTGTTGATCTTGATGACGGCTACGATAAACCGCAGGTCCACGGCCACCGGCTGGTGCAGAGCAAGAACCTTGAGGCACTCCTCCTCGATTTCCACTTCCATTTCGTCGATCTCAAAATCATGATCAATGATTTTCCTGGCAATGGTTTGATCACTGGAGACGATGGCTTTGGTGGCCATATAAACCCGTTCCTCCGCCATTGCCCCAAGTGAGAGGATCGCCTTTTTTATTTTTTCCAGTTCATGTTGAAAATGTACCGTCATAAAAGCCCTCCTTAAATTCCCTCTATCCGAAGCGGCCCGTGATATAGTCTTCCGTCTGCTTGAGCCTGGGCCGGGTGAACAGGGTATCGGTCTCCCCTGTTTCTATGAGCTTGCCCATATAGAAAAAAGCCGTGATGTCCGATACGCGTGCCGCCTGTTGCATGTTGTGGGTCACGATGATGATCGTGTATTCTTGTTTGAGTTTGTGGATCAGGTCCTCGATCTTCTGGGTGGCGATGGGGTCAAGGGCCGAAGCCGGTTCGTCCATCAAAAGGACTTCCGGCTCCACCGCCAGGGCCCGTGCAATGCAAAGCCTCTGCTGCTGGCCCCCCGAGAGCCCTAAAGCCGAGTCATGAAGCCGGTCCTTGACCTCGTCAAAAAGCGCCGCCTGTTTGAGGCCTTTTTCAACCCTTTCCGCCAAAACGGACTTGTTTCGCATTCCCTTGACCCGCAACCCGTAAGCCACGTTTTCAAAAATGCTCTTTGGAAAGGGGTTGGGTTTCTGAAAAACCATTCCGATGCGGCTGCGAAGCGCCACCACATCCACGTCCGGGGCATTGATATCCATGCCATCCAAAGTCACTACACCTTGAACACGGGAAATGGGGATGAGGTCGTTCATCCTGTTGAGGCAGCGGAGAAAGGTGCTCTTTCCGCATCCGGAGGGGCCTATGAGGGCGGTGGCCTCATTGGCGAAAAAATCCAGGTTGATGTTTTCCAGGGCCTGGAATCTGCCGTAGTGGAAATCCAGGTTCCGGGTGGCCATTTTCACTTCTTTTTCCATAGGGACTTGTCTTTTCCTACAAATCAACCCAGCTTTTTTCGTAGCCGGGCGCGGTAGATGATTGCAGCAAGGTTCATACCCAGCACCAGGAAGATGAGAACCAGGGATGACCCATACTGCAATGGACGCGTTTCCTGAATATGGGTCCCTGCGGTGGCCAAAACGTAAATATGATAAGGAAGCGCCATGATTTCGTCAAACACCCCCCTGGGAAGACTGGGGGTGAAAAAAACAGCAGCCGTGAACATGATGGGGGCCGTTTCCCCGGCAGCGCGGCTGATCCCCAGGATACCACCCGTGAGAATGCCCGGCATTGCCGTCGGCAGCACCACGCGGAAAATGGTCTGCCATTTGGTGGCTCCCAGCCCCAGGGAGGCCTCCCTGTAAGTATCCGGAACCGCTTTCAATGCTTCCTCAGCGGAACCGATGATCACGGGTAGACTCATGGCGGCCAGGGTCAGGCAACCGGCCAGAAGGCTCACCCCGAAATTCAAATAAATGACGAAAAAGGCCAGACCGAAAAGGCCGAACACGATGGATGGAACACCCGCCAGGTTGTTGATGCCCAGGCGGACGATCCGAAGCAGCTTGCCGGGTTTTGCGTACTCGTTGAGGTACACCGCCGAGGCCACTCCTATGGGAAAGGCAATCGCCATGGCGCCAACGGAAAGAAGGAACGTTCCCACGATGCAGGGCAAGATACCGCCCTTGGTCATGGAGTCCGTGGGGGGTTGGGTCAAAAAGGTCCAGCTGATTGCCCGCCATCCCTTGGCCACCATAAAATAGACCACGATCAACAGAGCCGCGCCATTGATGACGGCTGCAGCCCGGAAAAGGGCGAAGACCAGGGCCTGTATAATCTTCCGGCGTTTATTCACCACAAACGAAGCTTTTATTCCGTTTTCCATCAGCAGAACCCGCCCTTGGCTTTTACAGGCTGGCCTCTCCCACCTGGCGATACCGGTGGGATATCTGGTCAGCCACTATGTTAAATATGAAAGTGAACAAAAACAGGATAATACCCGTTGCGAACAGGGCGTAATAGTGGTCACCCCGAAAGGGGGCCTCGGCCATTTCCGCCGCGATGGAGGCAGGCATGGGCCGCACCGGATCAAAAAGCGAGCCGGGGATCATGGCTGCGCCCCCGGCCACCATGAGCACCACCATGGTTTCACCGATGGCACGGGACATTCCTAAGATTACGGCGGTGCTCACTCCGGAAATGGAGGCGGGAAGGATCACCCGGGTGATGGTTTCCAAGTGCGTGGCCCCCAGGGCCAGGGAAGCCTCCTTCAGGCTGGTGGGTACACTGTAGATGGCGTCCTCGGAGATGCTGCAGATGGTGGGAACGCTCATGAAGGCCAGCATGAGGCCGGCATTGAAAAGGTTCAGGCCCGTGGGGATGCCAAAGGTGCGCTGAAGAAAGGGCGCCACCATCACCATACCGAAAAAGCCAATGACCACAGATGGCAGGGCCGCCAACAGTTCCACAAGGGGTTTGGCGATTTCCCGGAAGCGGGGGGTGGCGATTTCCGCCAGATACAATGCCGTCATCACGCCCAGGGGGATGGAAACTGCAGCAGAAACTCCCGTCACGGCCAGGGACCCAATGATCAGGGCGAGAATCCCGAAATCCGGAGGGTCTGAGGTGGGATACCAGTATTTCCCGAAAAGAAAATCTTTGACTGATACCTTCTGGAAAATGGGGATACCCTCCATGAAAAGGAAAAAGGCTATGGCGGCCAATAAAATAATGCTTGTCGCTGCGATCAGAAAAAAAAGCCTTTGGATTCCAATTTCTTTGATCTGGCGACGGGTCATGGAGGCTCCTGTTATTGGAACTCCTGCCGGGCGGCACGGTGCAGGAAGGGGAGGTTCCCGGCGTACCCCCCGGCAGGGGCATCCGCAGTTTGTTGATCCGGATTAGTAAAGGGGAACGAAGCCGGTCTTCTTCACCAGCTTCTGGCCCTTGTCCGGCTGAAGCACAAAATTGATGAAATCCAGGGTTTCGCCCTCGGGCCATCCCCTTGTGAACATGAACAGGGGCCGGCTGATGGGAAAGGTCCCGTTTAAGGTGGTGGATTCCGAGCCTTCGACACCATTGATCGTCAAGGGCTTGACGGAATCTTCCATGTACCCCAAGCCGATGTAGCCGATGGCGTGGGGGTTGGCGGACACCGCCTGGGCAACGGCTCCGTTGGAGGCCATCATCTGGGCTCCTGGGAACACCCTTTCCTTTTTCATTACCTTATCCTCCCAGACCTCAAAGGTGCCCGAGGAGGTGTCGCGGGAGATAACCACGATGGCCTTGTTGGGGCCTCCCACCTCGTTCCAGTTTTTGGTCTGGCCCATGTAAATGGCCTTGAGCTGTTCCAGTGAGAGGTCCAAAACGTTGTTGGAGGGATGCACAACGGGCACGATGCAGTCGTAGGCCACGCGAAAAGGCACGGGATAAGCGCCCCGCTCCAGGGCAAGCTTCACTTCCTTGTCCTTGATGAAACGGCTTGAGTCGCCAATGTCCGTGGTGCCGTCGATGATGGCCTTGATGCCATTGCCGGAACCGCCACCGGAGAGGGAAATCCGCGTGTCCGGATTCTCCTTCATGTAGGCTTCGGCGGTTTCCTGCGCAATGGGAAGCACCGTAGTGGATCCCTTGATAACGACCTGTCCCGCGCTGACGGCCATGGGGACAAGAAATACCGCGAGCGCCAGAAGCATTGTGAAACGTGATTTCATTATTTCCTCCTCACAATGTGAATTGTCAAACCTGGCCGCATGGACATCGCACCCAGGCCTTGCGACGATCTCGAACCATGTATCGCTAATAAATATTTGGAAATTATTAGGGCCAAGTTAGTTTTCGGATGGTTTGGGTTTTTCTTTGATGCTGAATCAAATCGGAAAGGAAGGACGAACGCGGATCCAGCTTCATTCAAGATGGAAAACTTGGCCAGTAAGATTGGATGTCCGGCTGGCTCAGGCGTTGAACACGGGTTGGCGAAGGAAAAGAATAGACCTTTCTCCGACTATGTCATGCAACTACATCTTGTGGTTCACCAAAACAGCCGAA
>Ga0180009_10000686_pt1 | contig 44867 bp, 58 predicted proteins | sample OS_PC_MetaG_FD_123537 | JGI IMG/M metagenome (GOLD analysis project Ga0180009, IMG submission 123537) | Groundwater microbial communities from the Aspo Hard Rock Laboratory (HRL) deep subsurface site, Sweden - OS_PC_MetaG | ecosystem: Environmental > Aquatic > Deep subsurface > Groundwater...
CCACAAACCAATTCATTATTTTCCAATGTTCATGGCGGGGTAGCTCAGTTGGTTAGAGCGCGGGACTCATAAGCCCGAGGTCGTGGGTTCGATCCCCACCTCCGCTACCATGAAAAACAGCTAATAGCTGTTTTTTTTATTTGGGAGTTGAACAAGGAAGGGCGTCGGGAAACTTAGGTTTCCCGATAGTGAAAACAGGCTAAGAAGAACAATTGAACATTAAACAATTTTTAAACATACTAAATCAATTTTAAAATATTTTGATAAACAATCTCAGATGATCTTTCCCAATTCCACTTCTCTGCCTGAACCAAACCTTTCTTTGCCATCAAATCACAAGCACGTTCATCCTTAGCACATGTCATTATAGCGCCCATCCATCCATCTTGATCCAATGGATCAATAATCATTTCTGCTTCACCCACAACCTCTGGCAACGCTCCAACATCACTAACCGCTACAGGCGTACCAGCTTGCATTGCCTCTAGAGCCACTAATCCAAATCCTTCATCCAAAGATGGTACGGCTACCATATCAGCACCCAATAGCAATGTCCGTTTTTGCTCATCAGTCACACTACGAAATCTATAAAAAAACTTTTCTTCACTACCTTTTAATTTTTTTATCTCTTCCTCAACATTATCAAACTTCCATCCATTAGCACCCGCAATAACCAAATCCGGAACTTGTGCAAATTCTTGTTTCGCCTTTTTCCAAGCTCTTATTAACATTACAACATTCTTTCTAGGTTCAACCGTCCCCAAACACAAAAAAAATTTCTTACCCAACTCCAATTCTTTCTCACAAAAATCTTTGGCAATTTCTTTATTCTTTGTTAATTGTTGGCTATTAATTAAACCATCTCCTCCTTCACCAGTTACAATTATTTTTTCTGCTGGAATATTTAAAATTCTTGTAATTGATTTTTTTGTATACTCTGATACCGCAAATATCACCGGCGCTTTGCGCAATCCCTTTGCAAAAAGATGAGTGGTGATTTTTCTTTGTAACCAAGTTTGATTAAACCATTCCGGATGATCAAAAATAATCAAATCATGAACCCAAGGTACCACGGGTATTTTAATTGCTGGAGGTATGGAACCGCTAGGTACAAATAATATATCGCAAGGATTTTCTTTTAAGCCACCACGTAATGACTTACCAGTCGCATCATCCAACCAAATAATTTTACCCTCACTCCACTTACCACCTTTAGGAACATAAAACTTAATCTCAACGTCGAGCACTTTGTCATGTGCAATGCGTTGCATGTGCAAACACAACTCTCTAGCCGCATGCGCCACTCCAGCTCCATCAGACCCATCTTGTGGTAAACACCGTAAATCCACTCCAACGATCTTCATAGAAACTACCAAATATAAGAATCAAATACCCAAGAGGTTAATGCTTTTACATCTTTAAACCTCGTAAAATGATTATCACCACCCAACATAACAACAACGACCTCATGTCCCGCAGAATTACGCGTTACTTGAGCTAAACAATATCCAGCCTCTGGTAGTGATCCAGTTTTTGCAGCCATAATCTTATATGGATCTTCATTTAAAAATGATTGCAAAAGCAAATTAGTGGATTCAACATTATATTCCTTACCTTCTTTTGTAGTTAAATTAATTTCTGATAAATTTAAAGCCTCTCTAATCTCCGGATAATTCATCGCAATAGTAATCAAAGCCGCAACATCAGCCGCACTACCTTTATTCTCAACATTCAAACCCGTAGGATCAGCAAAAGATAATGATACTAGATGTAACTCTTTAGCTTTTTGATTCATACGCAAAATAAATTCATCTTCACTCATTCCACTAGACCTAGCAAATGCAACAGCTACCTCGTTTACAGAACCGACCAACATTGCTTTTAAAGCATCTCGCTTATCAATTGTTTCATTAATTCTAAATTCAGTACTGCTACGATAATCAAAATCAGATCTCACAAAAGACAAATTCCCCTCCAAGCCTTGATCACTTTCTAACACTACTATTGATGTCATTAATTTAGACAAACTAGCTATTGATCTAACATCGTGTGGCGCTTTTGCAAAAAGAACACCGCCGCTGGCGACATCTGCAACAAAAACACTCTGTCCGCTCACAACAAGGCCAAGATTATTGGGATCAATCTTGCGTGGAGTGGCAACCGCTTGACTTACTATACCCTCCTTTTGTATCAAAAGAGGCTCAACAGCCACACTCTGCCCATATACTTGCATGGGAGTTACCCCTGAAAAAGATGCTGGCGCAATAGCCAATACTGTCAATAATGATAATAAATAATCAAACATATTATACAGACAAATCTTCTTTTACCTCCTCATCTTTTTCATCTTCCTTGGGGTTTAATTGATCTAAAATATCGGCAACTGCCGTATGACCTCTTAACTCCGAATAATCAGGCAAATCATCAATCGATTTTAAACCCAAGTGTTTTACAAATTCAAATGTCACAGCATATGTAGGTTGCCCTAATCTTTGATCATCTTTTTGCTCTACCAACCCACGAATCATAAGATTACGCAAAATCATCGCCGACTGAACTCCCCGAATTTGTTCTAACTCAGGTCTGGTCATGGGTCCACGATAAGCAAGAATGGTCAACGCTTCCAAAGAAGCTCGGGTTAACTCACCCTGTTCTTCATCCTTAATTACTTTTTTAACAAATTCCGCAACCTCTGGCACTGTTACCAATTCATACTCTTGTTCATGCTGTTGTAACATTACACCTCTATCATTTAAAATCTCCTCCAACTCAACCAAGGCCTGTTCAACATCTTTAACCTTAGCCTCACAAATATCAGCCAACTTTTTTACTGTTAATGGCTTTGCCGCTGAAAATAAAACTGCTTCGATGTATTTTATTAACATATTTTTTTAAATAAATGACTCTGCTAACGGATCTCTATCGCCCGCATCCGGATGACCGGATATATGAATATCATCAAACATAGCCTGTTGCTCAACACTAATAAATCTTTGCTTAATAAGTTCCAATAATGCTAAAAAACTGACGATTGCATCAACTTTATGCGTAGCTCCCTTTACAAAACTCTTAAAAGTAAATTTTGCATGGCTTCTGACGCGTCCCACCAAATCAGATATTCTTTCCTGAATATGTACAGCTTTGTGGATAGCCGCCTTTGGCAATTTAATAATAGGTTCAATCCTAGAGATAACTCTTTGCATGGCTTCCATTAAAACTTCACTATTTATACTTGGGGATGGTGAAAACTTAACCTCTCTCTTACGCACTACTACTTGCTTACGAGAAAAAGACTTCACTCCCATTTTCCATCTCTCATCTATCTTTCTGGCTGCAGTCACAAACATCTGATACTGACGTAATTGCGATTCCAAATCCGGACCATCTTCCATTTCATCATCTTCAAATCCTGGAAGCATTAATTTAGATTTAAGATAAATAAGTTTAGATGCTACTACCAAAAAATCTGCCATCTCTTCTGGCAGTACTGGCTTTGACTTCATATACTCCACAAACTGATCTGTAACAGCCGCTAATGAAATTTCCGAAATCTCAAGCTCTTGTTTCTCAACTAACTGCAATAAAAGGTCCAATGGGCCTTCAAAATGCGCAATCTGTACCGAATACGCCATGCATCAAATAATACTAGATTAACGCTTTTTTGGCTAGATGTCTGCGTTTTTGAGAGTTAAAACATTGATCTGCGCTGGCGCAAACCATCTAAAAGGAATTTTAAACGTTCCAACGCCATTTGATACCAATAATTTCATACTATTAATTTTATACAAACCTGATATATAATCAGTCCCATAAACCGAAGGCACATATGGCACCCATTTACCAAACAGTGTAATTTGACCTCCGTGAGTATGCCCGGATAAAACCAAATCCGGCATCGAATCCGGAAGCGTAATTATTTGATCAGGAGTGTGTGATAATAAAATAAAAAAATCTTCAGCCTTGACGTCCACCTCCGCTTTTTTATAATCCGGCTCACCATACGTTGGATCAGCGATTCCGCCTAACCAAAAACCACCCTCGCCCAAATCAATCCATGTATTTTTATTATCAATTAATTTAATACCGTACTTCTCCATCGCGACCGGCATTAATTCAGCAGCTCTAAAATAATCATGATTACCCATTACAGCATAAATACCTAAAGGTGCATCAATTTTACTCAATTCCCTAATAACCGGCTCAACATAATCCGCATGATAATCGACATAATCACCACCCAATAATACAAGATCCGGATCTTGAGCATTAACAGCCGTGATAATCATTTTCAACCAATTCTCACTTCTCCTTGGCCCATAATGAACATCGCTCAAAAAAACAATTTTAACATCTTCGAGTTTGCTGGGCATGGAATCAAATAATATCTCATTTTGCACTATTTCAGGATAATACGCTTGCAAATAACTATCCGAAATAACCAAAACAAACAAAACTACTAGTATAGCCAATATTTTTAATATTTTTTTACTCATGTAATTCTAACGAATCATCAACAAAAAACTTACACTTTTTTTAAATCAACGCCTATTGCCTCTTTAACACTTTTAAAACCATCCTCCTTTAATTTTTCTGAAAGCTCTATCATTAATTGGGATGGCCATAATGGACCATGATAAATCAAACCAGTCACAATCTGTACAGCCGAAGCCCCTAATCTTATTTTACGATACAAATCCTCTACCGAATCAATACCTCCTATACCAATAAATTCAAACCTCGGTCTACCATTCTTTGCCATAAATGCCAAAACCTTATCGGCCTTAAGTTTTAAACCCAAACCAGAAGCTCCACCCTTCATTGTATCTGTTAAACGTCTTGATTTTAATCCTTCGCGACTATGAGTTAAGTTGGTCAAAACAAAACCCCGTGCCCAACCGTATTTTGCAGTATCCTCCAAAATCTCCAACATTCTTGTTTCAGATAACTCTGGTGACAATTTAAAGAACACTGGTTTATCTGGATGCAAGGCATCAATCCTACGTAACAATTCTCTATAAAGATCAGCATTATCACAATACTGACAGCTATCACCCACATTAGGACACGAAACATTAACTGTTACATAATCACCAAACTCTTGTAACTTTTCAAAGGCTGTCAACAAATCATTTAATCCAGCCTCACCTGATAAATTAGGTACGTTTGATTTTGCTACTGAAACACCCACAGGTATAGACCAACCACTTTTTTCTTTTGCGAATCTACGCTTACAAACATCTGCCCCAGAACTTAGTAAACCATAATTCACAATCAAAGCAGTATCTGTCGGCAATCTCCATAATCTAGGTCGCGGATTACCAGGGCTCATTTGTCCAGTGATTGTCCCTGCTTCCACAAAAGAAAATCCCACTTCTTTTAAGATATTAATTATTCTTCCCTCTTTATCAAATCCCGCACCAACTCCAAGTGGATGAATTAATTTAATTCCAGCTATTTCAGTTTCAAGTGACGCATCAATAACCGGCCAACAAAAACCCCTTACAATCCATCTAGTCAACCTATTACTACCCAAAACCCTGCCCACAAAATTAAAAAAGTGATGCATAGCTTCAGGATCAAATGCAAAAAATATGGGTTTTAAAATCTGCTCGTATAAAAACGACATAGCGATTAGCAAAAAACTATGAACGTTTGCTGACATTGATATTCATCTCTGCAATCTGCTCAGTAGAAAGTTCCGAAGGTGCTCCCATCAACAAATCACTAGCATCACCTGTCTTTGGAAAGGCTATCACTTCTCGAATGGATGGTTCATTGCAAAGCAACATGGCAAGACGATCCAAACCTGGCGCAGAACCTCCATGTGGTGGCGCGCCAAACTTAAACGCTTCAAGCATATGCCCAAACTTTACCCGCACTTCCTCGTCCGACAATCCCAAAGTCTTAAATATTTTAGCTTGAATGTCCGCTTTATGAATCCTAATAGATCCCGATGAAAGCTCATAACCATTTAAAACCAAATCCCAGGTATCTGCTCTAACTTTTAATGGTTCTGTCTCTAGCAACTTTTCGTCCTCCGAGTTAATCATACAAAATGGATGATGCGCAGTTGTCATTTGTCCTTGGCTATTAAGCTCAAACATTGGAAAATCTATAATCCACGCAAAAGCCAATTCATTTGGATCATTTTTATCCTCTCGTAAATCCGGTTTATCTGTTCCATATTTTTCCATCGACTCAGCATAAGTCAAAATCTTAAACGGCTTAAAGGTTAATCTCTTATCCGGAACAACTTCTTTCACCATTTCCACCATCATACCTTCTAATACTTCTAAAATATCTCCCCTATCCACAAAAGACATCTCTAAATCAAGTTGCGTAAACTCAGGCTGTCTGTCACCGCGTGCGTCTTCATCCCGATAGCATCTCGCAATCTGATAATATTTTTCAACTCCTGCTACCATTAATAATTGTTTAAACTGCTGAGGTGACTGTGGTAAAACATAAAATTTTCCTGGATGCTGTCGTGATGGCACCAAATACTCACGCGCACCTTCGGGTGTTCCTTTAACCAAAGTTGGAGTTTCTATTTCTAAAAATCCTTTATCATCCAGATACTTACGAAAACTGGTTATCATTTTTGATCTAACCTCAAGATTTTTCTGCATGCGTTCAGTTCTTAAATCCAAATAACGATACTTGAGTCTTAATTCTTCATTAACTTTGCTTGTATCTTGATCAACCTCAAACGGCGGGGTCTCTGCATGATTATAAACTTCAATATCTTTAGCTAAAACCTCCACCTCACCAGTATCCATATTTGGATTAATTTGTTTTTCACCACGTTTATTAACAACACCTGTAACTGCCAAACAATCCTCTGCTCGTAAATTCTCCATAACTTCTTTAGCTCTATCAGATAACTCACTCGGCACTAAAACCACCTGAACAATTCCAGACCTATCGCGCATATCCAAAAAGATAATCTTTCCCATGTTCCTACGGACATTTACCCAACCTTTTATAACCACTTCATCACCTATTTTTTGCGAAGTTTCGGTATTCATGATTCGTTGCATATAAACAAAAGAGTACCTAAATATCCCTAAAAATACAAGGCAAGCCTTGTTTTTAAAATAATTCTAATTCAGGGCTATTCACCGATTGGTACTGTTTTCCCAGGATCTTTATCTGTTAATTTTATGCAAACACCACTAGAACGCGCTTCATCCACCATAAGACAACCCAATCCCGGCATACAAGGTAATTTATATTCACCGCCACATTCAGCACCCTCTTGGCCCAAAGAAGCCTTAGGATTTACCTCTGGAATAGGCATATTCATCAATTTAAGCTCAAATGTAATCAAGTATGCTAATACTGCAATTAATATCAATGCCAATATCGACGATAATACTGTAAAAATTTTCCACCTATTAACCTTATTTTTATCAATCATATTCTGCTACATTTTAAACCAGAATAAACAATTAGTCCAAAACCGCATCCGATAAATAAAATACTGCCGAATTATACTCTAAATCATCAATCACAATGGCCTGTTTTGTCTTAATATCCAATAAATTAATCTGACCATTAATCCTAAATATAAGCTTATCATCTACCACCTGTAACGGAATACCTTTTTCTAAATAAACACTTTTACCATTCTGAAATAAAAACATTTTTTGATCAGCCAATGCATAAACCAAGCCATCCTCAAAACCCACCATAGATTGAATTGCAACTTCATTATCATTTACAATTTTTGTTGATGTTCCATTTTTTGCATACCAAATATTATATTTATATTGTTTCTCATTCAAATGTTCATCAGGCTTAATCTCTTCCACATAAAAAATACCGTCATTACCAATAGTAAATAAACTTGAATTATTAATATTGCCAAATAATTCATCTACCGTCCCATCAAGATTTAAAACATACAAAGCCTTACCATCTGGGTCATTAGCAAAAAAAACTAATTCATATTGATTTAACCAATCAATCGGATTTACATTCGATAAAAACTCACTCTCATTATTTCTTAAAATATAATTAGACTCTTCTTTTCCATATGTTATTTTTACAACAGTTGAGCCATCTTCTCTTTTTATTATGCCTATCACATCCCTTCTTCCATCAGGAGATCGAAATTTATTATTTTTAGAAACAATAAACTCTGGATCAATTAAAGCCTTTTCTCCGGTATCCAAAAAAACTCCTTGTATTTGTGAAACCGGCTTACCTAATTTGCTTGCATCATCCGGCCATACCAAATCTCTACTGAAATTTGATTCTAAAAACCTTATAATTGCTTTGTCGTTTTTTAAGACAATCATTGCCGAACTAGTTGCCACACTCTTCACCTCAGCCTCAACATTTGAACTAAATGATTTTTTTAACTCAGAATCCATTGCCGCCAAACCAACTAACAAAATACCCAAAACCACAAAAAAAGTAGTAAACAAAGCCAACAATGTTCTAATGTTTATCCTAAAAACTCGTTTACCGCTACTCATAACCATTAAAAGCTTACACCAATCACATAAAAAAAAGAAACTCACATCATCTCCTTAAAAAATGCGAGTTAATAATATCAAGCGCTAAGAAACGCGGCGTTTTGCCGACCTGCTAGCTCTATTGCAGTAACCATTATCTTTGGGTTTGATTCTTTTATGAGCCCTGCGATTACAAGTTCCAAAATCAGATACGGCCCATACCTTGTCCACGGTTCCCCATGACTCAACATTGGCGACAACTACCATCTTACGACGATGCACCAAGCTAGTCGTACCCCTAACCTCACGCCGGTGCTCTCGAAGTTGCCTATCAGACCACTTACCATATCTAGCGATACGTAAAATATCTTCCTCGATCTCGTAAAAAACTTGCTCAACTTGACCAACCAACCAAGACTGCCACTTTTCCATATACAATCGATTAAACAAACGTTTGTTTCTGCGTAAACGATCATGCAAATTTTCCAAATTTTTTACAAAACCACTTCGGCCCTTGCTATAATCACGTCCCTTGCGCCAAGCTTCGCGAATCTCATTTTCAATCAATCGACGTTCATCCAAAATAAAACGCAAATCTCGTAGCAGTTCTCGCAACTCCCCAATACACAATGACCTGTTGACTGATTTCAAATTTTTAAACAAATTTCTGCGTCTCCGCTCGAACAAATCACTACTCCAATCACGACTATCCGCCTTTTGCTGCAACTGATTAAATGAACCTTTTGGATCTTCAATCATGCTACGAGCTTGCTTAACTCTTTCCATCAATCTCTCATACACAAATTTCTCAACCGGATCAATACGTTCCTTGCTCTTACCCATAACTATTGAACAATACTGAAAAGAAACTCTACGGAAATAGTGAATCAAGTGTTGCTGACATGGTCTTGGCCGCAACTCAACAGCATCCTCAGCAGCTTGCTTAACCCAACTGGCCATTGGCCCAAAATATTCCAAAATATTTACAGGCTTTACTTCCAATCCATAAGCGACCTTGCTTTGTGGTTTCAAGCCCCACGAACCCTTGATCTCACCACCCATATGGACAAAAATTCGAGACCTGTGTTCATTTTGCGAAAACTTTTGATAGGCTCGTCTAGGCATTGAGACTCCTTAGCGCGGGTTAACCAACCCAAAAATTAAAGTAAAAAGAACAACACCATTTGACCACAATAAATATCCTCAGTCAATAAAAAAAGACCAGGAAATAATTTCCCTGATCAAAATTAATAATTTAACTATTATGGCTCCAAACGATTTATCAACCTAGGGAATGGTATGGTTTCCCTTACATGATGCAAACCGCAAATCCAAGCCACCAAACGCTCCAAACCATATCCAAATCCACTATGCGGAACCGATCCATACTTACGTAAATCCAAATACCAACTAAACGCATCTTCCGGCAAATTATGCTCACGAATCCTTTTTAGCAACTCTTCATAATCATCCTCGCGCTGAGATCCGCCAATAACTTCTCCGTAACCCTCCGGTGCTAAAAGATCCGCATTCAAAACCCTCGTTGGGTCAGATGGATCGCGCTTCATATAAAAAGCTTTGACCGCCGATGGATACCTCTCGATAAAAATCGGCTTCTCATACATCTTGGTAAGCGTAGTCTCATCATCAGCTCCCAAATCATCCATGTCCCCAATATCACTTCCTTGCTTACGCAAGATAGCTATGGCCTCCGCGTGCGTCATTCTCTCAAACGGAGCTTGTACTTTTTTAAGTGGCTCAACATCTCTCTCCAAAATCTTCAATTCCGCTGCGCGATTCTCGAGCACTCTTTTTACGATGTAAGACACCAACTCTTCCTGAATTTTTAAATTTTCTTCATGCTCCACAAAAGCCATTTCCGCATCCATCATCCAAAACTCTGTAAGATGTCTACGCGTCTTGGACTTCTCCGCACGAAATACCGGCCCAAAATCAAAACAGCGCCCAACAGATGCAATCGCGGCTTCCAAATATAATTGACCTGATTGCGAAAGATAAGCTTTTCTTTCTTCAAAATAATCAATCTCAAAAAGCTCTGTAGTCCCTTCGCAAGCACTAGGTGTCAAAATCGGCGAGTCAATCTTTGTAAATCCATGCTCATGAAAATAATCATAAGTCGCCGAAATAATTTCATCACGCACTCGCTGAATCGCCCACTGCGATGGAGCTCTGAGCCAAAGATGTCTGTTATCAAGTAAAAAATCCGGCCCATGCTCTTTTTTGCCAATCGGATATTCCTCGGCCTTCTGCACCAACTCCAAGTTGGCAACCTGCAACTCATAAACACCCTCTTGCTTTGGATGTTTTGTGACTTCACCCGTAACAACAAAAGATGACTCTAACGTCGCCTCACTCGCAACTTTCCAGCTTTCCTCATCAACCGCGGCTTGCACAACAACAGCCTGCACAAAACCCGATCCATCACGAATCTGTAAAAAAGCGATCTTGCCGCTCGAACGCACATTGTACGCCCAACCTTTGATAGTCACTTGTTGTCCAACAAGAGTTGAAAACTCAGAAATAAAATTTGCCATAATAAATCGAATTTTGTCTTAAAAGCTCACAAACGTCAACCATGACATATTTTGACTAAGCTAAATCAGGAACCGTACTAAACCCATGCGGCTCACGATCCAATGGCGCATGTTTACACGACTCCCGAATCAAAGAAATACAATTTTGAATCACCTCAACCGATGCGGTCACGCTGGCTACCGATTCAAGATTTGACGACCGAATATAATTAATAAAATTTATTGCATATGCATTCGCATGCATAACCTGCTCTGGCCATCTACCTCTGCATTCAGAACAAACCAGTCCATTAGAATCCGGAGCATAATATGCATGAGTAGGACCTATTGGTAATTTACATGATAAACAATTACCAAAATGCGGACCATAACCCAAAATATCTAACAATCTAATTCCGGTTGCCGCAAACAACAAAGAAGATCTTACTGCGGTGGGCTCTGTTGGAATAATTTTAAAATAATTTATAACTTCTTCCCAAAGTAAAAAAATTCTCTTATCCGCAACCCCTGTTCTAAGTAATCTCAAAGTTAAATCTGATAATGCACCTGCCACAGCATATGATGCTAAAAAATTATATGATCCTGACTTTACCTGTTTGGCTACAGCTAAATGATCATAGGCTCTACCCTTAGCGATCATCACTTCGGCAATTGATAACGGTTCCAACTGAGAGGCTTGTTTAGCTTGAGATTTTAATGCTCCTCTTCCCACGGCAATCATTAACCCATTTTCCATGCCATACATAATATAACGCCGATCATTCTCTCTGTACGGCGTCTTTTTTAAAATAACCACCTGATCACGAATGTAACTCATAAACCACGAATTACAAATTACGTACTTCCTATGTTTGTGTCCAAATAACCTTGCAGCATAATAGATGCAGCTACCGCATCATCTTGTTTACGCGAACCACCACTCAAGTAGTGTTGTGCCTCAGCGCTGGTCAATGTTTCATCTGCCTCATCCACAGGAATATTTATGCTACGCAAATCAGCCTCAAACAAACGTATGGCCCTAATCTGATCATTTTCTTGGCTTGAGTCTTTTAACATGCGAGGAACACCTAAAACAACCCTTTCTACGCCCTCACGTTCGCATATAAGCTTAATTTGCTTAATAGACTCTCCATGCCCCTCATTTTCCAAAATCATCCAAGGTGAAGCAATCTTGGACTCCGTATCACCCATAGCAATCCCTATCTTTTTAGAACCATAATCAATTCCCAATATTCTCATAAGCAATACTATTACAATACCCTAATAACAACATCCTTTAAATACTGATTTTTAAAATCCGTTTTCTCGCCTATCCGCGCTTTTCCATCCGATACAAAACGTACAGCCAATGGCTTTTTATATTTATTAGCCAAGCCTTGCACCAATTTTAAAACATCTTTAACCCTATCCCTATCCTCATCCAACCCTATTGGATAAGTATCTACACCCAGACCCGAATTTAAAGATAAAAATAAATTTCTTTCCAAAGAAAAATTACCCTCTTCATATTCTTTAGCCAATTCAAAATCTTCTAAACAAGGTAACATCAAACCACATAATCCAATCTGTTTGGGATTACTGTATTTAATAAATTTTGTAATCTTTAGATATGTATCCGTTAAAATTGATGCATTAAAAGTACCATGTAAATGATTAACAAAATCAACCAAACTACTCTCACCCTCAAACAATGGTGCGACCGATGAATCTATACCCAAATAATCAAAATCATCCTCAAATAATTGATTAATTTCTTTCCAAGCAGAATTCATGTTATCAAACCACTCCTCAAGCGAAGAACATCCTGCTGCTAAATTGGTTGATTGTAATCCAATCGCAAAACCATCTTTTCCATAAGTAGCTGATGGAAAAAACGGACTAGACAAAGCATTATTAAACGTATAAGCAAAATTAAATGTTTTAGAAGGTTGATCATTTATCAGATCAAACAAATAAGACGCATGTTCATCGGTTATTTCTTTGCCTGTCAGGTCTAAATTCAATGAGCAACGTTCGACATCTAAAAAATCTTGATATTTCACCTTGTAACTTTCTTCAGAAACAGATCCTATACTTAACAAAACATCCGAATCTAAAATTTTCGCATCCATCTCTTTTATATCCGCCTCAGGAGAACAAACTCGCGTAGTCTGAATTAAAAAATCATGATTTTTTAATTTTTCTGAAAGTTCAATAATCCTATCTAAAACTTTTTGGTCAAGATTTTTTGAAAAATAACAAATACTTCTTACAATCTTCGGCATATTAAGCATCCGGCCATGGCGTAATCAACTCATAGCCATCTTTTGTAACACATATCGTCACTTCCCAATGCGCCGCCAAAGAACCATCAGCAGTAATTATTGTCCAACCATCATTTTTTTGTTTTATCTGCCAATCACCTAATGCAACCATAGGTTCAATGGCCAAGCACATTCCTTCTTTTAGCTTTAAAGGTTTTGCCATTCTTTCGTGATAATGAGGAATTTGAGGCTCTTCATGAACACCATGCCCAACACCATGCCCAACTAAATCCCTCACAATTCCATATCCCTTTGGTTCCAAATAACCCTGTATTGTTTTACCAATTTCATGCAACCAAGCACCGGGCTTAACCGTATCTAAAGATAACTCTAAAGATCTACGCGTAGCATTCGAAAGTTCTACGGCAACTTTTGGCACATCCCCAACACAAACCGTGGCTGCCATATCGGTCGCCATGCCCTCATACCACAAACCAATATCCAACTTCACTAAATCACCGTCCTTAATAACCCTATCCGGTGTAGCCGGCCCATGAACCACTTCATCATTAATTGATATGCAGACGGCAGATGGATATGGCGGATCAGAACTATGGATTTGATAATTTAAAAACGAAGGTTTACCACCAACTTTTTCAAATTCATCGCGCGCGATTTTATCCAAATTTTCCGTATGCGCACCCGCAACACAGGCTGTCATTATCTTAAAAAGAGTCTGAGATAAAATCTTACCTCCTCGCTTCATTTTTTCGATTTCTTCTGGAGTTTTTAATCTAATCATATATATGTTTTACGGCAGAAAACCTAATTTGGCAATTTTCTTTACAATATCCTCAAAAACATAAGGTATCGCTTGATCTCCATTCACTGCCAATAAAACGCCTTTTTGACGATAATATCCAGCCAAAGGAGCTGTTATGTAGTGATAAGCTTTTAGCCTTTGTTTAATGATTTCTTCAGTATCATCAGCCCTACGTTCAAGTTTATTTCCACACAATGTACATACCCCCTTCCTACTCGGAGGTGCATCAATCTCATGGTAAACATTCTTGCACTTCATGCATTGCAATCTACCGCCTAATCTTCTTAACACCTCTTTGTCCTCTATCTTTAGCTGAATAACTAAATTAACTTTTAAAATTCTATCTAAATGCATCGCCTGTTCCACATTTCTTGGATATCCATCTAAAACAAATCCTTTGGTAACATTTACTTTTTTTAATTGCCTTGCCATTACAGCATTCACTAATTCATCAGGAGCTAATAATCCCTGAGTTACATATTGATTTACTAAATTCCCCAATGTTGATTTTTGTACAATTTCAGCTCTAAATAAATCACCCGCTCCAATCAAAGGCACATCAAAACGCTCTGCTAACAAAGCGCCTTGAGTACCCTTCCCAGATCCTTGTGGTCCAAAAATAACCGTTTGTAAATGTTTTCTTTTCATAGCATTTTTAAATATATACCGATTATTGCAAACAATATTGCATTTGTCATGGAAAAAACCCAAGACCTTAAATAGCCTTTATCATCTTGACCCACAAACACAGCTATTATGGCTAATATCAGCCAAACTGCAATAAAATATATATAACCCCATGCCAAAAAAAAGATAGACATGGCTGCCATAAAAATAAATGGTAACAATCCCACAATCTGTCCAGTGCCAGCCTCCCAAGTTTTATTGATTGGTTTAAACCAGTCAAGTGCACTAGCGGGTATTAATACACCTGGTGCCAAACCAATCTGCCATGCCTCAGCAAAAAGTCCAGCCATTTTAAAATCTTTTTTTCTTAAAAAATCATAAATTGCAACAGCAAAAGAACAAACCAAGACTACAATATATGGAAATTGAAATGAAACTAATAAACCTATACCCGCGCAACCTACCAATAAAGTAATTGCATTAAGAAATGTTCTTTGCCATATATATGGCAGCAATGTTAATGCCACGGCAATAATAATGCCTGCCCAAATCGGAAAAACACTTAAACAAAAAATCCAAACCCCCACCAAAGCCATAATAAGTAAAACCACTTCCCACCATAAAATTGAAAAATTTTTTCTTACCATGGCGATAATCATCAACAAAACAACCAAACCCAATATACCAATCTCCAACCAAACAACAAAATTCGGTAAATTTACCCTTAAACCATCCAACAGCTTAAATGCCACTAACCCCATCAAAAACAAAAAACTAATACTAATAAAGTAAGATATTGCCCACTTAGGCATTGATTTATCATTTTTTTGTCTAAAACTAAGCATATAACTGGAGTATAATAACAAATTTTCCCCCACATAAGAAGCCCATCAAAAACGTATAAAAAGAATCAAGCTCTATGCTTGATTCTTTATTTTTATTGTTTTCAACTTTTAGTATGAATCGTATTGTCTCATGGTAACCTGAGCCTCTATTTGTTTAATTGATTCAATAACCACAGAAACCACAATCAGTAATGATGTTCCACCAATAGCCATTACAGATGATCCTCCGGAACCTTGAACAACTAAAGGCATAACTGCAATCGCTCCTAAAAAACTAGCGCCAAAAAAGTTCAAACGATTTATCACTAACTGTAAATAATCACTAGTAGGCCTTCCTGGTCTAATACCTGGAATAAATCCGCCTTGTTTTTGCAAATTCTCAGCAATTTTATCTGGATGAAAAATAACTGAAGTGTAAAAATAAGTGAATCCAAATACCAAGCCAAAATACAAAGCACCATAAACAACCTGATTTTGCATAATTGTTAAGACCCAACGCGCTGCATCTGCCAACCACTCTGTTCTCGCTTGAACAAAAAACTGAGCAACTATAGAAGGGAACAACAACATGGCTATTGCAAAAATAATCGGAATTACACCCGCCATAATCAACTTTAAAGGCAAACTCGAAGCCACACCACCCGACAATGTTCCCATACCCCTAACCTGCCTGGCATACTGAACCGGTATATTTCTTTGCGCTTCATTAACATACACAACACCAACAACGGTTAATATAGCTACTGCTAAATACAATGCGATATATATCCATTGTGACGAATCATACGTAGCTAAAAACCTCGAAATTGTAGAAGGAAAACTAGCCAAAATACCAGCAAAAATCATGAGCGAAATACCATTTCCTACATTTTTTTCTGTAATAAGCTCACCTATCCACATCAAAAATATTGTGCCAGCTGTCACCGTGGATATCAAAGCAACCATATGCAAAGTATCAGTCTTTGTTAAAATCTGAAATTGTGATTGTCTTAATAAAGAGATCAAAGCAAATGACTGTAAAATAGCCAAAGGCACGGTAATCAATCTAGTCCATTGCTGAATTTTTTTGGTTCCCTGCTCACCTTCTTTTTGAATTTCTTCTAATCTAGGAACAATCATGGTCAACAACTGAAAAATAATACTTGCCGTAATATATGGCGCTACACCCAATGCAATTACAGAAAAATTACTAATCGTGCCGCCAGAAAACAAACTCAACATTCCCAATACCTGATTGGCATCAAAAAATCTGCGCAATGCAACTAAGTCTACACCAGGTAAAGGAATATGCGCCGCTACTCTAAAAATAACCATCATTGCCAAAACAAATAGCAATCCATTCCTCACCTCTTTAACTTTCCAAGCTTTAAGAAGTTTATCCCACATAATTGATTGATAGTATAGCACGGCAAAACCTGCCCTGCGATTTAATTTACACCGATTTATTTTTTGATTTCTGTAACCTGTATCTTACCACCAGCTTTTTCAATAATAACCTTAGCACCAGCTGTTACGCCAATATCCATAATCTGTAATGCAACTTTTAATTCTTCACCAGCAACAATTTTAGCTTTTGGTGAACTCTTCTTGATTAAAGCCGCCTTTTTTAAAGCTTTGATATCAACAATTGCAGCAACCTTAAATGTCTTACCCAAATCTGTCGTAGTTACTGTTTCAGTATGTGCATGCATACTTGTAAAACCACGTTTTTTAGGAAAACCTAAAAGCATTTGCTTAATACCCTTTAGTTTAAGCTTGTTTCGCCCACCAGAACGTGCACGCTGACCTTTTGTGCCTTTGCCAGCTGTTGTTCCATGGCCAGAGGCATTACCCCTACCTATGCGATCGCTCTTTTGACGAGACCCTTTAGCGGGCTTAAGCGTATGTAATTCAATCATATAATTAATTTAATATTACTGCAGCATTTAGCTTTCTTGATTTTCTTTCTTAACGTCATCAACTTTGTTTTCTGCTTCTTCTGGAGGTACTAACTTTTGTAATGCTTCAAAGACTGCCTTCACATTATTAACTTTATTGTTTGTACCTAAAATTTTTGCAGTTACATTTGGTATTCCCGCGAGTTCCAAAACCGTACGTACTGCTCCACCCGCTTTGACACCAGTACCTTTTGGAGCTGGTTTCATAACAATCCTAGCAGCACGGTATTTGATTGTAATTGGATGAGGTATAGAATCCTTAACAATAGGAATATTAATCAAAGATTTTCTAGCCTTACTTGTAGCCTTTGCCATTGCAGATGCAACATCAAGACCTTTCGCCAAACCATATCCAGCTCTACCTTTATGATTTCCAATAACCGCTAAAACCCTAAATCTCATTCTTTTACCACCCTTGGTAACACGAGTAACGCGAGAGACCTCAATATTCTTTTCCTCATAATCCGATTCTGCCGGTACATCAGTTTTAGGCAAACGTCTCTTACCCTTAAAACCACCCCTACCGCGTTGACCACCACCTGCACCGCGTTGCGCAAAACGGCCACCTCCACGAGGAGATGTTTTTGGAGCTTCTGCTTTATCAGCGGGTTTATCAGCCACTTTCGCTTCTGCTGATGCCGGTGTAGCTGGAGTTGCTACTGGAGTCTCTTCAGCTTGATTTGTTGCTGTGTTCTTCTCTTCAGTCATAATTTTTTATTAAAATTGTAAACCGCCTTCACGGGCGCCATCTGCTAATGCTTTTACACGACCATGGTAGCGTTTGTCTTTACGGTCAAATACCACAGCGGAAATATTTTTTGCTTTTGCACGTTCAGCCACAATCTTACCAACCTCGGTAGCGACTTCTACCTTGGTCTTACCTTTTGAATCCTTAACATCTTTATCACTTGCAGCAGCTAATGTTAAACCCTTCACATCATCAATAACCTGGGCATAAATATGACTCAGGGCTCTTTTCACAGTTAAACGAGGGCGCTCTCCTGTGCCGCTTACTTTTGCCCTTACGCGATATGCTCTACGTAATTGTGAGAGCTTTTTTGCTTTCAATTCATTCATATGCCTATTTTATTTAGATGCTGCTTTACCAGCCTTACGTCTTACAACTTCATCAGAATATTTAATTCCTTTACCCTTATAAGGTTCTGGTGGTTTAATTTTACGAATTCTTGCAGCCGTTTCTCCAACTAATTGCTTATCAATACCCACTATTTTAACTATATTTTTTTCAACTGTTGCCTCTATGCCTTCTGGTACCTGAAATATAACCGGATGCGAAAAACCTACTTCCATTTTTAAAGCTTTGCCTTCTGTGGCCACACGAAATCCAACACCAATAAACTCTAAAGATTTTTCAAACGGCTTTTCTACTCCTGCTACTGCGTTCGCCAACAGCTGTCTGATCAAACCCCATAAAGCTCGGATATCTCCATTATCAGGTTGATCTACATTAACAGACATCTCTCGTTTAGCTTCATCAAAATTTACCAATACATGTTTTGGTATAACAACAGTTAGTGACCCTTTAGGCCCTTTTACTACTACCTGTTCTTGACTAAGTGTAGGCTCTACACCTTGTGGTACAGGGATGATGGTTTTTCCTATACGTGACATATTAGAATATTTCGCAAATTACTTCACCACCAAGCTTACGCTTTCGTGCCTGCTTATTTGTCATGAGACCGGCTGATGTAGAAATAATAGCCAAGCCCATATCACTTAACACTCTCGGTAACTCGTATGACTTGCGATACACACGTCTTCCTGGAGTTGAAATTCGTTTAATGGATCGAATTTTAGGTCCATTTGCAGTGTACTTAAGTTTAACATGAAGATCTTTTTTAACACCTTGCTCTTCTGTTTTAACTCCTTCAATATAACCCTCTTGTTCTAAGATTTTTGCTATCGCAAATTTGACCTTGGAGGAAGGTGAGGTTAACTCTTCATGATGCGCGTGCTGCGCATTGCGCAAACGCGTTAGAAAATCGGAAATTGGATCTGTAATCATAACTTTATATATTACCAGCTGGATTTTTTGATACCCGGCAATTCACCACGCAACGCTAATTCACGAAAGCAAATACGGCATAAACCCGTATTTCGGATATAGCCATGTTTGCGACCGCAACGCCAGCATCTGTTGACGCGTCGAGTGCTAAATTTGATTTTACGCCTATTTGATTTGGCGATTTGATTCTCTGTTGCCATAGTATTTAATCTTTAAATGGAAACCCTAATGCTTTATATAATGCTAGACCTCTTTCCTTGGATCCTGCATTTTTAGCAGTCACGGTAACCTGCAATCCGTGCACATGCTCTACTTCATCCGGACTAATTTCCGGGAAAGGTAGATATTCCTTAAAACCAATCGAAATATTACCACTCTTATCAATTATCTTGGTCGTTATACCTCTAAAGTCAGTTATACGTGGAAAGGTAAAAGTAAGTAATTTTTCCAAAAAAGACCACATCATATCACCACGTAAAGTAACTCTTTTGCCTACCACCATACCCTCACGAACCTTAAAGCCAGATATTGATTTTTTCGCCTTTGTTTCAACAGCTTTCTGACCGGAAATTCTTCTTAAAGTTTTATCAATAGTTTCCAAATATTTTGAATCCTTTTGAGTAGAAGAAATTCCAACCGAAAGACTAATCTGTTTTATACCAGGTATTGCCATACGGTTTGTATCACCCAACTCTTTCATAAGCTGAGGTACAATTTCTTTTTGATAGCGTTCTTTTAACATCATAAGCTTTATAATTTAACGCGTTTATTATGCCTTATCTGCTTACCAGCTTCATCTAATAGCATTACATTTGATGCATTAATAGGCATAAAAAATTCTACTGTTTGACCCTTTTCATCGCTACGACGAGGCTTCAAATGACGCTTTGATTTATTAACGCCATCTACAACCAAACGATTCATTTCAGCAAAAACCTGCATAACTTTGCCTGTCTTTCCTTTGTCTTTACCGGCGATTACCTTTACTGTATCGCCTTTTTTGATCTTATTTTTAATCATACATTTATAAGACCTCTGGGGCCAAAGATACAATTTTCATAAATCCATTACCACGCAACTCTCTGGCGACTGGACCAAATATGCGAGTTCCTTTAGGTTCTTTTGTTTTTTTATCAATAACTACTGCAGCATTATCGTCAAAACGAATATAAGTTCCATCTGGTCTCCTTGTCTCTTTATGCGTTCTTACAATAACAGCATGGACAACATCAGACTTTTTAACAGTACCATGTGGAATAGCTTCTTTTACTACGCAAGTAATAACGTCACCAACACCTGATGTTCGCTTTTTGTATCCACCAAGCACTCTAATACACTGAAGTTTTTTAGCTCCAGAATTATCGGCGACCTTAAGCATTGTTCTATGTTGAATCATATATTATTTATGCTTACACAGCAGGGGTTATGGTTTTAACATATCTCCAGCGCTTTTTTGTTGAAATTGGTCTTACTTCTGATATTTCTACCAAATCACCAACATGCGCCATACCCTTCTCATCATGTGCCATAAACTTGGTAGATACGGTATAGGTTTTTCCGTACTTTGGATGTTGAACCCTGCGTTCTACGCGTACCGTAATCGTCTTCAGAGCTTTGGCTGAAGTCACAATTCCTTGTAACCTGCGACGATTATCTTCGCGATTTGTATTTGCTGCATTAGTCATAGTTATTTCTTAGTTTCTTGCTCAGCAATAATTGTTACAATTCTTGCCAAGTCTTTTCGAGCTTTACGCAAATCACGTACTTTAGAATTCTGACGAGTTGTTATATTAAATCTCAAATCGCGAATTTCGCCGCGCAATTCTGCTGCGCGTTGCTTTAGCTCTACCGGTGTTAGTTGTCTTATATCTTTTGCTTTCATATCACGATCTAAAAGTTACGTGTAATATAAACTGCTTTACAAGGCAACTTATATGCTGCTTTTTCTAAAGCTTCTTTTGCCTTATCAGCTGGGATACCATCCATTTCAAACAAAATTGTTCCTGGTCTTATAGGTGCTACATAATGATCAACACTACCTTTTCCTCCACCCATACGAATCTCATTTCCACGCTTTGTAATTGGTTTATCCGGAAAAACTCTAATCCATATTTTTCCACCACGTCTTGTATACCTTGTAAGTACACGACGACAAGCTTCAATCTGACGTGAAGTCAACCAAACTGGCGTAGTTGCTTTTAATCCAAATTCGCCAAACGCTAAAAAGATTTTCGTTGAAGCGATGCGGATATTTCTTGCGCGGCCTTTTTGCCACTTTCTATGTTTTACTTTTTTAGGAATCAACATATGAGTTTCTATTATGATGCAAATCTATTCGATGGACGCTTCTCTCTACGACTATCTCTGCCTGGAGTTCTAGGAGTAGTTGGTTGATATTGTTGCAAACGATCTTTTGCAAAAACATCACCACGATAAATCCAAACCTTTACCCCAATAGCACCCATCATGGTATGAGCAAAATCTTGTGAATAATCGATATCTGCACGCAAATTAGATAATGGAATTTTTCCCCAACCCAACCATTCACGTCTTGCGATTTCGGCACCGTTTAAGCGACCTGAAACCGAAATCTTAACACCCAAAGCACCAGCTTTTTTTACTCTTTCAATAGCCTGTTTCATTATACGTCTAAATGGCATACGTCTTTCGAGTTCAGCAATCACTTGCTGCCCTACTATTGTCGCCTCTAATGCTGCCTTAGGTACTTCAGAAACATTTAATTGCAACTGCACCTTCTTACCTCTAAAAAAGGTTTTCAAAAACTTTGTCTTTAAATCTTCTATACCCGTACCCGAATGGCCGATAACCATACCAGGTCTTGCTGTTTTAAGCGTAATAGTCAAAGTGCCTCTAGATCTCTCTATCAACACAGCGCTAATCGCAGCCTCTTTAAGCTCTTTCTTGAAAAAATCACGAATAGCTAAATCTTGTTGAATTTGCACACAATACAAATTTTTGCGAGCAAACCAACGTGACGGCCATGTTGTGGTCGTTCCGAGCCTAAATGCTTTTGGATGAACTTTGTGTCCCATAGTTTTATGATTCAATATTTTCAGTCTTTTCTGACTTTACCTCTTTTTTAACAGCTGGTTTACTAACTACTTTTTTACTGGAGCGAGGTGTATAAGATTTCTTAGTTTTTACTGGCTCTCGTTTGTCATCAGAAAGTATCAAAGTGATATGAGATGTACGTTTACGAATCATACCCGCTCTACCGTGAGCTCTTGGTCTAAAACGTTTAATCGTCATTCCACCATCAACCATCAAATGATTAATCCACAAATCATCTACATTTAATTTAAAATTATTTTCAGCATTAGCTATCGCTGATTGTAATAATTTTAACATTGGTCTAGCAGCTGCTTTATTTAAAAACTTTAACTGCGTCTCTGCTTGACGAACCGGCATACGTCTAATCAACCCGGCTACTAACCGTATTTTTCGAGGCGCCATGCGGAGTCGGCGTAATTTTGCTGTGACTTCCATATATTTATATATTATTTCTTGCCTTGAGCAAGTGATTTTTGCATTTTACCGCCATGCTGTACAAATTTACGTGTTGGAGAGAACTCACCCAGTTTATGACCAACCATGCTCTCTAAAACTAGCACGTTAATGTGCATTCTTCCGTTATGTACTCCAAAAGTATAGCCCACCATCTCTGGTGTAATAGTCGAAGAACGAGCCCATGTTTTAATCACGGTCTTTGTTCCAGACTGTTGTGCTGCAACTTTTTTGAGTAGTTTAGGATCGGTAAAAGGTCCTTTTTTAAGACTTCTAGACATATAGATTATTTGCGTTTCTTGTTACGTCTGCGCTGCAAAATCAAAGCATCAGAGGCTCTGTTCTTACGACGAGTTTTAACACCAAGAGCAGGTTTGCCCCACTTAGTCTTGGCATGCTTCATACCAATCGGGTGCTTACCTTCACCACCACCATGCGGGTGATCAATTGGATTCATAGCCTTACCACGCACAGTAGGCTTAATACCCCTATGCCTCATACGCCCAGCTTTTCCATATCTAACCAAACGGTAATCAGGATTTGAAACAGAACCAATGGTAGCCATGCAACTTTTTGAAACATTTCTAATTTCACCAGAAGGTAATTTTAAAGTTGCGTACTTACCTTCCACAGCCATCAAGCGAATCATAACACCAGCACCACGCGCTAATTTAGCACCCGTGCCAGGTTGCAACTCAACGGCATGAATCAATGTACCCAACGGTACACGTTCAAGAGGCATACGATTTCCTACATTAATTTCCACTTCTCCTGTTTTTGTAGAAAGAATTTTATCACCAATCGCTAACTTATCAGGTGCAATAATATAACTCTTAACACCATCAGCATAAGCAATCATGGCAATACGAGCACCGCGCACTGGATCATATTCAATAGTTTTAACAGTTGCTGGAATATCGTATTTATTTCTCAATAAATCAACAAGTCTGTAGCGCTGTTTATGACCTCCACCCTGATGTCTAACTGTAATTTTCCCATTTGTTCTACCAGCAAAAGCTTTCCTTGGGATTGTCAAAGATTTCTCTGGACTCTTTTTTGTTACATCGGAAAAATCCTGCACCGATGAGAGACGGCGTCCTTTTGTAACTGGTCGATATCGTTTAATAGGCATATTTCTTATACTCCTTCGTAGAGATCAATAGTTTGTCCCTTTTTAACTACAACAAAAGCCTTCTTCCATTGTTTTCTGTGACCGACACGCGAACCTCTAAAAATTCTTTTACCATTACCTCTAGCAGTTCGAATATCAATTACTGTAACACCATATAAGTCTTGAACAGCTTTTGCTATAGAAACTTTTTCAGCGCTAACCGGTACTTGAAAAACATAAACATTATTAGATGCCAATACAGCAGCTTTCTCACTAACGACTGGTGCTAAAAGCAGTTTATAAGACATACCAGCCTGACCTTTTTTTGCTTTTACAGCTTGGACTTCCTTTTTAGCACCTTTAACAGGCTCTTGCTGAGATTCAGGTGTAAAAACTTCAGTAGTCTCATTTTCTACCTTTTTCACTTTCTTGTTTTCATCCGTGCTATCTTTTTTTGTTACGGATGTTTTGCGTTTAAATATACCCATACTTATTTATAAATAATTTCAAATTCCGGTATAGCTGCTTGTTCAAATACAATAGTCGGATACTTCACCAAATCAGCAACATTCAAAGAATTTACAGTCACCAACTGAATATTTGATAAGTTTCTTACCATGCGCATCAAGATTGGATTCGACTCTTTGATAACTACCAAGGCTTTGCGACCAATTGGAAGCTTCTTCATCCAAGATGCCATTAATTTTGTCTTTGGTTCTTCTATAGGAAAGTTATCTACCACTAAAAGCTTTTCATGCTTTACTCTATCCGACAAAACCATAAACAAAGCTAACCTTTTTAACTTTCTATTAATTTTTACCGTAAAATTTCTGTTAGCACGTGGACCAAAAGTCACACCACCACCTACCCAAATCGGTGAACGAGTAGATCCATGACGTGCTCTTCCTGTACCTTTTTGACGCCAAGGTTTTTTTCCACCGCCAGATACTTCACCTCTAGTTTTGGTATTTGCTGTAGCAGCGCGTTTATTTGCCAACAAAGCAACCACAACCGTATGAATAACAGATGGCTTTGTTTTAACTTCAAAATGCGTAGCTGATAAATCAGTTGTCCCTACTACTTCACCATTGATATTGTATATCTTTACATTTGCCATATTCTTGTAGTTAGACAGTTTGTATCTTAAGAATCGAATTTCTAGCGCCTGGTACAGCTCCTTTAATTGCTAAAATACCACCATCGCGTACTTCTATAACATTCAAATTCTTTACCGTGACAGTATCATTACCCATACGACCAGCCATGCGCAATCCTTTAAAAACACGTTGCACACCACCAGCACCTATAGATCCAGGCATACGTAACTGATCTTTATGACCATGAGAAGCAGGCCCACCTTTAAAACCATGGCGTTTTACAACGCCCTGAAAACCTTTACCTTTAGATGTACCGATAACATCAATTTTATCTCCCACCTCAAAAGTCGACGCTTCAATAACGTCTCCGCGTTTGATTTCTGCGGTGTCGTTTAACCTAAACTCACGAATAATTTTTGCCTTAGGCAAATCGCGCAAATGCCCCTCAAGTGGCTTCGATAATCGCTTGGCATTTAAAAAGCTGAGTTGCACGGCCGTATAGCCATCGCTCTCATCTTCCTTAACTTGTGTAACTACACAAGGCCCAGCCTGAACTAGGGTAACCGGAATAACCGCCCCTTCAGGCGAATATATTTGCGACATCTCGAGTTTTTTTGCAAGAATGATTTTCATAGTGGCATCCGAGATATGGACGTCTCTGACCCTGACAGTGGTCTTTGTAGACATGACGAGGGCGCTCTGGGAAGCCCCAGATAACGCAAAAGCCAGAAACTCATAACCAAGTTATAACATGCGACATGTGAAGCGCAACGTAAAACGTAGTTATATGTTCCTGACCTCTGTGCGATTAATAATTTTTCAGAGGAATTTTTTAAATGCTTTTTATGGCTACTCTTTACCAACCTCTTTTTATAAAATATTCAGGTTGGCTTATTACCGTCATTGACTCGCTTCAGGGAGGTTATGTTCATGGAAATCACATTCGCAATGTGACTCTGCTTTTAGCAAGTATTTTATTACATGCTATCAGCGAACAACTTTCTCCCTGGGACGTTTAACGGGGGTACAAATTAACTTTTTGTTTTTATATCTGACGAATTCTTATGACATTTTTATCTCTACATCCACACCAGACGGTAAATTCAAACTCGTAAGTGCATCAATAGTCTTGGCACTTGCCTCAACTATATCTACAATGCGCTTGTGAATTCTCATTTCAAACTGCTCACGAGCATTTTTATAAACGAAAGTCGAACGATTTACTGTCCACTTACGTTTTTCCGTTGGCAAAGGGACGGGACCAATCACGCTAGCACCGGTTCTTTCTGCAGTCTCGATAATCGTACGCGTAGCTTGATCAATAATTTTATGATCGTACGCTCTTATCTTGATGCGAATTCTTGCAACAGCATCCTTAGTTGCTTTTGCTGTTTTCTTTGTAGTCGCTGCTTCTGTCATGATCGTTCCCGTCCCTCTCAGTGCTTGCCGATCCTGTGGGATACGGACCAAGCACTGATGAAACGGAGTGCAAAGTTCAATATTTACTTAATAATTTGTGTTACAACACCTGCACCGACAGTTCTACCACCTTCACGGATAGCAAAACGCATCTTTTCTTCCATGGCCACAGGAGTAATTAATTTAACTATAATCTTAACTTCATCACCAGGTTGAACCATCGCTACACCTTCAGCGAGTTGGACTTCACCTGTAACATCAGTTGTACGAATATAAAACTGTGGTTTATAACCTGACACAAATGGCTTATGACGTCCACCCTCATCTTTTGTCAAAGCATAAATCTGTGCTTCAAACTCACTATGTGGAGTAATTGTACCCGTCTTAGCCAAAACTTGACCACGTTGTATATCTTCTTTACGAATACCGCGCAAAAGTAAACCAGCATTATCACCAGCTCTGCCTTCTTGTAATGATTTGTTAAACATTTCGATACCAGTAACAACTGTTTTACGGGTTTCGCCTAAACCAACTATTTCAACCTCATCATTAACTTTGATTATGCCACGATCAATACGACCAGTAACAACTGTTCCACGACCTTCGATTGAAAATACATCTTCAATTGGCATCATAAAATCCTTATCAGTATCACGCACAGGTTCTGGAATATACTCATCCAATTTAGCCATCAAATCTAATACTGGTTTAGAAGCTTCAGGATCGGTTGGATTTTCCAAAGCTTTTAAAGCTGAACCACGAATAACAGGTGTGTTATCACCGTCAAATTCGTATTTCTTTAAAAGTTCACGAACCTCATCCTCAACCAAATCAATCAATTCAGGATCGTCAACCATGTCAATTTTGTTTAAAAATACTACGATTGCAGGTACACCAACCTGACGAGCTAACAAAATGTGCTCGCGAGTCTGAGGCATAACGCCATCAGTTGCAGCGACAACCAAAATAGCACCGTCCATCTGGGCAGCACCAGTAATCATGTTCTTAATATAATCAGCGTGTCCTGGACAATCTACGTGAGCATAGTGACGATTCGCTGTCTCATACTCTACGTGAGCTGTTGCAATTGTAATACCACGTGATCTTGACTCTGGAGCTTTGTCCAAAGCATCAACACGTTTTTCATCTGCCACAAAACCCTGTCCCGCTAAAACTTTTAAAATCGCAGCGGTCAGTGTTGTCTTGCCATGATCTACGTGTCCGATAGTACCTACGTTCACGTGAGGCTTATTACGTTCAAATGTTACGGCCATATTGACTTCATTTAGTGCGTTTTCCGCAGCCTTCATTAGTTACAGGCTAGCGGTCATCCGTGTACGCAATAGGCATACAGGATAATGACGCGTTTTTAAGTAATTAAAAGTTAAAAAGCAGAAACGACTATAACACCCCTTTTAAAAATATGCAAGAGCTAACTACTTTTTAGATTGATCCTCCAAAGGCTCAAAATAGAAACGATCTTCAAGTGGAACGCCCTTATCTACCACCTGCTCCCGCGAGTCTTGATAGCTCTCTACAATTTCTGTTTTAATTTTTTCGCCATTTTGAGCCAAATTTTGCGTTTCAGGCTCCATCTCATCTATAAATTCAAAAGCCCCAGCCGCACGCTCATCCGGTTCACCTTGGCGCATTTCGACGTCCTCAGGCACAAACGATATAGAATCAAATTCCTCATCTTCAATTCCCTCAAATTCCTCATTAATGAGCATTTCATAATGATCTAATGGCATCAACACAAAAGGATCATCACCTTCCTGATCCGCTATTATAATCGGCATTTCTAGCCTTTTTGCAGAACGCAATAATTTTTTCCATGACATATTATGCTAAGTTCACCATGCCTGCATAAAATAATCAAATACCAATAATTCAATCAACCAAACACTCACAAATAGCTAATTTTCTAATAACACCCTACAGGTAATCTATCTGGCTCTGGCCTAATGTAATACAGTCTCGCAGAACCCTTTTCCAACTGATCCTTCTCAATCATGTCATATCCATTACCCGCCACGTCAAAAATTGCATATTGACCAGGCTCATAAACACCAACTAACAGCATGTAATGCGCTGAATATTTTCTACACTGAGGTCTACCATCGGCAGTACAATAAGTATCTGGAGAAGAAACCTGAGACCGTCGTGACTTTTTAAAAACAACACAATTTTCACAACTAAAAATAATAGGCTTCCCTTTTCTTAAAACATCTTCTACTTTTTCCAAATCCAAAGAACTTATACTATTATCCAAGGTAAAATCAGACCAACGTTCAAAAACCACAGGATCAGTTGGATCAAAACCACCATAATTACAATTACGTTTACCTTGAGCCGAAAAATACTCCACAACATCCAAAGGAGTTATTCTTTCCCCATAACTAGCCAACACTGATGCTAAAGCCGCTGCTCCATTACCCGCAGTGCAGATAGGTAAACAACAAGGCGCATCAGCTTGCTCACGAATAACCCTTTCTGCAGCCTGTTCCGGAACGCAGGTTGGCTTATTCCCACTTGGCTTGGTTTTCCAATTATCATCGCACTGAGAATAAAAACTCATTCTATCAATAGTACAACCATTAGAACTTTGTAAACTTGATGAATCTATGGATGACGATTGATTTCCACCAACCAAATTGCCACGACTATCCAAATTAACCGAACCCAAGTTGCGTTTAAACTCTGCCCGTTCAATCTCTGGAAATTTTATTGCATCTAATTTTAAAGTTTGCGGATTAACATTAGCCAATATCGCGTAAGCGCCTACCAATATAATCAAACCCAAAAGTGCATCTATCATTTTTTTCTTAGCATCAGATACCTGCAATCCCGTCGCTCCCAACATGTATAAAAATCCACCATAAATAAACATTATCGCAGATGCTATCAATCCAATGCCCAAAATATATTTGTAAAAACCTTGTATGTACTGTGCTAAAAATGGAATCACTAAGCATTTTTTCCCCTCACAATCCTCATATTGTGGTTGAGTTGAAAAATTTACACCAGGAATGTCAACCATTAAATCCGGCACAACAAAACTTTTATCATCAATGCCTGTAGCAGCTTCTCTAAAAACACTACCCGCTGTTCTAACAGCATCTAGTAAAGTTCCTGCCTCTGGATCAATCCCCTTCTCCTTTAAATCCAAAATTATTTGGTCATACTTGCCACTTTGAATGCAGCACATCTTTCCAACACCGCAAGTGATTCTGGTTAATGCTTTAAAATTTGGCGGACAACCATCCGGAGTCAGCGCCAAACCCGCAGCGCTAACCAAACGAAGATCAGGTAAACAAACAGTACCCTTATCACTATAATCGGAACACTGAACAATTTCTTCTGCGTTAACAACAAAAATCGATGACAAAAAAAACAACACTGCAGTAAAAATTATTGCACTCAACTTCCACATCTTGCTTATCTTTTTTATCACTTAAACATTTTACCAAATAAACCCAGTCTGGTCATTAGCAAAATTAAAACCCTGTATTTCTACAGGGCTTTAATCTAAATTTAAATTTATTTCTTTGCCTTACCTTCGATCAATTCTTGCTGAACACTGGCCGGAACCGGAGCGTAGTGATCAAACTCCATAGAGTTTGAACCACGGCCCTGTGTCATAGAACGTAAAGCTGTTGCATATCCAAACATCTCAGCCAAAGGAACCTCTGCATCAATGACCTTTGATTCATTACGCTCTTCCATGGATTGGATTTGACCACGCTTAGAGTTAAGATCCCCCATAACATCACCCATATATTCTTCAGGGACAATAACCTCTACTTTTTCAATCGGTTCTAAAATTGACATGCCAGCTTTTTCACAAGCAGCTTTAAATGCCATTGATGCTGCAATTTTAAATGCCGCTTCCGATGAATCAACATCATGATAAGAACCATCATAAACCGTAGCTTTGATATCCAAAATCGGATAACCAGCAACAACGCCACGTTGCATTGCTTCCTGAATTCCTTTGTTGATCGGCTGAATAAACTCACGAGGGATTACACCGCCTTTGATATCATTAACAAATTCATAACCCGTACCACGTTCAGTAGGTTCAACTTTTAACCAACAATGACCATATTGACCACGACCACCCGACTGACGCACAAACTTTCCTTCACCTTCAGCAGCGCCTTTAATGGCTTCTTTATAAGCAACCTGAGGTTTACCAACATTAGCTTCAACACCAAATTCACGCTTCATGCGATCAACAATAATTTCCAAATGCAACTCACCCATACCGGAAATAATTGTCTGAAGAGTTTCTTCATCTGTGCGAATATGAAACGATGGATCTTCTTCCGCAAGCTTTTGGAAAGCGATACCCATTTTTTCTTGATCAACTTTTGTTTTTGGTTCAACCGCAATGTCAATAACAGGTTCTGGAATTGTAATTGTTTCTAAGAGTAATTGATGTTCCTCATCACACAATGTATGACCAGTAAAAGTTTCTTTCAATCCCACAGCTGCAGCAATATCTCCGGAATAAACCTGATCCACTTCCTCGCGATCATTAGCATGCATACGAACAATACGACCAATGCGTTCTCTTTTTCCGGTTGTCGCATTATAAACATAAGAACCTGATGCCAATGTTCCAGAATAAACCCTAAAGAAAACTAATTTACCGACATAAGGATCAGACATGACCTTAAAAGCCAAAGCTGCAAATGGTTCGTTATCATCGGCTTTACGCTCTAATATTTTTTCCGGATTATCAATATCAGTACCAGTAATTGGAGGAACATCTAATGGAGATGGTAAGTAATGCACAACAGCATCAAGCAAAAACTGTACTCCTTTATTCTTTAAAGCCGATCCACACATGATTGGAAACAAATCCATATTCAAAACAGCTTTACGTAAAGCCGCACGAATCTCATCAACAGTAAGTTCTTCACCGGCCAAGTATTTATTCATCAAAACCTCATCAGTTTCTGACAAAGCCTCTAAAAATTCATTTCGCCATTTTTTGGCCTCATCTAACATTTCTGCAGGTATTTCTGATTCTTCAATCTGTGTTCCCATTTCATCTAAGTACATCTCGGCCTTCATGGTTATAAGATCAATAATACCTTTAAAATTAGCCTCAGTTCCTATAGGCAATTGAATTGGATATGCACGCTTAGCTAATCTATTGCGTATAGATTCAATATCTTTATAAAAATCAGCTCCCATGCGATCCAATTTATTTACAAAACACATGCGTGGAACTTTATATTTATCAGCCTGACGCCATACAGTTTCCGATTGAGGCTCAACACCAGCAACACCATCAAAAACGGTCACAGCTCCATCAAGAACACGCAATGAGCGTTGCACCTCAATAGTAAAATCAATGTGTCCTGGAGTATCAATTAAATTCATTCGGCAACCCTTCCAAAAACAAGTTGTTGCAGCAGAGGTAATTGTAATACCGCGTTCCTGTTCTTGTGCCATCCAATCCATGGTAGCTTCACCTTCATGAACCTCACCAATTTTATGTTTACGGCCTGTATAAAAAAGCACGCGCTCAGAAACGGTCGTTTTGCCCGCATCAATGTGGGCTATAATCCCGAAGTTTCGGGTGTCTTTGAGAGAATATTCTCTAGGCATATGATAAATTTATTTTCAGATAAAAAAGAGGACAGAAAATCAGACCTCTTTTTTGGCTTTAAAATTTAAATGAATCTCCTACATCATCCATAATTTAACGGGCAAAGTGAGCAAAAGCACGATTAGCTTCTGCCATACGTTGTACATCTTGCTTCTTTTTTACTGCATCGCCTTGATTTTCCGCAGCTGCTAATAATTCAGAAGCTAGCTTTTCTGCCATTGGTTTACCTTTTTTAGCTCTTGCTGCAGTGATAATCCAACGAAAAGCTAATTGCTGACGTCTATCGGCTCTTACCTGTAAAGGAATTTGATAGTTTGCACCACCAACCCTACGGGACTTAACCTCAAGTAATGGCGACACATTCTTCAAAGCCTCTTCAAAAACTTCCATTGCTGGCTTTTTCATTTTTTCCTCTAGTTGATCTAAAGCTGTATAAACTATTTTTTGTGCCGTATTCTTTTTACCGCGCTCCATCACATAGTTTATAAATTTTGCAATTGATACCGAACTATATTTCGGATCTGGCAAAATACTTCTACTTGGTGCTTGCTTTCCACGCATAAATATTCAAATTAATTTAGGAGCTTTTGGCTTCCTTAGGTTTCTTAGCTCCATACAATGACCTACTACGCTTTCTATTCTGTACACCCTGAGTATCATAAACACCACGTACGATATGATATCTAACACCCGGAAGATCTTTAACTCTTCCACCACGAATCATAACGATTGAGTGCTCCTGTAAATTATGACCTTCACCAGGAATATAAGCTGATACTTCTGTTCCATTAGAAAGACGAATACGAGCAATTTTGCGCATTGCCGAGTTAGGCTTTTTTGGAGTCATTGTGGTCACCTTAACACACACACCACGTTTAAACGGGCTACCCTTAGGGAGTTCTGTGCGCTTACGATGCAATGAATCACGCGTATATTGCATGGCCGGGCTCTTTGATTTGACCTTGGCCGATCGACGAGGACGTCGTACAAGTTGGTTATATGTAGGCATGTTTGTGCCGCGAAATATACCAAGACCCCGTTTTTACGTCAAGTTTGCCAATTATCCCACAATGCCCGATATAAAAACTCCATTTTTAATAAATAAAATTACAACCTATTTTTATGCCTCTATATAAACAAAAAATCGCAATCTCCTGCTTGCGATAATGTATTTTTAACTATGTAATCTTTTACACAGGCAATAACCTTGGATCTGCCAATCTGGGTAAAATGACTGTTAGTAACAATATCAACACACCTGTAAGCAATATCATATACGCAACATATTCTGACCATTTTCGTTTTAAACGCAAAATCACAAAAAACAAAACACAACCCAACAATATTATTGCCAATGGTACAAAAACCTTAAATATAATCGCGAGAATTCCACCCAATATTAGCCACAAACCCATTACTTGCCACAATACAAATACTGACTCATTTTTTAGTTTATATCTAGCGTAAAAATACAAAGCCTGAAAAAAAGAAAACACACCAACCAAGCTAGTAAGTGAAACATCGGAGTCCGCGCCACGCCTAACAAATTGAAACGATAAAAATGATAAACCCAAAGCCAATAAATACTCTTTTAACCAAAAAAATTTTTCATCAATATTCATCAATGCATCACCTGCCACCAAATATGCAAAACTCAAAAAAACCAAAGCGGCACCAAAAACAGGCCAACCCAATATAAATGAACCAAAAAGGTAAAAAAACAATAACCAATTACTATTTTCATTTTGCTTATTAGCCCAAACCCTCCATAAAAATAAACCACTAATAACTACTATCATAAAAACAACCACTGACGAAAAATCCATTAATACCCAATCCGACCTACCCAAACCTATTCCAACACCTAATAACATAGCAAAACTAACCCAACTAAAAACCTTCAGCAATCCATCCGTAATCATTATTCGCACAAAACCGACAAACTCATCTTTTGATAACAACCCCCAAACAATAAAATCTATCAAAAAAACCCAAGAAATATTAAATAAATGAACCGAATTAACAGCTTGTCCGCCAAAACCAGTGAACCATCTTATGAGTTGCGCATTGTTCCAATAAGAATTTAAAGTCAAAGATCCCAACTCCGAAATGATCTGTCCACTAAACCCTAAACCATTAACCAAAAGAACCAAAAGCAAAATCATGCTTGGTATTAAAAAAAAGATATTAATCGCCAAACACAAAGCCATACCCACAATCACGCCCGAGAAAATATCCTCATTTTCTTTATATTCTTTATATGCAAACACAACCGAAACTCCCCATGCAAAACCTCTAAGCATTGCATCAGGACCAATAGAAAAAGGAAAAAAACCAAAAGAAACTAGATACTGAGCAATACCCGATACAGATAATTGCGAACTCACAAGATCCCTCCCCCAAAAACCAAGCAAATATACTATTAATGCAATCCCTAAACCAACAATTACTGGATTTTGATACAAATTCCAATCCAACGCGTCTACCTTTTTAAAAACATATTTTCTTATTACTACTACCGAAAAGATACCACCTAAATATAGCAATGGATACCATAAAAAAATCTCCAAAGGGTTGGGTGATGACACACCTCTAAGAAATGATCCCAAAAAATATATCACCACCGATCCAATAACAAGAACCGGTAATAACGATATATTTACTCCGTTTTTCCAAATACCACTTTTTATCATAAAGCAAAAACTGACTGTAAATCAAAAATCTTTAATATCCAATACAAAGGTTTATTTAATACTAAACTAATAATACCAACTCCCAAGGTAATATCAACTAAAATCAAACCCATTAATACCCAAGGCCCATATTGTTCTATTTGCCTCCTTAATGTAAACCATTTATTCTCGTGCAAAATTGCAAAAAGCAATTTTGAACCGTCTAGCGGTGGCAGTGGTATTAAATTAAATAACATTAAAGCCGCATTAATAAAAAAACTAAATCCTAAAAAAACTATCAAATAATTATTCCATCCCAAGGCTGGGGCAAAACCCTTTAACAACAAAGCCGAAATAACCAATAAAATTAAATTACTAACTGGGCCAGCTAACGCTATTAAAACTTCACCCCAATGTCGATATTTTACATAATTAGGATTATATGGAACCGGTTTACCCCAACCAAAATGTACAAACACCAAAGCCAACAAACCAAATAAATCCACATGCGCAAAAGGATTTAAAGTCAATCTACCCATCCTCTTTGCTGTCTGATCACCTAAAAAATTAGCTGCCAAAGCATGAGAAAACTCATGTACAGACAAGGCGACAAGTACACTCACTATCCAAAGTATAAAAACCAAAGGATTGCTAAACAATGTAAATAAAGACATATAAAGCACATTATAACAGACCCGCGAGATGATTACAGAGATTTGCTCTTGTCAATTCTTGCGGATTCAGTTATTATACGCGCAATCAATATGTCACGAACATGCGAACTTACCGGAAAAAGGGCTAATGTAGCCAATAACCGCAGTCACTCCAACCGCGCAACCAAGCGCGTACAAGGCGTTAATCTACAAACACGCCGTATTGGTGGTGTAAAAATCAAGCTATCTTCAAAAGCATTAAAAACAATCAAAAAAATTCAAGCAATTGATAGAGGTGAGATTTTAACCAAACGAGCTAAGAAAAAGGCTAAAACCGCAGCCCGCCAAGAACAAGCAGCCAAAGCAAAAAAATAAAAAAGCCGTAAGGCTTTTTTTAGTACTAATTTTATTATTCTTACATTTTACGCTCCACTGTTTTATTAATAATCTCAAAAGCTTGCTCAGGCGTATCAACAAGTTTAATTAATTCCAAATCTTTTTTTGCGATAAATTTATTTTTTTCCAACAATGTATCCTCGATCCAATCCAACAAAGGCTGCCAATAATCCTTTCCAATAAATATACATGGAACATCTTTAGGCACCTTGCCGGTCTGAACCAAAGTCAACATCTCAAAAGCCTCATCCATTGTTCCAAATCCACCAGGAAAAAAAACATAGGCTTGAGCCGACGCTGATAGCATTACCTTGCGTGTAAAAAAATAATGAAACCCTATTGCTCTTGTAACATATTCATTTCTACGCTGCGTTGTTGGTAATTCAATATCCAATCCAACCGATTCACCACCGCCTTGTATCGCACCCTTATTACCTGCCTCCATGATACCCGGTCCTCCCCCGGTTATAACCGTATAACCAGCTTTTGCACACATCTTACCCAATGACACCGCATGCTTATAATATTTACTATTTTTTGATATTCGCGCGCTTCCAAAAAAAGTAACTTCATTTTTTAAATCAGACAGAAACTCAAAACCCTCAATAAATTCTGCAATAATTCTAAAAATTCTCCAATAGACATTCTCCGTAAAAGGCTTCTCCTCCATTTGTACACACTTATTATCAGGTGAGCATATCCAACGCACAAATCTATCATTATTCTCTGCTAATTTTTTAGCACGATTCTCATATCCATTACTCTTATAAAACGGCCTTTGTGGCTTTACAATTTTTTTTGCTTTCTTCTTTGATATTGGCATATTAATCATTATTCAATTCATCTAATAATATTTGCATTGTTTTTATAAAATTCATCAAATGCCTCCTATCCCAACATGGACCCAACGAAATCTGCACAGGTTTTGAATCTTGTGTTGTTAAAACCTCAAAAAGATATTGATCACCATTAAGTCGAATTCCTAAATCAGTTAACTTTATCCCGTTCACATCTTGTAAATCTATATGCTTAGTACGCGACATCCAAGCTCTAAATTCCAACCTTCCATTTTCCACCCTTAATGTTTCGGTAAAACTATTTAACAAATAACCCCAACAACCTATTGTCAAAACTGCCACTATCACAAATTGCATACCCTGTATCGAAGGTATATACAGAGAAAAAAACAAAATTAATGTTAATATTATTGCCACAGCTAAAATAACTGCACCGCCCGGTGAAACAACCTGTGCTCTTACGTCAGTTAACAAATCATCAGGCAACAAATCCTTCTTTTCAACTTTTACTGATGCTAATATTTTTGCCATAAACTCATTATAGCTAAAATGCCACGATACGTCATTATCAATACTAAATAAAAAAGGGCCGCGAGGCTTTCGGCTAAGCTCAAACGAGCACATCGTTACAATAATCGCTAATTGCAGATATGATTCCGCAACTGCGAAAATAGCTCCTGAACGCTGCATAGGTCTAATTTTATCTACCACGGTAGATAACACGCCGACCTAAAAATACCGATTATCCCGAAACCTCAACGACCCTCACCACCATTCTCGCTGTATCACATCGCCTAGTCAAGTAAATAAAAAAGCCGGTAGCTAAACTACACGGCTTTACGAAGTTCATTCTGTCTTTGGCACTGATACTGCCAAAATTCATCACGTAGAGTAGGATCTTCCCAGTTAATTCCATAAATCGTCCTAGGCCAAATCCAAGGGAAAAATGTATCCAGATAAGTCAACAGCTTATAAAAAGCATGTCCATCCAACTCGTGTGACACCAATGAATTTAGGTAATACTCCAAAAGCAAGTACTGCAACTCATGAGAAATGCCTCCGTGTCTAAAGTTATACTTATCAAAACGCCTATCAATCGAAGAATGCCGATTGTTAACATCAACCGCGCCAGCACGCTTAGCATTGGACTGCTGAGCCCAAACCTGCCCCGGGTTGGTAACAAGTTTACGGCGTAAACGATAAGCCACAATATCCATATCCGGAGCTTCGTTAAAAAACACCTGAGTGAATCCAGAAAAATCCGGAACTCGCTCTACCAACGGAGTTTCATACTTCAAAAGTTTGGCAAAAACCGTGTCTTTGCACCTTCCCTCCGTGTAAACCGGCACCAAACCACCACCTCTGCGCTCGACCAAATAAAAATCCTTATGCCGCACAAAATCCATCTCACGAATTGCATTCAGTCGATTGATGTCATTGTCTCGAGCCCAAAGAATACTACATCTACCGTCCTGATTTTTACGAACTCTATAAAATCTATTAGGATCAAGGTTCGCGCCAATCAAGATACCAACACGCGCGTTAGGAACAAAAACATCATTTTCCAATATACCCCAAACCTTTGCATGCTTTTCCGCGACGCTTGTTGGAGAATATCGAGTTGCCCTGAGCCTGATCTCAACCTCAACCCAAGTAGCGCTAATACGAGCCTCCATTTTTTCTTGAGGATTACCACTGGCCATCAAATCAAGCAAATCTATTGGACATTTAGCTAGATCAACTCGCTCCGAATGTTTAAGTAGACTCTTGTAACGCTTTGGAACATAAGCATCTATCACCTGAGCCATCTGTCTCTTTTTTGCAGCCATTGCCTCCTCAACCCAGCCAGAAAAATCACTCAAATCAATCTGAGCAAGCCCGTATTGATCAGCATAACGCTGAAAAAAAGCATACCCCATAGCTTCATCAACTCTAGCCTGAGAGATATTCGCTATCCGCTGTTGCCTGACCATCTCTTTACGTACTGCTCGCAGATGACCATACAAACTACCAAATCTTACGACATCACCAGTTAGAACCGAGCCATATTTGATGATGCGAGTCTTCTCTTGTTGGCTCAAATTAGGATCAATACAAATCAAACCAGGAAAAGCCTGCTGTACATTCTCCTGATGCAATGACTTTTTCCTATAAATCGCCTCCTCCAAAGCATTCTGCAATCTCCTAATTTGTTTTTCTCTGGCTTTTGATTTGCGATCATTTTTTGTATCACGCAACAAAGAAACAATACGTTTTACTTCATCAGACTTATAGTAAAAAGGCGGTGGACAATGTTCTGAACCATTCTGATGCTTCATTTTTTACTACTCCACTCTGCTACGACTTATTTAAGACAAGTCGAGCATTCTCGACAATTTCCAAAGGACGGAATAACAAAAGTAGTTTATAACAACCTTCCAGTCAAGAGCGGCGTCACAATTGACTAAAACAAAAAAAATCTTTATTATATTGCGCATATGCAACATCCAAGTGAAACAATTCAACGCACTTTAGTGCTCTTAAAGCCCGACGCCATTGAGCGCGGATTAATTGGCGAAATAACTCAACGCTTTGAACGTGTAGGTTTAAAAATCGCCGGTCTAAAAATGATTTGGCCAACAGAAGAAACTGCTCTTAAGCATTACACCGAAGATTTAGCCGAACGTCGTGGTGAACACGTCCGCAAAATGATGGTTGACATGTTAGTATCCGGACCGGTCGTCGCCATTGCTTTAGAAGGTGTCGAAGCCGTTGAACTAGTACGTAAAATGGTTGGTGAAACAGAACCCAAAAAAGCAGCTCCCGGAACCATAAGAGGAGACTATGCTCATGTCTCTTTTAAACATGCTGACGCAAAAAATATCGGAATTTTTAACTTAATCCATGCCTCGGGCAGTGCAGAAGAGGCCATGCAAGAAGTTGATGTCTGGTTTGAACCTAATGAAATCCATGAATTTAAACCTTCTTATACTGGTATAACCATGGCATAAGAATCAAAAAACAGAGCTTGGCTCTGTTTTTTTAAAAAAATAGCTTATTTTAGCCAAATATAATATCTTGCAAAAAAACCACATATTTGCTAGACTTAGCCTATTATTACCAGTCCACTCCGGTGGCTTACTAATTTCTACTCGTTAATATCTAACCTACTCATGTTATGGGATTACCTGGACATCGTCGTACAAGCTCAGACAAACGCCGCCGCGCGTCACACTTTGCTTTAAAACAAACAACAATAACTACAGATAAAGATAACAATCAGGAGCACTTGCCTCACCGCGCCGCACCCGGAGCAACATCCTATCGCGGACACACAATCCACGTAAAAGGCCAAGAGAAAAAGCTGGAAAAAATGCTCAAAACTTCAAAAAAATCTACAACTAAAACCGATGAATAACCAAATTTAATTAATTCATCGCACCTTAGCACCTTGTTCTATGTCAAATCGTCACCTTGCCAGAGCCCTCGCTCTCCAATCCCTTTACGAATGGGATTTTCACCATTTGGATACACAAAAAGCACTTAATATCATTGATCGCAATCTTGAAGAATTTGCCCCAGAACTCGACGAAAAACCTTTTGCGCGTGCTTTACTAAAAGGAATAATGGACCACCATTCCGACATAGACCAAGCCATAACCAAATTTGCGCCAGATTGGCCAATAGAAAGAATCACGACAGTAGACCGCAATGTACTGCGTATTGGCATATTCGAGCTGCTCTTTGACGATCAAATTCCATCAAAAGTAGCAATAAACGAAGCCATTGAACTTGCTAAAACTTTTGGCGGTGAATCTTCTGGTAAATTTGTCAATGGAGTTTTAGGCGCAGTCTTCCGTGATCAAACAGCTCAAGGCGTTACAAAAACAGTTGATGCTCCCAAACCAGATAAAATCGAAGAACCTCAAGAAAAAGAAAAACCCGCAGAACCAAAAACCGAAGCTGATTCAACTCCAACTCCCCAAACTCCGGAACCTACTGCTTAAATTTAAGCTATTGAAAACTTAAATAACAAATATTTTTAATTTTGAACGAAATTGACGAAGCGCACGGATACATCCGTCATCTTCGTTAGAATCGTTCTCCAAAGTGAAACGATATGATAACATTCGAACAACTCGATTTTAAACCGTTAGAACAACGGCTTGGTTATGAATTTAAAGATAAAAAATTTATTATCGAAGCCTTAACTCACAGATCATATTTAAACGAACACACCGACCATCCTTATGATCACAATGAGAGACTCGAGTTTTTAGGTGATGCAGTTTTAGAGCTAGTTGTTACAGAAAACTTATATTTAAACTATCCAAATCCCGAAGGCGAACTAACTAACTGGCGAGCCGCTTTAGTAAATGCAAAAACCTTAGCAGGAATAGCAACACAATTGGATTTTGAGGAATACCTATTATTATCCAAAGGTGAAGCCAAAGATAAAAATTCCAAAGCCCGAATGTACATCTTAGCCAATGCCATAGAAGCTATTATTGGTGCAATATATTTGGATGGTCATTGGGAAGGAGCAAAACAATTTATAGATTCTTTCATTTTGAGTACGCTTCCTTACATATTAAAAAATAAATTATACATTGATCCTAAAAGTCGTTTTCAAGAAACTGCTCAAGAGATGCTTAGCGTTACACCAAATTACAAAGTACTCAAAGAAACCGGACCGGATCATAACAAAGAATTTACAGTTGGTGTTTTCTTGGACAAGGATCTCGTTGCTGTTGGTAGCGGAACCAGCAAACAAGAAGCGCAAATCGCTGCTGCCGAAGCCGGATTGGAAGTTAAAAACTGGAACGTAAAATAGCCCCAATAATTTTAAAAACAAAAAAAATCCCATTCGGGATTTTTTCGTTATCTTACCTCGACTGAGCCACGCGGAGCTTTGGTAAAGTATGGTGCACCCTGAGGGAATCGAACCCCCATTGCCGGTTTCGAAGACCGGAGCTTTATCCGTTAAGCTAAGGGTGCTTAATAGCAACGATAATAACTTAAAACCCAATTTTTAGCAATAATTTGACTGTATTGCAGTATTTTACTAATGTTGTCAAAGCTCATTACCAACCCCGGAGGTGAAACTTGAAAAGCTTTCATTCGGTAAACAACAAAATCACTGTTGATTTTCGTAAGTTTGATTTGCCAATCAGCCAAAGCCAGGCACTAAAAATCCTACATCAACATGGCTTTGAATTTTTGACAGTCGACCTTGTGAGCCAAGCCAGACAACTAATTGGTGTCAGCAAATACAAACTTGATGCACCCAGATCCGCAGCTCCGAGTATGGTCAACTGTTCATCATTGATGGAGTATCTATTTGGTCTCCGTGGCGTGGAACTTCCACCCCTATCGGTTTACCAAGCCGCTTGCGGAGAATCCATGCATCTCGAACATGTTGGAGCCGAAGATTTGGTGTTCACGCCGCATGGTAGAAATAAAAATCTATATTTGGAAAACCCTGATACAACCATAGGTCACGTCGGCATGGTGACTGGTGATGATACGATTATCCATGCGATCCCCCGCCAAGGAATTGTCGAAGAATCAACCGAGACATTCCTCGGTGGAAAACGCAAAAAATACTGGGCTAGACGTATCATCCCCAAAGACGATGCCATCATCTCTTTGTCCTGCCCAGAAAACCTACAAATACGATCGCAAATCGACATCTGGTGGTTACTCATGCGTACCCTACCCACCTCAAACACACCTCTCTACGCACCTCGCAACCTGCTATAATGCAGGTTTTATTTTTCACAACCCTTACTCATCTCATCCGAAAAACCATAAGGCTCCAAAAACTCACATTTAAAATTTCCGTTACCATCAATTATCACATCCCAAGATCCTTGATCTTTTGCCGCCAAAAACATACCGCCAGCATCTTCCCCAGCAAACTGCACAGTCCCCCTAGCATGTTCTGCATCATATTGATCAACACTGATTAAAATATCTTCAATATTTTTATGATACATGTCAGCGAAAACAGATTGAATCTCTCTGGCATCAGCAACCGTAAATTCATCATCCGGCTTTTTACACCCACTTATCATACTCTGAGGAAAATCCCTTCCTTCAATTATTGGACAAATAAATTCATCACTCCATTCTTTAGCCAACTTCCACTCGGCTCCATCTTTATAAACTAAAAAATTATTTGGTAAATCAGCATCCAAACCCATTTCAATTTTACCCTTTGCGTAATCCCCTTCCCTGCTAGTCACGTCAACCTCAATCATACTTTTATCAAATCCATATCTTTCAAAAAGTGATTGCTTCATGAATCCAACTATTTCATCATTCTGATTATCAACTGTCGGCTGACTGCAACCTGCCGCCAAAAACATAGCAATAACTAAAAACGGTAATATTTTTTTCATATGCACCCATTGTACTGTGCTGACCAATTTTGTCAAAAATATGTTATCCGACAATTATATGCCATAATAGACTTAATACTCACAAGGAGGCTGATGATGAATAATCGATTCATAAAACCCAAAAAACCAATGCGTTTAGGCTCAGATGCCAACAGTCGATTTGCCACTAAAGACAAATCCCGACCAACCATGCACAACAATCATCGAGCTAAGCAAAGATCACCCGATCCGGACGACACTCAGATCGAAGCCGTACAGCTAGATCTGCCCTATATCGATGAAGAAGGAAACGTCCTATTCTGGACAGCTCTCTGCTCATGCCTCAAGCCTCCAACCCCGGAAGACAAATGAATAGCACGACTCTCTACCTCGAACCGCCGCTACTACCCGGCGGTTGAGCTTATTTACGTCTAACAATAATTAACAAAACTACTCTCAATCTAGCCAAAATATAATCTTTGGTAATTGAATAATCTTAATATTTTAGCTAATATTAGCGAAATTATTAATTTACAGATTTTATAAAATTATTATAAATACTGTCACGCAAGGCTTGACAAAATCCCAAAAATATGATATATTAATACGTCAAACTGAAATAACCGTGCCAGATACACATTACACAGTTTGAACACTTCAGAGGAGAGAGGATTTGAGCCAAGCTCGAATCAACAAAACTGAAGTAAGATAAGCGTAAATAACGGATGAGGAGCCGTAAACGCCTGATTTGAATACGCAAAAATAGACCACGGAGACCATCTCCGAGGAGGATTTTTAACATAAACAAACATGTTGTGATCTTAGACCCGGCCTTGCAATCCATGCTTTTGCAAAGCCGACCCAAGTTTCATAACTCAAAATTAATCAACCGCTCATCGACAAAATACTACCAATGACCATGAACCAATCATGAACATTGGCAGCGCCACGATCTTGGACATTGTGTCCTCGCTTCGTGGTGTCAAAAAGTTCAGGAGAAAAAAATGCTGGAAGTAACGATTTTCGTAATCATCGCGCTGTTTGTATCAGGAACCTGGATCGCCCTGCGGTCCCGAGTCCTGACCGCGATGCAGAACATCGTGGCCAACAGCAAAACCTCAACCCCCTACCTCCCGGCTCCGATCGAGGACATCAACGTTCTCGATCCCGCTGACTTCCCCGAGGAAATCAGAGAACTGCTCAAGGAAGCTGCCTTCCGAGACCTATACTCGGCTGACGAGCTCAAAGCTCTGAAAGCTGAGATGGACAGCCGCAAAGCGGCATAACGAGGAGAAAACACGTGCTAACAGCTATTTTTTTGTCCTTTTTCGTCTCCACATTCTTCTCGGCTATGGTCGGCTTGCCGATCGTAGCCGACATCATGAACAAGGCCGTCGAGAACGACGTCGAGCGAGCGATCGCCAACCTCACCGGTGAGGAGCATCCCTTGCTCCAGCTCGATGAACCTTTCGAGGGTATGGCTCACCGCCCGCTCTCGCTTTCGCAACTCGAACTGGAGCTGTACAGCGACGAGGCAGCTGTCGCACAACGCGACAGCCTGGCCGCCTGACCCCGCCCCTTTCCCTTCTACTTCCCTGCAGTGCAATGCTGTAGGGACCCTGGATTGAAGTTTTAATGAATGTCGAATGACAAAACATTAAAACTTCTGACAAGGTTAAAAAATAAATTAATGA
>Ga0180009_10000687_pt1 | contig 44716 bp, 46 predicted proteins | sample OS_PC_MetaG_FD_123537 | JGI IMG/M metagenome (GOLD analysis project Ga0180009, IMG submission 123537) | Groundwater microbial communities from the Aspo Hard Rock Laboratory (HRL) deep subsurface site, Sweden - OS_PC_MetaG | ecosystem: Environmental > Aquatic > Deep subsurface > Groundwater...
GCCAGTATCTGAAACCAGCTGATATTTCAGATATCATAATTGGCCGTTGTCAACTTAGCAATAACTTTCCATAAAGAACTTATTAGGTTTTGTTAAGCAGCTATCCTGCCGTCTAAGTGAAATGAGAAGTAATTATGATGTCTTTTGTCTAAGTAACGAATACGACGAGAGCTTAATAATTTTTTACATAAAAAGATATAAAAAATGAAAAATATTCCTCTAAACCAGTACTCACTACCGGATACCAAGTCCCACCTCAATTGTGTTTGACTCAATTGAGGTGGGATCTACATCTCTCCTGGGATCTGCACTTCGGCGTTCAAAACCACCTCTCCGCTCTCGGCCCCTTCTACGTTCACCAGTTCTGCGCTCTAATCCAATTCTCTCTTCACCGTGGACTTCGAATAGCAGTTGAGGGAACTTCTGCATCATAAGGGCAGCAAAATGTCGTGCGTCCTCTTCCGTTGAAAACTGTCTTTTTATATTTCCTTGAAAGCCATATGCCTTAAGCTTGAACAGTGTTTCCATTTGGCGTCTCCTTTTAGCAGCGTTCACAATGTTGATTCCGTCGTCGGTTTATTGACACTCCACTCAATGCGGAAATTACTGATTCACTAACTCATACTAAAATAAAGTGTGCTTAGAAGTCAAAATAAATCGGCTTGGGATGATTGCGAGGATTAATTTCGTTCATCTTGCCAGTATATGAACTCTGGCGGTTTTTGTGATATCTGTAAAAATTTTGGGTTTGACATTTTTTTCATAGAATCAGACGTCTTAAATCACGGCCAGAATGATAGGGGGGACCTGATAGGAGGGACCCTTAAATAACTAAATAAATTCATGACGGCCTGATACCCTCCATCCTCGAACCGGTCGAAGATCCCGACTTCAGCGGGGACGGATCATCCAAAGCCCGCCCTCCCCGTCCCGAGACCGGGACGGGATCGGGAGGTGTGACTCGTTTACCTATCATAGGCTTAGACTATGTACTATTCTAAACCTGATTTTTTGAGTATACCGCACTGGTGATCGGTCTGGGCCAGGGATTCTCAGGTCCCACCCTCCGAGGTTTACCCGCCTATATTTGCGCCAAATGGCATACAATACAATATATTGTGTCTCATGACATTTGGCGCAAATACTGATTGTGGCATATGGTATGATTTTTAGTGCCATATGACACTATCTTTGGAGGGATTACCTCTACTGTGATCCGGACTTGTACGCCTCAGGCGTATTATCCCGTTGAGGCTTATGCCTCATGATTTTTCAAAACCGGCCAAAGGACCTAATGGCGTGGTGTGTCCGGATTAGGCCCGAATGACGTCAATTTCCAAATATTTCAACTCCTTGAAGGTCCTATCTTACTCCAAACTATATTCCAGAAGGACCTCTGAACTGCAATCCGGCCTGATGCCGCATATGTTGTGGTTACTTTGCCCTTGACTCACAAGGGGATTTTCTCTATGGTCTTTCCTTGGAAGAGCAAGTTCTTATCAATTAAATTCTTATCAATTAAAGAAAGGAGGAAAAAAATGGAAAGGAAAAGATTACGAAAAATAGTTGTTCCCATCTTGCTAATCGCAGTGTTGGTAATAGTTTTACCATCAATAGCGGTATCTGGACCCGCTGGGCTTACCCCGGACGAAATGGTTATATTAAGCCACCTGCCTGACCAGCAGATAGGAGTAAAGTACCCCATAGGGGAGACGATTAACATCGGTTTCCTCTGCGCGCTGTCGGGACCTGATGCTGGGTGGGGACTTCCTGGACTTACCGGAAATACTATCTGGATTGATGCAGTGAATAAGACCGGTGGTCTCCTCGTCGGTGGGAAAAGATATCCGTTGAAGATGCACGCATTTGATGATGAGGCTAACGCCTCGAAGGCGCTCCAGGGTGCCAGACAATTGGTGCTGGAACATGATGTTAAATTCATCAGTGCCATTGGCGGCGATGCTGCTAACTCCACTGCTCCCTTCCTCACCAAGCACAAGGTGGTCTACGCTTCCCTAGTCCCCACCGACTGCCATCCTGACAGGCCATACGTCGTCGCTGGCGGAGATATAACCCCCCAGTGTAACATGTTCAACGCGCTAATGGCCAAGATGGTTTTGCCCAGTGAAAAGGAGCTGGGGAGACCGTTGACATATGCGTTAACCACTCAGGACTGCATCATGTCCCGCCAGGTTGGGGCATGGGAGATCGGCGCCGCTAAGGCTATGGGGTTCGATATAGTCTACGAGAAGTTCTTCAGCGTTGATACAACCGACTTCGCCCCGATAGTCACCGCCGTAATGGCGACCAAACCTGACGTTATCAGCCTCTGTGAGGCATGGCCCGAATACCAAACCATGATGTGGGAGCAGTTGTACCTGCAGGGATATAAGGGTGTGGTTGTCCAGAACTACGCCGACTGGGAAACCAACCTAACGAAGATCCCAGCAGAGTATGCTGCCGCTCGCCAAGCTATAGACAGCTTCCCCTTGATGGATGACCCCTGGTGGGGTGAAACTTCATGGCAGATGTCTTTCACTCGCGTATGGAACAAAAGATATGGTCCGGGAGCTCCTGAGGACGTTAAGCGCCGCATGACCGGCATCGACTGGGACCACATGATATGGCTCATACCGTGGAGCATTGGCGCCCAGATTGCCGGTAAGGAGACGCCAGGCAAGTGGCCTTCAAACGATGCCATACTGGCTGCCCTGAGGGCCCAGCCATCGTTCCCTACCATCCTCGGTCCAGGGCACATGAGTGGCAAGGAGATGTTTGGTATCGATAACATGATTGAACAGCCTGTCCCCATGTGCATGTTTAACCTCGAAGCTAAAGACAAACGCATCATCGCTCACTTGAATTTCGAGCCATGGTATGCGTCCATAAAAAACGTCGTAATTAAAGAAGTAAGAAAGCGCGGGCAGATGTGGGACCAGCGCTGATACCCAGTCCACTGGGGCGGTGTTGAACACCAGCCCCCGTGGAAACTATTTTAATGATTCCAAATTAATGTTTCAATAAACATTATTTCTTTGTGTTATCTTATCCCCAAACCATTAATCAAGAATCAATCAACTAATAGAATCTCGGATTAGCAAGCGCTATCAGAGGATGAGGTAAAGAATGAATAGCCAACTTTTGATACAAACCATAGCTAATGCTGTAGCGGCCAGCAGCATGTATGCTTTGATAGCTGTGGGGCTAACTTTAGCCTTTGGCGTAATGCAGATGGCAAATCTGGCTCATTGTCATTTCTTCATGTTAGGCGCCTATACCGTTTATGCCCTCTATGCCTTGGGTGGTTGGCCATTCTGGGCGGCAGTGGCAGCAGCCTTGGTGGTAGGTGCTGTCATCGGTCTGGCCGTTGAGCGAGGGATTTTCCGGCCGTTGCGGGGAGATGTGGTCGGCGGTTTTATAGCAACCGCCGGATTAATGTTTGTTTTCGAGGTTTTTGTGGGTGAGGTATGGGGGTGGGGGCATATGAGGACCATCCCCAGCCCCTATATGCACCCCTTTAAGATTATGGGGGCCTCGGTGGCCTTCCAGAGGGTTCTTGTAATACCCTTTGCCATTGCTTGCATAGGAGGGCTCATGATCTTTATGCGCTGGTTCAGGTTGGGTCGAGCGCTGCGCGCTGTGGCTCAGGACCCGGAAGCCGCCTCTCTGCAGGGGGTAAACATCAACAGGATGACGGCCCTGGCTATGGCCATAGCCGGCGCTTTAGCCGGTATAGCCGGGGGGCTGATGTCAACAATATATGCGGTAACCCCTGCGCTGGGAGGCCATCTTATCCTGCCTGCCCTCATCGTGGTGATTGTAGGAGGACTGGGAAGCGTTGGGGGGGTCACTCTCGCCGCCATTATCATGGGCTTTGTCATGACCTTCGTTACCACTCTAGTCGACGGCGTCACAGCCTTAATGGTTTCTGTTGCCGTTATGGCTCTCGTATTACCAATAAGACCACAGGGGCTAATGGGGCATGCCACTAACTAACACAAGTAGATTCAGGATTGGGACGCTGGCGTCCGTAATTATGGGGCTGTGTATTTTCCCCTTCTTTGCCAGGCCATATCTGGTTGAGGTCGCCATGATTTTCTTTATCTGGATCATCCTTGCCCAGAGTTACCGCCTGATAGTTACGATACATGACTGGCAGCTATATCATGTTGTGTTGTACGGTGTTGGCGCCTACACCAGCGGCATGTTAGCCAAGAATCTCGGCATCCCGGTCTTCCTGGCCATCCCCATAGGAGGGCTTATGGCAAGCCTGTTTGGCGTGTTGATTACATTGATTCTGCTGAGGACCACTGGTTGGGGTTTTTATATCGCCACCTATGGGCTGGCGGAATTAATCAGGTTGACCTGGCTCAAGTTTCGCTACCCCTTTGGAGGTTCCACGGGGATAATAAACATCCCCTACCCTCCAGTAATAGGAGGAATAGATTTTAGTGCGTCTATTCCCTACTACTTCTTCAGCCTGGGGGTAATGCTCGTCATAATGTATATGCTGTATCGCATAGAGAAGTCGCGGATAGGGGATGCCTTTAAGGCTATCTCTATGGACCCAGCGCTGGCAGCGTCTACAGGGATAAGCATCCCCCGACACAGGCTCCTGGCCTGTGCCATCGGTAGTTTCTTTGCCGGCATTGCCGGTGGCCTACTTGTCCACCGCCTGGGCGCAGTGGACCCGAAGACGTTCAACATCATCACCATTCTATACCTCCTTATCTGGGTGGTGGTTGGTGGTACCAAGACCTTCTGGGGTCCTGTAATCGGGGTATCTGTGATGTATGCCCTTTTTGAACTCTCACGCCCGCTAATACAGGTAAGGCCCATGTTCATTGGCCTTTCCATAATATTTGTTCTAATCTTTATGCCCGGGGGTATTGAGAGCTTGATCTCAAAAGCTGTCGCTCGATGGAAAGGGCTACGTGACGTGCCGGCAGCGGAAGCAGAATGAGGCTGCTCCTGATTAAGATTTCCACGATGTTGTGCAAATTGTCAACTATGGACTAAGATTTTGGAAAAACTAAACTATTACTATTTCTAATTACCTCATACCGACATAAAGGAGAAACGGGGCTTGTGTCAATACTTGAAGTGAAGGGATTGAGCAGGTATTTCGGCGGTCTTGCCGCGCTAAGTAATCTTAATCTCACCATCCAGGAAGGCAAAATAAGAGGAATAATTGGCCCCAATGGTGCGGGTAAGACCACCCTATTCAATGTTATCAGTGGGGTGTACCGACCCACCTCAGGACAAATATTCTATATGAATGGCAAGCGTATCGACGGTCTTTCCTCAAGCAAGATAGCTGAAATGGGACTAGTCCGGACTTTCCAGCGTACTGCACTCTATCATGACTTTACTGTCCTCAAAAATGTCACCGTAGCCCGCCATCTTCATGCCAAGGAAAATATCTTTGGCGTGTTTGCTGGCACGGTTAAGAAAATCGAAAAGGAAAATGTTATAAAGGCTTTAGAAATAGTTGAGTTCATGGGGCTGGGACACCTTAAAAATGAGCTGGCGGCAAACCTACCTCACGGTCACCAGAGAGTGCTGGGTGTTGCCATTGCACTAGCCTGTGAACCCAAGGTCCTGCTACTGGATGAGCCCGTGACCGGCATGACACCCACAGAAAAAGCACATATGATAGATCTAATCAGAAAAGTGCACCAGCAGGGCATTACCATCGTGATGGTGGAGCATGATATGAGATCTGTTATGGAACTGTGTGATTATATCAGCGTACTTGATTTCGGAACACTGCTCGTCGAAGGAACCCCAGCTGAAATACAGAACGATGAAACTGTAATTAATGCATATCTGGGGTCTGAAGATATTACATCTTTATGAGGTGAAAAAGTTGCTACTTGAGGTTAAAGATGTCACGGTTCACTACTATAAGGTACCCGCCGTCAGAAATATTTCAATAACTGTTGAAGATGGTGAAATCGTTACACTTATTGGGTCGAACGGAGCCGGCAAAACTACCACACTACGCGCCATCAGCGGTTTGAAACACCCCTCTACGGGAGAAATCCACTTCAAGGGACAAAGAATAGACAAGCTGCCGCCGCATAAGATAAATGCCTTGGGTATTGCCATGGTTCCCGAGGGAAGACGGGTCTTTCCTCAAATGACAGTGCTGGAAAACCTCTTAATGGGTGCCTTTCTGCGTAAAGATAAGGACGATATTCAAAAAGACTTAGAGGAAGTAGTCTTCAGGCATTTCCCACGCCTTAAAGAAAGAAAGAAGCAGGCAGCCGGCACCTTAAGTGGAGGTGAGCAGCAGATGCTGGCTATGGGACGCGCGCTCATGTCTGCGCCCAAACTACTCCTTTTGGATGAACCTTCGCTGGGACTATCACCCATCATGTGTGGGAAAATTGGAAAAATCATAAGAGACATCCATACCGAGGGTAAGACAGTAATCCTGGTTGAGCAAAACGCCCGACTGGCTCTGGCACTAGCCCATCATGCCTATGTTATCGAGACCGGCGATATCGCTCTATCTGGCCCAGCTGAAGAGTTACGTAATAACGATAACGTGAAAAAAGCCTATCTGGGCGGCTGAGAGGCTGTCCGCGTATAATGTAAGAAGGTTCTGAAATTACTCGATGATATTAAAATAGAGGAGAGAATATGAACACACGGGCCCGCGACAGGGTTGCACAGCTGGATTTTTGGTCATCACATGTGGAGCCCAAACCTCTGGGTGGCGGCATTACCAACACCAATTTCATCGTTGACGATCAGGGCGAGCGTTTTGTCGTCCGGATTGGCGACGACATCCCGATTCATGGTGTAATGCGATTTAACGAGATCGCGGCCGCGCGCGCGGCTCACGCCGCCGGCATCTCGCCAGAAATTGTCTATAGCGCAGACGGGGTCATCATCATGCGATTCATTGAAGGGCAAACGTTTACGGAACAGGAAGTGCGTGAGCAGCAGAACCTGGAACGTATCATGCCCCTGATCCAAGCCTGCCACAATGAAATACCAAAACATTTTCAAGGTCCGGCACTTGTCTTCTGGCCGTTCCATGTTTGCCGAAGTTATATTCACACTGCCAGGGAGGGCAACAGCCGGATGATAGACCTACTTCCACGCTTTCTTGACATTAACGAAGAACTAGAAAAAACGGTAGGTGAAATAAAATTGGTATTCGGGCATAATGACCTGCTGGCCGCCAATTTCATCGATGACAGCAAACGTTTGTGGCTCCTCGACTGGGATTATGCGGGCTACAACGCAGCACTTTTCGATCTGACCAATCTGTCTTCAAATAATGAGCTATCTCCGGAACAGGAAGACTGGATCCTGGAGACCTACTATCAGCAGCCGGTCACAGACAGACTACGCCACCGTTTTGCTGCAATGAAGTGTGCATCATTATTGCGGGAAACGTTATGGAGCATCGTATCAGAAATTCATTCGACACTTGACTTCGATTACGAGAAATACACGGAGAAAAACCTCAGTCGATTTGAGAAAGCATATAAGACATTTCAAGGCATAAATTGATTGGATAAAATCGTGAAACGATTTTATTATTGAATCACCTCGTCCTTACATCAGTATTTTCTTGCGTTCGGGATCGTAGATGGCGCGGTGGGGTTCACGGTTGGCAGGGAATACTTCTCCGTAAACCTCGATTTGATAACTGCCATCTGAACCAGCCTCTTCGAAGGGGATGTAACCGTAGGCAATGGTTTTCCCAACCGTATAACCGTATCCACCGCTGGTCGTCACCCCGATAACCTTGTCATTCTTCAGGATCGGCTCGCTGCCGCGGAGCATCACCGGTCTGTCGGCGTCAATCGTGAAAGAGCAAAGCTTCCATTTCGGCCTTTTTTCTTTGACTTTTAAAAGGGCTTCCCGCCCGAGGAAATCCCCTTTACTTAAATCCACGCAAAAACCCAAGCCTGCGTCATAGGGTGTGTATTCCGGTGTCAGTTCAGCTCCCCAATAGCAATAGCCCTTCTCAAAATGAAGCGAGTTAATGGCCCTGTACCCGGCGTTCCGGATACCGAGATCCTGGCCGACCTCCCAAAGGGTTTCATAAACATGCCCGGCGAACTCGGTCGGGATATAAAGCTCGTAACCCAGCTCGCCCACATAGGTCACCCTGAGGGCTGTTGCGGGCGCATGTCCTACTACAAGCAACCTGCTTTTGCCGAACCCAAAACTCTCATTGCCGATATCCTCCCGGCTCACCTTTTGCAGCAGGGCGCGGGAATTGGGACCGATGACATTGATGACCGCGAAGGCGGATGTGACATCGTGAAAAACAACCGAACCGTCATCGGGCATATGCTTTTTTATCCATTGCGAGTCGTGCAGTCCGAAGGCCGTCCCGGTTACCAAAAAAAATCTGTCCCTATCCGTCCGCGCAACGGTGATGTCCGCCTCCACTGTCCCTCTGGCATTGCACAGTTGGGTGTATGTGACGCTGCCAACGGGTTTGTCCATGTTGTTTGCCGCCAGCCAATTCAAGAACCCAAGGGCGCCGGGACCTTCAATTTGAAATTTGCAGAATGAAGTTTGATCTATCAGCACCACCTTTTCCCGCGCAGCCTCGTGTTCGTTTCCAACATGTTCGAACCAGTTCGGAATTTCAAAGGTCAACTCATCCTTCGGCTCCACGCCTTCAGGGGCAAACCAATTGGCTCTCTCCCAACCATATTTAGCACCGTATACCGCCCCCTTATCCTTGAGGAGGTAGTAGAGCGGGCTGCGTCTGACACCGCGGGCGGAATCGTGTTCTTCGTTGGGCCAATGGATGGTGTAATGCTTGCCATAGATCTCCCTGGTTCTTTCCACATTGTAGGCGCGACTCCTATGGTAAGGGCCGAACCTTCGGATATCGAGAGGCCAAATGTCCAGGCTGGGCTCGCCCTCAATGATCCATTCCGCCATCATGCGGCCTGCGCCACCACCGGCTGCGATTCCGAAGGCGTTGAAACCGACGGCCACAAAACAGTTATCCAGTTCCGGCGCAGGACCCATAATGGCGTCCCCGTCCGGTGTAAAGGCCTCCGGCCCGTTGACGAGGCGTGCGATACCCGCTTCCTGCAGGCAGGGTGTCCGCTTCATGGCCGGGATCGAAAGAGATTCAAAATGGTCGAAATCATGTTTCAGAAGCCGTGCCATGAAATCGTTGGGGACACCGTCTATGGACCACGGAATACCGTTTCTTTCGTACCCGCCCATCACAAGACCACCGACCTCTTCCTTGTAATAAATCAGATTGTCCTTATCCCGTATTGTGGGTAAATTGCGCGGAACGCCATCGATTGGCTCCGTCACAATAAACTGGTGCTGGAAAGGTACTATGGGCGTGTTGACGCCCAGCATCTCTCCCACCTGATACCCCCACATACCCGTGCAGTTGACCACGATCTCGCATCTTATGTCGCCCTTGTCCGTTTTCACCGCGGAGACGCGTTTTCTGTCGAATTCAAAACCGGTTACCAGCGTGTGCTCGTAAATCTTCGCTCCCCTGTTTCTCGCCCCCCTGGCCAGGGCCTGGGTAATTCCGGCAGGATCGGCCTGCCCGTCAGTGGGCATGAATGCCGCACCAATAAGACCTTCCAGGGATAGAATCGGGCAGAGGTCCAGGGCCTCCTTCGGGGTGACCATCCGCATCTCCAGACCGAAGCTCCGGGCCGTGGTCGCCCCCTTTTTCAACTCGTACATTCGCTCTTTGGTGCTGGCCAGGTGAAGACATCCGCAGGGTTTCCATCCGGTCGTTAAGCCGGTCTCCTCTTCCAATTGTTCATAAAGGCTTACGCTGTATTGCAGCATCCGGGTAATATTCCGTTCGGAACGTAGTTGTCCCACAAGGCCGGCTGCATGCCAGGTTGAGCCGCTGGTCAACTGGCCCTTCTCAAAGATGACCACATCGTTCCATCCCATGTTGGTCAAATGGTAGGCCGTACTGCATCCGATAATGCCGCCCCCGATGATGACAACCTGTGCACTATCTTTCATACATTGCTCCCTTAGTTGTTGAGTTGATAAGAACTCGCTTTTCCGGGGAAGGATTATAGAAAAATCCCCCTTGTGAGGCAAGGAAAATCGGCCTTGAGAGTGGGGCACCCTTAATCTTCTAAAATTCATGATGGTAAAAACAACCCATCAAAGAAGCTGATCGTTACAGATATCTCTCCACGCCCTCAGGATATCAGCTAACCAGAAATCCTGTGATATGCCTGACCCCATTTCATTTTTCATTTTGAAATTTATTACATTGCAGATCTTAACTAAACCTTGTTTTGTTCTTCCGCCGGCCGGCGGGATCCGGGTCAGGACTTTTTTTAGAGCCGATTTCAAATTCGCAAACCAGGGGTGTATGATCGGATAATTTGATCTGAGGGATCTGGAAATCGGTGATTTGTATTTGCGGACTGTGGAAGATGTAATCGAGTTGGCGGCGCGGGGCCCGGCTCGGATGGGAAGGTTGTCCGTTACTGTTGGCATTTTTTAACCCTGTAGCAGCCAAAAATAATTCCAGTTCCCGATCGCCCTTAAAAGCGTTAAAGTCCCCGGCCACAATAACCGGCTTTTTTACGCTATTTGTCATGGTATAAAGATCCTGCAACTGGTACTGGCGATGGCGGAATTTAAGAGACAGATGTACCAGAAAAACCGATAAATCCGCCAGTTCCAGCTCAATCACGAGACGCTTGACACCCTCGCGAAAATAATGAAACTTTTGGGATACAATCTCCTGGTTGGTTAAAATCGCATTGCCCTGTTTATTCAGCAGCGGGACTTTCCGGGCCATGGAAGAGGCGGAATATTTTGACTTGTAGACGTGATCGTGTTGCAATTCCCAGGCGACGGCTTCAGCCTGGTTGTTTTTTTCGGAGCGAAAAGACCCGCTGTCAACCTCGATCAATCCGGTAATATCAGGGTTCACCAATTTTATGAAATTCACTATCTTTTTCAAATTCCCGTTGGTGTGTTTAAAATAGCCGCTGTATGGCACCGGAAGGTGGAAATGCCTCCCAATCCCTGCTGCGTAACGTATGTTGTACAAAAGAAATCGCATATTAACTTCACCCACTATCTCGGGATATCGTAACATCTCAATAAATCCGGGCATTCCGAATGACTCCCCCTTTTGCAAAGGGGGATTAAGGGGGATTTTTTTGATATCGCCCTGATTTAATGAGAACTTACGTGATATTCTTAAAAACTGTTTTATAATAATACTTTTAATATGAAAGTAAAGTTTTGCCTATTAAAGGACTATGCCTAAACCATATCCTTCTGATCGGATTTAAGCATCTTAGTTATCATGCGGTACTCCCGGTCGGTACCATCATAGTCATACGTTGCCTCTTCACCCGTCATAGGAATTACTTCAAGCCTGCCGTTGAAAAATTCGGAAACAATGTTCGCCACTTCATTTACGCTCAGATCCTTCCTCAAAAAATATTTGGAATACACATTCGGGTATCCCAGGCCGCGTGTAATCCGGAATACTTTTAGTTGAACATTCGGACTCATCCATTTGCGAAGGCTATAGGCCGTGTTGGCCGTATTCACATCAAAAAGGTGCGGATTTGCAGATATCAAGGCGGAAAGCCTGAAACCTTGCCGGCCGTATTTGTCTTTTTTGCCGGTGAGCTGAAATTTTGAGTCGTTCTGAAGGCGAAGGGGTGATCTGCCAAGCCTATCTTTCTTTTCATCAATAAGAATTGCAGGGACAATGATAGCGAACTTATCCTGATATTGTTTGACAACTTTAATGAAACGATTAACAAATTCATTCGTCGTCAACGGTGAATCCGAGGCCACAAATAATGCATGCTTTTTTTCTTTGCAAGCATTGCTGGCCGCATACCCTTTGATGAAATTCCCCGCTATGGAGTTGTATTTTACTTTTCTGGGGGTGATGTTGAAACGGCGGATGACATCATCAGGAATTTTTGAGTTCTGGTTCACAATGCAACAGGGCTTTTCGAATTGCTTAATAAAACTGCCCAGTCGTTGCTCAAGCAGCATCTGATGGCCGACAATAATAATCTCATCAATGAATTCGTTCTCAAAAAGCCTTTCAAGTGTATATTGGATCAGGGGCTTTCTTTCTTTCCTGCCGTTTTTAACGGTCTTAAATTCTCTCAAAGGCTTGTAACCGGCCTCTATAAATTTCTCACCGTAATGTTCCGCCACAGTTCGGCTGTACTTTTTCACTTCACGCTTGTTGTTATAACCTGCCAATAAAATTGCACTAATCATCTTTCAAAATACCTGTCGTTAACGTTCAGTGTTACCTTTTTTCGGTGAACCCTGAATCCCGCTTTCAGCGGTAAACCCAGAACCCATGAACGGTTATAAGTATTATAATCCATTTCATTCCGAAAAATCAAAAAATCTCCTGTTCCTGGATTTTTTCCGCCAGGATGGAAGTTTTTACGAGTTTGTTTGGGACCACCGTGTTGACGCCTACCAGAGAAGTGGGCATCTCTATCATCTCCCACGTGTACTTGAGCCGCCTTTTCGGGTTGTTGTGGCGGGACAGATAAACCGTCCGTCCCGGTTCGGAACATTCCAGCATGCTCCCGGTGTTGGGACAGTGGGCCGTGACCACATGACCATTCCTGAATTTTATATCGGCCATGAAGCGTTTATATCGTTTGATCAGGGTTCCGCGAATGAGATTGGGCCATTTTAAATAGCCTATATTTTCTATTTGTGTGTGTCGATTCATATTAGCCGTTAAACCGTATATTGTCAAAAAGTTGCGACCTGTGCGACTAGGAGGCTGTCTGAGAATGAGATATTTTTTCCAAGATCAAGGAAGGCGAAAATTATAACCACCCCGCTTAAATACAGCGGGACAGGCATCCATACATGAAGTATTTCGAGGATTATAATTTGAGCCTGACGTCCCGCTGGTAGCGGGAGGGAAAATAGCCATTCTCGGACAGCCTCCTGGTTTTAACGCTTTTTATAGGACAGGTTGAGTCCCGCGGAACGCAGGATGGGTTTCGCTGTTTTAAGATAATTTGTAACTAGGTTGTCAGGTTCACAGTTTCCCGCTAAAAGCGGGACTGAAAGCGGGATTTCGCCTGCGGCGGGGTCGCATTTTTCATATTGCTTGACATAGTTGATGAACCTATGAACGGCAACAGTTACGCGCAATGTGCCACCCCTCAATATCTCAAAACCGTGCAGTTTTCATCAGCTAACCTTGATGTTTTCGTAAAAAGTCTCAATTCGTCATGCCGGACCTGATCCGGCATCCAGAACATACTGAAATCACTGGATTCCGGCTTTCGCCGGAATGACGTTTTAAGGGATTTCCGACTTTTTACGAGCTTATCAACCTTGAACCGTGAACCCTGGAACTTTAAACCTAAGTAGTTACATAATTTATTGACATATAATAATATTTATGTAATAGAATATCATAATTAAATTATAATTAAATATCTTTATAGGATTGGAGTTTTTCATGAGCGAATATATTGTCTGTCTTAGAAAGAGGAATTCACCTCGCTTAAGTATCCGTATCTGCCAGGAAAAGTGCCCATTCAAGGATAACTGTAAAGAATACCTGGCCTACCAGAAGCTGTCAGTGCAGCCAGGACAGGTACCTGTATCCCATGACAGTACGCCTGTGGCTGTTGCACTTCCATGATAAAGCCGGCATTTACCTAAACTGGTCCGCAAGCTGGTTCTGTGTATAATGCCTGAAAACATGGTCAAGGGAGCAAAGGCATTCTTTTCATATCTTTTAGAATTGTTTTTTGTCTCATTGATACATAGGCGCTGGGATTTGTTGGAGACCACTTGTCGGGGCTTGGTAAGATAGCTGCAAGTAGGGCTGCCTGAGGACGAGAGAGACTGGCAGAAGTCCGGTGAAAATACTTTCTTGATGCTGCTTCTGCCCCCATGAGACCTGACCCCCAGTCTACAGTGTTGAGATAGATTTCCAATATTCTTTCTTTGCTCCAAAAGATCTCAATGAGCACAGTATAGTAGGCTTCGGCCGCTTTTCTTAACCAGCTTCTATTAGGCCATAGAAAGACTGTCCTGGCCACCTGCATTGTGATAGTGCTGGCTCCCCTGGCGCCTTTTTTCAAAGCCATATCCTTAATCGCCTGATTCAATTCTTTAAAATCAAATCCGTGATGGGATAAAAATCGTTGATCCTCACCTGCAAGGACTGCTTTTCTAAGATGCGGTGAAATTTTTTTGAGTGGCTGCCACGAACTTTTGGGCTGATTATGTCTTGCAGTCTCGCTGTGTCGAATCCAGTTCCAGGCCGTCACAGCAGTGAATGGCGGATCCATGAACCTCAAGGAAAAAACTTGAAGAACTGTAAGAAGACACAATATAAATAGGGTCCACGCCCCCCATCTCATTAGTCGTCGAATGACTGATAACCTCCTTTTTCTGTCTTTTCAAAACATTCCAGAAATTCTTGATTGGCGAGCCTCAATAGATTCTCTGCATTGAACCCCCAGTGCCGTGTTATATTTGAAAGACTGAAAAGAAGCCCCCCCATCGCTTCACGAACCGAGTCCCTATCTTCTCGGGTTACAGCCGATTTCAGTGCCTCGAATTGTCCAAGAGCCTTGTTCCATATTTCTTCCCCGTTTGCCAAGTCAGGATTCAACTTGGATGCCCTTTCACTCAATCTATGGGTTCTCAAAAGCGCAGGCAGGTTCGTGGGAACGCTCTCAAAAACAGACGACCTTTTCTTAGGGGTACCTTTCTCCTTTGCCTTTATCTTTGCCCAATTGAGGATCACATCATCAGCGTTATCCACGCTTGTTTCACCAAACACGTGAGGGTGTCGACGGATCATCTTTTCAGTGATCTTTTCCACCACTTCAGTGAAATCAAATTCCTTTCTTTCTGCCGCCAGATGGGCCAAAAAAAGAATCTGAAACAGCAGGTCGCCCAGTTCCATGCAAACATCTTCGGGGGATGATTTCTCGATGGCATCAAGGACCTCGTAGGCCTCTTCGAGCAGATACATCTTAAGGGTCGAATCTGTTTGTTTGGCGTCCCACGGGCAGCCGCCTGGACTTCGAAGCCGCGTCACCAACTCAACAAGCGCCACAACGGCTCTGGATAATCTATCGGAATCCATGTTAAGAAGTAAGATCCTCGGGCTTTTTTGGGACGGCACTGTCGGTTTCCTTCTTATCCCCAAGAAGTTTTTGCTTCCATTTCTCGTAGGACCCTGGAGATGTGAGGCTGACCATGGATTGGTAGGAACTTATAATCAATGGTGCCAACTTTGATTTGGCCATGAGCGGTGCCTTTGAGGGCATAAAAACTGTAAGCAGGACAATGACGAGATACGTTAGGATGATGCCTTTCACTATGGCTAATGTAACACCCAGGCCCCTATCAGCCCAACCAAATAAAAGCCTTTTCATCATCATCTTCAGGGCTAAGCCTGTGAGGTTGCACAAAACAAGAACAAGAACAAAAATAAGCCCAAAGCTAATCAACGGAAGATATTTTAGGGTTGGTACATATGCCTTTAAATAGCTCGTCATTTGGGGTTGATAGTGAACAGCGAGCCAGATACCCAAGATTACGCCGGCGAGGGACCCTATCTCTCTGAAAAATCCTCGAAATATACCACGTACGATGAAAAAGACCATTACGGCAATTATGACTAAATCGAGGGGGTTCATGGAGGATATTTACCAAAGCTTTCATGATCTCGTCAAGATGATTATCGGCGCATCTGCGGCAACATCAAAGTAGACGCCCTGAAGCGTCTCATCCAATGCTTGTATGTCAATTCTTTTTATGCTAAAAGCTCCCTTGACACCGGAGTGCCATGACCACCTGATAGAGCCCCATAACCATTCTACGCACTTTGGAACACGGAGTTTGACAGGAATTATGGAAACAGAAAAAATTGATCTTATTACCCAATTAAGTCTGGATATCAATGAGGTAAAGGACCTGGATATTCTCTTAGAGAGAATCCTGACACGTGTCCGAAAATTTTTTAATGCCGATGCCGGCTCTATTTACCTGAAGCAGGCCGATAAACTCAAATTCAGTCATACACAGAACGACACCTTACATAAAAGGCTGGGGCCTAACGAGAAACTTATTTATAGCACGTTTTTCATTCCCATCAACAACAGGTCTATTGCCGGCTATGTGGCAAAAAACTGCCAGATTGTAAACATCTCTGATGCATACAAGATAAACGGTTCTGAACCTTACACGTTTGACTCTGATTATGACAGTATTTCAGATTATATAACCCATTCCATCCTCACCGTCCCAATGATCAACCAGCGGGGCGATGTGTTGGGTGTCATGCAGATCATAAATGCGCAGAATTCTCAAGGGAATATCATTCCATTCTCCCGTTCAGATGAATCCTTGATCAATAATTTCGCGACCAGTGCGGCGCTGGCGGTGGAAAGAGCGCAGATGACCCGAAATATTATTATGCGCATGATCAGTATGGCGGAACTGAGGGACCCAACGGAAACAGGCGCCCACGTCAACAGGGTGGCTGCTTATTCAGTTGAGTTATATGAAACATGGGCCCGCAAAAAAGATGTTCCCGTTTACCAGATTGAAAGGCAAAGGGATATCCTGAGGATGGCGGCCATGCTGCATGACGTGGGAAAAGTAGCCATCAGCGACCTAATACTAAAAAAGCCAGGGCAACTGTTACCCCATGAGTTTGATATAATGAAAAGCCATACGTACATAGGTGCCAGGCTCTTCAAAAATGCACAATCGGAATTTGATGATATGGCCACTGAGGTGGCCCTTAGCCATCACGAAAAATGGGACGGAACAGGCTATCCCGGGCATATGGACCCCATTTCCGGTAAACCAGTCTCTGGTTTTGAAGGGCCCCACGGAAAGCCTCTACCCAAAAAAGGGGAAGAGATCCCGCTCTTTGGAAGGATAGTGGCAGTAGCTGATGTATATGATGCACTTTGTTCCCGAAGATCTTATAAGGATCCATGGGACGATGGACGTATTGTTGAAGAAATGCATCGTTGCTCCGGGAATCATTTTGATCCCGAGGTGATAGATGCGTTCTTTTCGTGTTTGGATGTATTTAAGTCCATTGCTGAGCGTTATCCTGACGATAAAAATTAGTCCCTTTCCTTTAAGCCTGTCCCCATTTTCTATTTATAAGCAACTAAAATTAGGAATAATATTAAATAATTACCAATGCTGCTGGTAAGTTTTAAAATAATCCCCTCTCCGAGCCGTAGGCCCTACGAGCCAGAGGCCTCAATCCCCCCTTTGCAAAAAAAAGGGGTTATACCAAATTGATATAACCCCCTAAAATTGCATGGTCGGGACGCGGGGATTTGAACCCCGGGCCCCCTGAACCCCATTCAGGTGCGCTTCCAGACTGCGCCACGTCCCGAAATCTGTGTTTTTGATATTATAACACTCAGTCCCATTGTCAAGGTCAAAAATGATGAAATTATAAGATTATTGACACGCGATCTTGAATAAGACTATTATGGTTATATTCTTAAAGCTGCTTAAGCTGTCAATTGGAAGGAATACTGGTCATGGAAAACCAAGGAGATATAAAGGCGTTAGTGGTAGAAAAAGACCAGACAGTTGTTGAGTCAATTGAACTGGTCCTTAAAGAAAAATCGTATATTGTAACCAGCTCATCCAACGAGGACGAGGCCCTGGGTCTTTTAAGGAAAACTCCTTACCCACTGGCTATTGTGGGCGATACGAAAGGGACCAGCTCTACGTTTGAAATCATGAGGAAAATTGTGATGACATCACCAATGACTTCTATTATCCTCATTTCCGATCTTCCTACGAAAGAAGTTGACGAAAGAGCTGAAGGCTATGGGATACTTGGACACGTAAACAGGTCAATTCCTTCAAAAGATTTGACTTTACTTATCGAACATTTTGAAAAGATCTCTCAGTCAATTCATCTCCCCAAAACATAGAGTTCTTATCCGGATCAAAACCATGAGCCGCCTGGACTGTATCAGCAACCGGAACACCAACATCATAGCCACCTATGTCAGCGATAGACTGGGAACCCACCATTCGCTATTTGATGGCCTCCCCTACCCTGCCGATGAGTACGCTTCACCAGAAGATTTCTTCCTTAATGAAGATGAGTGGACTACCTATGAAAATTTCAATAGAATTTTCCGGAGGGCCAAGGAGCTGGTCAATGAACCAAATTTCTTCTTTGATTGTGGAGCCTCTTCTGCGAATCTTCGTTCCTGGGGGCGTTTCCATTACTTTGTAAGGGTTTTTGCCACACCAAATGACGGCTTTAATAAGCTCCCTTTCTTCAATAAGAATTTTGCAGACACTAAAGAGATTGAGATCATCTTACCGCCCACCTATGACCGCAACCTGAAAAAAATCAGAACCCTCATAAAAATCGAGTTCCACAGCGATATGGATCCCAACAGGGATTACATGGGCGATCATTACACGAGAGGCATCATCTCGTCCATTCCCACCATCTGGGGGATGCCGCCGGCTTCCATTCGACAGGTCCTGGCACCTTACAATCCCGAGGTCCTATTCAACGAAGAGCCTGCATTCATTCCTTACAGGCTTGATGCCACAATCGAGGCGGACATGATGACCATCAGACACCCGGAGCATGGTCGTCGAACCATTGTAGGGGAAAAAGTCTTTCTCGAATCAGAGGTTGTAAATGGCAATCTGGCCTACCTGGGCAAATACAGCAAGCGGGCCCCTAATTATCCACCCGGCGGTATAGATAAGAAAGAAGCCATCCTCATAACAGAGACTGTCCAAATCGACAACCATGCTCTCCTCAACGCAGGAGAAATATTTATGGCCCCCTATTTTATCCTGGATGTCACATACGACCGGGGCTCCCTCTTTCACCGGCTTTCCCAAATCTCTAAGATCCGGGAAAACAACAGAGAATCAGGGAAAGAACTTGTAGAGACAATCGACCAGCTCAGAAGAAGTATGAGGGTCAAAAATGAGGCATGTCTCGTCCTTGAAAAAACCAACACGGAACTGAAAAAGGCAACGGCCAGGCTGGACGAATATGCCCGCGAGCTGGAGCAGAAGGTGGAAGAGAGGACCGCAGAACTCCGCAATGCACAACAGGATTTGCTGCAACTGAACCGCAACCTTGAAGCAAAGGTCAAGGACCAGGTTATACAACTGGAAAAGTATAATGAACTGCGACGCTATCTGTCGCCCAAACTGACAGAAAAGATTCTCACCAGCGGCCATACTTTTGGGACAGAACCACAAAGAAAAATAATGACCGTGGTGTTCACAGATATCAGGAGCTTCTCAAACCTTACAGACAGCCTGGAACCTGAAGAATTATTTCACCTCCTGGACATGTATCTTTCCGAAATGATCAAGATCGTCCATTATCACGATGGGACACTGAATAAAATCATTGGCGATGGGCTCCTCATTTTTTTCGGTGACCCCATTCCAATAGAGGATCATGCTGAACGGGCAGTGCGGATGGCTATTGATATGCAGAAAAAGGTGGCTGATCTGAAAGACCATTTTCATCAATACGGCCATGAACTTGGTGTAGGTATCGGGATCAATACCGGATTCATGACCGTTGGAAATATCGGCTCTGATATGCACAGGGACTACACGGTCATTGGAAATCAGGTCAATGTGGCATCCCGGCTCGAATCAATAGCTAAACCGGGCCAGATCCTGATAAGCCAGAGGACCTGCAGCAAGGTGAGAAATATTTTTAAAACGGAAGAGATTGGCGAAATAAAGGTTAAGGGAATTCATAATCCGGTGAAGACATATAATGTGGTCTGGTAATCAGCCGTCGTCGATTGACTATTTTCGATTGACTATTGACTATTGATGATTGGCGATCGATGATTCATGAATTAAGGATATGTTTTTTTCAATCGACAATCGTCAATAGTCAATAATCAATTTTCTTTCCTAAGTGTCCCCTTACAATTCCCAGCCTTTATCTCTCTCACCAAATCTTCCATCGTATAAACAGGATTCTCAAAGACCGTAAAGGCCCTCCCCACTTGCATCCTTTCATGACAATCGCTGCCGCCTATGGATGGTAAACCTTTAAGCTGTGCGACCTGGATCGCTTTTTTATTCGCCTTTTCCAGATTAAAGCCATTGTGAGTCTCAATGGCATCAAAGCCGTCGATACGCATCACGTAATCACCCATTGATTCGTAGCCTCTGAAAGGATGAGCAGGCACACATATACCTCCCAGTGCATGAACTCTATCTATGACTTCAATGCAATCCAGGTAGTTGTTTATGGACCACACATTCCAGGCGTCATTTTTTAGCCCGTAGACCAACAGATGGCCATGGCTCGTGCTTATTTCAAGACCCCTGAACACGTAAAACCCATCAGGTACTTTAATTTTCTCAACCGGTAGCGAGGCCTTGACGGAATAGTGCTCTGTAAAGCACACACCATCCAGTTTCTTTCTTATGGCCTCCTGAATCAAAGTCTCAGGTTCAAAGCAACTGTCATGTGAAAACTTGCTGTGGCAATGAAGATCAATACGCATGGGAATCGATTAAATCATGGATGACAAAAAGTCAATCCTATCGTCACGTAGCAACTAAAAAGCGGTTTTTATTTTTTTCTACCCTCTTGACAGACAATATAAAAAAACATATACTGTTAGTTATTACTATCTGAATTAATATTCACAAAGGAGGGTATAACGATGCAACGGTCTTCAGGTAAATATGCCAGACGTGTGCAAACAATGCTAACAGACAGGCAATACGAATTGCTTCAGGAGTATGCCAGGGAGATCAAAAGACCCTTGGGGGTACTCCTTCGGGAGATGGTGGAAAAAACCCTAATCAAGGACCTGGAATGGCGGCGTAAGGAGATGGCCTTGGGACGTCTACTTTCGGGCAACACACCGGTGACCGATTGGCCTGAAATGGAAAGGCAGATTGAGCAGCGATGGGAAGGGTGCACTGATGACTAATCCGGTGTTTGTTGATTCTAATATTCCCATGTATGCACACGGTTCGGACCATCCTTACAAAATACCCTGTCAGGAAGCACTAAAAAAAATCGCCTACGAAAATATCCCTGCTATAATTAGCAGTGAGATTATACAGGAAATCATCTACCGTTACCTGTCACTTAAGCGTCCCGAGCAAGCACTACAAGTAGCCCGGGATGTGATGACAATCATTCCCGAGGTCCTGCCTGTCACAGAAAATGATGTCCGCAGGGCCTTAACCTTGATCTCCGAGTATTCATCTCTAAAGGCGCGTGATCTCATTCACGTTGCGGTAATGGTTGAAAACGGCATATCGATCATCCTCAGCGCAGATACTCATTTTGACCAGGTGAGAGGCTTGGATCGCATAGATCCACAAAATTTTATAAAAATCTAAGGGGTATTATCATGGACTTGCTTAAAGATATTTGTACAGATTCACCCGTCCCTGCCGGCGACGCAGCAAGGCCCATACCAGTTGCCTGGCCATCGCATTGCTATACAAGGTAGTCATTTTTGAATTGCTCCGGGCAACCACCAAGGAAGTTAGTGAAACCCACCTAAAAGTTGCTTGTGAATTGTTGATGGGGACCATTAACGGCTCAGCTTATGTTCCCAGGGCTAACTTTCAGACCATTAAACATCAGGAAAAAAGAAAAACCTATCTGGACAGGCTCGACAAAATTCACGATGATCACCCCCGGGCATATGACAGTTCTGATACGTTGGGGCGAGGTCCTTATTCTCAGGGTCAGCGGGCCGGTTCACTAAATAAGCAACACCATGTTTGGAGCCGGACCACATCTCCCACTGGGCATGGTCGAATCCCATGTGACATGTCCTGCAGGCTTCGGGTTCGGAATCTTCAGTTTTGGAGAATGCATGGTGGGTGTGACAGCTCTGACAGTCCATGCCGTAGCGATAGTACCTTCGGCTCTCCGTCTGACGCTTCTTCTCATCGACCAAACCTAGTGTATGGCAACCTCCGCATCCCTTCTGACCGGCTATGAATGTTTGTAGCTGAATATGAGTATAAGGCACCTCCTTCATAGAAACGAGGCCAAGTGCAGGCTTGCCAGAAAGATATTTTTCAGCTTGTTCTTTATGGCATTCCTGACATGTCTCTATTGTAGGAAGCTTTGCTTTTTCCAGATCCTTTTCGCCGGTATGTTCTTCGCCATGACAGCTCTCACAGGTGAGTTCGGAGGACATTAGCCCTCAATTGAAATCCTTAACCTGCTTGGGTGATATTTTAATGTGGCATTCTTCACATTTGGATGGCAAGGCCAATACAGTGTATACCCCCGAATAAAACCAGATCCCCAGAAAAATGGCGCAGAACCAAATATTTTTTTTGGGCATCGCTCCTCTCCTCTTCTTAATCATGAAATGAACAGAAGCTATTCACCACGGATCATAATCAGCAACATCTTGAATTGCACTGTTGCATGAAGCGAATGTGGAACGTTGGCCTGCATGATCAGCATTTTTCCAGCCATAACCGTCTGTGCTTTTCCGCCAATTGTTATTTCCGCATGCCCGTCCAGGATATACACCACCGCGTCAAAGGGTGCCGTGTGTTCACTCAATCCCTCACCTTCATCGAAGGCAAACAGTGTCACCGTTCCCGCCTTCTTTTCAATGAGAGTCTTGCTCACAACTGATTCTTTCTGGTAATTTACCAAATCCGCCAGACGTGTTGCTTTTATTTCACTATCCATATTTTACTATCCTTTCAAAGTCATTGAAGTTGTTTATTCCTCCTTTCCGAGTATCCTTTTTGAGTCTCGATTAACCATAACCTAACCCCGATATTACGTATTTAATTCGGTCTATCGGACTTAAGCTGAATTTTCCCATCCTCCATTTCATAGATGAGATCGAACACATCGAGAGCTCTTTGATCATGAGTAACAACTATAACAGCCCCATCCTGCTCGTGGGCCACCTTACGAAAGAGTTCCATAACCTGTCGCCCTCTCTGACTGTCAAGCGCCGCAGTCGGTTCGTCTGCCAGTATAACGCTGGGTCGGTTGGCCAAAGCGCGGGCCACGGCAACCCTCTGCTGTTGCCCTCCTGACAACATGGCCGGAAAATTATCGGCCCGATCGGCCATACCGAGATATTCCAGAAGTTCAAGGGCTTTCTTTCTGGAATCATGCGGTGTCCATCCGTTTAATTCCAAAGCAATCCGGATATTATCGATCGCCGATAAGAAGGGAATAAGATTAGACTTTTGAAAAACATAACCGATGTGGTTGCGCCTGAAACTGGTCAGGTTTGTAAATGCGCGGGGACCGTCCATTACAGGGATGCCATCAATCCACACCTTCCCGGAAGTCGGGGGGTTTATAAGACCCACTGCTGTCAGCAGGGTAGACTTACCGGATCCGCTCGGGCCGAGCAGGGCCACCACCTCGCCGCGTTTGACCTTAAAAGTCACATCGCGCATAGCAACAACTTCGGTGTTCCCGCTGCCGTAGATTTTGGTGAGACTTTCTGTTTCGATGGATATGTTATTATTCGTCATTTTTCTACCCTGACAATGCTTCATTGGGGTCTATTCGCACGGCCTTCCAGATACCGAGCACGCTGGAGAGTAAGGAAATAACCAGAACAATGAAGGCGAGCAGAATCAGGTCTTCATTCATCAAAATGACGCGACGTGGAAATTTTACGAATAATTTTTGCCCGATCAGGTAGGCAATGCCATACCCCATGGCCCCTAAAAAAAATGCCTGCTGAAGAATCATCCAGAGAATGACACGGTTAGGTGCCCCTATCAACTTCAGGAGGGCAATGTCATGAACCTTTTCCAGGGTTAGAGTGTAAAGGATCAATGCCATGATAATGGCAGAAATCACAGTAAGCAAGGCTGTAAAAAGCCCAATCTGTTTTTTGGCCATCTCCACGCTACCTCTTAGCATTAATTGACGTTCCTCTTCACTCGTGTGAACAGAGACATCACTCCACCCAGATATGATCGACTTGACCACCAAGGGGTCTGCCTCAGGAGAAAGACTTGCGATAACGGCACTTAACATTGGAGGGCCAAGGGCTGGAACTGACGATGAAGGCCCCAAAGCGCGATCCAATAATACAGGTTGTGAATGCCCGATGTCTTCTTTAGAAGCCCTGGCCCAACGAGAGGCGCGCTCAAGTCGTACCGCCTCACCAGGGGTATCAAACTGAATGGCTTGTGCATCTCGCACCGTAAAAAAGCCCAATCCGTCTCCACCTGAAGAAATCATGCCCAGCGCAATTCCTACCACCGTATAACTGTCATTTCCGAGCCGTATCTTTTCACCAAGTTGAAGTCCAAGCTTTTCGTCTGCAACCATTTCGTAGCGTGCTTGAGACAGGGGCCTGCCTGCCGACAGAGGCAGCCACTCACCTTTGTCGACTGGCCAGCTCAAGCCCGCAACACCCATCCGAAAAGGCTTTCCGTTCCTCTCGCGCTGGATGGTGTGAAATACAAACTCTCGGGCATGCCTCACGCCGGGAACCACTGCAACCCGGTCGACGAGATTCTTTTGCACTCGTGAAACCTCAGCAAATGGCCCCCTTGTCTGATTCTGCACCACCCAGAGATCCGCCCCGACCTTGTCAATGAGCAGTGTGGCATCCTGAATTAGCCCCCGGTAAATGCCCCCCATTCCCATCACCATCATCAACAGCATTCCGATTCCCAGCGCTGTCAAGACAAAGCGGCCAAAGTTATGACGAAGATCTTTGATAGCCAGATTCATGACCCTGTGATCCTTACCTTTCGTCCTTTGAAGAATCTTTTTGAATCTACAGGGATGATGACCTTATCACCCGGATGGAGGCCATCAAGGATTTCGACTTCCTCTCTGCCCCTGAGGCCTATTTTCAAGGGCCGCCAGAGGGCATTTCCATGATCTTCGACAAATACACCGGAGCGACCTTTTTCTCTAATGATTAACCTGGAAGGCAATATGACCACATCCTTTTTCTCGGCTGTTTTGATGAAGACCTCTGCGCGCTGCCCCACAGCCCAGTTTTTAGGCAGGGATCCCACGCTAACATCAACCAGGAATTCCTTCGTTTCGCGATCCGTTTCCCTTCCCAGACGGGCAACTTTTCCAGGGTAAGAGCGATGCGGTTCCGATCGGAATATCACCCGGGCTTCCTGCCCGGGAGAAACCCTTTCCATCTCAGTTTCATCCACCCAGACTCTCACCCACATCTCTCTTGTTGAAATCAGTAAAAATATGGAACTTCCAGGCACGACTACATCCCCTGGCTCCCGGTCACGGCGAACAATCAAGCCGGCGAACGGGGCCTTGATCACGGTGTCTTCAAGCCGTGCAAGATGATAATCCAGGGTGTTCTGGGCCACGATGAGATTTTTCCGTGCCTCGCTGACTGCTGCTTTTGAACTTGCCAAATCCGCCTCTGCCAAGGATAAAGTCTTCTCGCTTTTTTCTATCTCGTTGGACGATATGGATTTGTTTGTAAAGAGCCTCTGGTTGCGCCTGTGATCCCGCCGAACTTGATCCAGCACTACCTGGGCGCGGGTCTGATCGGATTGAACCCGATCCACAGAGGCACTTGAAGCAGAGAGGGTAGCGCGGGCAATTTCCACCTGTTGCTTCAATTCACTATCATCAAGACTGAGGAGTATTTGATCTTTTCCAACTCGATCTCCCTGATCAACAAGAAGCAGGCCAATTCTTCCGGAGATCTTTGAGCTGATCACCGTTTGAACGCGTGCCTCCAAAGTTCCTGTTCCCATCACCTCTGCGATGATTTCTCCTCTGGCAACTTTCAGGCCGACAACTGAAACAGGCATAAATCGCGCCCAATATATGATTAGGGCAAGAATCACCAAGATAAGGGGATATTTACCCCATTTTAGAAATTTTCCTATTATAGTACGTGTCATGTCGTTCCTTTTTATTTCGTCCTGACTTGATCATGAATAATCAATCCTTTTCATAGGGGCCTCTGATAAAAGGTTATTTCATCCCATGCTCCCTGTGTTTTTCCGAAATAGCCGCAGCCAGGTCATCCAATGCCATAAAATCCTTTTCTGAAGGCACCCCTTTGCAAAGTACAGGGTCTATGACCTCTACCTTGAGATTAGGGATCATTCCCGCCAATACTTCCACCGTTTTTCCTCCCCATCCATAGGAACCAATAATGGAAAGGAATTTTGTTGTGGGACGGAGTGCATTGGCAAGGAATGCAGCATAAGCAGCATAAGGATGAGGGCCTGCCAGGATTGTGGGAGTCCCAACGACAATTGTAGCTGCGTCAACAAGGGCCATGGCGAGTTTTCCTATATCGGTTACTTCCAGGTTGAACTGCTCGACCCGAACACCTCTTTCCACAAGGGCTGAAACAAAATAATCGACCATCTGCTTTGTACTTTCGTGCATTGATACATAAGGCAGGACCACTGTGTTTCGGGGAGGGCCGAGGATCCAATCACTGTAGGCATCAATAATAAATGATGGCCGGGGATATATTTGTCCATGACTGGGAGCTATCATTTCTATATCGTAAGACGCGAGTTTCTCCAGGTTCTTTTGGATCACGTTCCGGAAGGGCATCATGATCTCGGCAAAGTAGCGCTTAGCTGCCTCATAAACGCGCCCTTCATCGGTGACAAAAAGATCAGTTGTTGCAATATGGGAACCGAAAAAATCACAACTAAAAAGAATCCTGTCTTCTTCCAGATAGGTCACCATGGTCTCAGGCCAATGAACCCAGGGAGCATGTATAAACTTCAAGGTCTTGTCCCCAAGAGACAGGGTCTCACCATCCTTGACAGTTATGAAAGATTCCTCGGGTATTCCTAGAAGATCGATAAGCATTCCCTTTGCTTTAGGGGTTGATATCAGCTTTGCGTCACGGTATTTTTCAAGAACCTGTGGGATTGTTCCGGAGTGGTCCTGCTCCGCATGCTGCGAGACGACATAATCTATTTTAGAGACCCTCTCAAGCTGTGATAGAAATTCATCGGCCATTGGGGGATCAACCGAGTCCAACAAAACAGTCTTTTCACTCCCTTCAATGAGATAGGCGTTATAGCTGGTTCCGTCCGGCAGGGGGACAAGAGAGTCGAACAGACGCCTGTCCCAATCCACAGAACCCATCCAGTAAATGCGGTCTTTTATTTTTCTTGCTTTCATGTCAGTACCTCCTTTAGTAAATAATAAATCTGATTTGCTTTTCTCTTACATATCAGCATAATATTAGCACAGTTTCAAATCCGTTGTCCTTGACATAAGTCAAGAATATACAATAATTCTAAAAAAATGAGAAAAACTATACAAAAATTTCCAGATGTTCTTTTAGAGATTCTTAGTTTCAACGGCCTTTCTGAAAACCAACTTGAAGAGATTGAACATATTATGCGCATTTTGGGACATGGGGAGTAGAATTATACAATTAGCCCTTCTTGCAACCGATGAGTTATATATTTCCAATCCCTTAACTTTAGGCACTTCAAACTTTAGTTCACTTTAGGCACTTTTCCGTTATATCCGGGGTAGGAGGCAGCCTTGAGAATTGCCATCTCTTCTGACAAGCCAGATTTAGAAGCCAGGGTAGGAAGCAGATTGGGGACATCTAAGTATTTGATGGTCATTGATTTGAGGACAATGGCGGTTGAGGCAGTGCCTAATTCTGGGGCATCAGGGCAAGGCAGTGGCGGCATACAGGCTGTAGTGATGGCCATCAGCAAGAAGGTCGATGCCGTTTTGACAGGTTATTGTAGTCCAACTGCCGAGAAATACCTCACTGCCAACGGTATAGAGGTCCTGACAGGGGTCAGCGGGACAGTGGCAGAGGTTGTGCAGCAATACAAGAAGGGTGACCTACAGAAGCATATCGGAGTTGTGCGAAAACCTGAATCGAGGGGGTCCAAGATTGACAGGCTTACCTTATTTCATGCACTAAAAAATTCCTCTAATCAGTTTATCAACCCCATATGATTTCTTACAGATGTTTCAAACCTGGTCAACTTTCCCAAACCACCCGATCTCAAATCTAATGCAAGCTCCTTAATTGACATATCATTTGAGGTTCATTTTGTTCCTCGGAAATAACTAAAATAATCTTATACGGAACGCTATTGAGCCTATGCTCAAAATAATGCTTGACTATTCCATGTAAATAGTTATATTATGAGCACAAGCTCATAATGGGAGGTAAAAATGCCGAGGCCGAGGAAGCTCAGATTTGTTCAGGGACGCCCCATTGTTGATGCTTTTGTTCCAAACAGGATGCCCCCATGGGGAAGAGAGGAGGTTATCCTTCCCATAGAGGGCCTTGAGGCGGTCAAGCTGAACGATTTTCAAGGGTTAGATCAGGAGACAGCAGCCCGGATGATGAATGTCTCACGTCAGACCTTTGGGAGAATCCTGGCTGATGCGAGGGCTATTATTGCTGATGCACTGGTTATGGGCAAGATCCTTAGAATTGAAGGCGGCCATTTTGATATGCCGCCCAGAGGAAGAGGAAGACACCGTCGGGGTTGGGCCGGCGGATTTTAAAAGAAAGGAGGTGTTTAATATGCCTGGATTTAATAGAACAGGACCCATGGGTGCAGGTCCCATGACCGGAGGAGCTCGGGGGCTTTGCAATCCCTCCGGGACGGCCTATGCCGGGTCGGGTTTTGGTCGAGGACGTGGTTTCAGGGGTGGTTTCGGACCTGGTTTTGGCCAGGGTCGAGGCTACGGGAGAGGCTTCGGCTGGCGCGGAACTTATCCTCCTGCTGGGGGATCGTATGGACCAGACTACAATACCCCTTATGGGAGCCCTTACGCCATGAAACCCGAAGATGAGGCTAATATGCTCAAAAGTGAAGCCGCTGCCGTAAAGAGTGAACTTGATGCCATAAACAAACGTATCGAGAAGCTCCAGTCGCAATCTTCGGAATCATAACGAGGGTCCAAATATCCGCCCGGGTCTCCAGGTACGTATTCAATTTCATGTTCCCTGGAGGCCCGGGATACCATGCGATTCAGCCGCGCCCCTGGCTATCCAGGCCAAAAACCTCTTAAGCAACCCCGACTTTTCAGGTTTTTTTTGAGAATAAATCGTCTTTGATACTGAGATAACGTTATGAACCTTTGTATTGTTTAGCTTTTGTTTCATATCTCAAGACGTTGTGCCAGGGTTTCCCATATACTTTTGACCGCCACACAACCTTCAGACTGGCTGTCAAATTCCACAATGGTCTTGCCCTGAACCATCGCTTTAGTGAAAACAGGATCAAAGGGGACCCTCCCTATCACACTTATGTTTCTTTCTCTTGCAAAGGCCTCAATGGCTTCTCCTTGACTGGGATTGAGATCAAACTTATTGACACACATCATTGCAGGAATCTTAAAAAATGCTGCTAACTCTGCCACACGTTCCATATCATGCCTGCCGGAAACCGTGGGTTCGGTCACGATGAGCACTGCCGTGGCCCCTCCCATGGATGCAATGACCGGGCAACCTATACCCGGAGGCCCATCTGTAAGAAGCAAATCCAGATTATTTTTTTCAGCAAGCTTTTTGCCTTCCTGCCGGATAAGGGTCACCAGTTTTCCTGAGTTTTCTTCCGCAATGCCTAATCGGGCATGTGCCATTGGTCCGAAACGGGTCTCAGAAAGATACCGCTCTCCACAGGTATTCAGGGGAAAGTCGATAGCTTTCTCAGGGCAAAAATAATAACAGACACCACAGCCCTCACATTTAATGGAGTCCACCACAAAATCCTCGCTAATGGCGTCCCACCTGCACAAATCCCTGCACAGTCCGCACTCGGTGCATTTATCCTGATTAATGATCGCTGTACGCCCGGATTCAAAATCATGGTGTTCTTTGATTTCAGGATCCATGATAAGGTGAAGGTCGGCCGCGTCCACATCTGCATCACAAAGGACCTTGTTTTCAACTAATGAGGCAAATGCCGCAATAATACTGGTCTTTCCGGTCCCACCTTTGCCGCTTATTATTACTATCTCTTTCATGAAAATTGCTCCTTTTAATCTTGATGAACTCGTAAAAAGTCCGATTTAGACGGTTTCGTAAAAGGTTCAAATTTAAGGCGTGCAAATTTTGTAATCATGAGGCGTACTTATCGTACGTTGAATGATTACGAAATGCAGCACAACGCAGAAGTTGGACTTTTTACGAGACCGTCAATCTTCATCCTGCGATTTTCTCAATACGATGATATAATTCCAAGAATTTTTCTTTCCATTCGGGCATCACATCGACGACCATATCTCCCCTTGAGTAGGCCTCTGCAATCCGCCGGTCAAATGGGATTTCCATCAAAATGGGCAGACCTTCCTGTTCAGCATATACCCTTACCTGATCATCCCCCATGTCTGACCGGTTGATGACCAGCCCGCTCGGAATCCCCAGGATCTTGACGGCTCCGGCAGCTAACTTCAGGTCATGCAGGCCAAACGGTGTCGGTTCTGTAACCAACAAAACAAAATCCGCGCCCGTCATGGCAGCAATCACAGGGCATGAGGTACCCGGAGGGGCATCAATAATGGTTAATATGCCAGGCCGGGTATATTCGCGCACTTTTTTTATCAGAGGAGGAGACATGGCCTCGCCAACCCTTAATTTCCCATGGACAAATTCCAGCCCGTTTCTATGTCCCTTCTCGATTATGCCTAATTCCCGCTCCGTTTCTGTGATGGCCTTTTCAGGGCAAACCTCCATGCATCCGCCACAACTGTGACAGAGTTCATGAAACGGCAAGACCGTCTCACCGATAACGACAATGGCGTTGAACTGGCATATTTCCGCGCATTTTCCGCACAGGGTGCATTTGTCCATATCCACCTCGGGAACAGGGGTGGTGATGGTTTTGACCTCTTCAATGGTGGGCTTGATAAAAAGATGTGAATTGGGTTCTTCTACATCACAGTCCAGGATCTGGACATCGGATTCAAGAGAAACGGCCAGATTAGTAGCCACAGTTGTTTTTCCTGTACCCCCTTTTCCGCTTGCTATACTGATAATCATACCTCACTCCTTTTTTAATCGTTCAAGGGTTTCCCGCTAAAAGCGGGACTGAAAGCGGGATTCATGGTTGTAAGTTCACCTCACAAGGCGCTTATCTGTTCTTTAATGGTCACAGACATTGGCGCCCGCTACCAGGGTATCCGAAAGGTACTGGTTTGCCAGGGACTCCGGGGAATCCATGGGAGCACCGATGATTACCTCAATCCCCTTTTCCCTCAGAAGCTGCTGCGCGCTTTCTCCCATTCCGCCCACGATGGCTACATCGGCGCCCTGCTCATAGAGCCAGCGGGGTAGAACTCCCGGCTCATGGGCCGGCGGGTTGCGCATTTCCGTCTCAATTATCTTCCCATTTTGAGTCTCGATGAATGCAAATTGTTCACAGTGGCCAAAATGAGCTGAAAGCTTTCCCCCGGACACAGGAACCACGAGTACTTTTGAGTCTGCTGAGCGCTTTTTTCTATCTAAAAATTCATTTTTCGATTCAGGGACAGGCTCTGACCTGGTCTCTGTCAATTTCACGATCTTATCCACTATTTTATTGAATTCCTGGGTGAACAAAAGCTTGTTATCGTCCAGAAGGCTCATATTCCCTGTGTCACCCTTAGAGACCACCTCTGGTTCAAATGGTAGTGATCCCAAAAGATTGAGGCCCTCCTTTTTTGCGGTGAGCATGCCGCCTTGGGTCTTGAATATATCAATCATTTCTCCACAATGAGGACATTTAAGGCCGCTCATATTTTCAACAATGCCCAGTATTTCCATGTGGACCTGACGGCAAAAGTTTATGGATTTCCTGACATCCGCCAATGAAATCTCCTGGGGCGTTGTTACAATCACGGACTTTGCGTCGGGTATGGTTTGTGCTATGGTCAAGGGCTCATCGCCCGTACCCGGAGGTGAGTCGATGATCATATAGTCAAGATCTGACCAGTCAATATCCGCAATGAACTGTCTTATAACCCCGATCTTAAGCGGGCCCCTCCAGATCGTCGCTGAATCTTTATTTTCTCCCATGAGCGGTTCAATGGAAATCACTTCCATATTTGGAATATACATGATCGGATGGGCTTTTCCCTCACTGATACCCGGACCGATATTTCCTTTCAGGCCCAGCATGCGCGGGATACTGGGGCCGTGAAGGTCCACGTCCATGAGACCCACCCTGTAACCCCTCTTGGCTAAGGCTACCGAGAGATAGGCTGCTACGCTGCTTTTGCCAACGCCCCCTTTGCCGCTCATGACCAGGATTTTGTTCTTTATGTGATGCAATCTTTCCTTTATCTCTACATCCTGCTGTTTATGCTGATCCTGCTGGCTCATATTTTCATTTGCCATAAATCGTTAACCCCCTATTTTTTTTCTAAGGCATTGATGCTTGCTTCAATACCTTCAATCTGCTTACGCATCTCATTTGCCTGATCTTTCAGGCCCTTTAACTCATCCTCCTTTGACAGCGCGGGGGGTGCGGGCTGGCTTGAACCACCCCAGGTTGAGCTGCCCATTCCGCGGCCCATACCTCTGCCTCTGCCCATACCGATGCCTCTGCCCATCCCTGCTCCAGATCCCATGCCGTAGTGATCGGCCACATTGGGTGTACTTGTCGAATTAATTTCGCCTTTCGTGTACCTTACTATAGACTCTCTGACTGTCCCGGACTGCCCTACAAAAGTCTCAACCCCGGCAGCGGAAAGGGTCTGCACCGCATTGGGGCCGACATTTCCCGTTATAACAGCCTTAGCCCCTTTGGATGCCACAAACTGCGCCGCTTGAATGCCAGCTCCTCCTCCCAGGGCAATACTTCCGTTTTCAAATGCCTCAAAGCCCATGTCATCTGTTTCCACAATAACAAAATAGGCGCACCGGCCAAAACGAGGATCCACCTGGGAATCTAAATCATTTCCACTACTGCTTACAGCAATTTTCATATCCACTTCCTCCTATGATTAGTTTTCCTTTCTATATCCATTGTCGCGCCCGGTTCCGCATCCAGGCATTTGAAATTTCGAACTGGAAATAGCTCCCGTTAAATAGGCATCAATTACCTCGTCAACGGCGCCTGCGACAAAGGGGATAATTCTAATACCGTAGGTCTCAATCATGTTGGCAAACAGATCTGAAACAGCGCCACAGATCAAAACCTGTACTTTTAGATCTAACAGTTTCGCGGCCCTCGAAGAAGGCGACTCGCAATGAAAGGGCTCAAAATACCTGTTGGTTGCCGTTTGGTCAGTAATGTCCACAATAAGCAACGTGCGTGCACAATCGAAGAGCGGAGAAATACGATTTTCCCAGACGGTTAAAGCCACTTTCATTCTCAATATCTCCCTCATCTTATTAGATTATAGCAAATCGTATGCCACGACTGAGAGAATGACTTGCCTATAGCAATAATGGTTATATTATCAAAGGGTTATCTGGCAATCAGGGTTTGTAAAGAGTAAATAGAATTTCTTGATTGGGTAGCATTGATGCAACGATAGGGGTTATTAGAGTTGTAATATTGCGACTCTAACGGGCTCGCTTCCGTTTAGTGCGCCCATCAATTTTTGGAAGGTCAATGCCTAATATTTTGATTTTTCTAAACAATGTGCTCTTATGTATACCGAGGTCGCGGGCCGCTTCAAGGCGATTGTATTTGTTGCGTTTAAGCGCATCCAGGATCACCTGAGCTTCCACCGACTGCAATGCCACATAAATTTTGGCGTGCGTGGCTGGTCTGAGGATCAAAGCCCTGAGGTTATCCGGCAAACAATGGGGTTCAATCTGCCCTTCAGGGCAAAGCACAAAGGCATGCTCGATACTGTTTTCCAGTTCCCGGATATTTCCCGGATAATCGTGCGACAGGAGAAGTGCAAGCGCCTTCTGGCTTATTCCTGCGACAGGCCTGCCACGCAAGCGGTTCAGCCTGGCAATAAAGTGCTTCACTAACATCGGAATATCTTCCTTGCGTTCGCGCAAGGGGGGAAGGTCCAACCGGACCACGTTAATGCGATAGAAAAGATCCTGCCGAAAAGTCCCCCTTTTTACCATGTCTGCAAGGTTTTTATTTGCAGAGGCAATGACACGCACATTGGCTTTGACAGATTTTGTTCCTCCAAGTGGCTGGAATGTCCGTTCCTGCAATACCCTGAGAAGCCGCACCTGAAACGCAGCGCTGAGATCTCCGATTTCATCCAGCAAAATAGTGCCGCCTTCAGCAGCAGCAAAGTGCCCCGGCTTGTCTTTAGTAGCGTTGGTAAAGGCCCCTGCCTTGTATCCAAAAAGTTCGGATTCCAGTAAAGTATCTGGAAAGGCGCCGCAATTGATGGCGATAAAAGGTTTCCCCCGCCGCGGACTTAACTCATGAATGGCCCGGGACAATAGCTCCTTGCCGGTCCCTGTCTCTCCCTGGATTAAAACCGTACTGTCGCTCTGAGCCACCTGGGGCAGGATCGTAAATATCCTGTGCATGGTAGGGCTGTGACTGACCATGTCGCCCACCTGATAACGGGCATCCAGTTCCCTGCGCAGTTCCTCAACCAGGCTCATATCACGGAATGTCTCAACGCCGCCTAGGATTATGCCGCTTTCATCCTTGAGCAGCGAAGTAGAAACCACAACCGGAATGCGTCGTTTTTTGCTATTCACTATATAAGCGGATGTATCGACAAAGTGTTTCCCCTCTTTCATTGTGCGGCGAAGAGCACAATCAATCTCACACATGTTGGAGCGGAAAACTGACCAGCAGTATTTACCAAGGGCCTTATCACGCGGGATTCCCGTAATATCCTCAGCAGCATGATTGAATGAGGTGATACGCCATTCGTGATCAACGGTGAACACCCCGTCGGAGACACTCTCGAGGATGACGTCCGTGACATGGTCTGGTATTTGATATAGCTTATCTTTTTTCATCGCATGTATCAGGTAAAGTCAATAATAAGACTTATTTCAATTAATATGCGCTAAAGGCCTCCACCTCGCTCAATATCTGACGATAGGTAAAATGGTTCAGCGACATAGCGCCCGAAGGACAAATGGCGGAACAGGCCCCGCACCCTTTACATAATGCTTCATTTACGGTCATTACTCCTTCAGGCTCAGCAAGGGAAAGCGCACCGTAGACACACATCTTCTCGCATAGGCCGCAACCGATGCATACTTCCTCGTCCACAGAGGCAACAATGGGCTCAATTTCCACTGAACCCCGGGCCAACAAACTCAGCACTTCAGAGGCAGCCGCCTTGGCCTGGGCTACCGTGTCGGGTATGTCTTTAGGCCCCTCACAACATCCGGCAATAAATATTCCATCGCTAAGGGTACTTATTGGATCGAGCTTTACGTGCCTCTCCATGAAAAAGCCATCTGCCCTCCGGCCGATGGAGAAAACCTTGGCTGTCTGCTCTGTGTCTGCTCTCGGTTCAAGGGCGTCGCAGAGAATAACCATGTCCACCGGCACCCGGATAAATTTCCCTAATAGTGTATCCTCTACACATACGGTCAGCTTCCCTTTTTCCTCCTTGGTCTGGGCCCGGTCGGTAACCTGGGAGGCCTTACCCCGGATAAACATTATCCCATCCTCGGTACTGAGGCGCTCATAGAACTCCTCATACCCTTCTCCAAAGCACCTCATATCTATATACATCTGGTATACGTCGGCGTTAGTCTTCTCTCTTATCAGGTGGGCGAACTTGAGGGCATACATGCAGCATACCCTGGAGCAATATTCGTGAAAATTCTTATCCCGACTGCCCACACAATGAATAATGGCAACACTCTCGGGTGTCTGGCCGTTCTTGAGCAGGATCTGTCCTTCGGTTGGGCCTGCGGCATTTGAAAGCCGCTCAAATTCCAATCCGCTGATGACATTGTCGTATCTACCATATCCGTACTGTGGCACAGCCGAGGGGTCATGCTGGTCATAGCCGGTTGCCAGGATAATGCTCCCCACATCAAGTTCCAGATACGTATCTTTCTGCTCGAAGTCGATCGCCTTTGGCCCGCATACCTCAACGCACTTTGGCCCTTCCTTGCCGCACTTACCTTTTTTCAGCATGAGGCAGTGCTCAGGATCAATCACAGGTTTATTCGGCACAGCCTGGGCAAAAGGGGTATAGATAGCACTTCTTTTTCCTAAACCCAAATCAAATTCACTGGTTATACGGCCCTTCAAACGGCACATGTCCATACAAAGGCCACATCCTGTGCACTTGTCCTCGTCCACATAACGGGCCTTCCTCCTGATCTTGACCCTGAATTCACCTATACTTCCTGAGACTTCAGTAACCTCACTATAGGATAGAAGGTCAATATTAGGATGGGACCCGACATCGCTCATTTTCGGGGTCAGGATGCAGGCAGAGCAGTCAAGCGTAGGAAATGTCTTATCAAGCTGAATCATGTGCCCACCAATGGAGGGCTCGCGCTCAACTAAGTAGACTTTGTAGCCGGCGTTGGCTATGTCCAGGGCTGCCTGAATACCGGCAATCCCGCCACCTACAACAAGGGTGTTCGGATTGATTGAAACTTCGCTTGCCTCCAGGGGCTCGTCATAGTAAGCCTTCATCACCGCTGCCCTAACAAGCTCTTTGGCCTTCTCAGTAGCCCCATCATCGTGAACCCAGCTACAATGCTCCCGGATGTTGGCGATTTCCAAAAAATAGGGGTTTATTCCGGCCTCACGGCAAACACGGCGAAAAGTACCCTCGTGCATTAAAGGAGAGCAAGCAGCCACTACCACCCTGTCAAGTTTGTGCTCCTTGATATCTTTAAGAATTAGCTCCTGACCTGGATCGGAGCACATGAACATATAATCCCGGGCTAACACTACTCCATTAAGGGAGACAGCAGATTCCACTACCTCCTTCGGATCAACCGTGGCAGCAATGTTTAGCCCGCAGTGGCAAACATAAACGCCTATTCTTTTTTCCATACAGACCCCGCTAAATTACTTCATTAACCAGTTCTGCAATATCCCGAATCTCGAGCACATCCTCCTTGCCCATGTTGAGGAGGCTATCGTCAAAGTTGAGCATGCAATAAGGGCAGCAAATGGCCAGCACCTCTGCACCTACATCCAGAGCCTGTTGTATTCGAAGGTCGGAAAGCCTTTCTTCTTTCTTGGTCTCCATCCATATCCTTCCCCCGCCGCCACCGCAGCAGACGGCTTCCTCCCGGGAGTCTGGAAGCTCAATGAGTTCAAGTTCCGGAATGCTTTCCAATACCTTTCTTGGCTCCTCGTATACCTTATTATGACGCCCCAGGTAACAGGGGTCATGATAGGTGACCTTCTTTGGAAAAGGCTTCTCGGGCTTTATCCTCCCATCCTCAATCAATTCCATTAGGAACTGAGTGATGTGAACAACTTCAAAATCCCCACCAAGATTGGGGTATTCGTTTTTGAAGGTATGGTAGCAGTGAGGTGAGGAGACCAGGACCCTTTTAACTTCATGATTCTTGAAGACATCAATATTGCCCCGGGCCAGGCCTTGAAAAATATCCTCCTCGCCCACCTTGCGCGCACTTTCTCCGCAACATTTCTCCTCAAGCCCCAGAATCCCGAAATCGACACCGGCTTTCTTCAAGATATCCACCGTGGCCAGGGCGATCCTTCGGGCCCTTTTATCATACGCCGGGGTACAACAGGGGTAATAAAGAAGTTCAGTGCCAGGCGTGAAGGTCTCCAACCCAAGGTCCTTTGCCCAGTCTGCTCTCTCCTCCCGAAGCCCACCCCATGGGTTCCCCGAACTCCCAATACCACCCATTACAACCTTTACGGTCTTAGGAGCATTCCCCCACTGGCTTCCGATCCCCCGCAATGCCTTGAAGACATCTATAATCTCCACACCGCGGGGGCATCGTTCCACACAAGCGCCACAGGTGGCACAAAGCCAGACTTCTTCGCTCCCAAGGTCCAGCAGGCCAACCTGAGACTCATGAATAAGTCTTCGTGTGAGAAAGCTGCGTACCAGATTCCAGGGACAAGAAGCCGTGCAGAGCCCGCATTGGTAGCAGGATTTTAAAGCTTCTCCTCCAGCCTCGATTATAGCCTCGGCTACTTCACTGAGCGGATTCACAATTTCCATAGCTATTCCATTAACAATTTATAGTACAATATGTCAATTCTACTTTTTGTGGTTTTTGCCTCCATAGGGCTCGCTCAAAAATAACTTCGCTTTTTTGCGGTAATTTTAGGAAGGAAAAACCAACTAAAACAGATCATCCAGATCGGAATCTCCCCCTCCAGGCATTTCACCATGCTTCTGAAGGTACTGTTGGATCAACTCACTTTCCCGTTGGGAGTACATCTTATCTTCTTCAAAATCAAACCAGGAAGCGTTTTCATAATCTTCCAGTGCTTCGAGCAGACTCTGACGCAGAGTACCGGTCCCTTTTATGGAAATGACCTTTTTTTTATCATTATAGAGTTGAAATACTCCCTCGTCTTCAGGCACCTTGTTTATATTTTCCTCATTGAAGATCAGTATTTTTTCAGGGGGAGAAGGGTTACTTTCAAGATATAGGCGTAAATCGCATTGGAGACAACGCCTGGCCTCCTTTATTGCCTGTTCATCTTCGTATCCTAAAACCACTTCCTGAAATCCCTGGTGCCTTGCCTTTAATTCAAGTTCAGGGATCTTTTCACGCGGCCATGAAGCAAAGCCCTCATCCCGGCCTATGTGCTGATCAGGAGCGTCCCTTTCAAACAGTACTTCCTCGATGTCTCCTGTGCCTCCCAGGGCCTCGTCTATGGATGATGCTGCCTTTCGCCCGGCAGCAATAGCATGAATAATAGCGCCTGGCACTGCTGCCACATCACCACCGGCATAGACCCCTTTCATGCCAGTCTCAAGTGTGTCTTCGTCTACCACAATAAGGCCCCGGTCCACAGTAATTTGGCTGTCATCTGCCAGGAATGTCAGGTTAGACGCCTGGCCTATGGCCAAAACAACCTGATCTCCTTCTATCTTCTCCTTTGCATCGTCAAAAGAGGGATTGAAAATGCACTGGTCATCAAATACCGACACACAATGAACCAGCTCCATACCCGTGATTTGACCATTTTCGCACAGGATTTTGTGCGGTCCCCATGAAGTCAGCAAACGGACACCTTCGTCTAATACGCCCTGGATCTCCCATTCGTGGGCAGACATCTCCTCCCTGCCCTCAAGACAAACCATGGTCACATCATTGGCCCAGCATCTCATTGCGCTAAGGGCCACGTCAACTGCCACATTGCCGCCTCCAACCACGATAACCCTGTTTTTGAGATGAATATCCTCTCCTTCCGCAACCTGTCTGAGAAAATCAACGCCCCATAAAACATCGGGCAGATCAGATCCTTCCAGCGGGATACGCCGGCTCGATTGTAAGCCGACACCTAAAAATACAGCATCAAATCCGTCATTCTTTATCTGGTCCAGGGTAACGTCCCTGCCCAGGGTCTGATTGGGCCTAAACTCAACTCCAAGGTCCAGGATTTCATTAATTTCCTTATCCAGAATATCCTTAGGAAGGCGGTAGGAAGGGATGCCATAACGCATCATGCCTCCAGGCTCGGTATGGCCGTCAAAAATTGTAACTGCATACCCTTGCTTCCTGAGATAAAAGGCCGCTGTTAAACCGGCAGGCCCAGCGCCAACAATCGCCACTTTTTTCCCGGTATCATTCCCTGCCTTTGCATTTTTCTTCCACAGCCCCTTTTCGCCGTCAGCGGCATATCTCTTGAGAGTACAGATAGATACGGGCTCATTTACTTCTCCCCTCCGGCATACATCTTCACAGGGATGAATACATACCCTGCCAAGAATTCCGGGCAAAGGCACTTTTTCCCTGATTACTGCATTTGCCTCGTCCCTTTTGCCCTGGGCGATCAGTCTCAAATACCCTGGGACATCAATATGGGCAGGACAGGCCTCTTTACATGGGACAATATCTTCTTCCTTCTTACCCGGTCGCACGGATTTGTCCATCAGAGCGCCCGTAGGGCAGACCTCAACACAGGCCGTGCAGAATTTACACCCGGAATCCTCAAGCGTAGGGCCAAGTGTCCCCACCTGGACCTGTCCCTTTTCATCATACACAAAGCCCAGGGCCTCAATCCCCCTGAGATCGCGGCATGCGCGTATGCACCTTGTGCAACCGATACAAAGATTATAGTCCCTTATAAAAAGGGGTTGGTTTTCAAGTACGAGAAGATCGGTGGACACCCATTTTGGTGTTGTAGGAGAGATACCCACGTAGTTGGCCACATTCTGGAGTTCACAGTGGCCAAACAGTGTGCAGCATCTTTCGTTTTCCGGAACATTAGAGGAGCATTGGCTCCGGCTGCAACCTTCCTGTTGGGCACAGGTCAGGCAGGCATGACGATGACGAGTAAGTATAGGGATTAAATTTTCCTGGCGCTCGGCCTTGATCCGATCATTGTCAGTGATAACTACCATGCCTTCCTGGACTTCGGTCGAGCAGGACTTGACCAGATATGTCTCACCCTCAACCTCCACCACACAAAGGCCACAGCCTTTTCCTGCTTCCTCGGGCATGGCGTTTTCAATCTTACGGTCACCCTGGTATATCACCTTTGCCGCCTGAATTCCTTCAGCCTGGGGAAGATCCGGATGAGAACAAAGGCTTGGGATATATATGTCCACCCCTCTGGCCGCCTCCAGGATGGTTGTGCCGGCCTGCGCTTCTATTTCCTGCCCGGCTATTGTCAGTTTTATTTGGTCCATTTCATCAACGATTTTATCTTACCAGGATGGTGATAAAAAAATCACCAGAAGCGTCCTTATATCCGTAGTTGGCTAACATCATTCCACCTCCGTGTAAAAGTCGGAATTCGACTTCCGATACGGTATTTTCAATTGTCTGCTCTATTAACCTTCCGCTTTTCCGATCTCTGACTTCTGTGTTCTGATCTCTGTCCTCTGACTTATTTCTTTCTTCCCTTTCCCCTCTTACAAAATGCATGTCCGAAAAGAGCGGCACCAACAGCACCAGCTATCTGGGTATCCCACGTTGTCTTCATGGCCTTGAGACCAACAAAAGGCATTAACCGATCAATCACACCACGGTTTTTGGCCATCCCGCCTGTAATGGCAAACTCAGGGTTCACCCCAAGCCTTTCCACGAGGGAATAGATGCGCTCTGCCATGGCCTTGCAGTATACCGCAAGCACCTCTTCTATGGTCCAGCCTTTTCTCAAAAGTCCTGTGGCCTCTGACTTGGCATAGACCACGCAGGTACTCGACACGGCCTCTGGCTCTTCGCCTTCGTATTGAAAGGATCGATCGCCCACTTCGTTAATGGATACGCCTAAGAGATCTGAAAAAACCTCCATGCCCCGCCCTGTGCCTGCGGCGCACTTGTCGTTCATCAGGAAGTTGGTTACCCTACCCTTTTCGTCACACTGAATCGCCTTTATGTCCTGTCCGCCCACATCTAAGACCGTTCGCACTTCCGGGCCATAGATAAAATTGGCACCCCTGGCATGGCAGGCGATCTCGGTAATGGACCGATCTGCAAAAGGGACGTTTACCCGGCCGTAACCGGTACCGATACAGTAATCCATCCGGTCCTCCGGCATATCCGTGGCCTCTAAGGCAAAATTCAGGGCATTGCGTGCACTGTCGGGGATGTCGGACCCGGTCCGCATGTTTGCATAGGCAAATATCTGCCCGTCCGCCATAATGCACGCCTGAGAGCTGACAGAACCAACATCAATACCTGCTGTGATAAATTTTGCCTCTTCCCATTTTATATCAGGATTCCTCCAGTTGGATTCTGTCCATCTCCAGAATTCTTGTTTCTTTTCTTCGGACATCTTTTTCTCCTCCAACTCTTCTTTTCCTTGCGGATTTAACCTTCTTCGCCAGCCACTACCGCTGCCCCTACGGCTTGCCCATATTCCGGATTCTCAGGAACATAAAGCTTTTCAAGGTTCAGCTCACGACGCATGGCTTCTACAAACCCCGGGTTATATCCTACGCCACCTAACATCACCACGTCTTCATTCACCCCGATCCGACGGATCATCGATACAATTCGGCTCGCCATTGCATCATGTATCGCCTTGCTGATATCCTGTTTCTCCGTCTTCCCATGGATCAATCCAACCACTTCAGATTCGGCAAATATCGCACACTGCGCATTCATCGGTATCTTTTTATCCGATTTTAACGCTAGCGGCCCCATCTCCTCAAGCGGCGTTTCAAGCGCTCGGCCCATGGCCTCAATAAATACTCCCGCACCCGCCGCACACTTCTCGTTAATCGCAAAGTCCACCGGATTGCCCTTTTCATCTAATTTGGCCGCACGGCCCTCTTCCGCCCCCACATCGGCAACCGTCCGAGCGTTTGAGAAAAAATAGTGCGCTCCCTTGCCCATGGCCTTGATATCGTTAATCAGAACGTCGGCCATCTTTATGGAGTTGCTCCCACTTCCCGTGCCGCCGATTTTTTCTATATCTTCTCGTGAGATCCCCGCAGCACCGACGGCCTGAGTCAGTGAGTCCTCTACGGCCTTCTCCTGGTCAAAACCCGTCAACACCGACCCCTTGCCTATAATCTCACCATCTTTTAATATGACCGTCTTGGTGTTTTTCGCACCACAATCGATTCCCGCAGTTATCATTTCTTCAAACTCCCTTTAAATTTAAAATGATCCATTGAAGATCAGAGATTTTCAGAGAATGATTCAATCAAAAATCGCCAATTATTTTAATCTGTCTCTTTTCTTCGGCTTCTTGCGCCATTGCCCTTGATACTGAAAAACGGTCCTTAAACTTGGGGACGCCCTTGACAAACTGGACTAATTTATTTTTATTTTTCTACGGTCTAATGCTTTGGCAACAGCTGATGAGGAAATACCCATCTGACGCCCGGTCTCTGCCAGTGAGAGGCCAAAATTTTCAACCAGGTTCTGGATTAACCGATTTCTTAATCTTGATATTATTCGCCTCCGACTCCCGGCTCTCAATGCCTTAATATCAACTCCCTCGTCTTTACATTCTCTTTTGATATACCAAATAGCCAGTTCCAGATTCTCTTTCCTAGAAAACTGCCTTTTTCTTTCTTTGTCGGACTGTTGGATCAGCTGCTGGACAAACTCACCGCTACCCAATATCCGTTCATCCGACTTTTCACGCACTCCTTGGCGAAGCATATCTTTTACCGCTACCCATCCTCCCTGAGACCGTATCAGACCCCCTCCAATCAGATCAGATCGATGCCCCTGTTCCACTCCATTTTCAACAAACTTCCGATAGGCTCTTCTGGCATCTCCAATCCTTTTGCCAAACCACTTCAAGACATATTCCTTGTCCTGCCAGTCATTTTTCAGTTTTCCTAAGATTACGGAATGTCCACACCAGCGATAACGGTCCAATTTAGAAATGGAGTCGATAATTCCCGCTCTTAATGGGTTCAGGTGAATATAGCGAACAAGCTCTTGAAAATAGGCATCTTCTTCAACCACGATGGATTTATAACGGTTTTGGAACAAATGGCCATGTCTGTCATGCCGTCGGTTGTAAAAAACAGCATACCCCGTAAGTAATCTCTTCATATATTTTGACAAACCCGACGGACCGCTCCGTAAAAAGATATGTGCATGATTACCTATCAGGGTCCAAGCATAAATAGCCGTATCCGTCTCCAGCGCAAGAGATCCCATACGATCTACAAAGCTTTTCCTATCTTTGTCGTCATCAACAATTTGTCTTTTTTCAATACCCCGGACGATAACATGATGCAAGGTCCCTGGCGCATCCAGCCTTGCTTGTCTCGGCAAAACATCCCTCCCTTGTCCATACGGTGAAAGTAATGCTACATCATTATGTCCAGTTAGTCAAGGACGTCCCCAAAATCCCAAACCAGAAAGCGGGAAGTTGCGGCCTTGAGAGAAGCCATGGCCGAATTGGGGATTGCATCCGGCACGATTGTGACGCGCAACGAAGAAGATGACATCGAAGTCGAACTACCTATGCCACGATCGCCTGCCTTGGACAGCATGGCAGGCAGGTCGCGCCGGCCAGGACGGGGGAAAATAGCGGTCGTGCCGGCATGGCGTTTCCTGCTCGAAATTTGGCCTGAGGATGAAAAAATAGGGATCACATTGTCAACAGTGTAGACTATTATCCATTATTCAAATAACTTCAGACAGCCTTTTCAAGGAATAGACTCCATTCAAACCCTTTACTGCCCTTGGACGCTCTTCAAGCCACTTTCATGAAAAACCTCTCAACCGCAATCCTGCCTCACGCCCAGATGTTGTGGCTATTTTGCCCTTGATATACAATGGGGATTTCTCTATAGTCCTTCCCCGAAAAAGCAAGTTCTTATCAACTAGTCGTTCCGAGGCGACGGGCCTCTTCGATCAGTATCATGAACTGCTGACGGAACAGGCGAACCAGTATTTTGATTCCCTCCTGGAAGAGTATTAATCGTTGCCTATTCCTCTGACTCGGGTTCGAATTAAGGTGGGGGAGAAGTTAGCGCTTTGGTTAAAACGTAAGCTGCTTGTAGTGCCGATGTAGGGCAAAGCGGAAAGCATTCCTTGCAGTCCCAGCACTCCTTAGCGGCTATTTCTGGAATGAAACTTATCTCTTTCCTTGTTCCTCTGTCAACAAATCCAACAGCGTTCTTCTTCTTGACCTCAGCACAGTATCTTACACATAGACCACAATGAATGCAAAATGAGGCCTCTTTTTCAAAACGGTCTTTGTCTGCTCC